>Ga0182016_10004176_pt1 | contig 16105 bp, 18 predicted proteins | sample 712S2MmetaG_FD_120491 | JGI IMG/M metagenome (GOLD analysis project Ga0182016, IMG submission 120491) | Permafrost microbial communities from Stordalen Mire, Sweden - 712S2M metaG | ecosystem: Environmental > Terrestrial > Soil > Wetlands > Permafrost | place: Sweden: Stordalen | collected...
AAATAAATAAAATTAAAAAAATAATTTTTAAATTAAAGGGTTGTTGTTGGGTAAACATCGTTAGGTAGACTTGTCACCTTCGATAGAATTGTCATATTCGGTAAACTCGTCATATTAGATAGATTTGTTTCTTTATTTTTTAGATAGCCATCAGTATCAATAATTATATTATTATCCGTTGGAGGAATTTGTGGATTGAAAGGCATTGGTATGAACATAGATAAAGGATAATTTGGCTTAGGATTATATCGTGTATCACCACCATCCAAAGCAAAATTAATAGGTTCTGGTTTTGGTACACGACCTAACGATGATCTTTCGGATAATATTTGTTCAAATCTATTTTCTAATGGTTCTGGTGTAAAAATACCCAATGATTCTCTCATATCACCAAATAACATCTTTTCTCCAATATCGCCTGTCGCTGTAATGTAACCCCCTGATGGTATTTGACCCCAAGAATCAATAAATGGTAACTTTCCTGCTATACCATGACTATCGACACCAACATAACTATCACTCGAATATCTTGCCGGAATTGATGCTTGATATGTTTCATTATTTTGACTGTATTGATCATATTGATTATATTGGTTAGTTGTATCGACATTAAATGAACCACTTAATATATTTGACATAAACATATTTGACATATTCGATCTGAATGAATTTTGTTTACTGAATTCATTAATGTCATATACTTCTATGTTATCGTCAATGTCTTTCATTGCATATTCTTTTGAGTTTTCTATCGGATCACAAGATGGTTTATTTATTTTATTAATTTTAATATTTTGATTATTTTGATTATTTTGATTATTTTGATTATTTAGGCGATTATTACATACCATGAAATCATATTGAATTAATTTATTAAAAGTAACATCAAAATCGTTGAATGATGTAAAATTTGTATTACAATTATTAAAATATTCCTTTCTGTTATTTGACAGTGTATCGTAAGCGAGTAATACGTAATCAAAACAATCCAATAAATCTTTAGACAAATAGAGTGAACGGCAACATGCAAATACAGTCACATAAGGAGATTTTAGTAGATTTCTTAAAATAATTTCTTCTTCAATTCCCTTTGGAAAACAATCATCAATAATATGTATTCCGACTTTACTGTTTTGATGTCCCTCAATGTCTTTGATATTATTAAGAACATTACAACATCCTTCAGATTTGTCTGATTTGGGAATAAAACGTGATGTATAAAATTGTTCTGTTGGTGAGGTGATGATAAAAAGACCGCGTGATAAATCAAATGTTTTTACGATTAGTGAAACCAGGGTTGATTTCCCAGTATCTTTTTTCCCAATTATTAACACCTTTTTGCCAGTGAAATCTATTGAATTAGAATCTTTAGCATTAATTTTTATTATTTCTTCCGTAGAATATGGACCAATAAATTTATCAGTCATTAATATATGTAATTAATAAAGATTATATTTACACAAAAAAATCGCAGTTTTAGTTAAATTTAAAATTTAAATATGATGTATTTCGTTGTCTTTAAAACATTGCGTGATAACAAAATAAATTAATTATAAATATGTATGGATATCATGAAATCAAAATAAAAACGCGCTAAATTAAATTTAAAAAAATTAAATAAAAAAATCTAATCAATACAAATCGCACATTTCCCCATAGTGATATAACAGTTAGTACAATAAAAATGTGAACAATCAAAAGGAATCAGTTTAATATTTTCATCAAAACAAATACTACAAATGCCTTGTTTTGAATTTAAGTTTATTTTATTAAAATAGTTTATAATTTGTTTTATTTTCATGAGCCTTGCTATTTCTTCTTTAATTAATACACTTCTATCTTTTTCTTCTATTGATAATAGTAATGAAAATAATTCAAGATCATTATTATTTTTCTTTATTATTTTTAAATAGATTTTTTCATTTTTTTTTAATACCATTAAATAATATTTTTTTTCTTCATCTAATTTTCCTTGTTGTTTGTAAATTAATGCTAAATCATACATCGAATGGGTGAATCCCTTGTCTATAGCCATCAAATAATATTTTTCTGCTTCGTTTATTTTTTCTTGGTTTTCGTACATCAGTGCTAAATTATTCATCGATTTTGCGTATCCTTTATCTATGGCCATCAAATAATATTTTTCTGCTTCGTTTATTTTTTCTTGGTTTTCGTATATCAGTGCTAAATTATTCATCGATTTTACGTATCCTTTATCTATGGCCATCAAATAATATTTTTCTGCATTATTAAAATCTTTATTAAATTTGTGATATATACCAGCATAATTTAAAAAGATAGGGTTGCAACTAGTTGCATCATACTTGATATTTCTTAATACTTTTATATTATTTTATACTATTTTTTCCTTTTTCTTATATTTTCTTAATCCATTCATTTTCGCTACAAACACATTCATTATTTGTAGTACATCCTTCATTAATTCCTCTTCTGGTTCTTCATCTTCTGATTTATTTACTATTATTATTTTACCATTCGAATATTCTTTTATTATATCTTCTATTAGATCATAACCGAATCTTGCTAATCTATCTTTATATGCTACCACTACTTTATTTATTTTTCCTGCTATTGCTAATTTTATTATTTTTTTAATTCCTCTTTTTGTTAAACTTATTCCTGATCCTATATCTTCTATCATTATATGATTCGGATATAATTTATTTATCATTATCTTCTGTCTTTCTAAGTCATCCTTTTGACCCATCGAAGATACTCTTACATAACTTATATTTAATTTTCCTTCTTTTTTATCTAATTCATTAATATCTTCAATACATTTAATATCATCATTACATTTATTTAAAAAATCTGATATTATCTGTTTAGACATTTGTTGATATTATATATATTTATATCCATAAACAATTAAAGTCTAATTCATTCAATTTTTGTATTATGATTTCTACACAAAAAATTGATAAAATAGATTGACTGTAATGATCATTTAATTTGACCTTTAAATTAATACATATCGATACAAATCGACACAAATCGACACAAATCGACACAAATCGACACAAATCGAATCAAATCCAACAAATCAAAATGTCTGAACCAAATTTTTACATCTTGCAGTCTGGAGCATCAAAAAAGTATCCCTGTGGAGTGACTGAAACTTACATCGTTCCAGAAGATGAATTTTTGGAGATGTTTGAGCTTGTTGCCGTCGAGACACAAAGTGCAAGCAAAAGGACAACTTTTACACATCAAAAGGCGCGAGTCAAGAAGCTTTCTTATTCCCTTGATCCCGACCTTTTTCACAGGAGGTTCACCTTGTCCGGTGTTTTCTCCGTCATCGGAGAAGGACAACCATACAAGGTATTGGGTACTTATTTTTTGGCTGATAATTGGGATGCAAATGTTTAGATTTATTTTTTTAATTTTTTTTATTATTTTATTATTTATTTTTGTATAACTGAATAGATTTTTTGACTTCTCTTTTGATGTCATTAACCATCGGTTTTGGATAATCAATCGTATCAATGTATTTAGTATAAGATTCATTCCAATTGTGGATGTCTTTTGCTGGAACATCTTTCAATTCTGGAACCCATTTTTTTATATATTCTGCGTCTTTGTCTATCTTTTCGGATTGACGCCATGGATTAAATACTCTGAAATATGGTTGTGAATCTTCTCCTGTCGATGCACACCATTGCCATCCACCATTATTATTTGCAGGATCGTAATCAACTAATTGTTGGGCAAAATATTTTTCTCCCTGTAGCCAATCAATATGTAGTATCTTCACGAGAAAACTTGCTACATTCATTCTTAATCTATTATGCATCCATCCTATTGTGTTCATTTGCCTCATTCCTGCATCAATTAGTGGAATTCCCGTTTTTCCTTTTTTCCACATATCAAACTGTTTTTTATTATAAGTCCATTTTATTTTTAATTTTTGTTTCATATTTCCTCCTATTACCCATGGATGATTATACATTGTCATCATATAAAAATCTCTCCAATAAATTTGTCTCATTAGTTCACTTTTATGTCCCAAATGTTTTTTAATCGCCTCATATACCTCTCTAACTGATATTAGATTAAACTTCATATATGCAGAAAGATGTGTTGTTTCATGAATCGGTAAATCTCTAATTTTTGCATAATTTTTGAAATCACTCATATACTTCAGAATCTGGAGACCATTTTTTCTACCTCCATGAACTAATATGTTAGGATTATTGTCATAAAATTTATCTAATGAATCATGATATTCTCCCATAATTTTTTTATTTTTTGAAACATAATTATGATGATTATTTTTTATTATTGGTCTAACTTTAATTTTTTGTGCTGCTTTATAAAAAGGCGTAAATATCAAATAGGGTGTTTTATCTGTAGGTTTTAGGACAGTTTTGCATCCCGTTAACATATAATCTTCGTATTCAAACAACGGCACATTATATTTATCACAAACTTTTCTTAGAGTCTTTGTTCTATTTCTAGCAAATGGTGTATAATCCATGTTGATGTAAACGGATTCAATGTCTTTATCGGAATGCAATAATTTGTCTAAAACTTTATCAGGTTCATCATTAAATAAAAATAATTTTGATCCGTGTTCTCTTAATTCTTTGTCTAGCTCAATCAACGATTCCATCATAAATTGTACTGAATTATTTGATTTATATTTATTAGAATCATTCAACTGAACTGGATTTAATATAAAAATTGGTATAACAAAATTCGAATTATTTAATGCTTCGATGAGGGCTGTATTGTCTTCTAGTCTAAGGTCTCTTGTAAATATAAATAAACTATGATTATACTTCATATATAATCAAATAAGAAATAAACAAAATCATAAAATCATAAAATATGAAAAATATTAGATAAAAAAAATAAAATAAAATAAAAATGTTACTTGCGACCTTTCGACTTATTGTACTTGCTCTGCGTCTTTTGTTCGGCAAGTTGCTTTGCGAGTTCAGCCTTGCGCTGCTTCTCCTTTGTCGCCTTACGAATCTTTTCAGCCTCTGCCTCAATTTCCTGCTTCTTCTTCATCTCAGCAATTTCCTCTTCAGTAAAAGTACCAACTTGGACGTGACAAGTTTCCTTGGACTGCTCCTTGGGCTTCAGGATTGGCGAACTAGCAGAACCAGATGAACTAGCACCATCTGAACAATCATCCTGATCAGTTTCCTCATACCACTTTCCGACAATGTGAACATAGTCCTTGGGATCGATGGTACCGTCATCGATAAGATCACAAATGGCATCAAACTTGATCGATTCAATGTCATCATTGTACCGTTTTTCCTCGAGATCAGTGATCTTTTGGTGAATCATGTTGGCATCCTTTTCCTTGACCCAATAGTCGAAACGGTGAAGGCAAATGTATCCTTGTTGCTTCAGCTTGTACTCCTCAAGTGTCAGTGCATTGTGTGGAACATACGTGTAAGAATAAGAACTTGTTCCCATTCCCTCAACACGCCCAGAATAGACCGAACTTGACTGCCTGTTCTGCATTTGGTGTATCATTGTAGCAAGTTGGTCTTGACGCTTCTTAATTCCCTGATCACGACGACGCTTCATGGCATCAATGTATCGCAAAAACCCGTCTGGCTTTCCATCCGTGAAAAAGTGAACACTGTGGGTGTCCGGGTTGAAAAGCTTCCTCAGACGATCAATACTTGCGTCAAACACTGGACTCATTTTGACAAGGATCTCTCGCGTGAAAATCTTGTGGTCGAAGAAGGGCTCGATGCGTGTGCGGGCATTTCCAGTGTGTGCCATCTCATGGAAAATCTCTTCCAAAGACATGTTAAAGATGTCAGCCATTTTCTTTGTTGTTCGTTGTTTGTAGGGACCAAAAACTTGAGTAAATTAGTCCGACGCTGTGATCCAGATTTTGTAAACCTGTGTGGATAAGATAGTTACGGTCCAAAATCAATGAATCTGTCAGTTAGTATACTTTTTCAAATTTTTGATAGTAAGTTGTCTAAATTACGACATATATATCAATAAACTAAACTGATTTATAATTTCTCAGCAAATTTTCTTGTTTAATAAACAGTGTTTCTATATTTTTAGCAATTTGTTTAATATCATCAGATGCAATCGGTTCCCTTGTAAAATCGCCGCAAGAATAAAATTCATAAGTATTATTATTTACATGTAGTTTGAATTTATTATCACCTGCATCGCATGAAGTGTTTACACCCTCTGATAGCGTGATACCATTCTGTTCGACATAGTCAATTAAATTAGTTACAAATGTTAAATCGTCTTTGACAGTAAAATTTTGGTAAAAATCTGCGCTTCCTAACACATCATCGAATGATAAGTTTTTTTCCGTGCTTGGCTTATTGGAATAGTTTGTTGCCATTCGTCCATCGGAAAATAGTAATGTATAATTGTGTGTATATCCCCAGGCAAAATTAGTATACTCATGTTCGAGAACCCAACTTTCAGACATAATGTTTTGTATTTATTTGGTATTTGTTTTATATTTGATATAAAATAAATAGCTACAAATTTAATAATCAATATTTTTTTATAATTTTAACTAGCGTGTACTAATCCACCCATTCCATTATTGAAATGTAACTTGTTTTTGCACAGTGTAAATATATGAATTCGTAAATCATCATTATCGTCTTGTTTATATTCATTAATCTTTTTATTCAATTGCATACTTAAAACAGCACTATCGATGTATGTCAAATTAATCGATCCCCTAATATTACTTTGTATATTACAAAAATCTTTTGTTGGAACGAATGGTAGGCAGTAAACACCCGGTATACCAAGAATTTTCTTCGAGTTATACAACAATTCCCCTTTATTATATTCACAACAATATTTGTCATTTAATTTCATACTAACTTTGTCAACTAAATCTTCAGTTATTCTTTCGTTGTTGTCTGTCAAGAAGAAATATAAAAGAATTGTTTCATGGTTGTAACTCAGCTTGAATTTAAACAAATTATTATTATTCAATATTAACATTTCATCTCCTGTATAGCCAGTCTGCAATATTCCGATAGTTTTTGGAATTGTAATATCATTCGAACAATTCAGTACAGTACAAACTTCACCGTCAATATCTGTTTTTTTAGTCAATTCACAATTTATGTTAACATAATCAAACAAAACGGATGATTCAATTAATTCATGAGGAAATTCATTAAATTTTATGTTGATTCTGACCTCAAATATGTTTAACAATACAAGGGGTAAAATATTTTTCCCAACAAATATGTCAAATGGTAATGGTATATAATGGCATATTGTATCATCATCGAGTTCAACAACATCGTGCTTAAATTTATATAATTCAAACAATACATCCAAGTTGCTACCGTATATTCTATCAATTTGCGAACCACCTATTTCTAATTCAATACTTTCTAATAAATCATTTAGATTTAAACACTCTGCTTCTTTCTCCATTTTGAGTCTTAAAACAGGCATCTCGCAATAATCACCATTGCGCGTAATTACTACTGTTGTTCTTCTACCAGATGCTGGATTTCCGGAACATACTTGTTCAATTTGTGAGCACGAATATTGTTTATTTTCTAATGCCTTCCTTCTAGAATCATACATAGAATCATCATAGTTGTCGTGATATTTAAGTCCTCACGCGAGATTATCGAAATATAATTTCTTATTTGTTTGTTCTGTTTGTTCTGTTTGTTCTGTTTGTTTATTTTGTCTATATTGTCTACTATTTATAATATTCTGTTCTAAAATATCGTCTCGCATTTCTTGAATTTGTTGTTCAGAAATTGTCGAATTCAAGAAATTACAAAGGTAATCCATACTAATATATTTATAATTATAATATATCGATACATATTACTTTAGTGTAAACAAACACAAAATCTAACTACTATATGCAAGTCCAGCTTGTCCCTCTCCGAATCTCAATATATTTTTACTCAATGTAGATATATGTAAATGTAAATCATCATTGGTATAATTATATATGTTGTCGTTAAAATCGATACGTAAAATTACGGTATCTATCTTAGATAAATTAACTGAACCAATTTTATTTTGTACATTTTTGAAATCTGCAATTGGGGCAAAAGGCATGCAGTAAATGTTGTCAATATCAAGAATACTCTTTGAGTTAGATACTAAAATATCGTTATCGCAAACTAGCTGATTGTACCCATTAAATTGTATTGTTGCTACGTTTACCAAATCAGTTATAATATTATCGTTTTTGTCCATTATCATAAAATAAATTAAATGGGTGTCATGGTTAAAATTCAATTTATATTTCATTACTTTATTTATAATGATACTTTCGGCTCCTGTGTATTGTGTTTGTCGAATACTAAAATCTTTAAATATATCAAATTCATTTTGTTTTATCTCTGCATGAACAAAACTAGTTTGTAGTGTCATTTCTTTTATTTCATGTTGGAATTCTTTTAAACTTACAACTATTCGGACCTCGTGCCAAAATAATAATCCCATTGGAAAAATATTGTTTCCATTAAACATATCGAATGGTAGCGGAATGCAGTGACATATTTCATTTTGATTATTATTAAGTTTTATGACTCTATGTTTTAGTTTGTATAATTTGAGTAGTGTACTTAAATTAAAATGATATATTGTATCGATATCCTGTCCACCTATTTGTAACTCCATCCTTTCAATTAAATCGAACGGTTTTAATTCGTGTGTTAAGTCATTCATATCCATTTTTATCATTAGGATTGGAGCTTCACAGTAATTACCATGTCTTGGGATTACTAATGAAACTTTTTTACCGGGTGCGATATTTCCATTAAAATATAATTCAATTGGTTCGGTGCAATAATGTTTGTATTCTAATTCTCTTTTACGTGAATTGTGCATATCATCAGTTAATTTGTCTGTCTCAGTAATTTCGAATGAAATCGGTGATTTAATATCAATATAGTTAGAACGTCCCATAAATTAAAATAAATAATTAAATAAATAAATAGTATATATTTGTATATTTGTGTGTATTAATAATCTTTTATATAATGTTTTTATTCACAATGGATTTTTTCAACAAGAGGATGCTTAAGAATGCACTGATGAATTTCGCTAGGAATAATATTTTCGAGAGGATCCAAACTGATTATTGATCCGGGATAATATCCATTTTCAGTTCCGCAAGCGTAGCTATGGACTGAACGAATTTCTTTACTCACAGGATCGAACGATGGATACCAACGGAAATAATACATCCCACCTCTTGGTTTGGTTTGGCATTGATATTCCATTTTAACAATAAAAACATTATTTTTTTGTTCTTCTCTGTAGCTAGAAATGGTAATACCATGTTTTTTAATGAATGGATTATTATTAATTACTTCAAAAAATCGTTTAATTTTTTCGGTAAAATTATTTTTCAATATATTTTCTTCCCATTCTTCGCTACCTTTTTTTTCATTTCTTTGTCGTTGTCGTTCTTGTTCTAATTCCTCTTTTTTCTGTTCTTGTTCTTTTTTTTTAATCATTCTTTCAACATGTGTTTTTTCAACTAATTTTTTTCGGTCCGTAACTGAAATAATATCTAGCTGAATTTTGTCTTTTAGAATAACCAAGTTTCTTGAAATGATTTCATTTTCGTGATGTTTTTTGATGAAATTAATTATCTCATAAAAAATATCGTTCAAATCATTAATAAGTTTCGTTCCATTTTTAATTTCGTTCGGGCTACTGAACCAAGCAGAATTTTCTGACCAATATGCTGTTTCTAAGAAACTTTTTACATTTGTATTGCGTGAATTAACTTTTTCACACAGATCGTAAAAATCTCTGTTTTCAGTTTCAGTCTTTGTATCTGCTTCTTTACCTGAGGAGAAAAATTTAGCCATATTTTTTACTTTAGTGGATTAGAAAATAAATGTTAGCTTGAGGCTTCATTGTCATTATAATGAAAAACAATAATGATCATGCAGTATATTATGTTTATCAAATTTTTTAATTATTAATTATTAATTATTAAATAAAAATAAAAAATAAAATAAAAAAAAAGTTAGTACGATGCGTACGATGCAATGAGATTGTGGCAAACTGGGCAAGATGCGTAGTTTCCTGAAACCATGCCGTTGTAACATGATTTGCAGACTGCGTTGGTGTGCCCACAAGGATTGAACATCTCCTTGACTTTGTTGTTCGGATCATGGTCCCAATCTCCACAACAGACAAACTCACTTGCATCGATTCGCGGAGTTTTTGGGACATCAATAACAGTACCATTGCAACAAGGACAATTGAAGCCAACGTGATGAACACAAGAGTGACACAAAACAGGACCACAAGATGAGTTGACTATTCTAGAACCAAAAGGATCGGAACAGTTGATGTCTGCCTTGTTGATCAAACAAGCAATACATTTCTTTTCATCGTCAACAACACTGACGTTGTTGTCAATGAGGGCGAAAATGTGTGAAATTGATCTTGCGCTAGTTCCCATTTGATCCTGATTCCAAGGCGTCAAAACGCGAATTTCCTTGAATTTGTTCAGGAAGGAATCAGGATTTTTCATCTGTTTGATCAAACCAAACAGAATTCCGTAGGCGCTCTTGTAAAAATGGAATCCGTTGTTTGTTCCAATGGTGGGAATCACAAGAGTTGTCTGAGTCAGAGGTGACAAATCTGCCAAAGGTGATGAAACTACCGAAGGCGATGAATCTGCACGTCTCTGATAAAACTCACAAATTGTTTTGGCCAGTTCCTCAAACATTAAACCCCATTTGGTTTGGTCGCCCTTGTAACGGAAAGCGACACCAAAATCGACGTCGACGGTTTTCGATTTTGTAATCAATAAACCGTCCATGGTTTTCAAAGAAAATGATTCAAATAGAGGTGGATTTCTGTGAGGATCGATCACACCGTTTTTTTCTTCCCACAAGTCAAAGAGAACACCGCCTCTGAAGTAAGGAAATGTGACGATAGTGTTGCTGTTGCTTGGAACAAATAAGTCACCAAAGCAAAAAGTCAATTTCTCAATGGAACGTTTTTCATCAGAACTCCTGAGTGGAAGGACCATGACTTGTGATTTGGGTTTTGGTCTCGATATCAATCCTGATCCCGATTCCAATTTTGTCGATTCAGATGATTTTGAAATATTTGGGATCCTGGCCTGATTATAAGAATCCATTTGAGTCGGTTTTTGAAGCTGGTTTGTAAAAAGCTGGTTGCTAAAATGAGGTTTTTGGGGGTGAATCCATGCCAAAATGGCATGAATCCAATAAGTAATTTAATCATTCAATTTTTTGATTAAAACTTTTTAAAAAATTGATATAATATATGTGCTGACAATCATATTAATAAAATTAAATAAAATTATTATATTACAAAATAACTAAATTATTTTAATAAATTATTTAAATAAATATGATGAACAATTTAACCCGAAATCTTACCAAGCAAAATAGTGTCATCAGACAAATTACTAGAACAGTGATGACGTCAGCTAATATTATCTGTCAAAATAAAATCGTTCCCGTCACTTCTTCTGTTAATTCTGATATTCTTAGTAAGGCTATTGCATCTCGTCCTTTTGTTGATTGGCTAGGTCGCATGAACCAACAAGTCAATGTTATGAAACTACACAATGTTAACATACAAGCAGTTGATATGTTTGGTCCTAAAGTTGGATTCATTAAGTTTGTTGCTGATGTAACTGATAAAGATGGTGATAAATTACCAGGAAGTGTATTCATGAGAGGCGGAAGCGTTGCTGTTCTCCCGGTGATTAAAGATAAAATGAGTTTAGAAGAATTTTCTGTTCTAGTGAGATTGAATTCTGTACCTACTGCCACTGACCAACTCCCATCATTACCCGCCGGAATGATAGACAACAATGGATCTTTTGCGGGAAATATGTCAAGAGAGATCAAAGAGGAAGTAGGTTTGGATATTAAGGAGAGTGATTTAATCGATTTGACTGATATTTATCCCAAAAAATTTCAGGGAGTTTATGTGTCTGTAGGTGGAACGGATGAATATATTCGTCTTTTCGCTTTTGAAACAGAAATGGAATCACACAAAATTAAAGAACTACAAGGTAAACTAACGGGTCTTCCGGAAGAACACGAAAAGATTACTTTGCAAATTGTTCCTCTTAAGAAATTACACGAAGTCACGCCGGATATGAAAGCTCTATCGGCTCTGTATCTATATGAGAAATGCCGTCAAAGGATACTATAAATTTATTTGTTTATAAAAATTGATTAATGAACACTTTATCAAAAATATCTATTAGTAATTATAAAATAAATAACCGAAATAAAACAACTAAATAATAAACATAACAAAACAATTATAATTCATAATGTGTGAAAATCAAGAACCATCTTACTATTTTTGTGTCTTTTTTAGTTCTGCCCTTATGACATATGCGTTGTATATAGGTGTTTATAAATTTTTGGCTCTCGTATATAAAGATAAATTCGATGCTATTAAAGAAGTCACAGATAAACAAACAGGTGAAAAAATCGATAAACGACCCTACGTTGCTAAAAATGTCGCTAAAAGTATTTTGTTGTGTTGTATTTCCTTAATGGGAATACCGTTTGCATTATATCCAATTCTTGTTGATGATGTGTGGTGTTCTCACATCATGAGAACAATCGCCGCAATTTACGGGAGCATCGACTTTATGGCTTTAATTGTTGTTCCCAATTTACCACAAACGACAATAATTCACCATGTCGTGAGTACAGCTCTTATTTTTACTTCATTTTTTGTTCCATTCGAGGGAATTAATATAAGTAGATTACTAGCAATTTATGCCATACTTTCCACTTATGCATTTTCTGTAAATATGTATCTTGGAATGAAATGGCTTGGTGTATACAATAGGTTACGCGTTTTTGCGATGTATAATTATATATTGTGTTGTGCTATTAATTGGTCTTTGATTTTGTTCACAATTCATTCACATTACACGTTGGGTGGACTAACTTTTTGGTATGTGATTGTATTAACCCTCATGATGGGCCTTGTCAGAGATGATCTTATTTTAATTAAATGGTTGTATAATGATGATCAAAAAAGAAAAAAAGTAGAATAAATAAAAATAAAAATATTAAATAATTAATTCATAATTCTCGAAAAATGAATTTGTAAATCAACAATAAGTGTTTCTCTTTCTTTATCATTCAAATTTACCATTATATTAGATATTTTACCGATGTATGTGCGCAAATGTGTCATAATACATTGGATTTCATTATTTATATGTATTTCATAGTCATTGGAATTATTATTTGAATCATAATTATTGGAATTATTATTTGAATCATTATTATTGGAATTATGATAACTTTGATTTTTCAAACCAACAGTAAAAATCATTTGAATTAATGATATTATTATGATTATCAATGCTATTATTTTTTGACCTATATTTATTCCCAAATCAATTAAATTCAACGAATCACGAATCATTTGATCAGTAATTGTGTTAATATCAGGTACAAATTTAACGGATGATAGTACATCGGACATGTAAATACTAATTTTAATTTTTCTATCATAATCAACGGCCGCGAGATTTTGATAATTTGAATTTTCGTGATTTGTCAAATCTCCTTGAATTAATTTCATTACATAAATAATTATTTCAACCATTTGTTTGCGCAATTGATCTTTGGGATCATTCAAATCTTTATTGATTAATTTAATTTTTTTTATATCTCTGTCCATAGAATTATCATCAATTTCCATTTCATCTGAACTATTATCGTCTAATTCATTTATGGTTCGTTTTCTCGATACTGTTGCAAAAGAGTCTAAGATCATTTGTGTCATATCTGAGGAACTATTCATTATTACTTTTGATATATAATGATTTTATTTATTACATTATGGTTTATAAACAAATTATAATTTTTTCATCTTTTTAATGATAACTTAGACGAATTGTGTGAAATAATAACAGCCAGTTAAAAACAATGTAACAGTTCCCCAACCAACTAAAGCTGGATATTTGTATGAAGTCAAGGTTTTGAAATATTCTTTTACTGCAAAGAATGGTGATGCAACAAATCTGACGCCCGCTTTAGCGAGGTCATATGCAGCGAGTGCAAATTCCTCAAGACTGAACAAGTCGAGGACTACATGGTAGAATGAACTCAGATATGCGAAATATCTACCCAGCGAACTATAAACATATTCAGCAATACGAGATAGAAAGATAATTAATTTAGATGGTTTGTAATTATCAACTTTGCGTCTCATAACAAATTCAAACAAAACAACTAAACTTGTTGCAAATACAATACTACAAACAAAGATAGTAACCGGATACGAATATGTCATTAGTCCCTCGAGATAACCCCAGACGAAATAAAATGGTGAAGTAAATAGTTGGAAAAGAGGTTTGAATAGTTCTGCAAATGTAACCACAAAGAATTTAAAATCGATGTAATCAAGAAGATCGCGTAAGTATGTGAATATATTGGCGACAGCATTACCGAAGTTATAGAGTGTATCCATAGCGTATGTTGCGACAGCTTGGAGATATATAGAAGGACGCACAAAATCATAATCATCATATTTTTTTCCAACAATTTCAAGTAGGTAAACAGAAAGTAACACCCCAAAAATTATTTTTTCAATGTAACCCATTTTATTATATTGTTTGTATATTATTTATTAATTGGTCTCACGTAATGTATGTTTTTATTTGTTTTTAATGTTAGCAGACAAAGTATATTATTTTCAATTTTATTTAATATGTTTTCAAATAATAAAAATTATTTAATCGATTTCTTAAATTCAATCCATCGTGAGTCAACAATTTCTTTCAATGAATTGTATATGGGCATTACAAAAGCAATTCCATGTAAATCCTTTAATTCGAATTCAGCTGTTCCGTGATTTAATTTAATGTGATAAAATGTGTTATAATCGTTTGGTATTTTAAATAAACTGATGGTAATATGATCAATAGAAACTAAACTTTGTGTATAATGTTCTTCAACAATTTTTTTTTCATTAATTTCTTTAATGATATCTTCTAAAAATTTCAAGAATGATCCATAATTATCGTCTTGGTTGCTGAATCGATAATATGATGATGTATGGTTCAAAAATATATTCGGATGATTCACTGGATGATTATTAGATTCATCGCTATATCTAGAAACTTTCATTTCAATACTAGATACATATTGCGGATCGAGTGACTTAAAAAAGTTAAATAATTTTGTTATGTCAAATGGTGGTATCATTTCTAAAACCATTATTTATTTTATTATTTATTGTTTATTATTTATTGTTTATTATTTATTGTTTATTATTTATTGTATGTTAAATTATTATTTTCTGTCATATTAGAAGTCAATTTTTTGTAAATAAATAAAATTACGGATAAGTTGGTTTTCCATTACTACAACGAGAACAGATACACGTCAAATTATTTGGTCCTGAACATTTACCTGTTGCACAATTTTGGATCTGACAACTTGCTATACAGCTAATTCTACCAAAGGCAGGGTGATTAATAATATCACATGATAATGCATCACTCGATCCATTTAACGAACTGAGTAGTAAAAAAACAATTACACAATGTATAAGATTCATGGTTAATTGATAGTGTTTTATTTAATTTATTTTAATTTACATAAATGACAGTAATATAACTAAAACTTCAATTTTATTAAAGCTGATAAATTATTCGGTAAACTCTAAATTATAAACATTAACAACATAATAATGTTTTGCAAAAATCTAAAAAGATTTTATAAGCTTTAGTAGGTACGTGGTATCTACTAAAGCTGAGCCATATTTCGTACATCTTCGACTAATATCATTTCTGATACTAATTATGGGTATTGATTTGTTCAGCTGTTTTTGTGATCTGTTTTACTTTTTGGTCGTAGTTTTACTACTGCTCTCAGTAATGTTCTACACATATTCTATTGAGAAAATTATTTTTTTATTTTTCCTATATGTTTTGGTTTATTTTTTTGTTTATTTATTTTATGCGTTTAGACTTCATTATATGATCCCTTTTAATGTAGAAGATTATATGATACTATTTAAGGATCGCTATTATAAGAATAAAGTTAGTCTGATCTGAAATCTTCGTGTATATATATGATCCGGCAATGTCGGA
>Ga0182016_10004179_pt1 | contig 16098 bp, 12 predicted proteins | sample 712S2MmetaG_FD_120491 | JGI IMG/M metagenome (GOLD analysis project Ga0182016, IMG submission 120491) | Permafrost microbial communities from Stordalen Mire, Sweden - 712S2M metaG | ecosystem: Environmental > Terrestrial > Soil > Wetlands > Permafrost | place: Sweden: Stordalen | collected...
GTGTTTCGGACCATTCTAATTGAACATTTCGCGCTGTTTAGGTTGAATGAAATTGAACGTTTAACGTTGTCGAAGTACCACAAAAGGTTCCATTTAGGTCGCGATTCGTGAGCCGCCTCACCCTCCAAAACCCTCCAAAAAACAAATTCGTTTCCCGCAAAACCAAAACTGAAAGCTGAGTGCTGAAAGAATCCCCAGTGCCCCGGTACTACACTGGAAGAGTTATGGCGATCACATCTGTCCCATCATCCATTCAGCCGCTCTCTCCGCGTGGCGCTTTTGCCAATGAACCCTTTGAGAACTTCAAGCTCCCGGAGACTGAGCGAGCCATCAAGGCCGCGCTCGAGAAAGTGGCCGGAGAACTCGGCCACGAATACGAGTTGGTGATCGGAGGCAGGCGGCTGAAGACAGAGGGCAAGATTCGCTCCACCAATCCCGCGCGCCCCGCGCAGGTAGTGGGCATTCATCAGAAGGCCGGCGCGGAACACGCCGACCAGGCGGTCACTGCAGCGAACACCGCGTTCGATTCATGGAGCCGCACCACTGTCGAGGAGCGGGTCTCGCTGCTGTTGCACGCTGCGCAAATCATTCGTGGACGCAAGTTCGAGTTCATGGCATGGCTCACCTATGAAGTGGGCAAGAACTGGGCCGAGGCCGATGCCGACGTAGGCGAGACAATTGATTTTCTCGAGTTCTATGCGCGCGAGGCCCTACGCCTGGCTGCGGCTACAACGCCGATCCAGTATCCCGGCGAGCGCAATGAGCTCATCTACATTCCACTGGGCGTGGGCGCCGTAATTCCGCCATGGAATTTTCCATTCGCCATCATGGCCGGCATGACCGCGGCCTCGATCGTGACCGGAAATACGGTTGTGTTGAAGCCCTCAAGCGATTCGCCCACGATTGCGGCAAAGTTTGTTGAAGTGCTGGAAGAGGCAGGCATGCCTGATGGCGTGGTGAACTTTTGTCCCGGCTCGGGAGCCACTTTTGGTAACGCAATTGTGGAAGATTCGCGGACACGTTTCATCGCCTTCACAGGGTCGAAGGCCGTGGGTCTTGAGATTCACGAGCGAGCGGCAAAAAACAGGCCCGGGCAGATCTGGATCAAGCGGACCATTCTCGAAATGGGCGGAAAAGACTCGATCCTGGTGTGCGCGGATGCCGATCTTGATGCCGCGGTGGAAGGCGTGGTGGTCTCAGCGTTCGGATTCAGCGGACAAAAGTGTTCAGCATGTTCGCGCGCAATTATCGAAGCGCCGATCTACGATGTGTTTGTTGAGCGCGTTCGCGAGCGGGTGGCCACGCTGACCGTGGGCGATCCCGCGGCCAACCACAACATGGGGCCGGTGATTAACAAGGTGGCGCTCGCCACCATGCTTGGCTATGTGGAGACTGGGAAGAAGGAGGGTCGGCTGGTTGTGGGCGGAAGCGCTCCGGCGACAGCCGACGGCGGATATTTTCTGGAGCCAACGGTGTTTGCCGATGTGGCCGCGGACGCCGCGCTCGCCCAGGAAGAGATCTTTGGACCGGTGCTGGCGATCATCAAGGTTGAAAGCTTTGAAGAGGGCCTGAAGGTAGCGAACAACACCGAGTACGGACTTACCGGCGCGATTTACACGGCGGACCGGGCCAAGCTGGATGTGGCGCGGCGGGAGTTTCACGTGGGCAATCTTTACTTCAATCGCAAATGCACCGGAGCGATGGTGGGCGCACACCCGTTTGGCGGCTTCAATATGAGCGGGACCGATTCCAAGGCAGGCGGCCCGGATTATCTTAACCTGTTTACCCAGGCGAAGAGCGTGGCGGAAGCACTTCGTGCGGCGGACGCTCGCTAATCGCTTGCAGGAGCGGCCTCTCGCTGCTATCAGGCGACGGCTGATGGGGCTGAATTTTCTTCAGCGTCGATTCTGTTGCCGACTTCAGCCGCGGCCTGCGCCAGCACACGGTGGTGGAGAGTAAACAGCGCCAGCTCGAGGCGGTCGCTCACACCGGTCTTGTCGTAGATGGAGCGCAGATAGTTCTTGATGACCTGCTCAGTGGTTTTGAGGCGGATGGCGATCTCGCGATTTTTGCAACCCTGGGCAATGAGAGCGACGATGCGCATCTCCTTGGGCGTGAGCCGATCCTTGACCCTTGTCCCCACCATGTCTTCCTCGGGTGAATCGGGGATCATCATTTGGGGCGGAATCCAAGTGTCGCCGGCGGCAACGCGGTGGACACATTCGACGAGAGACGTTCCAGTAACATTACGAAAAACAACGCCGCGAAACCCCTGTTGCAGATAGGCGCTGGCCGATTCGTTGTTCTCAGCAATGACGATGCCGCGACTGCCCATGGTCTCAATGAGCATGCGAAGGCGCGTAAGTTCAGGGCGAAGGGATGCTGCAAAAATAACGATAGAGCCGGGAAACGTAGTGATGGCGTGATACATGCGATCAAGATCGGTGCACTGGGCGATGATGCGGAGCCCCTCGTCCATGGCCAGAATTTTTGCCGTGCCAGCTCTGAAGATCGCTTGCGAATCGGCCAAGATGAGTTTCTTCATGACGTGCGCCTCACTTGCATCGAATATTTCCGCCAAACGACCGCGGCCTACTCGACATTAATCTCAGGCGAGAACCAACCAGCGGCCCCTCGCTCAAGACGATTCCCGGGTCTTGCTTCCCTATCGGCAAAAAGGGCGAGATTCTCCAAATGTCCAATTTTGAGACAGGAATGAATCTTCTTGGTTCCTAAAGTAATCTGATCGTCCGGGAATTGAGATGTCAAGGAAGATTTCCTGTTAAGAGAGTACAGTCAGTCTGTTCGAAAGAGGCTACCCCCTTTGGGGGACGAACAGAGAGGGAAGACCAGAAAGCTGCCGGAAGAGACCGGAGAGAGTAGCCCTAATCCGACGCCTCGAAAGGGCTTAGCAGCGGATACACTGAGGATCTATGGCCAGGCCGATACTGTTGGCGGTGGATGACGATATAAGCGTGCTTGAGGCGGTTGTCCAGGACCTGCGCCGGGAGTATGGGCAAATCTACCGCGTGATGCGGGCGGGCAGCGGACAAGCGGCGCTAGATACGCTGGCGCAACTGAAGACGCGCCAGGAACCGGTGGCGCTGCTGCTAAGCGACCAGCGCATGCCGGGCATGACGGGCGTGGAGTTTCTGGAGCGCGCGATTGAGTTCTACCCGGAGGCGCGGCGCGTCCTGCTGACCGCTTATGCCGACACGGAAGTGGCCATTCGCGCGATCAATACGGCCCGCATCCACTACTACCTGACCAAGCCATGGGATCCGCCGGAAGAGAAGCTCTACCCGGTGCTGAGCGATCTGCTGGAGGACTGGAAGGCGGGCTATCGGCCACCATTTGAGGGATTGCGCGTGATTGGGCATCGCTGGTCACTGAGGGACCACAAGGTGCGCAACTTCCTGTCGCAGAACCACGTGCCCTACCGTTGGCTCGACGTGGCGGGGAATGAAGAGGCCGTGAAGATTCTTGCGGAGGCGCGGCTGGACGCGGACAAGCTTCCGGTGGTGCTTTTTGCCGATGGCGCGGCGCTGGTGGATCCGGACCTGGATGAGCTGGCAGCGCGGGTTGGCCTGCGGATGAAGGCGGAGCAGGAATTTTATGACATGGTGGTGGTGGGCGCCGGTCCGGCAGGATTGGCGGCTGCCGTTTATGGGGCCAGCGAAGGACTGCACACGCTGGTGATTGAGCCGGATGCGCCAGGGGGGCAGGCGGGGAGTTCTTCGAGGATTGAGAATTACCTCGGGTTTCCGTCTGGAGTGCCGGGGGCAGACCTTGGCCGCCGAGCGCACACGCAGGCAACTCGATTCGGGGCGGAGTTCCTGACCCAACGGGCAACCGGCCTGCGCATTGATGGGCAGTACCGGTTTGTGCAGCTGGGCGATGGCCGCGAAGTGTCGAGCCACGTGGTGATGCTGGCTCCGGGCGTGCAGTATCGCAAGTTGGAGATTCCGGGGGCCGAACGGCTGGCCGGGCGGGGCATCTACTATGGGGCCGCGCTGGTTGAGGCTGTGGCCTGCAAGGATGAAGAGGTCTTTGTGGTAGGGGGCGCGAACTCCGCGGGCCAGGCGGCGCTGCACTTTGCCAAGTTTGCCTGCAAGGTGACTATGGTGGTGCGGGGGGATGGTCTTTCTGCCACGATGTCGAAATACTTAATCGATGAGATCGAGAAAACATCCAATATTGTGGTAGAGCCGCACACGCAGGTGGTGGAGGCGGTTGGCGAGGAACGGCTTGAAAAGCTGAAGATGAGGGGGCCGCAGGGAGAGTACACGGTTCCGGCTTCGTCGTTTTTTGTGTTTATCGGCGCGGCGCCGGGTACGGGATGGTTGCCGGACTCGATTCTGCGGGATGAGAAGGGATTTCTGCTGGCGGGGCCGGATCTGCGCATCGATGGCAAGCTGCCTGAGAGCTGGCGGGAAGCGCGAGAGCCGTTTCTGCTGGAGTCGAGTGTTCCGGGGGTGTTTGTGGCCGGAGATGTACGGCACGGATCAGTAAAGCGGGTGGCTTCAGCGGTGGGCGAGGGATCGATTGCCGTGCAGTTTGTCCATCAGTACCTGGCAGGGTTCTAAGAGAGAGAAGAGCAGCAGGGATGAGCATCAACGAACAATCCGTCGAGGTCGAATCGATGCCGCTGCAGGCGGCGATCGATGCGATGCGCGGGACTCGTGCCTTTGCGCAGACGAGCGCAGAGACGCTGAGGCAAGCGCTGACGGGCGTGGAACGTGTTGAGCGCGTCACGGTGAAGGCTGAGACTGTGCTGGTTGAGGCGGGCGTGCCGTGGAAATATTACTGGCTTTTGATTGAGGGCGAGACCAGGGCAGAACGACCGGAGAGCAACGGAACGTGGACCCTGGTGGGCAATGCAGTAGCCGGCGGAGGATTTGGTGAATCGGCCTTTCTGAGCGGCACCAGCATTTCGAAGTTCAGAATTGTGGCCACGCTCGACTCCGACTTGCTGCGCTTCGAGGAGCAGGAGTTCTGGAAGCTGCTGGCATGCTGCCCTGAAGCGCGCAAGGTGGTGCTGGCGGACATGGCGCTGCGGATGCAGTCCTACCAAGTGGAGGCGCTGCATCGGGAGAAACTGGTTTCTCTGGGAACGCTGGCTGCGGGTTTGATGCATGAGTTGCATAATCCCGGCTCGGCGGCGAAACGGGCGGCCTCGCAACTGCGGGACAACCTGCGCCGCCTGCAGCAATTGAGCCTGCGCACAGCCGGGAAGCCGAAGACACCAGTGCAACTGGAATGCATGCAGAACCTTTTGGAACATGCAGTCAAGGGCTGTCACGCTCCGGCCTTGAGCTCTGTGGAGGAGTCGGACGCGGAAGAGGCGATGTCAGAGTGGTTGCAGACAGCGGGCGTGGAGAATGCGTTCACCATAGGCCCAGCGCTGGTTGCGATCGGCTTTGACCAGAAGAAACTTGCGTGCGCGCGGGAGGCCTTTGCGGCGGAGAGCTTTTCCGATGCGCTGAACTGGCTTGAGGCGCTGGTTTCAAGCGTGTCGCTGGTGTGCGCTATTGAAGAAAGCATTACGCGGATTTCAGAGTTGGTAATGGCGGTGAAGAAGTTCGCCTACGATGAGCGATCGCCAAACAAGGAATTGGACGTGCACGACAGCCTGCAAAGCACGCTGACCATTCTCGGGCACAAGCTGCGCAACAAACAATTGCAGGTGGTGAAGCGATTCGAGGCAAAGCCCTCGACCATCCGCACCAAGGGATCGGCTCTGAGCCAGGTGTGGACAAACCTGATTGATAATGCGGCGGATGCTTCAGGCGAGAAGGGCGAGATTGAGATTGCCACATGGTCGGAGCAGGGGACCGGGAGCGGGAATGGAATACGACCGGGTTGGCTTGCGGTGAGCATTAGCGATCATGGCGCGGGTATTCCAACGGATGTGCTGCCCAGGATTTTTGAACCATTCTTTACCACCAAGCCGCAGGGATCGGGCACAGGACTGGGTCTTGAAATTGTCCATCGGATCGTGACGCAAAAGTTCGGCGGGACGATCGATGTGGAATCCGTTCCGGGGAAGACGAAGTTCATCGTGCGGCTGCCTCTGGAGCCGGTAATTCCAAGCGAAAAGTGACGATTGTCTCTGCGGCGTCTGCGCTAATCAAACATCAATCATCTATCGGAGTCAGTCGTGGCTGATGCAGCCTGGCCGAAGGTGCGCGGGAATTTTCAGCTGGTTGAAAAGTGGTAGGACCACTGAGGTTTTCGCATGTATGATGGGTGGGCCGGCGAAGTGCCGAACGGCGAGGAATCTGAATGAACCGAATCAAAACTCAGGTGGAGCGTAGAGGTATGTCCGCAGCTCTCGTGCTTGTTTTCATGATTGCTGCAAGTGGCGCCCTGCGCGCGCAAACGACTTGCGACCCGCGCGCCTACGGCGCCAAGGGAGATGGCACGACGAAGGATACGGCTGCAATTCAAAAGGCGATTGATGTATGTGCGGACAAGGGCGGCGGGACTGTGGAGTTGAGCGCAGGGACCTATGTGAGCGCACCACTGGTTCTGAAGAGCAACATCAATTTGCATCTGGCCAAGGGAGCGACCCTGCTGGGTTCGCCCGATCATGCGGACTATCCGCCGCAGATAGAATTCCACGTGCCGGACAGGCAACCGCTCCTGAGCGCAACCAACGCTTCGAATGTCGCGATCACAGGCGAAGGGACGGTTGATGGGAACGGCGAAAGCTGGTGGCAGGAGGCGAGGTCGATCAAGGATCACGGAATTCTCGGCGACCATCCGCGACCGAAGCTGATCATCTTTGACCATTGCAAGGGCGTTCGTGTTGAAGGCGTAACGGTGCAGAACTCGCCGATGTGGCAGATCGTTCCGTACTACTCCGATGATGTTGTAATTCGCGGGGTGAGAATCCTGGCGCCGCAGCACTCGCCGAACACCGATGCGATCGATCCGTTTTCGTCGTCGAATGTGGTGATCGATCATGTGTATTCGGATGTGGGCGATGATAATGTGGCGATCAAGTCGGGGCCGATCAATTCGCCGGGGCCGGACGATCCGAGTCGCGACATTGTCGTGCAGGATTGCACTTTCATGCATGGACATGGGATGTCCATTGGGAGCGAGCTCTCGGGTGGCGCGGAGAATATTGTGGCGGAGAGGATCACGTTTGAAGACACGGACAACGGAATTCGCGTGAAATCGAACCGCGACCGCGGACACGACGTGGGGAACCTGGTGTTCAAGGACCTGACGATGAAGAACGTGAAGAATCCGATCATCATCAGCGAGTACTATCCGAAGGTGATGCCGCCGGATGATGAGGCGCCGCAGGCAGTGGGGCGGCTGACCCCGCACTTCCACGACATCGTTATCGAGAACATGACGGCGACCGGCGGCGAAGTGGCTGCCGTGATTGCGGGTCTGCCGGAGTCGCCAGTTCAGGATGTGGTGCTGAAGAATGTGAAGATCAGCGCTGAGACGGGCATGAGGATAGGATATGCGGAAGTCACGGGCGAGGGCGTTGTGGTGACTGCTGCCAAGGGTGAAGGGATCATTAGGCTTAAAGGGGCGGATGCGAAGCTGAAGTGAAAGAGGCAGCTTCAGGCTTGCTTGTTCGGGGCTGAGCCTGCTGGCGCAGCCCTTCTGTTTTGATGGTGGCTCTGTTTCTTGACAGAGACTCTGACTCTGTTATTGATTGACGCCGCTTGCGAGGAATCCGCCGTCGACGACGAGGGTTTGGCCGGTGACGAAGGACGAACTGTCTGAGGCGAGATAGACCGCGGCTCCGACAAGCTCTTCAGTCTTTCCGAAGCGGCCCATGGGCGTGCGCATGAGCAGTTCGTGGCCGCGAGGCGAGCTGTCGAGCAGGGCGGCATTGAGGTCAGTGCGGAAGACGCCTGGAGCGATGGCGTTGACGGTAATGCCTCTCTTTGACCACTCGACGGCGAGTGAACGCGTGAGCGATGCGACGCCGGCTTTGCTGGCGGCGTAGGCGGCTACTTCGCTCAGTGCGACAAAACTGTTCAACGAAGCGATATTGATGATGCGCCCGTAGCCGCGCTCCAGCATGTGCTTGCCGAAGATCTGGCAGGCGCGCAGCGTCCCGGTCAAATTGGTATTGAGAATATCAGCCCACTCCTCCTCAGGGAGCGAGATGGTGGGCGTGCGCTTGATTTTGCCGGCGCAGTTGATGAGGATGTCGACTTTGCCGAAGCGCTCAAGGACCGCTGTCAGGAGTGTTTCAAGGGACTCGCGATTGCAGACGTCGGAGACAAGACGGAGGGTCTTGCGGCCGCGCGCTTCGACGGCATCGGCTGTCTGGTCCACTTCCTGCTGGCGGCGCGCTGTGGCGATGACGTCTGCGCCGGAGTCGGCAAGCCCAAGACTGAGGGCGCGGCCAATGCCGGATGTGCCTCCGGTAACCACCGCGGTTTTGCCTTCAAGGCTGAGTAGCTGAGTTGTCATGACCTCTCCGTTTGAGCTTTTTCCTTGATGTTGAGGAGCCCGTCGATACGAACTTCTTTCAATCCCACCCTAGCCCGCAAGAACAAAAACGTGGCGAGGATGGGGCACCCGGAATTTGTCCGGGCGTGAGCTGGGAACTAGGCGCTGCGCCCGAGAAATACGGGGGCGATGTGACGGTCAAAAAGATTTACCGTCACGTTCCTGGCGATGATGGCCTCGTTTGCCTCAAGCAGATTGAGATAGCGAGGGCCTATCTTTGCCGCGACTTTGAAACCGACGTGCAGCAACTGGCGAAGGCAGCTATTGTAGGCCGGATTGCTTTGCGCGTGGCGCAGGGCGGACGTGTACTGGTCAGAGGTCCATTTGTTGACGTCGGCAGGCGCGGGAAGCTTGGCTGGATCGATGTCGATGACGGTTGCGTAGGGACCGCAGAGCTCTTCGCGATGGGCGAACGCCTCTGCGTAGATTTCTTTCGCCAGGGCCAGACCGTCGCCGCCTGCTTCCGCGAGGCCGATGAGCTCTTCGAGCCAGGTGGTTCCAGCGGTCTTGAGATGCACGCCGACATTGAATCGCTTGATGTTCGAGTGAATGGAGGAGTAGATGGAGAACTTGTCGCTGCCGGAATGGACGCTGAGCTTGAGATTGGCGGGCAGGCCGAATTGCTTGATGGCGTAATCGATGGCAGCGATGTCGAGACCGAATTCTCGGTCGAACTGGGGGACGATGCCCACGTAGTCGACGCCCTTGTTGAAGCGACCACTGAATTTGGGCGCGATGGTTTGCACGGGAATGCCTTCATCGGCGATGGCGGCGAGAATGATGAGCAACTCGACCGGGCTCTGGGCGCGATCCGTCTCGTCCATGGAGACCTCAGGGATAAAGTTGCCGGCGCCCTTGACGCTCAATACCTTGCGGTAGACTTCGCCCGCTTTCTTGACGGCGGCAAGGAATTTTTGCGCAGCTTCGCGGAGGTCCTGCTGGGTAATCTCGAAGGCCTCATCCACACCGGCCAACTGGATGCTGCCGAGCAATTCCGGATGGCATCGGACGAAGGCGTCGACATCGGCATCAACAGGCGTCTGGCCGATGAAGTCGGCTACATCGATGGTGAAAAAGTCGCAGGGATCAAGGAAGCGACCTACGGTTTCAAGGGTGATGTGGTCGGCATCAAGAAAGTAGGGCAGCTTCCAGTCGAGCGCCTTGACGGCGGCATCGGCGGCCTGGCGCGCGGAAGTCGGTTCGGAGCCGATGATGTTGTGTTCGCGATTCGATTTGTTCCAAACGGGAACCACTTCGACACCGCTCTGAAGAGCTTGGGCGCAGGCTTGAAGCTGCGCCTTGGCCTGATGAGCAAACCGGTCTCCAGTCCCGACGGAAAATTTGTTCAAAGTTAGATTGGGCATATCGATTCCTATTCCTTGCGTGAAACATGAGTGCCCGCAGGGGCTAAAGCCCGGTCGATTGTTTGCGGCCTTTGTGGCACGACTAAAGTCGTGCCCCTTCAAAACAACTGCTCGACTTGCGCCTTCTTATAGCCGGCTGCGATTGGCCCAAAGGCCGAGTCCGGGATTTCCGATGAAGAAGATCTCTTCGCCGTCAACCACATTCCAGCCCTGGTTGAGCTTTTGCGGATCATACTTCGAAGTCATTTGCTGGAGATCGCCGTAACTGAAACCAACTCCTTCAATCTCCTGCTTCGTGAGATGTCCGGGACACCAGGTGATCTTGAACCTGCCCTCAGACGAAGCATGGATGAGGTGGGCGGCGGCGCTCAAGTCGGAGCCAAGATCTGCGTTGTCCTTGACGGCTTTTAGCGTGTGCGGAGTGCCGCGATAGCCGTATTTGCGAATGAGCAGATCGATGCCCTTGTCTTCGCCAAACTCGTGCACGCCGGGAGCGAGGATGATGAGCTCGGCGTCATCTGCAAGGGCCATGCGCGTGCGGTAGATGGCCTTGTTGCCGATCCAGGTGGAGTGAAACTCGCTGGGGTCAAGCATGACGACGGCCTTGGTGATCTGCTTGTCAAGAATTTCGAAGTTGACCTTGAGGCTGAGCTCAGCGGCCCGGAGGAAGCAGTCGATATCATCTCCAATAAACAAGCCGCGGACGGCCAACCCACCGTCTGCCTTGCGGCCCACAACGGTCTGGACGTACACGATGGGCAGGTGGCGGAGAAAATGATCGGAGGCGTAATTGAGCACGTTGCGCACGGGATTCTCGGCGCGGCCCATGATGCGCTCCATGCCGTAGACGGCGCCGAGATAATGGCTGCGGTTGATTCCTTCGCGACCGCCGGCGCCGATGAGGATGTTCTTGGTGAAGTTGGCCATGCCGATCACTTCGTGGGGCACGACCTGGCCGATGGAAAGGATGAGATCGAATCCGCCGGAGGAGATTAGCTTGTTGACCTGCGCAGGCCAGGAGTAGTCAAGCTTGCCTTCCGATTGTTCGCGGATGAACTCGGCCGGAATCTCGCCGAGGGTTTCAATGTCGGTGCGCCAGTTGTGCACCTTGAAGAGGTCTTGAGGCACTGCGGCAAACATGTGTGCGATCTGGTCAGGGCGCATGGGCGTATGGGTGCCGATGGCGGGAAGAACCGCCTTCAAACGGTCGCCATAGTGCTTGTAGATATAGCCGGTGAGTTCGCCGGCGCGGGAGTGCTCGCGGCTCTGGTCTGGCGGAACGGCAAGGACGCGATGGCGCTCGCCGAGTTTGGCGAGGCTCTCAATGAGCAGATCGTTTAATTGTTGCCCAGACAGTTCTGTATCGACACTTCCGACAGCGCAATAGAGACTCATGCAATTGACTCGACTTTCTTTAATCCTGGAGCAAGCAGGAACATGATCACCAGGGAAACCACATACGCGCTTGCGGCGATTGCGAACAGGCTCGCATAGCTGTGAGTAAGTTGGAGAATATAGCCTGCAAAGTTAGCCAGCAGGAAGCCACCGACGGAGCCGAGCATGCCGCCAATCCCGGCCACCGAGCCGACCGCCGTGCGTGGGAACATGTCAGACGGCGTGGTGAGCAGGTTGGCTGAAAAGCCCTGGTGTGCAGCTGTGGCTAGGCAGAGAAGCGCAATGGCCGTCCACTCAGAGTTGAGGTAGGTGACCCAAAAGACAGGTATGACAAGGACGCCGCAGAACCACATGGCAGCCATGCGGGCCTTCTGGTTTGACATGCCGAGACGCGTGAACATGGCAGGCAGCCATCCGCCGGCAACGCTGCCGAAGGTTGAAGCGTTATAGACAATGATCACAGGCAGGCCGAGGTGGGAGAGATCGAGGTGGAACCTTGCGCTGAAGAACGAAGGCAGCCAGTAGAGGTAAAACCACCAGATGGGATCGGTGAGGAACTTGGGGATGGCATAAGCCCAGGTCTGCGGGTAGCCGAGCAACTTGACCCATGGAGTCGAGGGACCCATTTTCTCAGCAGCTTCCTGATAGATGAAGCGCAGTTCCTGGCCGGTTAGAGTAGGGTGGTCAGCAGGTTTACGGTATTTTACGTACCAGTAAAGGATCCAGGTGGCACTGAAAAGGCCGGTGACCAGGAATGCCGCGTGCCAACCAAAGTGCAACGTGATAATGGGGACAAGGAACGAAGCCAGCATAACGCCGATGTTGGCGCCGGAGTTGAAGATGCCGGTGGCGAGGGATCGCTCTTTCTGCGGGAACCACTCGGCGACGGTCTTGAGAGCGGCAGGGAAGTTGCCGGATTCGCCCAGTCCGAGCGAGAAGCGGGCAATGCCAAACTCAACAACTGTGTTGGCCAGTGCGTGGCCCATCGCGGAGAGGCTCCAGACGGCCATGATGACCATGTAGCCGATGCGCGAGCCAACCTTGTCAACGAACCTGCCGGCGACCAACAGACCGACGGCATAGGCAAGAGTGAACATGCTAACGATGAAGCCGTAGTTCACCTCGGTCATGCCGATGCTGGCCTGGAGGGTGGGCTTGAGGAGGCTGAGGACCTGCCGATCCATGTAGTTGATGGTGGTGGCCGCGAAGAGCATGGCGCAAATAGTCCAGCGTACGCGCCCGATGCGTGTGCTGGACGGCGAATCTTCGTCGATCAGTGCGCCTGTTCCTGTTTTGCCATCCATAGGTTTCTCCTCGTAGCGCGGTTCTCCAATCTAAATGCCCTTGCAAGCCTCGCACAAGGCGGCCCAATTCATCCACCCCGAAGTGAAGAACCCTACCGGCAAGTTACCTCGCAGACAGGATCGCTTCGACGATTTTGATTTCGGCCAGGGGGAATTAGGGGCCGTTACAGCCGGTACGCCTTCTTGACCAAGGTGTGGGTTAATTCGTGCGCCAGGGTAAACGCCTCATCTTCGTCCAGACGGTGTTGGGCGACTAGGTTGGCAAGGAAGGCACAATCGATGCGTCGCGCAACATCGTGCCGTGCGGGAATGGAAAGAAATGCCCTGGTGTCGTCGTTGAAGCCTACAGTGTTGTAGAAGCCCGCCGTCTCCGTCGCCTGCTGGCGGAAACGCATCATTCCCTCAGGACTGTCATGAAACCACCATGGGGGTCCGAGGCGCAAGCAAGGATAATGACCAGCCAGAGGAGCCAATTCGCGGCTGACGGTGGACTCGTCGAGCATGAAGAGAATAATGGTGAGATTGCTCTCATTTCCGAAGCGGTCGAGCAGGGGGCGCAAGGCGGAGACGAAGTTTGTTGGACCGGGAATATCGGCTCCCATGTCGCGGCCGTACTTCTCATGGATTTTTCGATTATGATTGCGCACGCTGCCCGGGTGAATCTGCATCACGAGGCCGTCTTCGAGGCTCATTTGCGCCATCTCAGTGAGCATCTGCGCCCGGAAGAGCTCCTGTTTCTGGGCGTCAGCCTTGCCTGAAAGTACCTGGCTAAAGAGCTCCGCCGCTTCAGCCCTGGGAAGATCGGCCGTCTGGGCCGTGGGATGGCCGTGGTCAGTGGCCGTGCAGCCCAGTTCCTTGAAGCGGGCACGCGCCTTGCGCAGGGCATTCAAATAGCCGGTCCAGGTTGACGTGTCTTCGCCCGTCTGCGCGCCGAGCTTGGCGATGAGGCCGGCAAATCCCTGAAACTCGGGATCGACGACCGGGTCGGGCCTGAAGGAGGGGAGAATTCTCCGATTCCAGCCAGAGGCGCGAATGGCCTTGATGTCGTCCAGCGAGTCGGTGGGTGAATCGGTGGTGGAAAGCACCTCAATGTTGAACTTCTCAAAGAGAGCGCGGGGCAGGAAGTCGGGCGAGCTGAGCTTATCGTCGATGACGTCATAGTAATGATCGGCGTTCTTTTCAGAAAGGCGCTCCTCGAATCCAAAGAGTTCCTGGAAGGAATAATCCAGCCAGACGCGGGTGGGCGTGCCGCGGAAGAGATAGTAGTTCTGTGCGAAGGTGCGCCAGACTTTGCGCGGATCCTTGATTTGCGGCTGGCCTATTCCGAGGTCGTCCAGGGAGACACCCTGGCTATAAAGCATGCGGAAGACATAGTGATCGGGCTGGACGAAGAGCGTGGCCGGATCAGGGAACGGAGTGTTGCGGGAGAACCAGGAGGCCTGCGTATGGCCATGGGGGCTGATGATGGGCAGATTTTGAATGTGAGCGTATAGGGCTCTGGCGATTTTGAGAGTGCCGGCTTCAGCAGGAAACAGACGATCTTCGTGGAGCAGCATGGCTGTAATTCTACCTCTGGGATTTGAGAAAGTGCGATTTGGGCCGGGTTGAGGTCAGACCACAAGTATACACATTCGGAACAAAGTCGGGAATTCCTTCGGGAGGCGACGAATCAGGGTGCGAGGCGCCATTGGAGTGGTAAGCTCACTGTATCTATATTTTCCTCATGTCCGGGAAGGTGGCTGAGACCGATGCCGCGAATCAAGCAAGCTGAACCCTACGCTCACCGCACCATGCAGGTGGTTAACCACATTCGCTCCCTTATAGAAAACGGCACACTGCAGCCGGGGGACAAGATTCCGCCCGAGCGGGAGTTTGCACGGACGCTCAAAATCAGCCGGGCCAGCCTGCGGACCGGCATCGGGTACCTGGCGGCGATGGGTGTGATGAAGATCCGCCACGGCGTGGGAACGTTTGTGGCAGACGGCCCGCCAGAGTTCGGAAAGGCTTCCCTGGGCATGATGGGCGCCCTGCATGGGTTTCAGACCTGGCAGATGTTTGAGGCGCGCATCATTCTGGAAAGCGATATTGCGGCCCTGGCTGCCGAACGGGGCAAGGATGAGCACTACACGGCGCTTGCCGAGGAAGTGGCCGAGATGTTCGCCGCGATGGACAGCCCCGCTGACTTTCTTATCCACGACCTGCTTTTTCACCGCATCATCTCGAAGGCTTCAGGCAATCCCATTCTTGCCGCAGTGATTGAAACCATCACTTCGGCGCTCTATGACAAGCGGCGGAAGACGGTGGAGCGCTCGATTGACATGCGCGAGTCAGCCGAGATGCATCGCGAGATCTACCGGGCAATCCGTGCGCGCAGGCCGCAAGAGGCGCGCAAACTGATGGAAGAGCATCTGCGGATGGCGCAAACGTCGCAGGGAATGGAGCGGCCGACGGACCGGAAGGTTCTTCAGACCGCGGGCCGGTAACGGAAAGGGATTTGGAGGAACGATGAAGACGGTAATGATGGCTGATCCGGTGCGCTATCCACGCATGACGACCGCTGAAATCCGCGAGACGTTTTTATTAAATGGGCTTTGTGAACCGGGCAAGCTGCATGTGAATTATGTTGATCTGGATCGGGCAGTGGTTGGATTTGCCATGCCGACTGATAGCGCGCTTGCGCTGCCGACTTATCCGGAACTGCGGGCTGATTATTTTCTTGAGCGGCGGGAACTGGGCGTGCTGAACACCGGCGGAGCGGGTACGGTGAGCGTTGACGGCAAGGATTACGATCTGAACAATCTTGACGTGCTCTACATCAGCAAAGGCCAGAAGGACGTGAGTTTCAAGTCGAAGGACGAGACGAAACCCGCGGCCTATTATCTTTTGAGCTATCCTGCGCATGCGGCGTATCCAGTGGTGCTGGTGCGGAAGGATGAGGCCAGCCCGGTTGAGTTGGGTTCGGTGGAAACCTGCAACAAGCGGACGATCTGCAAGTACATCCATCTGCAGGGCGCGCGGAGCTGCCAACTGGTGATGGGCGTGACACATCTGTCGCCGGGGAGCAACTGGAATACGATGCCTCCGCACACGCACATGCGGCGCTCGGAGATCTACATGTACTTCAACGTGCAGGAGGATGCGCGGGTGGTGCACCTGATGGGTCCGCCGGAGGAGACGCGGCATGTGCTGATGGGCGACAAGGACGTGGTGGTATCGCCGGGATGGTCGATTCATGCCGGCGTGGGCACTCGGGCATACAGTTTCTGCTGGGGCATGGGCGGCGAGAACCAGGACTATGCGGACATGGATCCTGCGCCGGTGCAGACGCTCAGGTAAGAGCAGGGATCAGGGAAGAGCTGTCAGCTTTCAGTTTTGCTTTTGCGGGGATCGATTTTGTTTTGAGGGGGATTTTGAGGGGTGATGCGGCTCACGAATCGCGGCCTAAATGGAACCTTTTGTGGTACTTCGACAACGTTAAACGTTCAATTTCATTCAACCTAAACAGCGCGAAATGTTCAATTAGAATGGTCCGAAACACAGCGAAA
>Ga0182016_10004180_pt1 | contig 16097 bp, 23 predicted proteins | sample 712S2MmetaG_FD_120491 | JGI IMG/M metagenome (GOLD analysis project Ga0182016, IMG submission 120491) | Permafrost microbial communities from Stordalen Mire, Sweden - 712S2M metaG | ecosystem: Environmental > Terrestrial > Soil > Wetlands > Permafrost | place: Sweden: Stordalen | collected...
GAATCACCGGGTTTGAAATTCTCGGTCAGGTCGGTGTTGCGCGAATGGCAGGAACCGCACAGACCAACCATGCGGGCCGGGGGCATCTTGGAAACTGTGGGATCAATAAGCGTGGTGTTGGTATGAGCGTTGCGCCATTCGTTGTGCGCCTTGAGCGGGCCGTGGCAGGCTTCACAGCCCACGGCCATTTCCGCTATCGTCGTGTGATAGCTATCCGTGACGGCATCGTAATTTTTGTGCAGCCTGGTGTTGTGGCATTCAGCGCAGAAGGAATTCCAATTCATGCCCCGGCCAGTCCAATGGCCATATTCACCGGGGAACCGAAGGTCGTCGCCATAGACGTAAAACCACTGGTTTAATTTCGGGTCATAAGAGGCTTCATGCACCTGATAGCGACCGCCGGGAAAAGGCGTCAGAAATTGAATGAGCGGGTCATGACCGAAGGCCCGCTCGACACGGTAGGGCTGGCGGTTGCTTTCCGGGCCGAGGGTGACAATTTGATATTGGCCGTTGGTGAATTGAAAAGTGGTGGTTTCGTCACCGTGCTGGAGGGAACGTGGCGGAACGAAGGCGGATTGATCGGTGGCCGCCTGCAAAGGCCGCTCGGCAAGCGCGTGGTGAGATTGCGCCCACAGATCGTAATCGGCGCGGTGACAATCCCGGCAGCTTGCCGACCCCGCATAAGCGGTAAAATCGGCTGTCACATTTTTTGGGTTGGGTAATTCCGCACCAAAGACACGCATCACAATCGTGGAAAAGAACAAACCCAAATTCATCCAATTAAGGAGTGAGAATTTGGGTTGTTTGAAACACATACGCTATGATGGAAAATGCCGTCCTAAAGTCAACTTTTAGTCCTGTATTCAAGGTTTTCGTTTTGTTCTTTTAAGCCGGAATACCAGAGCCAGCGCCACCGCATCAAAGATAGCCATGCGCGGGTCTTCATTCATATAGAATTTGCGTTTCGGCGGCAACTGCGGGCCTAGTTGTTCGGGAAATCTTTTCGCCATCATTTCAGCCAGGTCGTGCTTTGTCCCCTGACCATCAGTCAAAAAAGTTTTCATCACCTGCTCGCGCGAAAACAATTTCACCCTCACCTTGCGTGATTCTGCCCGTTTGATGATTTGCTTGCAGAGCATCCGTATTCGTGGCCAGCGTCGCGAGCCTTCGGCAGAAGTGTTTTCCAGAACAAGCACCCCCGGCTGGTAGTGTGCGAGCAATGCTTCCACTTTCTTCAATACCTGTGCGTTCTTGTCCCCTTTGACCGTTTTACAAGCCGCTTCCATGATGGTTTCCTCACCTTCAAGCACAACGAAGCCAAAGCCACGGTATGAAGGAGCGATTGATAAAATGCGAAAATCTTTTATGTTTGTTGGGGACATGATTAGTTAAGTGATTTACTGGTAATGTTGATAAGGGTCTGCCGCCGGAGCGCGGCATGGCGATTTGGTTTCTCGCGTTCTATTTTGTGCGCCAGTATTTTGGCGCGTGTCACAACTCCCCGTTGAACTTCCTGATACAGGCCAGCGAAAAGTTCGCTGGCTGGCTTTTGAAAAATCGCTTCAAAGGCCAGGACCGTCTCCAGTTTCGGCTGACATGCGAACCGCTCATGTCGGCACAATTTGGCACCGCCGTGATTTCCCAGAAGAAAAGCCACTTCCTCCTGGGAAAGCGCCGTGCGTTTGCGGGTGGTTCGTAAATAATTGGGAAGTCGGGACATGTGGATTGCTAAAGACGAACTCATTGCGAGTTCAGGCGCACAGTATCGAATTGGAAAAATAACTCATAGACGGGTATTCTTGACGGAAACGGCAAGTCCTGAAACGAAAACACCGGGCTTAAAACTCGGTGTTGAACGGCAGTATTAAACCACACTATTCATTCCTAGTCAAATATGGCAGGGTTTTTTACCCTTATACAGCCTGCCAGATTCCTATTGAACTTCCCTTCTGTGGTCATATACTCGAACCACTATGAGCATCCAATTATCATCATTAACCACGACACAACTCCGTCACGCGGCCGACCTTAAAGAGGAGATCGAAGCGTTGACCAAAGAACTTGCCTCGATTCTCGGCGCGGCGGTTCCGGTGGCTGCCAAGGCACCAAAGAAGAAAGGCGGCATGAGTGCCGCTGGACGAGCCAAGGTTGCCGCAGCACAAAAAGCGCGGTGGGCGAAGATTAAAGCGGCAAAGCCTGCCACCAAAGCCCCGACAAAAAAGCGCACCATGAGCGCAGCGGCCAAAGCCAAACTATCTGCAATGGCAAAGATACGTTGGGCCAAAGTTAGAGCCGCTGGAAAAAAGTCTCTGTAATTTATTTCAGACCAGAAGTGCAGTCCTGCAAAAGCGGGACTGCGCTTTTTGTTTTGGCGACTTGCCGATTTAGGCAAGAATTGCCGTCTATAATAGTTTGTCTGGATTCATAGAATCACAGCACGGACAACCAAACTTCCCCAGCGTCACGCTTTCACAGGGTTGCTAAAAAGTTTGTCCCTCTGTTATTATGAATAAGACTACAAGTGAAAACGCCGCCGAACCCGTTTGTCAGCCTTTGAGCCAGGAAACTGTCCAAGCATTGCAAGAGCTTGGCGATGTTTACCGGCAAATACATCGGCGGCTTATTTCCGAAGGATATGTCATCAAGGATGGAAAAATCTTCCCGCCTAAATAAAAAACCGATGGAGCCTCACAATGAAGATAAAATTTTCAAAGACATAAAAGCGGGCAAATACCGTGACTGCTATTTGGTGTATATCCGAAAAAGCACCGACGAACCAGACAATCAAAAGAATTCAATTGCCTACCAAAAAGCCGAGAACATCAAATTTGCGCAGCGGGATAAACTTTCCGTCGCCCACATCACCATCACCGGATTGTGCGTGGATGGTGTAATCTCTGAAAAGCACTCTGGCTTCAAGGAAAACAACGACCTGACATTTACCAAAGACGGCTTGGTTCAATACCAAATTGACCGCCCAAAGTTTCAAAAGCTTGTCCAGTTTTTGAGTCTTGGTCTGTTCAAGGGCATCGTCTGTTTGTGCTGGGATCGCATCAGTCGCAATAAGGGTGACGACACCCTCATCCGTAAGCTTATGCGAAAAGGCATTGATGTTCGATTCGTGTATGCAAATTACGACAAAACCAGCGCCGGGGCGCTTCACATGGACATTGACGGCATGTTCGCCGAACACCATTCGCGCGTCACCAGCGAGAAAGTGCGTCTGACAACCTGGAATCTCCGGGAACGAGGCGTTGTGACGTATAAAGCTCCCATTGGCTATTTGAATCAAGGGAGCATGGACAACAAGCCACTTGACCCCGACCGTGCTCCGATCATCAAGAAATTATTTGAGCATTATGCCACTGGCGATTGGTCGCTTGCTGACCTCGTTCGCTTTGCCGATCAGCACGGTCTTATCACCGTGCCTGTGCGCCGACGACGAACCCAGGATGAAATTCTGGCCGAGGAAAGTGAGGAAGTTGCAATTGAAAAAGTTTCGCGCCCAATAACGATCTCATATATCCACAAGATTCTGACAAACCTGTTTTACACCGGCAGAGTGTTGGGCAATGAAGGCAAGTATATCCCCAGCGTTAGCCATGAAGCCCTAATTGACGACGAGCTATACAACAACGTGCAGAAGATGCTCAAACAGAAGAAGGTCAGCGCCCACTATACCCAAAAGCTAGAACTGCCATTGCGTGGCATGGTTCGTTGTGGTGAATGTCGCCGGGTCTATACTCCCTACCTGCAAAAAGGCACCCAGTATTTTGGGTCACGTTGCGTGGCGACGTGTTCCAACACCAAGAAAAGTTTCAATATTGAGTTTCTTGAGGAAGGAGTCGGTAAATTCTTTGGTCGGTTGATTTTTACCGACGACGAGAAAGCTCAACTTGATTCCACAACGTCAACTGACATTTCATTATTTGAAGAAAAGCGGTTGAAAAAGATTGAGCAGAGTGACCGCAGGAAAAAGAAAATCCGTGAGGATTTGACCTACTTGAGAACCAATAAATTGAGCCTTTTGAAAAGCGGGGTTTATACCCCAGAAGTGCTACTACAAGAAGAAATCACCCTCAATACTGAATTGAATGCGATTCAAGACGAAGAAATCATTTCCGACCTATCAATGCAGGCGGTAATGGAGGACATCCTAAAACTTTCCGAACTGCTTGAAACTGGCTCTGCTTATTACTCAAATGCCAAATCGCTCGAAAAAGAGCGGATTATCAAAACTATCTTTTCCGAACTTTTTATTTCTGAAAATACGTTGCAATATAAGTGTAGAAATGGATTCAGGGCGTTAGAAACTAAAAATTTCCTTGTTTGTGACCCCACCGACTGGCTTTCCGAACTTTTGAAACTTGGTCACGCAATTAAAACCAGCCTGGACGAGCTACACTCGGCAATCAATCTAAGCATGAAATGATTGCACGGTGTTAGTTTAGGCAATACACGCAAACAGAAGTAGGTGGGTAAAACTGCCAATTCTGGCATGAATGAATCTGCCTCTCCTGTCACGCGTTCCGCCCACTCTCTCGTCCTACCCCCCTGCCTTTGGATGACTTACTTGCGGTGGCAGTGCCAGAGGAATCTTAAACTTCATACGAGTGACGTTTTCCGTGGCACCAGTTTTTTCACCACCCACCTTAACCAATTGCATGATATTGATGCCAATCTTCCCCCCCGCTTTGTTCAGACACGGTTATTGCAACGTCGAAGTCAACAGCCAGAAGCGGTGTCGAACATTTGTCTTTCTCGCCCGAAATCAACACGGACGCAAAACCAAGCCCAAAGAACTCTTTCCCATCAAAATCATCCAAACTGGGGGCGACAAGATGTCCGTTTTTTCCATTCCGCCCCTTGATAACGCCAGCTACAATCTCATCCAAGCTGGCGGCAATAAAATCAGAGAGTTTCATATATGAGCAACGTAAAGTCGATTGAACCTGATGTCACGGAAATATCATCCCCCATTTCATCATTTATACCACGGAGACTTGGACGACGTTCGCGCCTGCGAACATAAGGCGGAACGTGCCGCCGCACTCATCTACGCACACTTTCATAAGGAATTTGGGTTTCCCATCAAATAAGACAACACAACCGACGCGCCTAATCCTTGAAGTGATAAATATTTCCTTGGTTTGGCAATTTTTTAGAATCTTTATTACTTTTTCGATCAGGCTCCTTTCGAGCCATAATCTGCAATCGCAATTCGGCATCGGCCAAAAGAGACAGACTTTCAATGACTTCATCGTAATTATCACCCAGCGCCTGGGGATGCGTGATGAGTATATTGCCAGAACCTTCGAATATGGCAGCTGCGCAAATACGTTTAACACTTGCGGATTTCTTTTCGTGACCTTCTGGAGCTTTGTGGATCATGCTGTTGAAATTATAGGCTTTTAATAACATCGCATTGGTAATCTACCAATCTTCCCATTATAGTCAGTGAACGATATTCGTCAAATTCCAGCCCGAATGCCTGCTGATAAAATATTCTCCACTTATTCGTCCGACCTGGCCCAACGGGCGATTTCCCGCGCGATGATTTCGATTGATTCGTCAATCTCCCGAAGCATTCCCATAACGCTTCGGATCTCCGCCCGATGATTACAATCTTGGCGTTTAAGCAGACCGGAAAACCACTGCCTGACTAATCTGCGAAAGGAACGATGCTGTCTGGTATTTTTTATTTTTTTCATATACCCGCAGAATAGACGATGGAAGCAAACTGACATAGACACCAATATTTGCCGCAAACGACAAGTAATATTCAGATATTTTGAACTCTTTTCAGTGGGACTATTCTTTCAACACGTCTCCATGTTATACTGGCGACCAATGGAGAAGAATTTCGATGGATGGAATTCCAAAAAGAAACACATAAACGATCATGCCGTCGCGCCGTTCTATCACAAGCGCGAGATTTGGTGGTGTTCGCTGGGCATCAATATTGGCTTTGAGCAGGATGGCACCGGAAAAAACTATGACCGTCCAGTGCTAATCGTCCAAGGTTTTAACCCTCATGTATTCTTTGGTGTTGCCCTAACCGGGAAGAAGAAGCAAGGGCGGTATTATGTGCCAATTGGAGAAGTTGAAGGTCGGGAGGCATCGGTCATTCTTTCCCAGGCACGCCTGATTGACACGAAGCGTTTGATACGGAAAGCCGCCACCCTTGATAACGACATGTTCGACAAGGTTTGCGACGAACTCAAACGCACCCTCTTTGGTTCAAGACGGAACTAAAACGATTTTGCCCCACCGGAGGTGGGGCGAGGCCGAAGCCATTTGTATTAAGAATATACACCAGACTACATTTGATTGCAATATTGTCTCACGCGGGCATCTGTGGCGCAGTGATTATGCAGGAACTAGCATTAGCGATGATTGCACCATTCCTCTGTTGAAGCGTCACGTCAAAATAGCGGAGCTAAGTCAGTTTGTCGCAGCTTCTTCACATCAATGGACGTAACTTGAAGCAAAACCTTCAAGAATTCGCGGATTTCAGTTTCGATCGGACCGACAATCGCCTTTTTAGGGATGGCTGCTGAACCGACTGCGGCCAATTCTTCTTTTGGTGTCATCGTGGCTTGATGTTCGGGAATTTGTTGGACACGCACCTGAAACTTCTGATCCACGCGTTTGACGATTATGGAAACCTCTTCATCGTCATAAACATCCACCATGCAGATGAACACGTCACTGTTAGTTCCATAATCGGCTACTGCTCCGTAATATGTTTTCATAATTATTTTAGGTGATTGGCCTTTGTCGAAAAATTTTACAATACTGTGCTGCTTGCGGTGCATAAACAAAGCACGGCTCAACTGGATCGACCAAAACACTGATGGCTAATCGAATCTCCGCCTGACGTGAATATTCAGGGGGCTTCCAGAAGGCCAGTGACGGGATTGGGGTTTGGGGTGTCAACGATGACTTGGCAACGTAATCACAAGGACTCACCATGGTTTTCTCGACGGGCACGGTCAACGCATTGGCAAGAGCTTGAGAGAAAGCGTTAAAATCTGTGATCTGAATGCAGGTGTCGGCGTCGAAATCTACAAAGGCTCTATCATCGAAAGTATGGGATGCGCAAAATAGCAGCAAGTTGTGAATGGTGAGTGACAACACGCGCGTGTTCGGTTTGTCGGTTAAGCATCCTCGCGCCCAACAAACTTGAAAATCTTGGGTGCTCGTTAATAGCTGCGGGTCGAAATCGGAGTCGAACGTCATGCTTTCTGCATTTACTGAAAATGCGCCCTCTTGCGCATCGCCGACATGTGCTCCGTAATGCTCAATACGGCGAAAATCATAAAGTGTGCCGAGACGAAAGATGTGCTTTTGAAGCATCAAGTCGGCGTGACATTGCTTTGTAAATTTATAGGCACGCATACCGAGACCTGGAAGTTTATGAAACCAAACTAGGACACTTGCTTTTCGGGATGCTTGTTTTCCTTCGCAGCCTTAATTTTGGCCCAGCGTGCTTTCTGTGCCGCTGCCACGCGGGCGCGGCCTTCAGCGCTCATTGTGTGTTTCTTTTTCGCTAATTTGACCGCTGGCGTTTTGTCAGCAGGCGCGGAAGCGCCGAGGATTGCTGCCAGTTCTTTTTCAAGGTTGGCGATCTTCTCTTTGGTGTCGGCAGCGATTCTCAATTGCGCCGCCGTTAATGTCAGTAGGTTACTCATAGGGATTGTATTATGGGCGCATAACTAGGTAACTTCAATACTTTTTGTATGGCAATCTATCCGCTACCAGAACACGCCTGATGACGCGCTCATTTTTTAGCAACTATTGATGGCGGAGATTTATCAGCGGAGGAATTATGGTGCTTGAGTTGTTTGACCTCATGGCGAAGTTTTTCCAGTTGTAGTTGGGCCATCTCATCCTGAATGGGTTGCACATCTCGATGCCATTTCGTGAAGCCCCAAATCATGAGAACGACCGAGATTCCCGTAATAGCTCCAATCCCCTTGATGTAGAAAATCTTGTCGGAAGCGGAGATCTCAAGACGCTTCTCCAAAATCTGTAGCTTTGCCTTGTCAACCGGCGATGGGTTTTGAATTTGTTTGATTGCTTCAACTTCAACGACACTTTGAAATACAAGTTCGTTGGCAGAGCGCGTCACATAAATAATTGAACTGGCGCTGAATATAAACAGCAGCAAGCCAAACAAGGCGTAAAACTTAAAAATGTTGTCCGTTGGAATGGGGATTTTATTTTCCATATTGATTTCAATGACGAATCGCCACAACTGTATTTATTTTCCCCAACGAATTCAACTGTTTCCACGATTCTTTTACTACTTTTATCCCTACATACTGCCGACATACAGGGTATGTAGGGGCAATTTGCCCGCACTATTTACTCCCACGGCTTAACCGCCGCACCACTAGCTCCCAACGTGTCGTCGGCTACCGCCCGACTTGAACGCTTTCTCCCTTCGGGCTAGCCGGGCTATAGGACACTATCCGTTGTCCTTTAGCCAGCAAGCGTTCAAGTCGGCCGGGACGGGCTATCGCCCTTACCCGCCGACACGTTGGGGACTGGTGGTAAGATGAGGTGCTACCGCACCGACCACCAGCCCGCTAACGCGACCGGCTCGCCCCGAAGGCGGAGTTGACGACGGGTTCACTACCGTCACGACCATTCCCGTCAAGACACCCCAAATGGCACTACCAAGAGAGAAAGCGTCGCCCCGAATGGGGCTTTTTTAATACCGCCGCGCCGGATGGCGCATCCATTTTTGGCACGGGTGGTATGATGCCATTCTCGCACATTCGGATTTCAAAACCAGCCCCCATTACCCCGTCGGCGTGCCACAAAGCACTTCTGCCGACGCGACCACAACGGAAAACCACCACACGCCGGGTTTTCGTTGTAAATCTGGAGTGGTGGCTGCTTCTGGCACCATGAATGACCAACCCATTACAATTGGCGAACGGCATGGCTGGGGTGAACCCCAGCCCTTTGGCATTGCTGCGGTTGATGAGCGTCAGCATATCTATATCATTGGTAAAACCGGTAGCGGTAAGACGACATTGCTTCGCAATCTGATTTTGCAGCACATCGCCCTGGGGCACGGCGTTGGCGTGATTGACCCGCACGGCGACTTGGCCGAAGAATTGTTGAACCACATCCCACCCAAGCGGGCAAATCATTTGGTGTATTTTAATCCAGGGGATGTTGAATTTCCAATAGGATTGAACTTGCTGGCTAATGTCGCCCTCGATGACCGACATCTGGTCGCATCCGGCATCGTTGGCGCGTTCAAGGGCATCTGGCGGGATTCATGGGGACCACGTCTGGAATATATTCTCTACAATGCCGTATCGGCATTGCTGGATTGCCGAAACGCCACCCTTATGGGGGTGAACCGGATGCTCACTGATGACAAATTCAGGGCCAAAGTTGTTCGGCAGATCAACGACCCGTTCATCCGGGCATTTTGGGCGGAGGAATATGCCAACTATGACGAGCGGTTCAAACGCGAGGCCATCGCGCCGATCCAGAATAAAATCGGCCAATTCCTGTTGAATCCGGTGGTGAGAAATATTTTAGGCCAGGTCAGGTGCAAGGTGGACATACCTTTCACCATGAATAATGGGCGGTTGTTCATTGCCAACCTGTCCAAAGGGAGGCTTGGACATGACAAGGCGAACTTGCTTGGTTCGCTCTTGGTGACGCAATTTCAGCTCGGCGCGATGGTGCGCTCGACCCGGCCGGAATCCGAACGCCGCGACTTCTACCTGTTTATTGATGAGTTCCAGAACTTCTCGACGGACGCCTTTGCCTCGATTCTGGCGGAAGCGAGAAAATACCGGCTCTGTCTTTCGTTGTCCCACCAATACATAGACCAGTTGCCCGAATCAATCCGGCAGGCGGTATTCGGCAACGTGGGGACGCTGATTGCCTTTCGCATCGGTTACACCGATGCGGAGGTGATGACGAAGGAGTTTGGTAAAACCATTCCGGCAACTGCCCTGGCCGACCTTGAGCGGTATGAGGCGGTGGTAAAATTACTGGTGGAAGGCGCGAATCAGGAACCGTTCCGGGCGAAGATGCTGCCACCGCTCGAAAACCGTGTTGGCCGCAGGGACAAGCTTATCGTGCTGTCGCGCGAGCGGTTTTCCATGCCGAGGGCGAAGATTGAGGCGAAGTTGAAGAGGTGGATGGCCTCAATGACTGCCCCGTCAGGGCTTGGATAAGCGGGAAATAGCCGGCTTCATCGCTTTGTTATCCCTGAATTTACCGCATGTGCGCGGAGTTGTTTCATGCCATCCCAAGCATAAAACAATGCTGACAGCACCGCGCAAGCTGCCGCACCAATCGCGCACAGGGTGAACCATTGCACATTAAGATAGCGATTCCATTTCAACAGAATCCAAAGCATGATAATCATTTGAAAACCAGTTGATATTTTCCCGATAACGCGGGAACGCACGACGGTTTTGCCGATGGTTCCGCGTATGAACAAAAAACCACCTAACAGCATCAAATCACATCCGATTATTGCGCCGGTGAACCAGGGCGGAATATGGGTCAAAAAATTCTGGGGATGAAAGCCTAAAATAATAATGCCAGTCGCAAACAACATTTTATCTGCAAACGGATCAAGGACGGTTCCAAGCTCGCTTTTTTGGTTTAAGAACCGGGCAACAAATCCGTCAACACCATCCAAGATTGCAACAACCGTGAATAAGATTACCGCCAGCATCTGAAAGGTTTCGCTGCCAGAGCATACATAGCGAATAAGTTCTACGGCAAAAATCGGAATCAACAGGATGCGTAAGATGGTAATTTTGTTGGCGGTCGTCATCGTGTTACATACCTATCATTTTTATGGCGTCAATTAGTGGTTCCATGATGCTCGGATAATAGCGCAAATCATCAATTGTTACAATGTCTGGGTCGCCTTTGACAATCTTGCAAACAACTCGCATGGGGTGCGCAAACCTGCCTGGAACGGCAATTACTGCCGTCTATCTGGTGTCCGCATCATCCGCCAAAATGGCGGTATGCAAAAAAGACTTCCCCGTTTCAAACGCGTTCCCATCGTTGTTCCCCTGTGGCTTGGGGAACGCGACTGGCAGATTATCAGGCTCGTCCACCGGCATCGTTTTCTCCGTTCAGATCAGATTGCGGCGTTCATCGGCGGCAGCCAGCAAAGGATTGTGCGTCGGCTGCAACTGCTCTTTCATCACGGTTACTTGGAACGGCCTCATGCCCAGCTTGAGTCATATTACCGACCCGGCTCGCGATCAATCGTGTATGGATTGGGAAATAATGGGGAGGAGTTGTTAAAGCAGGAGTTTGACATCACGGTTTCATGGCGTGACAAGAACCGTGTTGTTGGCCGGATGCTACTTGAACACACCCTGCTGGTGGCGGACGTGATGGTGTCCATTGAACTCGCCTGCCGGAAACGAGGCGACGTTCAAGTCGTCTATGAAAACGATCTGGCAATCGGCACGGAACGACAGCCGTTCCAATGGCGCGTGACCATCCCCAGCGGTGAAAAACTGACCGTCATCCCCGACTTTGTATTTGCCCTGGACTATCTCGATGCCGACGGCCAGAACCAACGGGCATATTTCTTCCTCGAAGCCGACCGTGGCACTATGCCGGTGAAGCGCCACTCGCTCGCCCAAACTTCCTTTTACCGCAAATTGCTCGCCTACGAAGCGACATGGGCGCAGGACATCCACCGGCAACAACTCGGCATCAACCGCTTTCGCGTCCTCACGGTGACAACTATTCCAAAGCGGGTGGAGACGTTGGTGCAGGCGTGTTCAGAATTGAAGCGCGGCCATGGACTGTTTTTATTCGCCAACGAATCCATCTTGTCCGGCGACGTGCTTTCCCGTCTCTGGCACAACGGCAGATTGGGTGAACGCGGCAGTTTGTTGGGATAGATGGAATCCTAATTCAACCTAGTTGACGGAAACGACAACTCTTCACGTCTAGTGGGTTTTGGCAGGGGCGATAGGATGCACCTTGGAAGCGGATCACTTCGTGAGCCGATCAGTTCATCATAATCAAATAACCAAGGTAATACCATGTCCAAAACAAAGTTCGTTGACTTCAAAGCCGTCAAAGCGGCCATCACCATGGAGCAGGTGCTTACGCACTACGGCATCCTCGACCAATTCAAGCGTGGCTCCGACAGCTTGAGCGGCTCATGTCCCATCCACAAGGGTAGCAACCCGACACAGTTCCGGGTGAGCATCAGTAAAAACCTCTGGAACTGCTTTTCAGAATGCAAGCATGGCGGCAACGTCCTCGACTTCATCGCCGAAATGGAGGACGCGAGCATCCATGGGGCGGCGTTGAAAGCCATTGAATGGTTCAACCTTGATCCTGAAGCCATGTCAGCGGAATCCAATCAGGAAGCCGAGGAAAAAAGCGAAACGCCGAAGACCGAGGCCGCGCCCCAACCCAAGCCGGTGGCAAAATCAGCACCGGCACCGGTTGTGGAAAGTGCCACACCGAACAAGCCGTTGCAGTTTCGGTTGGACAAACTGGTGCGTGAGCATTCGTATCTTACCGAACGCGGCCTTTCGCTCGAAACCATCGTGGATTTTGGTATTGGCTACTGTGCCAAAGGAATGATGGCCGACCGCATCGCCATTCCCATCCATAACGCCAAGGGCGAGGTCGTGGCGTATGCCGGTCGTTGCCCCGGTGAATCACCGGAAGGAACGCCGAAATACAAGTTGCCCCAGGGATTCAGAAAATCGCTGGAGTTGTTCAACATTGACCGCGCCGGCAAAGAACCGGGGCCATTGGTCATTGTGGAGGGATTCTTTGGGTGCATGAAGCTTCACCAGTTCGGTTGTCGCCGGGTGGTTGCCTTGATGGGCAGCAGCATGTCAGCCGCGCAGGAGGAGTTGGTCAAACGACACACCGACCGCAACAGCCAGGTCATCGTCATGCTTGATGAAGACGAGGCTGGACGGGCGGGGCGAGAGGATATTGCCGTGCGTCTGGCAAAGTTTGTCTTTGTGAAGGTTCACACCTTTGCCGAGGACGGACAGCAGCCGGAAAACTTGAGCGCCGAGGAAGTGAAACAATTGTTCATTTGAAAGGAAAATTATGGATGTTCATTGCTCCACTTGCGGAGAACCGTGGGATGTATATCACCTCTGGCATGATGCCGTGTTTGAAACGGGATTGAGCTACGAGGAAGCCAAAGCGTGGTATTCACTGCCCCACGCCAAAAAATTATCCGAGCGTTACCGGCAGGAATTCCGGGCGGCGGGCTGGGAATTTGGGCAGGGCGTCGTGAATGTCGTCCGCTGTCCGTGTTGTTCCAAGGACGCCAAGCCAGACCTTGAGCGCGTGCAGACCAAGGCCGCGCTGGAGGAATTGCTGGGCGACGACGAGGACGCGCTGGCGACAACCTTTGAGGATTATCGCCTATGAGTGCCGCCAAATTCCAGACCGGCCAGATTGTCACCACGGCCAATGCCCTCAATCACCTCTCGTATGATGACATCCTGGCAGGATTGTTGCGGCACGTCACCGGCGATTGGGGCGACCTCGACGCAGACGACCGAAAAGAGAACGACCTGGCCCTTGAAAAAGGCTCTCGGTTCTTGTCGGCATATCAGGCCAGTAATGGCGTGAAGTTCTGGATCATCACCGAGGCGGATAGAAGTTCGACCACGGTATTGCTTCCTGAAGACTACTAATCGGCGTGGCCTCACCTTGCGTGTGGCCGCGCCAAACCAGAAAGGAGAATTATGCCAAACATGAATGGCAACGAAAACGAGAAACGATATGAAGGGCGGCGCGAAGGGTATGCCGTCATCGTTACGGTGAATGGCCGACGACTCAATCCCCGGCTCGACCTGTGGAATCACAGTCCGAGCGGATTTGAGTGGGGCTATGGCGGCAGTGGTCCGACGCAACTGGCACTAGCCATTCTCGCCAACCATTGCCAGGATGACGACCGGGCGTTGAACTTCCGCCACCGCTTCAAGTGGGCGGTAATCGCCGAACTGCCGTATCGCTCATGGACGCTCACCACCAAGGAGATTAATGAGGTGCTGAACAGTCTGCTGGATATGGAACCTATCTTGGAGGGCGTGACATGAGTGCTAACAAGTCACCACCTGGAATCGTGCGACGCAAGCAACGCCACCTGGTTGACCCGAATCAAAAGGAATTTGGCATCATCTGGCAGGCTGATGAATACCCATTCCGGCTCCGGGCCGGGGATGTCTTCCGTTTTGACGGGAAACTATGCCGTGTTCTTCGCGTCAATTACAGTTGTGCAGTGGTCGTCATGAATCGGCCGGTGCGTGATTTCAAAACACGCTTCGACAAACCGGTTCGTTTCCAGCCACCACCCGCACGGTTCTACATCTCACCGCAATCAGAAGTCACCATCCTGAATCGCAGGAAAGCGTGACTACACAAGGGCGATCCATCGGGTCGCTCTTTTTTAATACAGGTTCAGGTGCCAACATTTAATCAGTTCCAATCACCATCCCTGTTTTGCGTCTTGTCGCATCCGGCAAGAATACCCGTCTAGTTTGCAACGGCAACGGGACATACGCTTCATCATGGGTAGTTCTTTCAACAAACAAATAACAAAAGGAAAAATATATGAACATCAGATCGTATGAACGCATCACCGAACGCATCGTCGGCTTATTGGAGCAAGGCACCGTCCCTTGGCACAAGCCATGGTCGGTCACGACCGGATTGCCCCGCAATCTCGTTACCAAGAAGCCGTATCGTGGCATCAATCCGTTCCTGCTCATGTCCATGGGCTACGAATCACCGCACTGGCTCACGTTCCGTCAGGCCATCCAGCTTGGCGGCACAGTGAAAAAGGGCGAGAAAGCCTGTCCTGTCGTGTTCTGGAAACCACTTCAGGTCACCGACAAGGAATCAGGTGAAGTGGAAAAAATCCCGTTGCTCCGGCTGTATTATGTCTTCAATGTCGCGCAATGCGAGGGATTGAAGAATGTGCCGACGACAGAGGTTGACACCTTTGCCGTGACCGAAGCGGCGGAAATTGTGGCGAAAATGCCGCAGCCGCCCGTCATCAAACACGGCATGGTGCAAGCCTACTATTCCCCGCCCAACGACATCGTTGGTTTGCCGGAACAGAAACGCTTCGACACCGAAGACGCCTATCACGCCACCCTATTTCACGAGTTGGTGCATTCGACCGGCCATGAAAAGCGATTGAAACGCCAGAGTATCACGGAACGCAACGGCTTCGGCTCCGATCCCTACTGCAAGGAGGAATTGATTGCCGAGCTTGGCAGCGCATTCCTGTGTGGCCACGCTGGCATCGTGGAGCGGACGATTGACAATTCGGCGGCGTATCTTGAAGGCTGGCTCACGCAGTTGAAGCAGGACAAGACGCTCATCGTGTATGCGGCAGCACAGGCACAGAAGGCAGCGGACTTCATCCTGCGCTCCAAACAAGAAAGCGAGGCCGTTGCATGACGGCCAAAGCACGCAACCTGAAAATTGAAGCAATCGGTGATTTTGCCTGCCGAAAAATTAAGCCGCGGATTCGATTGAGCGGATACTGGCTGGAGCGTGCTGGGTTTAAGCCCGGACACCGGGTGGTAATCCACGAGTCGAAACCGGGCGAATTAACGATTCGATTCACGAAACACTCGCTGGCAAATTGACGAGGATCAAAATCGCGGATTATTTCCGGGCAATCAAGAGCCAGTCATCATTGTGGGAACTTCGCAGTTTGCCGGAGTCAAAACATGGCCTCATCCCGAAATGGATGGGGCTTTTTTAATGCAGCGTAATCCCCGAAAGTCTATGTAGCGCCTATTTGTCGGGCGGCGAGCTTTCGGGAATATATGGCGACCAGTCCGAAGCCGAAACATAACGGGATAATTAACAGACCCATCGCCAGCCTTTTGCTGTCGAAAGTAAAAGCGGTCAGCCCAAACACAAGCGGAGCAATGACGGCGGCGGACTCAGTGGCAATTCCATACCAGCCAAACAGCTCTGAATCGCGTTCCTTTTCGAGTAAATCACTGTAATGCGAACGCATCAGGGCCTGGGTGGAACCAATCACCAATGCCGTCAGAATGGTGACTAGGAAC
>Ga0182016_10004182_pt1 | contig 16094 bp, 11 predicted proteins | sample 712S2MmetaG_FD_120491 | JGI IMG/M metagenome (GOLD analysis project Ga0182016, IMG submission 120491) | Permafrost microbial communities from Stordalen Mire, Sweden - 712S2M metaG | ecosystem: Environmental > Terrestrial > Soil > Wetlands > Permafrost | place: Sweden: Stordalen | collected...
GAAGAATTCCTTCCAGTTCACCGCCGGCCTCACGTACGCGCTCAAATAGACGGGCTTGGAGCGTGACCATCGTGGCGGGCAAGACCGCAATTGTCCGGCAAGAGCTGAAAGCGCTCCCGGCGCCGAAGGACCGGAGAAGTACGCGGCCGCCTGGACACGGCGGCGCCGGAGCCGAGCAAACCGTCGACCTGAAGGCCAACGAAACGACCGTGGTGCGCGCGTCGGGAACGCATTGACACCAGCCGGACGCAGTGCCATACTGTAGCCAGAACACCACTGCACTGTGGTGTAAGGGATGCAAGTATGGCGACTCTGATCGCGCCCACCGCGGCGGTCTGTATTTCCGAGAACCATCTTTCACTGAATGAGATTATTGCCGTAGCGCGGCATGGGCAGAGCGTCGCGCTGAGTACGGACGAAGAATTCCGGCGGCGGATCGGCCGCAGCCGCGAAGCGCTCGAACGCAAACTGGCGGCGGGCGAAGTGGTCTACGGGGTCAATACCGGTTTCGGCGGAAATGCGCGATACGTAATCCCGTCGGACGAGTTGGCGCACCATCAGCAGAACCTGCTCGAGTTTCTGTCGTGCGGCGTGGGCGAGCCTTTGCCGGAAGAAGCGGTGCGGGCCGCCATCCTCTTGCGCGCGAATGCACTGGCGCGCGGATTTTCGGCCGTACGCCTGGTGGTGATCGAGCGGCTGCTGGATCTGTTAAATCATCGCATCACGCCCGTCGTGCCGCGCTTCGGTTCGGTGGGTGCCAGCGGTGATCTGTGCCCTTCGGCTTACATCGCACGCGTCATGGCCGGACGCGGCGAGGCGTTTTACAAAGGATGCCGGGCGCCTGCCGCGGAGGCTCTGCGAGCCGAGGGCATAGATAGTCTGGAGTTGGAGGCCAAAGAAGGTCTGGCGCTGCTCAACGGTACCACGGTGATGACGGGCGTCGCCTCGATTGTGGTGGATGAGGCGGCGTACTTGTTCCGGTTGTCGCTGGGCGTGCTGGCGATGGCCGCGGAGGCGCTGGGATCGTCGCCCGATTATTATCATCCGGCGATCCACCTGGCGAAGCATCATCCAGGCCAGCTTGCGGTAGCGGAGATGCTCAATTCCCTGCTGTTCGATTCCAAGCTGGCCGTGCCGTTGGACGAGATCCGGGGCCGCGTCGAGGAGGCCAACCGGCGCGCCAACGGGAGCCATGGCAGCCATGGCGTGGCAGCGGCCGACGAATCCATACAGAGTCCGTACTCGCTGCGCTGCGCGCCGCAGGGGCTAGGGCCTATCGAGGAGACACTGGCGCAGTGCCGCACGGTGATCGAACGCGAAGCTAATTCGGTGAACGACAATCCGCTCATCGATCCCGAAACCGACCGGGTTTACCATACGGGCAATTTTTACGGAGCGCACATCGCGCGCGCCATGGACGGCTTGAAACTGGACTTGGCGAATCTCGCCAACTGGCTGCACTCGCTAATGGCGCTGCTGATGGACGACCGCTTTTCAAACGGCCTGCCGCCCTCGCTGAGCCCGCACGTGGGCGTGTATCAAGGATTCAAGGGGATGCAGATCGTGCACACCAGCCTGGTCACCGCTATCCGGCACTGGTGCGCGCCCAGCCTGATTCACACGCTGCCCACCGAGCAGTTCAATCAGGATATCGTGAGCCTCGGCACGCACTCCGCGCTGACGGCTATGGACGTGGTGCGTCTGCTGCGCAGCGCGGTGGCCATCGCGCTGCTCTCCACGGTGCAGGCCGTCGATCTGCGCGCCGGCGGCGGCCGCCTGGGGGCAGGCACGCGGCCCATCTACCGGGCCGTCCGCGCGGTAAGCGCGTTCGTCGAAGCGGACCGGGCGCTGGATCGCGATATCGCCGCGGTGTCCGGCCTGATCGACCGGCGGGAGATTCCGGTGCTCAACGGTTGACGCAAATGCGCGCGAGAATTCGCGGCGCGCCGCCACTACATCAATAGCCTTTCCGTGAAACGTGGATGAGCGGGTTCTCGTGAGCAGCACTTGAGCTTCGAAAACGGGAAAGCCCGGGAGTAGCCCGGGCCTCCACGCGGAGCAGAAAGGGGGATCGTCTATGATCCTACTGTTGGTAATCCGGCTGAAACTAATCGGCCGGTTAACAGCGTTGATCGTTTGGACCCGTAAGGGTCGGCGGTAAGCGCTGTTGCGGGGCCGGTGCCGCACACCGGCTCCGCTACCAGCATCATACCAGATTCCTGCGTGCATAATTCCCAACAAATGCCAGTGAGAATTCGCGGCGCACCGCCACTACATCAATAGCCTTTCCGTGAAACGTGGATGAGCGGGTTCTCGCACGAAGCACTTGAGCTTCAAAACGAGGAAGCCCGGCTATCGACCGGGCCTCCACGCGGAGCAGAAAGGGGGATCGTCTATGATCCTACTGTTGGTAATCCGGCTGAAACTAATCGGCCGGTTAACGGCGCTAATCGTATGGACCCGTAAGGGCCAGCGGTAAGCGCTGTTGCGGGGCCGGTGCCGCTGCACCGGCTCCGCTACCAGCATCATACCAGACTTTTCTCCGCTCCCGCGCTCAATCGTGGACAGTAGTTTTGGGCAACTTCTCGGAAGCTCTCCACTTGCCGTGTCTGCCAGGCGCCGTCCCGGTCCAGTTCGCGCGCCATCAACCCGGCCACGCGCGGCGCCATCCGCATGGCCGCCTTGGAATTCAGGAACAGCGCCCGCGTGCGGCGCGCCAGGACGTCTTCGACCGTGCGCGCCATTTCGTGGCGCACGGCCCACACTGCTTCCGCGCCGGTGTATGGCAGCGCCGGATCGAGCGGTTCGGCGAGCGCCGGCTCGGCGCGCATGAGGTCCTGGATCGCCGGCGCGTCCGACCCGTACACCTTCAAGGCGCCGAACGCGTCCGCGCCCGGATGGAATCCGTGCAGGTGCAGATGCTCCGTGACGCAAGCCTTCTCCGGCAAGCGCGCCAGCATGGCCGCCTGGTTCACGCAGTCTTCCGCCATGTGACGATAGGTGGTCCACTTGCCGCCGCAAATCGTCAGCAGGCCGGATTTCTCGATGTAGATGGTGTGATCGCGCGACAGCGTCGCGGTGCCGCCGCCGCTAGCCGATTTCACCAGCGGGCGAATGCCGGCAAACACGCTGAGGATATCGCCGCGCGTGGGTGTGCGCGCCAGGTAAAGCGAGGCGGTCGACAAAATAAAATCGATCTCCTGTTCCATGGCCACCGGTTCGAGCGAGGCGCCGTCAACGGGAGTATCGGTGGTGCCGATGAGCGTGTGACCGTGCCATGGGATGGCGAACATCACCCGGCCATCGCTGGTATGCGGGACCATGATGGCGCTCTCGCCGGGAAGAAAGGAACGATCGAAGACCAGATGCACCCCCTGGCTGGGCGCGATCATGGGCGCGATGGAGGCATCCGCCTGGCGGCGCAGGTCGTCGGTGAAAGGCCCCGTGGCATTGATCGCCACCTCGGCTTGCGCATGGAATTCTCCGCCACTTTCCGCGTCGCGCGCGATCACGCCGTCGACGAACCCTTCGGCGTCCTTGGTCAGGCCGGTCACCGCCACGTAGTTGAGCAGGGTGGCGCCCAACTCGCAGGCGGTGGCGGCCATGTCGATGAGTAGCCGGGCATCGTCGAACTGTCCGTCGAAGTAAATGACGCCGCCGCGCAGGCCTTCGGTCTTGATGGTGGGCAACCGTTCGAGCGTCTCCTCCTTGGAGAGAATGCGCGACGCGCCAAAACCGTATTTGCCGGCCAGCAGGTTATAGACCTTCAGACCGAGCCCGTAGAAGGGCGCTTCCCACCAATCGTAGTTCGGCACTACGAAGGCGCGGTCGTGGACCAGGTGCGGCGCGTTGCCGAGCAGCAGGCCGCGCTCGCGCAGCGCTTCCATGACCAGCGAAATATTGCCCTGTTCGAGGTAGCGCACACCGCCATGCACCAGTTTGGTGCTACGGCTGGAAGTGCCCTTGCCGAAGTCGTTCTGTTCCAGCAGCAGCACGCCGTAGCCGCGCGCCGCCGCGTCGATGGCCACGCCCACTCCGGTAGCGCCGCCGCCCACTACGATCATGTCCCAGCGTCCGGGGCGGGCGTGCAGACGAGCGTACATCTCAGCGCGGTTCATGGGAGATCCTCAGCCATAGTATCAGTCGCTACAGGGAGACGGGCCGGCGCCAAGACGCGGGAATCGGGCATAATGTACCAATGCGTGAATATCGCGCCAAGGAGACTGCCCGCGTTCAAGATTTGGACGGGCTCGCTCTGGCGGACTTTTGGCAGCGGGCCGCGGCATTCGCCACGGATGTGGTTCTGGCCGTGGCCGCCCTGATGCTTGTTGTATTCCTCTATGGCATCGCCAAATGGGCCATTGAGACCGGCGTCGATATCCGCCAGCACCGCGCCATCAGTATCAGCGGCAAGGATGAGTGGGGCAGGGTCGTGATTTACATCGTGGTCCCCGTGGTGTATTTCGGGCTCTTCACTTTCTTCTGGAATGGACGGACTCCGGGGATTGAGCGCGCGCTGGGTTATGGCGCCGCCGCGTTGGAGTTCGGCTTCGGATTCCTGCAATTCTTCATTCATCCATATAGGCGGACGGCGCAAGACCGTCTGGCCGAAACAATAGTGGTAAAAGAGAAAGCGTACCAGGGTAAGTTCGACGGGCGAGGTCTGGCGCGGCTGCCAACCGTGGTAGATAATACCCCGTCCGCCCATCCATCCTCCGTCGAAATCGCGCTACAGTGAACGAGAGGAAACCATCGTCATGATCTCCCGCTTCCGCATCGCCATCCCGTCCCTGCTGCTGCTGGCCGCGGCTGCCTCCGCAGCCGACGACATCAAACCAGAAGCCATTCTGGACAAGTACATCGAAGTCACCGGCGGCCGCGCCGCTTATGAAAAGATCAAAACCGAAATCGCCACCGGCACGCTGGAGATTACCACATTCGGTCTCAGCGGAACTCTAACCGTTTACCAGGCCGCGCCCGACAAGGCCTACACCGATATCGAGTTCCCTCCCCCAGTAGGCAAGGCGGAAGAGGGCTCCAACGGGCAAGTGGCATGGGCGATCAACGGCCAGCAGGGCCCGCGCATCAAGGAAGGCGACGAGCGGGCCAGCGCCCTGCGCCGCGACGCGGTGAACGCGGATCTGCGCTGGCGCGATTTCTACAAGAAAGCCGAACTTGCCGGTGCCGAGGACGTGGGCGGCAAGGCCTGCTATAAGGTGGTCCTCACGCCCAACGAAGGCGCCGCCGAAACCCGCTACTACGATAAGGGCTCCAACTTGCTGGTGAAAGTTATAGTGCCCATAACTACTCCGGATGGCGCCATTACCGCCGAAATGGCGCTGAGCGACTATCGGGATGAAGGCGGCATCTTGACGCCGCACACCGTTGCGCAGAAGCTTCCGGGCATGGACATTGTGGTGAAGATCGAAAGCGTCAAACACAATGCGGAAATACCGCCGGGTCGCTTCGATCTGCCGGCCGAAATCAAAGCGCTGACCGATAAGAAGACGGACGAGAAGAAGCCCGACGAGAAGAAGCCCGAAAAGAAGTAGGCCCAGCGCACTTATCGAGTTTCGCTTAATGTGGGGCGGCCAATTTTGGCCGCAGCCGCCTTTTTTTGGGCGGCCAGGGCCGGCTAAAAGCCGGCCGCGAGCAGAATGCCCGCCCCACAGGATCCAAGCTGGCTGTCACTTTATTACGCGAGCCCCCCGCAGATATTCGACCAGTTCGGCGGGCCGGTCCGTCTGAATGCCGGCAGCGCCCCGGTCCACGGCATCCTGCCAGGCGGAAACATTGTCCGCGGACCCCAGGCGGTCCACGTAAATATCCACGCCCGCGCGCTTGGCCACCGCGATCGTGTCGCCAGTGAAATCTCCCGCGTCGAAGGCCACCACGCGCGGTTTCAGATCCAGCAGCAGCTTTTCCAGCGTAGCAGCGCTATATGCTTCCGGCATGACTTTCAAGGATGGGTTCAGCGCCTGCACCTTCTTCAGAAAGCCGGCGCCTCCATAAATCACGACAGAATTCAGCATGTCCGCCTTGGTGAGAGCGGCGGCCAGATCGGCGGGCGCGATGTCCTTGGAGTCCACATAGACTCCGATTTTGCCGTGCGCCAGAGCCAGCGCCTCCTCGAAGGACGGCACCTTCGTGCCGGCAAACTGGGCGTTGAACTTCGCGCCGGCGTCCAGTGCGCGGATCTGGTCGAAGGTCATCTCGCGGACAGCCCCGCTGCCGTTGGTGGTGCGGTCCACCCTGGCATCGTGCATCAGCACCAGGCGTCCGTCGGAAGTGGTGCGCACGTCCAGTTCAAAGAAGTCCGCCCCGGCATCGATAGCGGCTTGAAAGGCGGGAAGCGTATTCTCGGGATGCGCGCGATGTTCGCCCCGATGGGCAATCACCACGATGCGATCGGCCGCGCTTAGCGCTAGGCACGACACCAATAGCATCGCGGCGAACTTCATGCTTGAGATAGTATCAGATCATGCGCTCTTGCCACGTGGCTGTTGCGCTCATGCTGGCGCCCGCGGCCCTGGCGCAGCGTCCGATCGTGGAGATCAAAGTCGCGGGTAGCGAGCGGCTGGCGCCGGCAGCCGTGATCGCCGCGTCCGGCTTGCGCATAGGACAGGCGGTCACTCGTGCCGAACTGGATGCCGCTGCGCAGAAGCTCTTCGAGACCGGGTTCTTCTCGAGCGTCAACTACCGGTACGATCCCACCGCTGCCGGCGGCCCTGCTGGATACGGGGTCACGCTGGAGATTACCGAAGAGGCAGCCCGCACACCGGTCGAACTGGATATCCCTGGCCTGGATGCGGAACAGTTGTGGCAACAACTCAAATCCGCCGATGGGTTCATCGACCGGCAGATGCCGAACAACGATCGCGCGTCGGACTATTACAAGCGGGCAATAGAAGCCGCGCTGCGGAAATCGAACCATGCGGAAGAGATCGTCATGAAGACCGAGGCCGACTTGCATACCGGCAAGATGGTGGTCATTTGCCGTCCGGCCCATCTTCCCAAAGTCGCCGCGATTCGCTTCGAGGGTAATGCGGCGATCGCGGACGGCCGGCTGCAGGCTGCGATGGCGAAAGTGGCGATGGATCAGGAGTACACCGAGCGCGACTTCCGGCGCAAGTTGGAATTCAACCTCAGGCCGCTCTACGATGAACTGGGTCGCCTGACCGTGGCTTTCCCGTCCGTGAAGATGGCGGATGCCGGCGGCGGCGCGGTGGCTGTTACGGCCGCGATCGACGAAGGTCCCGTTTGGCGGCTCGGCAAAGTCGTGCTGACCGGCGATGCTCTTCCTCTCGCCGACATGCACGATGCCGCCCGATTCGCGTACGGAGCGCCGGCCAACTGGAAACAGTTCATGGCGTCCGTGAACAAGATGGAACAGGTGCTGCGGCGCGATGGGTATATCACGGTATCCTCGAAACCTGTGCGCGCGTTTCACAAGGCGACACAGGTGGTGGACGTGGACTTAGTAGTCGGGAAAGGTCCGCAATTCCTGTTCGGCGAGTTGCACATCGAAGGCCTGGATGAGGGTACCGAAAAGCGCCTGGCCGCGCTGTGGAAGCTGCCCGGCGGCGCGCCCATGAACCAGCCTTATGTCGATGAGTTTGTGCGCTCCGCGCTACCGCTGGTGAGGGGCAAGTTCAGGACTTTCAGCTCGGGAATGAACATTCACAAGGGCGCCAATGTGGTGGACGTGACGCTCAAGTTTCACTGAGGGAGGTATGGCACATGCCGGTCACTCGTAGAGATCTGCTCGGTCAAGCGGCGCGCCTGGCCGGCGCGGCGGCGCTGGGGCTGGAAACGGGCCGCGCGGAATCGCCCGCGGGCCGCAAGCTCAAGGTGATCGTTACCGGCGGGCACCCCGGCGATCCGGAGTATGGATGCGGGGGAACCATCGCCCGCTATGCGGACCAAGGCCATGACGTGGCGTTGCTGTATCTGAATCGCGGCGAGAAGAGCTGCCCGGAGGCGGCGAGCGATGCCGCCGGCAATGTGCGCGTCGCCGAAGCCAAACGCGCTTGCGAGATCCTGAAGGCGCGCCCCCTGTTCGCCGGGCAGTGCGACGGGCACGCGGTGGTGGACGCGGCCCGGTACAAGGAATTCCGGGATCTGATCGATGCCGAGCGGCCCGACGTGCTCTTCACGCATTGGCCGATCGACGGGCATCGCGATCATCGCGCCATTTCCATGCTCGCTTACGATGCCTGGCTCGCCACGGGCAGGCAGTTCGCCTTCTATTACTACGAGGTTTCCGATGGCGAGGACACGCTGATGTTCGCTCCCAGCGATTTCGTGGACATCACCGCAACCGAGGCGCGCAAACGGATGGCTTGTTACGCGCACGCTTCGCAGGCGCCCGATAAGTTCTACGCGCTGCAGAGCCAGGTGACGCGGTTTCGCGGCGTGGAGAGCGGCTATCTCCACGCGGAAGCCTACGTTCGTCACGCGCAAAGCCGCGACAGGCTGCTGCCATAAGAGTTGCCCGACAGAGACCGCTCCCTTACGGTCGCGGCTCGGTAACGGTGGCAGTTTACCGAGCCGCGACCGTAAGGGAGCGGTTTCTGGGCACCTTCGCGGCTTAAGATGGTAGCAGTGAAAAAACTGCTGTGGCTGTTCGCGATCCCGCTGGCCGCTCTCGGCTGGTGGGCCTACCACCGGAACAACGCCGCGCCGCAGGTCCCTTTCGCGAAGGTCGTCCGCGAGACGCTGGTCAGCACCCTGCCCACCAACGGCAAGGTGGAGCCTATCCAGTGGGTGGCGGTGCGGGTGGAGCAGGCCGGGCTGGTGAGCAAGGTGTCCGTTGAGGAAGGGCAGACGGTGGGCCAAGGCGCGCCGCTGGCCCTCCTGAGCGACGCGGGCCTGCAGGCCGATCTGGGTGCCGCCGAAGCGCGTGCTGCACAAGCGCGGGCGGATTTGGCCATGATCGACGCGGGTGGCAAGCAGCTCGAGTTGACCACTATCGAAAGCGACCTGGCACGTTTGCGGGTGGAAAAGGACCACGACCAGAAAGAATACGCTTCGCTGCGCCGACTGGCCGACAAGCAGGCCGCCTCGAAGTTGGAAGTGGATGAGATGAAGAGCAAGCTGCAGGCCTCGGACATGGGGATCGAGGCGCTGGAGAAGCGGCGCGCGGCGCTGGTTACGCAAGCGGACAAGACGGTGGCGCTGGCGCGGTTGCGCGACGCCGAGGCCGCCGTGGAACTGGCCAAGAGCCATATCGCGCAAACCACGATTCATGCGCCGATCGGCGGCGTGGTCTACGATCTCGCGGCGCGGTCGGGGGCCTATCTCAACATCGGCGACCTGGTGGCGAACGTGGGCCGCACCGAACGCTTGCGCGTGCGTGTGTATGTGGACGAGCCCGAATTGGGACGCGTCCAGGAAGGCCAGCCGGTGACCATCAATTGGGATGCGCTGCCGGGCCGCGCCTGGGAGGGCGCCGTGGAGCGTAAGCCGGCCAGCATTGTGGCGCTGGGAAGCCGGCAGGTGGGTGAAGTGCTGTGCACCATCGACAATCCGGGGCGCGCGCTGCTGCCAGGCACGAATGTGGATGCGCACATTCGCACCGCTACGGTGGACAAGGCGCTGACCATTCCCAAGGAGTGCTTGCGGCGGGACGCCAATGGTGTGGGCGTATTCGCGCTGCGCGGCGATCGGCTGGAATGGCGAGCGGTTCAGCCGGGCGTGTCGAGCGTGACGCGCGTGCAGATTCTCGCGGGACTGACGGAAGGCGGCGAGGTGGCGCTGCCCACGGAGTTGACGCTGCACAACGGGGAGACGGTGACGCCCTTACGGCAGTGAGAGTCCGCAATTTGTGGGGCAGGCCCTCGGCCTGTGCGCAGCCTCCGGCCGCTCTTCGCCCCGAAAAATCGAGACCTTTGCGCAAGTAAGGAGAGCGGCCTGAGAGGCCGCCGCAGGCCACGGGCCTGCCCCACAAGAAGAAGCGCGAGCTTCGCTCGGCGAGCGGGTCTGGAGACCCGCTGCAGGCGTGGACGCCCGCCCCACTCTATACTGGAATTTGACACGAGACCTTGTCTACGCGTTGCGGGGTCTTCGGAACAACCCCACATTCACAGCGGTGGCGACGGCCTCCCTGGCTTTGGGAATCGGCCTGAATAGCGCCATTTTCAGCCTGGTCAGCGCGGTACTGCTGCAGCCCTTGCCGGTGCGCGATCCCGCGCGGTTGGTCTCGGTGTTCACGGTGGACCGCATCAACCCAGGATTGCTGTACAACTCATATCCGAATTACAAGGATTACCGCGACCGCAATACGGTTTTCTCGGGTCTCGCGCTGTATACCCCGATCCAGGCAGTGCTCACCGGAGAAAACGAACTGGGGGATGTGCCGGGGCAGCTTGTATCCGGGAACTACTTCGACGTGCTGGGCGTAGAGCCGGTTCTCGGGCGCACGTTCCTTCCCGAGGAAGACCGGTTCCCTGGCGCCGACGCGGTGGTGGTGATCAGTTACGCCTTCTGGACACGCAGATTCGCGGCCAGCCGCGGTGCGATCGGGGCGACCGTGGGTCTGAACCAGCGCGGGTACACGATCATAGGGGTGGCTCCCAAGGGTTTTCATGGCCCCAATGCGCTGGTCAGCGCCGACGTATGGGTTCCCATGGCGATGTACCCGCAAATGTTCTCCATGGCGGACTGGGTCGATCGCCGCAAGGCGCTTTTGTTCTCCGTCGTCGGCAGGTTGAGGGACGGCGTCAGCCGGCAACAGGCGGAAGACAATATGAAGACGCTGACTGCCCAACTGGCGCGGGAGTATCCGGCGGACAACCAGGGCCGCGCGATAACTCTGCTGCCGATCGCCGAATCCGTCATTCAGCCAAATTCGCGCGGCGGTTTGGAGATGGTGGGAGGCGTGGCGCTGGGAGCCAGCGGACTGGTGCTGCTGATAGCGTGCGCCAATGTTGCCAACCTGTTGCTGGTGCGCGCGGCCGGCCGGCGAAAGGAAATCGCTCTCCGCCTGGCGCTGGGGGTGGGGCCAGGGCGTTTGATCGGACAACTGCTTACGGAGAGCGCGCTGCTGTCGATAGCCGGAGGCGCGGCGGCCCTGGTGTTGGCGCGCTGGGGGCGCAATCTGCTGTGGAGCTATCGGCCGCCCTGGATCTTAAGCGGCGACGCCATGCTCAGTTTTGACGGCCGAGTGTTGGGCTTTACGCTCCTGGTGGCGGTGCTGGCCACGCTGGTCTTTGGATTGGCGCCGGCCATGAGCGCCGCGACCCGCACCGATCTGGCGACGGAGTTGAGGGAACGCCGCAGCCCGTGGACGCGCGCGGGACATCGCGCGCATGCACGCGGCTTGCTGGTCATGGCGCAAGTGGCGCTCTCCGTGGTCGCGCTCACGGGCGCGGGCCTGTTCTTGCGCAGCCTGCGGAATACGGAGGCGGTAGATCCTGGATTCGACGCCGCGCATATGGCCACGCTCGCTCTGAACGTGAAGGCGCGCGGTTTCACCGAAGCGCAGGGGCGCGCGTATTACGCGCGCGTGATAGAGCGCGCCGCAAGCTTGCCGGGAGTCGCCGCCGCGACCGTGGCTTTCAACCCTCCGTTCACTGTGCAACGGGCGCGCAGCATTTCCGTGGAAGGGCAGGAGACCGGTACGGGACCCGGCGCGGTGGCGCCGATCGATCTGGTAGAGCCGGGGTATTTTCAGACCATGCGCATCCCGCTGCTGCGCGGCCGGGCGTTTGCGGGCGGGGACTCGCCTGCCGCTCCGCGCGTGGCAGTGGTGAACGAAACCATGGCGCGGCACTTCTGGGGCGGGAAAAATCCCATTGGCGGGCGCTTGCGCTTCTTCGGCGACAGCGCGCCAGTGGAGATCGTGGGGGTGGCGAAGAACTGCACGTACATTAGTCCGGGAGAGGCGCCCCGGTTAATGGTCTATCTGAGCCTGCGGCAGAACTATGCGCCCGCCGTCACTTTATGGGTGCGCACCACCGGCGAGCCGGAGGCGATGCTGGGCGCAGTGCGGCGCGAGGTGCAGAGTCTCGACCGCGATGTGTTGCTGTCGAATCTGCAAACGGCCATGCAAGCGAGTCACGAGTCGCTGTGGGCGCCGCGCCTGGGCGCGATACTGTTCACGGCTTTCGGCGCGCTGGCCGGACTGCTCACGGTGGTCGGCGTCTACGGGGCCATCTCCTACTCCGTGGGACAGCGCACCCGCGAGCTTGGAATCCGCATGGCGTTGGGCGCCGAGCCCCGCGCCGTGTTGTGGCAAGTGCTGGCCGAAGGGATGCTTCCGGTGTTCGGGGGATTGGTGCTAGGGCTGCTTGCGACCGTCACGATTGCCGGCGTACTGAACAGTCTGCTGTTCGGCGTGCGCGCGCGGGATCCGCTGACGCTCTCGCTGGTTATGGCGGTGCTGTTGGGCACGGCGCTGGCGGCCTGCTTTGCACCGGCCCTGCGCGCCACACGCATCGATCCGATGGTGGCGTTGCGGGATGAGTGAGGTGGGGCTGACCTCCAGGTCTGCGGCCGACGTCCACGTCGGCCCTTGGGGCGGGTCTGGAGACCCGCCCCAGGCGTGGACGCCTGCCCCACAAGCTTTGCACTACGGCTTGGCGAATTTGGCGTCGTCGATGGGCACGTTCTGCTTGGCTTCCTGGATCTGAATGGTGAAGCGCCCGTTGACCCGCGCCAGCGTCCAGCGGAAAGGCACCTTAACGCCATCCACCTCGCGGTAATCGGCGTAGTCGATCTGGGTGGGGTTGCGGCCGACGGGCGTGTCCGCATATCGCACTTGCCGCAGCAGCAAGCCGGACGACTGGTCGAAGTAAAGCCGCACCGGCGGTAGGCCCTGGCGCATGCAGTTCAACGTATAGGCCGGGCTGTCGCCGATCTTATCGGAACGTCCCACGCGGAATCCGGTAAAAATCTCCTTGATGTGCGTGGCGAAGTAGAAATCGGCGTCGAGCCTGGCTGCTTCGGCTTCCGGAGCCGACATGTCGCGCGCCGGGTGCCCCGCGCCGCCGCTGAGCCATCCACCCTGCCCGTCGAAAGCGGTGATGCTGTCGCCCGACGCCATATGTGTCACGGACACGCGCTTATCCGGAGCTTTGGCGAAAACTTCGATGGGCGTGTCGTGACCGGCAACGGCGATGTTGCCCTTCGACACACGGCTTGAAATCTTGTGCAGCGCTTCGGCGCCGCCGATCGCCGCGACGTATTTATCGAGGATCTGATCGGCGGTAGGCGCGGCGGTGGCGGCGGCCGGAGCCGGCTCGGCGTGCTCGGGTTCCGCATCGCTGGTCAGGACTGGCGGCGTCCCCACCGGGTCGTGGCCGCCGCGATGGCAGGTATAGCACGTGACTTCCTTGCGGCTGTTGAAGCTGTCCTTATTGATGGCCAACGTCATGGCGATCATATGGCGCGCGGTCTTCTTGGCCGGTTTATCGTCGGCATCGAACTTGCCCTGTACGTGGCAGAAGTCGCATTCCACTCCGAGCGACGCGGCGATGAACTGCATGGCAGGGAACACCTGATCGGCTGGGGTACCCTGCAGGGCTTGAATGTTCTTGAAGGACTGCTCCGCGGTTTTGCCGGCGGGGGCGGGTTGGGCGTGGGCCGGCACCGAGAGAGCCAAGGCACACGCAGCAACTGCAATTGGTAAAGCTCGCGATTTGGAGTGCATTTCTTGAGACTACCATTTGCGGCGGCAGGCAGGCGCGGCTCCTGCTAGATTGGAAGTTGTGCATGAGGGTGCGAATCATCGTTGTAACCGTTTTGTCATTCGGCGGCTGTCTAATGGCTCAGTTGCCGGATGTCCCGGCTTCCGAGAATTGGAACCTGTATTACCAGGCTACGTCCATCGGCCAGACTCACGGCACCTTCAATGCCCCTTATACAGGGCCACTTAGTCTGCAGGATTATCGCGAGGACGACGCCTCCCTGACCACCACGCTGTTCTTCGATGCGAGGCTGGCCAAGAATCTGCAGTTCGTCTTCGATCCGGAGATCGCCGGCGGCAAGGGATTCAGCGGCGTCAATGGATTGGCGAACCCTTCCAACGGCGAGTTGCCGCGGGTGGCCACCGCTACGCCCAAGCCGTATATTGCGCGGCTGTATCTCACTTACGACTTCGGCTCCGGAGCGGAGAAGGAACACGTGGAGAGCGACGACAATCAACTGGCGGGCGACCGCCCGATGGTGCGCTACACGATTACGGCCGGCCGGTTCTCTCTCACGGATTTCTTCGACAACAATGCCTACACGCACGATCCGCGCTCGCAGTTCATGGCCTGGGCGGTGATGTATAACGGCGCGTGGGATTATCCGGCGGATACGCGCGGCTACACCTGGGGCTGGGTGCACGAGTTGCACACACGCAACTGGTCGTGGCGATACGCCAATGCCGCCGAGCCCACAGTGGCCAACGGCGGGCACTTCGACCGGCGCCTGCTGGTGGATCTAGGCACCGTCTTCGAGGGCGAGCGGCGATTCACCTTAGGCAAGCATGCGGGAACCATCCGGCTGCTTCAGTATTTCAATCACACGCATTCGGGCAGCTATGCGGATGCCATCAGGCTGGGTGAACAGACCGGAACGACTCCCAATGTGGATGCCGTCAAACATTACGGAACACTTAAGTACGGAACGGGCGTGAACCTGGAGCAGGAGGTCACGCACGATACGGGATTCTTTGTGCGGCTGGGTTGGGGCGACGGCAAGACTCAGGATTTCGCCTTCACGGCCATCGATCGTCTGGCCAGCGGCGGCGTATCGGTGAAAGGCACCAAGTGGAAGCGGAAGAACGATGTTGCCGCCACATCCTTCACCGCCAGCGGTATTTCCGGCGTGCACGCCGTCTACCTGGCGCAAGGCGGGCTCGATTTTCTGATCGGAGACGGGAGGCTCAATTACGCCCCCGAATACGTTTGGGAGAGCTACTACAGCGCCCGGCTGTTCCCCGGTTTCTTCGCCACCTTCGATCTGCAGCACGACAACAACTTGGCGTTCAACCACGACCGCGGGCCGGTTTGGATCGAGAGCCTGAGGCTGCACATGGAGTTTGGGCTGCATCCCTGGTCGGCGAAATGATCTTCCGCTTGAGCCCATGTCTCGCCGCGCTGGCCGTGGCCCTCACGGCCGCGCCGCCCGCTTCGCCCGCCGAACCCGAGTACTTCGTGCCCTCCCACCGTTTGCCGGGCATCGGTATCGATCGCCAGGCTTTGACCGGCGAGACGCTGGCGCGGCGAACGGAGGCCATGATCCAATCGCAGACCTTCGGGATCATGCGCGAGCCGATGGCGGCACAGGGTGCAGAGCGCATCTACAGTTCCGGGTTGCAGCGCTTGTTCCGCGATGCCGAGCGGAAGAGCGGCTTCCCGGCATCGGTGCTGCAGGCCATGGCCTATCTGGAGAGCTGGGGGGTTTGGAACGCCGAGAGTCCGGCCGGTCCGCGCGGCATCCTGCAGATTGCCGAGGCCACCGGCAGACGCATGGGCTTGCGGATTGTGTATGCGACGCGCCATCGCGTGACCAAGACGAAAACCGCGGCGCGGAACAAGCATGGCAAGCTGGTGTATCGCACGGTGCGCCACAAGGAAACCTACACGGCGATGGTGCGGGACGACCGGCTGAAGCCCGACAAAGCCATCCCGGCCGCGGCCCTGTACCTGGCCGGAATGGAGCAACGCTACGGCGGCCGCGACTGGGCCATCTGGGCCTACCACTGCGGCGAGGGCTGCGTGGCCGATTTCCGGGCCATGGCGAAAAGCATCAAAGGGCTGGACGACCCTCCCGCCAGCGTGGCCAAGGTCTTCTTCGGCTGCAACCCGGCATGGAATCGCGATCTGTGTGAAGCGATTCACGCGCAGATGGATCGCGACTACTCGCCTACTTACTGGTTCCGCGTGATGCGGGCGGAGCAGTTGCTGCGCATGTATCGGGACGACCCGGCTGAGTTTCGGGATTTGGCCGCGGAGTACAGGTATCCGGCGTCGCCGGCCCTGAGGGCGCCGGACCGGCTGTCGGTCTGGTTGAAGCCGCAAGATCTGATTTACGGCGGCGGCGATCCGATCCGCAACGAGGAGGCGAGCAAGTTGGCGATCGCTCCGGACGACCCGGAGTTCCTC
>Ga0182016_10004183_pt1 | contig 16093 bp, 13 predicted proteins | sample 712S2MmetaG_FD_120491 | JGI IMG/M metagenome (GOLD analysis project Ga0182016, IMG submission 120491) | Permafrost microbial communities from Stordalen Mire, Sweden - 712S2M metaG | ecosystem: Environmental > Terrestrial > Soil > Wetlands > Permafrost | place: Sweden: Stordalen | collected...
CTACCGCAAGGCCGTCTCCGATGAGTTGCTTGCGCGCAAGCAACTGGATCGAGCCAAGCTTCTGTACGAGCACGGAGCCATCGCGCAGGGTGACCTGGAGGTCGCGCAAGACAACGAGGACGACGCCAAGACCACCCTCGATACCGCGACTGAGCATCTTCACCTGCTCGGCAGCGATCCCGATGATCCCAAGGGGATTGTCGATATCCACGCCCCGGTCTCCGGCGTGATCACCGATCAGGAGGTGGCGATCGGGGCGGCCGTGCAGGCCTACTCTACGCCGAATCCATTCACCATTTCGGACCTGACCACTGTGTGGATCGTCTGTGACGTCTACGAAAACGACATGGCCAACGTGCGCGTGGGGGAACCCGCCGAAATCAAGCTGAACGCCTATCCGGACAAGATTCTCAAGGGCACGGTCAGCAATATCGGCTCGATTCTCGATCCCAATATCCGCACCGCGAAGGTCCGCATTGAAGTGGCCAATCCGGGCGAGATGATGCGGCCGGGCATGTTCGCCTCGGTCACTTTGTTCGGCAAGGGAAAGCAGAACTACGCGGCTGTTCCGGCGTCCGCGATCGTGCATCTGCACGACCGCGATTGGGTCTACATCCCCGTCGAAGAGAAGTTCAAGCGCGTTGAGGTCGTCAGCGGTGGACAGTTGCCGAACCAGATGCAGGCGATTCTATCCGGGCTGCAGCCAGGCCAGCAAGTCGTGACCAACGCGATCAATCTCGAAAATGCGATCGACAATGAATAACGCCCGGCTCCGGGACTCGAGGGAAAAACGATGATTCGCAAGCTCGTAGATTTTTCTCTAGGCAATCGGTACGTGGTGTTGGCGGTTGGGTTGCTCTTGCTCGGGTGGGGCGCGGTGTCGTTTCACAACATGCCCGTTGAGGCCTATCCGGACATTGCCGATAATTACGTGAATATCATCAGCCAGTGGCCAGGGCATTCCGCCGAAGAGATGGAACAGCAAGTATCGGTTCCCGTCGAAATTCAGGTGTTTGGGATTCCGCATCTCGCAACGGTGCGGTCGGAATCGATTTTTGGACTTTCTCTGATTACGCTGATCTTCGACGATTCATCCGTCAACGACTGGAACCGCCAGAAGGTGCTGGAAAGGCTCACGCAGGTCAGTGTGCCGGCGGGCGTGCTGCCCCAAATTGGAACGGACTGGAGCATGACGGGCCAGATCTACTGGTACACAATCCGGAGCACGAATCCGGCGTATGACCTGATGAATTTGAGGAGCATCGAAGACTGGACGCTGTACAAGGAATTCAGGAAAGTTCCGAACGTGGTGGACGTGAGCGACTTTGGAGGCACCGCGCGCGAATATCAGGTGCGCGTCGACCCGAACAAACTCATCACTTACGGCTTGAGCATCAGCCAGGTAGAGAACCAGTTGTCCATCAACAACGTGAACGCCGGCGGCAGCTTCGTCGAAGAGGGCTTGCAGCAACTGAACGTCCGCGCGCTCGGACTTTTCCGCAATGTTCAGGACATCGAGAATACTGTGCTGACCACTTCGAATGGGGCTCCGGTTCGCGTAAAGGACATTGCGGTCGTCGAATGGGGCCCCAGAATTCGGCTGGGGCACATGGCCAGAGCCGATCATCGTCCGGACGGCGTCATTGTCGATGAGCCCGACGTCATCCAGGGCGGCGTGTTGATGCGCAAGGGGGCCGAAGAAGGCCCTACACTCGACGGGATTCACAAAAAGGTGGATGAGCTTAACAATCAACTCCTGCCCGAGGGTGTGAAGGTCATCCCCATGCTGGACCGCAGCGATCTGATTCATTTTACATTGCACACGGTGCTGCATAACCTCGGCGAGGGGATGATCCTGGTTACGATCATCCTGCTTCTTTTCCTCGGCAACGTTCGCGCGGCGTTGATCGTTGCGGTCACGATACCGTTTTCCCTGTTGTTCGCCTCAATCTTTCTAAACTTGAGCCATATCCCCGCAAACCTGATCTCACTTGGCGCCCTCGATTTCGGAATGGTTGTTGACGGCGCAGTGGTGATGGTTGAGAACATTGTTCGCCACTTGAGCCGCGAATTTGGCTCCCATACCCAATTCGGAACTCAAGCCGGCGAACAGAAAATGGGGGTGACGCTTCCCAAGTCCGTCTCCGCAGTAATTCGTGAGGCGTGTCACGAGGTTCAACGTCCGGTTTTCTTCGCCATCGCCATCATCATCACCGCCTACATGCCGATCTTCACACTGCAACGAGTCGAAGGACGTTTGTTCCGGCCCATGGCCTGGACCGTTGCCTTCGCACTACTCGGCGCCATGACGTTCTCGATCCTGATTGCGCCGGTTCTATGCAGCTTGCTGCTCCGCGGTCAAGTGACGGAGTGGCGCAATCCGGTCATGGTTTTTCTCACCAAACGCTACCGGAACGGCGCGCGCTGGGCTATCGAACACCGCGTGATTGTAGTCGGCGTTGGCCTGGCTTCGTTGGCCGCCGCCCTTTTCCTGGCGTTCAGCGGTGTCATTGGCTCGGAGTTCCTGCCGCATTTGGACGAAGGCGCCATTTGGGCGCGCGGTGCGATGGCCAACAGCGTAGGCGAGACGGAAGGCACGCGCTTCACCCAGCAATCCCGCTATATCTTCGCCTCGTTCCCCGAGGTGACCAAGGTCGTCTCGCAAGCTGGCGCACCCGACGATGGAACCGACACCGGAGGATTCGGCAACACGGAATATTTCGTCGACTTGAAGCCCAAAGAGCAATGGCGACCCATCTTTCATCAGAGTAAAGAGGAGCTGATCGCCGCCATGGATCGCGAACTGGAGAAACACCCGGGAGCTTTCTGGAATTTCTCCCAGCCCATTGAGGACAACGTGGATGAGACAATGACCGGCACGAAGGGCGGACTGGCTGCCAAGCTTTACGGGCCGGACCTGGACGTTCTCGAGGAAAAAGGCGAACAGATCAAAGAGGTTATGGCCAATATTGACGGGGTCAAGGATTTGGGAATTCAACGCGATACGGGCCAGCCGAATATCGATCTCACCGTTGACCGTCAGGCGGCTGCGCGCTTCGGCATCAATGTCGCCGATATCCAGGATGCAATTCAAACCGCGGTCGGCGGTAATGCTGTCAGTCAGGTCCTGCAGGGAGAAGCAGTCTACAACGTGGTGGTGCGCTATCAGAAACCGTATCGCGATACCAAGGAGGCTATCCAGGATATTCGACTGCTCTCTCCCTCAGGCGAGCGCATCTCGCTGGCTCAGGTGACCAAAGTCCAGGTTCACGATGACGCTTACGACATTTACCGGGAAGACGGTTCCCGGTACGTGGCCATCCGCTTTGAGGTTCGCGGGCGCGATCTAGGCACTACGGTCCGGGAATCCATCGACAAGATCGCCAGGAATGTGCAACTGCCTCGTGGCTATCACCTCGAATGGACGGGAGAATACGATAGCGAAAAGCGCGCCGAGGCCAGGCTGGCTCTGATCGTGCCACTGACCATCTTCTTGATCTTCATCATTCTCTACGCCATGTTCCGTTCCTTCAAATGGGCGCTGCTGATTCTCGCCAACGTGGCCATGGCTCCCCTCGGAGGCCTGCTCGCTCTCTATGTGACCGGCACATACTTCAGCGTATCTTCCGGTGTCGGCTTCCTGGCCCTGTTCGGCGTATCCGTCCAAACCGGCGTCATCATGCTTGAGTACATCAACCAATTGAGAGTCCGTGGCTATACCGTTGCAGATGCCGCTGTCGAGGGTGCAGTCTTGCGGCTGCGGCCGATCATGATGACGATGCTGGTAGCTACCCTTGGACTTCTTCCGGCGGCGATGTCTCACGCCATTGGCTCCGACTCACAGCGCCCATTCGCCATTGTCATTGTGGGGGGACTCGTGGCAGCTCTCGCGATGAGCATCTTCCTGCTGCCAACCTTGTATGTCTGGGTAGCAAGAGAGGGCGACACACTGCCGGAACCGGAAACGGGGGCGTCCTTTGAACATTGATCTGATTGCTTCACGCATGCATCTTCGGAAGATAGGCAGAAGTCTCGCAGTGGCCTGCGGATTGATCCTCGCGTCGGCGATTACGCCGGTTGTGTTTGCCCAGCAGCCGCTTGACTGGGATCAGGTCAAGGCCCGGTTCATTGCCAGCAATCCGGCGTTGAAGGCCGACGCCGACAACGTGGACGAAATGCAGGCCGAGGAAATTACTGCTTACCTTCGCCCCAATCCGCAGTTCACTCTATCGGCGGATGGCACACAGGCCGCACCGCACAATGGGGTATGGACTCCCTTCAAAGGCACTACGGAACAGCCCAACTTCAGTTATCTGCACGAACGCGATCACAAACGCGAGTTGCGCCTGGAGAGCGCGCAGGAAGGTACACGCATCACGCAATCGCAGCACGAAGACCTGCAACGGAATATGATCTTCGACCTGCGCGCCATGTTCGTCGCCACGCTGCAGGCGAAATATGTTCTCGACCTGGCCAAGGCGGACCTCGCTTACTACGACAAGATCATCGACATCAGCCGCGAAAGCTTCAAGGCTGGCGCCATCGGCCAGATCGATCTGGACCGCATCGAATTGTTTCGCGTGCAGTACGAATCGGAGATCGAAACGGCGATTGTCAACCTGCGCACCGCCAAGATTCAGCTTTTGCAGTTGCTGGACGACCGCACGCCGGTGGATCAGTTCGACGTGACGGGCCCGTTCGATTTCAGCGATAATCTGCAACCGCTGAACACCTATCGCGATGCGGCGCTGGCTGCGCGGCCGGACTTGCAGGCGGCGCTGCAGACCATTCAGCAATCCGACACTAATCACAAACTGGCGATCTCGAACGGCTCGACCGATCCGACCTATGCTGCCTGGTTCACGAATAACTCCTCTACGAATAACCCCAATGGCCCTGAAACTATCGGCGTCAGCGTGAGCATTCCGCTACGTATCTTCGATCGCAACCAAGGCGAAAAGAAACGGACCCTCATTGACATCGACCGCAGCCAGCAGGCGAGCGAGGCCACGCGCGCGCAGGTCTTTAGTGACGTGGACACGGCCTATGAATTGGTGCGCAGCAACATCGCGCTTCTCAAACCGTACAAGGAGAAGTACAACGATCAGGCGTTGCGCGTGCGCGACACTGTAACTTTCGCCTACGAGCATGGTGGCGCGTCGTTGATGGATTTCCTCAATGCGCAAAGTGACTATCGCCAGGTGCAACTCGCCTATGCACAGTTACTCGGATCCTATCTAACGGCGGAGGGTCAACTCTCTCTCGCCGTCGGCGCCGAACAGCTTCCGTAGAAATGTTCGGCAAAGATGCTGCGTTCGCTCCGCTCTGTTGTTGAAGTCAGCCATTTAGACTCCAAGTGAGGTCAGGGAAACTGTATGAATCGAGATAAGGTTAGCGCTCTCATTGAAGAAATCGGGATCTTTCCCGGCATCCGCGTGAAATCGGGCGACCACGCCCTTTACGCCGCTGAGACCCTGTATAACGCTGGGATCCCTGTAGCGGAAATCACCATGACCGTTCCCCGTGGGATCGAAGTAATTCGCAAGCTTGCGAAGGATTTTCCGAACATGGCGGTGGGCGCCGGCACTGTCCTTGATCGGGACGCAGCCGAGCGTTGTCTCGACGCAGGGGCCCGTTTTCTCACCAGTACAGGTCTCGTTCACGAAGTGGTTGAGTGCGCACTGAGGAGAGACGTGGTTGCAATTCCGGGAGCGCTTACACCGACGGAAGTTATTGCCGCCATGAAGACGGGCGCGGACTTTGTGAAGGTATTTCCCGTCGGTCCGGTAGGAGGCGGTCTCTACATTCGCTCCTTGAAGTTGCCATTGCCCGAAGTCAAATTGATCGCTGCGGGTGGTGTAGATCAGCAGACAGCAACCAGTTTCATCGTTGCCGGTGCCACTGCTCTCGGGGTTGGGTCGGAATTGATCCCTCGCGAAGCGGTCGAAAGACGTCAGGATGATCGCATTCATGAGCTCGCACGACGGTTTCTCTCTTTTGTCAGGGACGGCCGTACACCCGTCTAGGCAATAGATACCGGGTCAGCGATCTCGCTTTGATGACTAAGTGCAAAAAACGACGATCATCGACGTCTGAGTCTTCTCTTCGAGGCCTAAACTTTGTCCTATTTCATTGACTTAACCTCAGTTTGTGGGGAAGTCGCTGCGAATGGTGTTCAGGGAGTTCGTGGCGCATCACCACTGAGGGCAGAGCCACCAAGGGCTCGGCGATCGCCCCGATTGCACCGGAGCTGGGCACCATGGCACACCACGGTCCGATTCAGCGCCGGCAGCGGTTGGGTAGAATGTTGATTTGTCATTACCGGGCCGCGTGAGGTATCCACGAAATGCCACAATACTCGGGCCGTTCGAGTTCTTGAACGCTTGAGGTTCAAGACTTACACCGTCGATACCGCGGTCACGATGCAATCGCCGCGCCCAGACCGCTAGCGCAATCAGTCAGGCCAAACGAATTTCGAAAGCGGATTGCTTGCTAGCTCCACTCAATTCCAACAACGCTCCAAGACAATCCGTTGCCGAATCCCGAGAGCACAAGTTTGTCGCCGGACTTGACTTTGCCTTGGCGCAAAGCCTCGGCCAACAACATGGGAGAGGATGCGCCAGCGGCGTTGCCGACATCCTGCATGAAGTAGAAGCGTTTTTCCGGCGGCACGTTCAATTCCCTGTAAATCATCTCCAACATCGTCTTGTTCGCTTGGTGCAGTAGTACAAGGGAGCACTCCTCGATCGTCCAATTCCACTTCGCCAAGGCAAACTGGATGGCGTCCGGCACGACGGTCGCCGTGAAGTGAAAAACTGCGGGACCGTTCATCTGCAAGTGTTCGGCTGTAGTGACGCTGCCAGTTTCAGTCACGATTTCCTTACCCGTGTCTGCCGTGCGCTTGGCACGGGCGCCGGATACTGGCATTACGATGTGTTTCCAGCCGGCGCCGTCGGTTCCAAAGTGGAAACCATGAAGCCGGCCGCCGCCGGGAGTACGGTCGAGCAGCGTAGCCACAGCGGCGTCCCCGTGCAGCGTCACTAGAGCGCGATCTTTGGGGTAAAGCACTTGCGAGATCGCATCGGCATTGAGCACCAGAGCACGTTCCGCGGCATGGGTTTCGAGGAGGCCATTGGCAACGCTTAGACTGTACGGAAAGGCAGCGCAGCCCTGATTGATGTCGAAGCAGGCGCAGTTCTGACGAAGTCCCAAGCGCTCGTGCAGGACGCAAGCTGTGGCCGGAATCTGGTAATCGGGAGTCTGCGACGTGAAAAGGAGCAGATCAATGCTCTGCGGATCGCAGTCCTGGTCAGCCAGCAATTGTTGCGCGGCACGGGTCGCAAGATCCGCGGCGGTCTCACCATTGGACGTGATTCGCCTCTCATTGATGCCAGACATCTTTGTGATGGAACGGACAGCTTTCTCGCCGAATCGCTGGTACAACTCTTCATTGGTCAAGCGTCCGTCCGGGAGGCAATATGCCATTGCTTTGATGAAGGCCATTCTCACCCTTCCTGATGGCGCCGCAATGCAGCCGGAATGTTCGGAGGCGCCAACGCCAAGAGGTTCCTTGCTGACCGGGAAACACCGCTCCGGAGTCGATCCTGCCGGCTCTTGCAACCATGATCTTGCATCTCAGTGAGCGGTGTAACCGCCATCCACGACCAACGTGGATCCGGTAACCCATTTGGCTGCCGGGGAAAGCAGATATGCAACCGCGCAAGCGACGTCGCGCGGCTCTCCAAAACCCAGAGGATGATCCCGTTTGATTGCCGCCAGGTACTCTTCAGTGAGGCTCTTGTTGAACTGCTCCGACATTTCGCCGAACACGACGCTTGGAGCGACGCAATTGACGCGAATTTGCTCGCGGGCCAGCTCCATCGCCAGCGAGCGCGTCAGCGCGATAATCGCGCCCTTGGAAGCGGAGTAAACCGACAACACCGCCTGGCCCACGAGTCCGGCCACCGAGGCCAGATACACGATCGAGCCGCCCGCCTTGTTCACACCCCGCTGCCGGTAGCCCTTTGCCAACCAGACACTGGCGGTGACATTGACACGCCACAGTTGTTCCACCGGGGCCGGTTCAAGAATTTTGAGCGGCACACCGATGTGCAAGCCGGCGGAATGCACCAGCCCGTCGAGGCTACCGTGCTGTCTGGTCAAACTCATAAGCCACGCCGGGATGTTCTCGTAGGCGTTCAAATCGAAGGCGCAGGTTACATGGCCGTCGCCTGACAACGCCATGCGCGTGGCTTCGAGCCGCTCCTGATTTCGGGCAACGAGAATAATGCGCGCGCCCATTTGGCTCAAGAGGATCGCGATTTCACGTCCGATACCGGAGGAAGCGCCCGTAACCAGAAACGTGCGGTCCGCCAGTTGAAAGGGATTCAACATGACCAAGCCTCCGATTTGTCCACTAAGACGACCGGAGGCGCCACCAGCGGGCCACACTGTATCGCGCAGGCTCCCCAAGAGAATCCAACACCGAATCCTACCAGCAATAATCGAAGCGACTGCGAGCTAACCTCTTCGCGCAGTTGGGTCGTGATGGTGAGCGGGATGGATGCGGAACTAGTGTTTCCGTATTCTTTCAAAGACAGCGGTACTTTGTTGAGCGGTACCTTCATGGTCTTAGCCAGGTGGGTAAGCATGAATTTGTTCGCTTGATGGAAGACAAAAGCATCCACCTCTTCCAACTCCCAGCCGGCAGCGTTAAGCACCTGTTTCACCAGCGGCGGAACCTCACGTATTGTGAACGCGAATACCTCCGCGCCGTCCATGAACAGGTCCTCGGCGCTGCGCTGATTGTTGTCTTCGTCTTTTCGCCGAATGCAAGTCGTCGCGTCCCGCGGGTACCTGGCGTACTGCATTCCGCTGGGGATGATCAGATTCTTCCAACCGCTCCCGTCGGTTCCCATCGAGAAGACGCAAGGTGAAGCTGTGACATCCTTCTCGATAGCCGTGGCAGAACCGGCGTCGCCGAACAACAGGCTGACCGCACGATCCAAGGGTGACGAAAGCGTGCTCGCCACGTCACCGGCAAGCACAAGTACTCGTGAGAGCCCGGAGCCGGCAATCAGGCTCATCGCCAGCCATAGTCCATAGACATGCCCCGAACAGCCGAGCGCCACATCGAACGCCGCGCAGGACCTGGACAAACCGAGCCTCATCTGCAAGGTGCAAGCGGTGGCGGGAATGTGTGGAAAATCGGGCGTTTGCGTGACGAAAATCAGCGCCTCGACACTCGCCGGCTCCCAGCGCAGATCCTCCAGAAGGCGTTTCGCGGCCGCAAAGCACAAGTCGGAACTGCACAGCCCTGGCGAGGTGAGATGGCGGAATTCGATGCCGGTGTTTTGGGAAATCTTCTGGATCATTTCGGCCCCGAAGATCTCCGCGGCTGCAGTCACCGGTACGCGTGTAGCCGGCACGGCACTGGCAACACCGGCGATTCGAACGCCAGGTACCTTCGCAATCGCCATGGGGATTACCTTTTCTCCACGAGTTTCATTAAATCCCCGATGCTCTTGCTCTGACGTAGGTCCGTCGGCGTTACGCGGACGCCATACTTCGAGTCCGCCATCGCGAGGAAGCTGACAAATGCCAGCGAGTCCCATTGCGAAAGGGATTCCAGCTGCGTTGCCAGGCTGATCGAGCCCGGGTCGGTTTCGAGCAGTTCTTCCATGTTGGCGATAAATTCCTGTTCATTCATCTTGGGGTGCCTTTCAGTCTGGCTGGCCAGTAGGAACGGCCAACCAAGTTCCGCGCACAAGTTGGCGGTTGTGCTTTCCAAGCAACCGACCCTGCCGATCCATCGGTGCGATTGACGGTCAAAGTATAGAGCATCTTGATGCTAGGGTCTGATATTATCACAAAAAGGCTGGGGGAAGATCAGCGTTTTCCCGATCTCGATGCCCCGGAAACCAAGGCGCTCCGCACGGTTCCCGCGGAACAGTTCTCATCTCACTTGCAGGTCATTTGAATTCGCCGCGGGATGGACAGCGTCCTGTGTCTAATGCGATATCGAGTCGAGGTATCGAACGTGACGAAAACCTGAAGGAAGTTAGCAAGGTGAGAAGTGCGTGTAGCTGTCCTGAGAACTGTGGATTAGAAATCTCTATTCTCCAAGGATGTATCGGCCGCTGTTGTGGTTCCGGCAATCCGCGGAAATCGCAGGCGGCTCGATGTCATGCAAGACGGACAAGAGCGAGGTAGTACCATGCACAATCCTTTGAACCTCACTGGCCGGCGCATTCTGATCACAGGAGCTGCGTCTGGCATCGGACGAGCCACAGCGATTCTGGTAAGCCGCTTGGGGGGCTGTGTCGCAGGCGTCGATCGGAATCGGGAGGGTCTGGAGGAAGCTATGTCCGCCCTGGAAGGGGATGGACATACCTGCCACGCTTGCGATCTGCGAGACCTAAGCAGCGTCAAGCACTGGATGACGAACCTGGCAGAACAAGGAGGACTACTGCACGGACTAGTTCACGCGGCCGGAATGCCGTGTACGGCGCCGCTGCGGGTTCTCGAGCCGGATGTCTATCGTGACGTATGGACGGTGAACACGGAAGCTGCGCTTGCCTTGGTTCGGACGTTCCAGAGCCGAAAGGTATATGCGGGCGATCATGGCTCAATCGTTCTCATTTCCTCCGTCATGGGGATTGTTGGCTCGCCTACGATCGTGGGTTACTCGATGAGCAAGGCCGCTTTAATCGGTATGGCCCGGTCGATGGCTCTCGAACTGGCGCCGAAACAAATCCGAGTCAACTGCGTGGCGCCCGGATTTGTGCGGACGCCGATGTACAGCCAGGTCGCAGGTTTCTGGGATGCGGAGCAAGAGGCGCGGATTACCGCACTGCATCCACTGGGACCGGGCGACCCGGAAGACGTCGCCAATGCGATTGCCTTTCTGCTGGCCGACGCCTCGCGCTGGATCACTGGATCCGTCTTGACCGTTGATGGCGGTTACACGGCGCAATAGTAATATTTGCGCCGGCTTCGGCGCAGTTGTGGACTCATAGCGGAGCCCCCTTTATCTTCTCAAACAATCTTCGGTTTTCCTCGTCGAGCGCCATGCACTCGGCGACAACACCGATTGCGGCCTCGGTGTCGAAGCAGGCGAACCTCACTCCGGGGTTGTTCTCTCGGCATCATTCAAGTCCATGACGACAGAGGCAACTTGGTATGTGCTCGGGCATTATGGGAGAGCGGAGAGTTAGCAGCCATGACGCGGTTCGTGGGTATCAACGCTCCGCCTGTGCGCCGGCTGGAGAGGCTGCCCCTTCGGCACTCGGAGCGTCTGGAAGTTTGCAGATGACCTTCGCGGGATTGCCGGCGACCAAAGAATAGGGGGGTATTACCTTAATGCGCACGATTGAACCCGCAGAAATGATGCTTCCCTCCCCGATCGTGACTCCCGGAAATATGATGGAGCGTTGGCCAACCCAAACATTGTCGCCAATGATTACTTCCTGCACATCGTCATCTGATGGCGGGGCCCACTTGTTCTGGGATTGATCAACGACCTTGCTGGCTGCGCCCACCGGGTGTCCGCTGGAATCGATAATCAAACAACCGCCGGTAATTCCACAATTCTGACCAATCGAGATACGTTTGCCAATCGTAAAACCGCACCCATGGGCGATGACACTTCCGCTGCCAATCTCCAGCACTGGCCGGTCCACGAAACGGCTGGCAAAACTAAAAGAGCTCTTTCCATCGATAAGAACGTTATCGCCGATAATGATGTCTCCCTTGCCCTGGATCCAGTGAATGAAGATGCCGGTTCGGAGATTCCGCCCATAACGCGCGCAATAGGCCTTGAAAAGCGGCTCGGCAATGAAGACTCGCCGGAAAAAGAACACCACAACACGCAGTCCGAGATAGATCCATAACATCGGCTTCACGACGATGCGGGGAGCTGGCAGGCTCACGCGATTGCGGTGGCGGTAGAGCCAGCGAACCGCTCGAGGCACTCGCTTGTCGGAGGTAGCCAGGTACCGGCGGAACGACTTACGAGTCAATTTGACCTCTTCCGTTGTTTCCGGTTTCCCGTTGACGGCCGTTGTCATGACTTTCTCCTCAAAGCCAATGTTGCGTCCTCAATCGGTGAAGCAGCCAATTGAGCCTCTCGTACGTCCAACTCAAATTCCTCGCCCGCGTCGTTCACGTCAAGCCGCCGAAATCCTATTGTCGCATAGAATTCCGCCACCATAGAGTTCTTGGGAGTACGGCAGTAGACGCCGGCCAGCTTGTGGATTCCTCTCTCTCTTGCCTCCGCGACGAGCGTTTGAATCATGAACTGCTCCATGCCACGCCCCATCACCCGGCAGCTCATGAGCAGAGTGTCGACTCGCCAGTTGACTTCACCGTCGTCCACAGCGACGATCACACCGATGATCCCGGAATCGCCAAACCTATCTTGCAGCCGGAACCAATGTGTCCAGTGTTTCTCGTTTAGGCTGAACCGCCGCAACTCTTCGAGGCTGTGACGCCGTGAGGTCAAATTAAATTGATTGGTCTTGCCGACGAGCTGAGCCACGCGCGGGAGAGTGACCTCATCGAATGAGCCATGAGTGCAGACCATACACAGTTCGCGAAGGTACTCCGTCACAGAAATCGCGCTGTGTTGCAGTTGTTCGCGTTGGGCGTCGGTGGCGTAGCTGCCGGCGCGCAATCGGTCTTCTTCAGATAGACTCCACGCTTCAAAGTACCGGCCTGCGGCTAGGGTGCGGATATACTCGGCCGGGTCATTGGCGAGCTCCGGCACTGTGACCATTGGCAAATGGGCGCGAACGTGGGCGCGCTCGGCCGGATTGTCGTCGAGAAACACGAAGCTATCCAGCCCGAGGTTGAGCTTGTGCGCCATCGCCTGCAGGTTTGCGGCCTTGTCCTGCCAGTTAGCAGTAAAAACAGCGAAATCTGCCAGCTTCAAGACCGAGCCTTCGTGTTCTTCGAAAGGCAACCGCGCGTCGGCCTCGTCGTTCTTGCTGCACACGGCCAGCAGAATCCCTCGTTCCTTCAACTCGCGGCAATACTGCTGCAGTGCCTGATGAGCCTCGCCACGGGCATCCGGTGGGCCAAGCCGGATACCTCCAAGACCATCTTCCCCAATAACACCGCTCCACAACGTGTTGTCCAGATCGAGAACGAGGACCTTCTTCGTCAGCCCCAGACCGGCACGAATTAAAGCCAGCTGAGCTTTGGCGAGCGCCGGCAGGGCAGCATGAGCCGGATGCTGTTTAGCAAGATGCCACGCACGGTCATCCTGCCATCGTTCCCGGCCGAAATTGGCCGAAACCTGGTCTTGGTCGAGAATGGCGACCTGCGGCGGCGCGATCTGCGAAAGCCGGAGATTCAACTCATGGAGAATAGCCGACCGGACGCCGGGAAGCCGCTGGCTGAGCGCTCCGTATGCGTCCGAGACCGGAAGATCGAAGTTGTGCTGGATAATCCGGCATGGAAGCCCGCTTAACACGGTATCCCACTGACGCTTCACGCCGTTCAAAATGCCTCGCACAGTGGATTCGGGCTCGCTACTGATTGCCGGAAGGTTTGCATCGCGCCAGTGGTCGGCGAATAAAACGAAATCCGGTGCAAAAGCATAGAGCGGGGAGTCCGGCTTCATCACAACCTGCGCGACCGTGCCATACGGAGGCGCATACACTTCGATTGCCAAGCCGTCAAGCCAGGCCAGCAAACTCAAGATGGGCCGGTGAAACACAACGGTGTGATTGCACAAGTACGCGACGCGGCATGAACGAACAATCCCCGGCAATGGAGCCTGCGCCTGTAAACGCTCGAATAGTTCGGCGGCCTTGGCAAGAAACTCGTAGGTCTCCGGTCCCGTGGCGACAGCTTGGCGCAAGCAATCGTAGGCCTGGAGCACATCACCCGCGCGGCGGAGCTGCCGGGCGGTTTCCAACAGGTTCTCAGCGGAAGGCATGCAGATGCTCCAACAATACTGGAACGGGATCCTTCTGTTCAGTTGGCATAAAACTGGCGGTTTGATCGGTGCTCATGCGCGGCAGCCGCGGCCGATAGATGTGGAGATCGAGATGGGCCTTCTCCAGGAACCGGCAGAGCTCTTCACCGGCCATCTTTGCGACCGCATACTCGCTCAGATCCGGTGGCAGTTCGTCGATAAAAACGGTCGAAGGATAAAACGCCCGCTTCAAACCCTGGGCACACAGCTTTTCGACCAGCCGGTGAAAACCCAGGACGTAGTAATTGCAGAACACCTGGAACAATGCACCAGAGAATGCGCCCGGCCTTCCCGACGCGATGAGCGGCGACGCGAAGTAGTACAGGTGAGTCGGCGTCCAACTGTCGCCGAGGGTGCAAGTTTGATCCAGAACATTCAATTGCAGGCACCCAGCCGTACCACCCGCCGAAGTGATCTCCGCGGCGACTCGAAGCGCGTCGTCCGCGCCTTGATGGTACGTAAGCTTCACATCCGCGCCGCCAGCCGCGAGGAGCTTAGCGGTCACCTCACCCAGGCCGCGGGAACCGCCCACCACCAAAGCGCGCTGACCGGCAAACTCATCCCGGCTGACGATCGCCTGCAACGCGCGTGAATGAGCTTGCTCCTGGTGTGAGGGCCGAAAGAAGGCGGTAAGCTTGCCGGCCATGTTCGGAGACGTGACGGCGATCATCACGAGGCCGTAACGGGTGTCCAGCTTTGTGACTTCATAAGCCAAAACTGGCGTGATATTGGCATCTTCCCGGAAGGACACATCGAGCGACGAATAAAAAGAATGCAGACCGGGGCATTCCATGCCAACGAGGCGCGTGGTCGCCAGCAATTGGGCAAGCGGAAGCGCTCGGCCAAGATGTGGGAAAAGCCGCGCCGCCGCAGCCCGATCGAGATACAACGGGAGCACTCCGGATGCGTTTTCAGCGTCGCGCATCGCAAGCACTTTGGGATCCTCGCGCGGCGGGAAACCAACAGTGAACAGTTTTAGCTCCGGGGCCGGTGCGTGGCTCCACTTGAGTTTGATCTTGGTGGTCACAAACTGGTCAACCAGCAGATGGATTTGCGTTTGACCGTCCAGCTCGCTGATGAGGGAATAAGTTACGACGTCTCTCAACCGGATGGGTCGCGCAAAGTCGGCGCGAATGGAATTGATGTTAAAGGGTTGAGGGCGATCTTGCGACCAAACGTCCAAAGCCCACAGCAGCGAATGAATGCCATGCACCACGGCGGCGCCGAAAATCGATCGCCGCGCCGCCACCGGAGCAATGTGGACAGGATTGAAATCGCCCGAAAGCTCGCCAAACGCCAGTTGGTCGGCCAAGCAAAAATCCCGTGTAATCATTGGCTTTCGATGACGGCGAGAAGGTTCTGCACGGACTTGATTCCTGCCACTTGATCCGTTGTGAAGCGGATGCTGAATTCCGATTCGATGCTGAGAATGAGGCGGACTGTGGCGACCGAATCCCAATCCGGGTAGGTTGCGGGTGAAAGCTCCGATGTGAGCCGGATCGAGGGATCGTCGAACACATCTTGGAAAACACTTTGCAGTTTCTCAATGGTGGTCATCCGCCAAGCCTCACCGAAGAGCTCCTCGTTGATTCAAGCTCAATGCTAGCATACACATGCTGTCCCTCGCCAAAATGCTATCCGGGCGGAATGACGAAGGGGTTTGAACTGAGCTATGGTATCGAAAGTGTTTTTGGGGGCTGAGGAGCCACGGGATAGTGACCACGAACCGATACGAAAGGAAAGTTGAGTCGGCAGCCATTGCGCGGCGGGCGCGGCTCTCCGGCAGTTTGTTGCCGGTTTCAATGCGCGTTGCTCTCGGCAGCGGCTCAGGCGGCCAGATCGTAGCGATGATGCAAGCCTCCAAGCCTTGGCATCGCTATGACTCTGCTGCTCGCTTCAGAGTTACTCATTGCTTCGCGGCCGGCAGGCGTTCCCTTCGCCAGAGCAAGATAAGTTCGGTCCACGTGGTAATAACGGGCGTACTCATTTACTGGACAGTGCCAAGTTCTCCGTTCGGTCAGGGGCGCTTGTTGGCCTGGCGGAGGTTGGATAGTTCGGTAGCCAGATCGATCCACTGGTCCACAAGCGTCTTCATGGCGTCGTAGTTCTTCA
>Ga0182016_10004189_pt1 | contig 16077 bp, 13 predicted proteins | sample 712S2MmetaG_FD_120491 | JGI IMG/M metagenome (GOLD analysis project Ga0182016, IMG submission 120491) | Permafrost microbial communities from Stordalen Mire, Sweden - 712S2M metaG | ecosystem: Environmental > Terrestrial > Soil > Wetlands > Permafrost | place: Sweden: Stordalen | collected...
CATCGCGGGGCGTGTTGGCGTGAACCGTGGTCATCGATCCTTCGTGGCCGGTATTCATGGCCTGAAGCATGTCGAAGGCTTCTTCACCGCGAATTTCGCCCATGATGATGCGATCGGGACGCATACGGAGACAGTTGATAAGCAACTGCCTCTGCATGATCGCGCCTTTTCCTTCGATGTTGGCCGGGCGGGTTTCCAGGCGGACGATGTTCTCCTGAGCCAGCCGCAGTTCAGCCGCGTCTTCAATGGTGACAAGGCGCTCTCCGTTGGGGATGTATTGCGAAAGGATGTTCAGCAGGGTGGTCTTACCGGAACCAGTGCCGCCGGAGATGACGATGCTGATGCGGGCCTTTACGGCGCAGGCAAGCACTTCCATCATTTCGGCGGAGATGGTCTTGATTTCTACCAACTGGTTTGCGCCGAGAGGTCCGGTGCCGAAGCGGCGAATCGAGAGCGAGGGGCCGTCGAGCGCTAGAGGAGGGATGATGGCGTTGACACGGGAGCCGTCGGGCAGACGGGCGTCAACCATCGGCGAAGACTCGTCAACGCGCCGGCCCACGCGGGAGACGATACGGTCAATGATCTGGAGCAAGTGACGGTCATCGCGGAACGAAACGGGAGCGCGCGAAAGAATGCCGCTCTTTTCAATGAAGACATGGTCCCTGTTGTTGACCATGATGTCGGAGATCTTGGGATCGCGCAGCAAGGTCTCGAGAGGTCCGAGGCCGAACACTTCATCGAGAAGATCGGATTGGATCTTCTCCTGCTCGTCGTAGTTCAAAGGAACCCGCTGGTCGGCAATGATCTCCTTGACGATGCCGGAGACTGCCTGCCGTGCTTGCGAGGAATTCACGCGCGATAGCTTCTCGAGATCCAACTTCGAGATCAGCGTGCGATGTATCTCCGATTTGTAGTTTTCCAGGTTTAGAAGTTCCACTTGGTTACACCCGTGATTGCAGTTGAGCTGGTCACGCCAGCGTTACTTTCCGAATAACTTGAAGCCCTTCTTCTTTGGTTCTTCTTCGGCCACTCCAGAGACTGTGCGAGCCATTTTCTTGATAAGCCGCGAGATGGCCGAGTCCACGGCGATGAGCGGTGTTGCAGTGTTCTGCATGCGGCGCACGGCGGGATAGTCGTTGGGAATCTTCCACTGGGCTGGCCGTGTGAGTGCCTTGGTGATGTGCTCGTCGGTTACGCCGAGAGCCTTGGGCTCGTAGCGGTTGAGAACGATCTCGAGCTTCTTGTCACCCATGGGGAAGTACTGCGAGATGAGACGGTTTGAATTGCGTAATTCCGGGATACCCGCCTGCGTCACCAGATAGATCGTTGTGGCTTCCCGATAGAGCACTGTTCCGGTTGCGTCGAATTTTGATCCGACATCGACGACCACGTTATCAAAGCCCAGCCGAGCGACGCTGATCAGCTTGTCGATGGCTTCGTTGGAAGCATTGATGGTGGGGAACTTTCCCGGAGCGGCCAGCACCCATACACCGGAGCTGTGCTTGACGATGAGCTTTTCGAGCAGCGCCACGTCCAGACGGCTGGTGTCAAGGAGCGCGGTGATCGTGGAGTATTCGGCGATGATGCCAAGGTTGAGGGCTGCATCTCCGAGGGGCAAATCGAGATCGATGAGCAAGGTGCTTTGGCCGGAGTCCTGGGCCAGTGCCACGGCGAAGTTGCAGGCCACCGTGGTCACACCAGCGCCGCCCTTGGCGCCGAGAAACACAAGCAGTTTACCGCGAGTCTTCTTTTGGATGCGAGTAGCAGGACGTCGTGCCGCGGCGCGCACCAGCGCTTCAGTCATGGTGGCCTGAGCGAACGGTGGAGTCAGAAACTCGCGTGCTCCGGCGCGCATGCAGCGGACCAGCAGTTCAGAATCTGGCTTGGAAGAGAAGACCATCACGGTTGCCGCGCCGTTAGAGCAGAGGCCCTCCACGAGTTCAAGGGCGTACTCTGGATTCGGGTCGAGGTCGATGATGATCACGTCGAACTGCTGGTCGAGCAGCTTGGGCACTTCGTCAAGGTCGGCCGGATAGGAATCGAATTCGCGGATTTCGTTTCCGCGGCCCTTGCGGAGAGCCTCGGCCGCCGTGCGCCGGGTCAGTTCCTCTGGCCCGAACAGTGCGATCGACAGCGCCTCGGTTGAAAACGATTCTGAGTAGGGCGTGTCGGCGGACTGGTGCATGTGTGCGGTCATCGAGTCGTTTCCTGCCGCCGGTTGCGGAGTTCTCACCGGATCGTTGAAGTAATGAAAAGTTTTGTCGGTCTCAGACATTTCTCTATTGCAACCTCAATGAGAAAAGAAGGAGATTAAGGTTCCAATTGCGATTGCTGGTGCATACGGTATTTTTTTCTTGAGGAACGCATTGAGGGCAGGCTTCTGCTCCCCGGCTGAACTCTTGCTCGAAGTAAAAATCCTCTTAATGCCAAAAGCCCAAAGGAACCACAGCAGGATCATGATACCGCCCGCCATGGCAGTAACGATGAGCGCGATAAACAACTGATCTGGGCCAATCCACGCGCCAATGGAGCCTGCGAGTTTCACGTCGCCGGCGCCCATGCCACCTATCCAGAAAAGAAATCCGTAGATCAGAATTCCCAGGCCGAGACCTGCAAAACTGTGTCCCAGACCGTGCCACCCACCCATCCAGGCAGAGACAACGATGCCAGCGAGCATAAAGGGGAGGACGAGCCAGTTGGGAATTCGGCGGCTGCGCAAGTCAGTGAACGTTGCCACTGCAAGCACAATCAGCGTCGGCCACCAGGCGAATGAATGCATGGTTCGAAACTCCCTTGAAGTCCATGTTCTGCTTGTAACACGGGGATGAGTGCAATCACTCAACCAAAATGCCATACTCTTAACTTACGTTGAATCACGCACGTAGCTTGTTCATGACCGAGGGGTGTACACGGATGTATACGCAATTCGGAGGGAGTGGAACAGTGCGTATACACCCAAAACGTCTACTTCAGCGCGCAGCGAAGGGGACTTGAGGGTAGAGCAGCGGCAGGTCGCGGATGGGCGCGGTAACAAACGGATGGCCATTGAGCGTGACGCTATGTAAGTCGCTGTCAGGCAGAAGTTTTACGACATCGTCGATGTAGTGAACGTACTCCTGATTTCCGGCGGGGAGAGGGAAAAGGACAAAGCGCGACCACGTACCTGCGGGCAAAGAAGCCAAGAGTTCGGTGCTCCGGTCCTTCATTGAGAAGATGCGGGTACCTTCCGTGAGTTGAACGGAAGGATACTCCAGTGTGCGGTATCCAGGGAGATAGTAGCCCGCGTGCCGATAGCCAAGCAGGTGGTTGTCAAAGCCGACGATGAGCAGATCGCTTGGCGGACCCACCGTCGGCATCGCGGTCTGAACCTGATTGAGTTCCGCTTCAAAGTGGCGAACCGAACGGTAGGAGCAGTATGCAGGGAAGGCCAAAAAGATGGCGACGTTGACCGCCGCGCACACTGTGATGAGCGAGAGCCGGGCGGTGCGTGGCCAGCGAGAGCGGTCGTACCAGTCGGCAATCCAGTGAGCGAGCCAGAGGCACCCGGGAACAGCGACCAATAAAAGGTAGCCGCTGTTGACGAACTTGAGAAAGATGAATGTAAAGAAGCAGAGAGCGGGAACCACCCAAACGGCAGTGAAGATGGAGTGTGCCCTTTGCGAGGTTGAAGGCTGTCGAGGCGCGAGCAGCGGAGCGATCGAAGCGAGACCAAAGCACAGAAAGTAGATAAATGCGATAACAAAGGCTCTGGCGAGCGAGGTGGCAATTGGCGAGTTGTAAACGGTGTTTTTCGCGGGTACTGTCCGCCACAGAGATATGAACGCGCCAAAGTAGTTGGCGAAGCCGCCGCTCGAGTAGATCATTGGCACGAACCACGCAGCTCCCGTGAGCCCAAGAACGCCGATGCCGAGAAGACTCCTTTTGATAGGCACTGACCATAACGAGAAGAGGAAGAGTGGGCCGAGAAAGAGGATTGACGAGGGTCGAATGCCGGCAGAGATTCCAAGCGAAAGGGCCGCTGGAACAACAAAAGTCGCATCTCCTTTATAGATGTGCCAGCAAAGGTATCCGATTAGAGCGGAGAAAGCCGCTTCGACGCTGTACGTTAGGGCGACGGTTCCGTGGAACCACGCAAGCGGCGAGATTAGAAACAGGATTCCAGCAATGCGCGCGGCGCGCAGGTCGAACCATTCCTGCGCCAGCAAATAGATCATTGCCACCGTGGCCATGCTGGCGGCGACGCTGATGAGTACCAGAGACAGATTTGGATCGTGGACGAGAAAGTTCACCACTCTGCCGATGCAGACGTAGAGAAAGTATCCGGGCGGGTGCGGCTGGTGAACTCGTGTATCGAAACGCTCCATTCCCAGTGCGAAGTTGACAGAGTCAAGGTCGTAGAGATCGCGACTGCGAAATGCAAGGCGGCTGGTGGCGACAGCACCAACCAGGAGCCAAATGTCTAATTTTTGCCTTGTGGTCACTCTCCGCATCGTAGCAACTACGGTGCCAATTGCAATTCCGCTGGGAACGAAGATGCGAAATCTACCCGATCTGCAGTTACCCCAGCGGTATCGTAATCACACAAAAGTGTTAGACGCGGAATCCCGCCTGCATGAGGGCATCTTCCCTTGGCCGGACAACGCGCAGGGGCTGGAGATCCGCTCTAATCCGCACAAAATGGGCGAGCTATAAAAGGCGGTTTCCCGGCCCAAGGATGGCCCAAGGAGGGCCTTTGCGATGCTTAACCTGCCATTTTGTTTCGTGTCGAGAAAAAGAAACAATAGGGGATGTTACCTAGGTGGCATTGACCGCATACCTGTGTGCCGTTACTTTCTGAGGTACAGTTCCAGGACCATCTGAGACCGCTGTGAGCGGAGGAAAGCAAGCGAGGGGGTACCGGGAGGTTTTCCCCGCGCAGGTGAGGCGTTCGCGCAGGCATTACTAGTCACCAGGATGAACTCATTACCAAGGTTGCATCAACCTAACGCGAAACAGCCATTGGCGCATCTGGAGCCGATAACGAACATAGTGCTACGCCGCTAAAGGTCAACCAATCGACGTGGCTGCAGAGATAGGGAGAGGCTGTGCGGGCATGATCAAGATAGGGCTTTATTCTGAGGACCGGACGATCCACCCACTTCTCTCATCTGCTTTGGGGAAGGAATTCCAGATTTCGCTGGAATCCGACCAGGAGGGGATGAACGCCAGAGTCGCAGCAGGCGAATGCGATGTCGTGATCCTCGACCTGAATTCCGACCATGATTCGCTTCGGGAGCGGATTGACTTTTCCCGTAGATTGATCGAGCAGAGTCTCCCCGCAATCGTTATGGCCGATGACGGCCTGCGTTCCACCGCATTTGAGCTTGTTCGCACAGGGGCTTTCGGCTACTGTCGCAAGCCGCCCTCGATTCGGGAACTGAAAACGATGTTGAGCCGGGCTTATGAGACCTCGATTCTCAAGAGGCAGCTCCACACGGTTCAGCAGCGGCTAGAGGAACCGGGCACTTGTGATCGGCTGATCGGATCCAGCCCCCAGATGCAGCGGGTCTACGAGCTGATTCAGCGCGTGACGAATTTGAATGCAGCAGTGCTGGTGAACGGGCCAAGCGGGACCGGCAAAGAGCTGATAGCGCGCGCAATCCATAACCTTGGTGCGCGTGCAAATCGTCCATTTGTCGCAGTCTCCTGTGGTGCGATTCCTGAAACGCTGATCGAAGCTGAACTCTTTGGCCACGAAAAAGGCGCATTTACCGGCACAGTTGGCGCGCGCGAAGGATATTTCGAGCAGGCCGCCGATGGAACTCTCTTCTTGGATGAAATCGGGGATCTCAGCATGTTTACGCAGGTCAAGCTGCTGCGCGTGCTCCAGCAGATGGAGTTTAACCGGCTGGGGAGCAACAAGCTGATTCCCCTGCGAGCACGTCTGGTGTTTGCGACGCATCGTGATCTTGCCAAACTGGTGGCCGAAGGCAAATTCCGCCAGGATCTCTACTATCGAATCAATGTAATGCGCATCGACTCACCTGCGCTGCAGGATCATGCCGATGACGTTCCAAGGATCGCACGCCATTTCTTGCGCCACTATGCAGGGATGTTCCAGAAGCCGATGGATGGGATTGAGTCAGAGGCAATGGAGTTGCTGCAGAACTACAGTTGGCCGGGCAATGTGCGCGAGCTGGAAAATGTGATGCAACGCGCTATCATTCTGGCGCCAGGCCAGATGGTGCGCGCAGAAGATTTGACGCTGAACAACGATGAGGCGGACAGCGCGGACCTTGAGGATGTAGTTGACATCAGCGACTACAGTCCGGCGAGTTCATTCGAGCGCCAGTTGCGCGATTACAAGGTAAAGCTGGCAGTGAATGCGGTGCGCGACAACAACGGGAACAAGACTTTGGCGGCGCGCAGCCTTTGTATCTCGCGTGCATACCTGCACCGGTTGATTCGTCTGGCCGAGTCCGACGCTGTCTTCGAGCCTGATCTTCGGCAAACAGTAAATGGCTGAGTCGATAGGCAATGGATCTTCAAGAATAAACCGCGGTGCGTGTTGCCTGTGGTTCATCGCAGAATCAAAACAAAGAATCATTCTTCCCCGGTGATAACATCCAGCCTATGCGCATGCAGGTTCTGCGAAGAATATTTTCTTTTCCAGTTATGCTGGCCGGTGTGTTGCTCCCTTTTGCAGTGCTCAATGCCCGATCGCGATTCAACGACCCGGATCTCTGGTGGCATCTCAAAATGGGGCAGGTAATTTGGAACACTCACAGCATCCCAACCTCCGATCTCTTTTCCTACACGGCCCACAATCAATCCATAGTTCCCCAGGAATGGCTCGCTGAAGTCTCGATTTATGCCAGCTACTTATGGCGCGGCTATTCCGGCTTGATGCTCTGGCTGTGTGTTTTTACGGCGGCGCTCCTTTGCTTAGCTTACCTGCTTTGCTCCCTCTATTCTGGCAATCCCAAAGTGGCCTTCCCCGGAGCATTAGCCGTCTGGTTTTTCTCTGGCATCGTGTTTACAATTCGGCCGCAATTGATCGCATATGTGTTGATGGCCCTGGAACTGATTCTCATTCAACTCGGACGAACCCGAAATCCCCGCTGGTTCCTGTTACTTCCGATCATTTTCGTGGTTTGGATCAACTGCCACGGATCCTTTGTTTTAGGGCTTGTGGTGGCGGGCGTTTTTCTCTTCAGTTCCTTATTTAGGTTTGAGCTGGGTTCTCTCGTGGCGCAACCATGGGAAGCGCGTTCTCGCAGGATGTTTCTGCTGGCCATGATCGTCTCGGTGCCTGCTTTGTTCCTCAATCCTGCCGGGCTCCGCCAGATTCTCTATCCCTTCGATGCCTTTATTAATCAGAGTCAGGGTTTGGCGAACGTCGAGGAGTGGGCACCGCTGAAGATGAACAGCCCCAGCGGCATCGCCCTGTTGGCCGTTCTCCTCTGCTGTTTGCTGCTCGCGGTTGTTCGCAAGTCCGTGCTCTACTGGCATGAGCTGTTGCTGTTGGCGTTGGGCACCTGGCTGGCTGTGAGTCATGTTCGCTTGTTAGTCGTATTCGGCATGCTTGCCGTACCTGTTCTAGTTCGTCAGCTGGCGAGTTCCTGGGATGGATATAACTTCGAGCAGGATCGCATTTGGCCCAATGCGGTTTTTCTTGCTGTGTCTCTCACGGCGGCGGTTGTTGCCTTCCCCAATATGACCAGCCTTGAGGCTCAGATTGGGGAGCAAAGCCCTGTCACGGCGGTCAAGTTCCTTGAGGCAAATCGACCCGCCGGTCCCATGCTGAATGACTACGCGTTTGGCGGCTATCTGATATGGGCCGCGCCGCAGTACCCGGTCATGATCGACGGCCGTACGGATCTTTACATATGGTCTGGATTTCTTGGCGAGTACGGAAACTGGGCTACGCTGCAGAGCGACCCGCGCGTGCTTCTGGACAAGTACAAGGTAGGTTTCTGCTTCCTAAACCGCAATGCTCCCATGGCTCACGTTCTGCCGCTTATGCCCGATTGGAGGCAAGTGTACTCGGACGAGAAAGCTGTGATCTTTGAGCGCACTGGAGTGGCGCAAACCGCGAAATAGTTGCCTGTATTCGAAGCCAGCCAGCACAGAATTTTGACTTTCGCGTAGAGTTTTTGCTACGTATGTGAGTTATAACCTGCTGGTCCAGCAATGACCATGCCGCTCTTCTGGCGGCCATGAATGTACCAGCAACACCAGGTGGTTTGGTGCTCATTGCTGCCATACGGTCCAACGAGGTCGCGATACACCACTTTTCCGTGCAGGAAGATTTTCTCGTCCCAGTTCTCAATGCGCTTGAGCTGCTCGTCGGACTTGCAGATAGCCGGAACATCGTCGCGAGAGAAGACTTTGATCGGCGTCGATTCGCCAGGGACGAGGGTCACGGAAATCATCGGCTGCGCCCCTTGCTTATCGTCGTACTCGGGGATTGCGGGAAGATGCGTTTCGTCGGACTTGATTCCGACCTGTTCAACCATCGCGGTAATTGTGGCGGGAGTGCGCCCCTTGTTGGTCGCAGTGATGGCAAAGGTATTTGGCTTATCGATGGCGTGCTCAACTGAAACCAGAATCCACGGACGTTCCGAGAGCAGTATGGCTTGCGCAGTGGCGAGCGCCGCCTCTGAAGCATTGAGTGCGGCTTGCGCTGCTGATTCAGCCAGCGCCGTGTTGCGCTCGATCTTCTTGAGGGTCGAGAGCGCCAGCAGGATAGCAACATAACCGACCAACGCGAGCAGCACGTAAGCGCCCCAGCTTATCCGCTCACGCAAGAGCCACGGCTGCGCGGGCTGTGCCGGAAGGGTGACGATTATTTGCTTCTGGTCGCATGGTACTCCGTTGCATTCGGCGTTGGCTTCCGGTGTTTGCGAGGTGTTATCGGACGGGAGTTGGCTGGGGCTTCGCTGGGTGGATGACGCATGTGCGGCCGTGAGATTGGTTGCGCCGGGTTTCGGAGCCGATCCGGCATTGGGTCCCGGCGCATTTGCCTGAACCAGTGTGAGCAGAACCGCCAGCGAAGCTAGACCCCGAACCATCATGGCGCAAATGTAACACAAGGTTCCCTGTCAGGGATGGCTCTCGGTGCTGACCAGTGCCGGATGAAATACGAAGGAATCTGGGGAACGACAAACAGGATCATCGGCTATTTGTTTCGCTCTTCTGCCTCAGCCAGCCAGCCGCGGCGGAGAGTCTCGCTGGGAACGCTTGAAAGGTAGGGCTTGATGTCGAGCACCGGCGTACGGTCGAGCATGTCGACTCCTCGGATGTAGAGGAGAGGCCCTTCGCGGCGAAGCAGTTCTGCGACCGTGAGCCCGATGGGATTTGGCCGTCGAGGCGAGCGCGTGGCAAACACGCCATGTGGGCGGCTGTCGGTGGGTGGTGCACCTATGAGCTGGAATTGTCCAGCGCGATCGAAGACCCAGAGGATATAGAGATGCGAAAAGCCCTCAATATCCGTGAGGCCGATATCAAACTCGGGAAGGATTTCAATGATGCCTTCAGCTTCATGCTTCGCGCCCAGGCCACGTGGTATGGATGCAGTCTCGTTGTAGGGAGTTCTGACAAATCCGATTGGTTGGGGCGTGAACATAAGAGGTGGTCTCTCCTGAAAAAGGGTTGGGCGAGGGATGATCGGGCGATAGGGACAAGATTAGCGTCAACGAAGGAGTATGGCCAAACCGCCGAATAAGTGAGTACATGCAAGGCAGGAAAACATGCAAGCCTGAACGCATCAGCGGCCCGGCCAGATGAGCCTGCCCGGTGCCCGGAGGCATGCTCGAATTGTTCCAGCAAGTCTGTTTTGTTACTATGAAACTAGACATGGTTCGCGCTTCCCTAAGACGTTTCTGTTGTTGCCTTTCGAAGACTTTCGACGGGTGGAAAGCTAGTCTGTGATCTCCAAGCGCACCTGACTAGAGGATGCACCCGAAGCTGAGTCTCCGGGTTCTATCTTCAAATGCCTCCGGACTTCAGCAATCAATGAGCAGATGAAGAGGCCTCATGCCGGTATCACCGAACGGTACATCGTCCCCAGCGTCGCCAGTGAGCGGTTCGTCGCGCCTCAGTCATCTGCGACTGCTTGAAGCCGAAAGCATTCATATTCTGCGAGAAGTTGCCTCGGAGTTCGAGCGTCCGGTCATGCTCTATTCCGTTGGCAAGGACTCGTCGGTGATGCTTCGGCTGGCGCAGAAGGCATTTTATCCTGCGTCCATTCCGTTTCCTCTGATGCACATCGATACCGGCTTCAAGTTTCACGAAATGCTGGAGTTTCGCGATCGGATGGCGAAGTCAATCGGCGCGGAGCTGCTGGTCTGGCGGAACGAAGCAGCGATCGCGGCGGGCACTAATCCGATCAAGCTCGACACCAAGCGCTGCTGCGCATTGCTGAAGACAGGCGCACTCCTTGATGGACTGCGACATTACAACTTCGATGCTGCCTTTGGAGGCGCGCGCCGCGATGAAGAGAAGTCGCGAGCCAAGGAGCGCATTTACTCATTCCGAGACAGCGTGGGCCAGTGGGACCCGAAAAATCAGCGGCCCGAGTTGTGGAATCTCTACAACGCCCGTGTGCATCCAGGCGAATCGATTCGCGTTTTTCCGCTGTCGAACTGGACCGAAATGGATGTATGGCAGTACATCCACGAAGAGAAGATTCCAGTTGTCGATCTCTATTTCGCCAGGGAGCGTCCAATGTATGTGCGCGGCGATGCGCTGCTGCCAGTTGAGCAGGACTTTATGGCGCTGCCGGGCGAGAAACCGCAAATTGTTAAGTGCCGGTTGCGCTCTCTCGGATGCACACCATGCACGGGCGCCATTCGATCCGACGCAGAGACGGTTCCAGACATCATCGCCGAGCTTATTTCCTTCCGCTCATCAGAGCGCGCAGGTCGAGCGATCGATTACGACCAGGAAGGCTCAATGGAGATTAAGAAGCGGGAGGGCTACTTCTAGGTGGCAGCGCCTCCAGTTTCAGCATTCTCCATTCAGGAGTTTCTCGCCGAAGAGCGGGAGAAGGATATCCTTCGATTCTCCACCGCGGGGAGCGTCGACGACGGGAAGTCGACGCTGATCGGCCGGCTTCTCTATGACACCCAGTCGGTGTACGAAGATCAGGTGCGGTCGATCCAGGGCAAAGGCACTACATTGCCAGGCCAGATTGACTTCGCCCTGCTCACCGACGGCCTGCGCGCCGAGCGCGAGCAGGGCATTACCATCGACGTTGCCTATCGCTATTTTTCAACTTCCAGGCGGAAGTTCATTATTGCCGACACGCCGGGCCACGAGCAGTACACGCGCAACATGGCCACGGGTGCATCCACAGCCGATGCTGCTGTCGTGCTTATCGATGCAAGCAAGGGCGTGCTGATTCAGTCGCGTCGTCATGCCTACATTGCCTCACTGCTGCGCGTGCGTTCCGTGATCGTAGCGGTCAATAAAATGGACCTGATCGGCTACAACGAGGCGACATTCCGGGCTGTTGAAGTGGATTTTCAGAAGCTCCTGGAACAGATTGCCACCGATACCGGCAACCCGGTTGAGGTTTCATTTGTGCCTGTGAGTGCCCTTGCCGGTGACAACATCGTTCACCGCTCCCAGGTTATGCCGTGGTACCAGGGGCCCGCGCTACTCGAACTGCTCGAGTCGCTGCCTTCGTCGGTAAACACGCGGGAGGCGCCGTTCCGCTTTCCGGTGCAGCGCGTTCTGCGTCCCAATCACATGTTCCGTGGCTTTGCGGGCCAGATCGGTTCTGGGACTGTTCGTGTCGGCGATACCATTACCGTCCTTCCCTCGGGTCGCAGCGCTGATGTCCAGCGCATCGTGACTTTTGATGGCGATCTTGAAGAGGCGTATGCACCCTTGTCAGTAACGCTGGTGCTCGATCGCGAAGTCGACATCAGCCGGGGCGACCTGATTGTCTCCGCGCAAACTCCTGCTAAAGTGGCGAAGAGCATTCAGGCATCGCTGGTGTGGATGGATCAACGGTCTCTGTTGCTCAATCGTCGCTATCTGCTTAAGCACACCAGCCAGACGGTCCCAGTGGTTCTGGCTACGCTCCACTACCGCACCGATATTGCTACGCTTTCGCGCGAACCGGCACACACGCTCCAGATGAACGACATCGGCACAGTCAGCCTCAAGACACTGCGGCCAATCGCTCTCGACCCTTACGGGGAAAATCGCGCAACGGGCGCATTCATCCTGATTGACGCTGACACCAACAGTACGGTGGCCGCGGGCATGATTACGTCAGTCCTTCCCGATGAGGTTGCGAGTGCAGCGGTGAGCCGAACGTTTGATGGCTGGGGACGAGTCACCGCGGGCGAGCGTGATGCGCGATGGGGCCATCGCGGTGGAGTGCTCGAAGTTGCCGGTCCACACGAATTGATCGACGCGGTGGAGCGATCGCTTTTCTCCGTTGGCGTGGTCTCATGCCGGATCGACGCGGACGACAATGCGTTTATCCTTCACCCCAGCCTGCTTGAGATCATCTCGCGGATTCAGTTTCAGTCGGGCCTGGTTGCCCTGGTGGCACGAATAGACGAGTCGGGCACAGCTACAGCACGCCTCGAGGGCGAGAAGGTCACGCTCGATGCAGCAGATTCAGCCAGAGCCATTGCCCAGGTGCACCAGTTGCTGCACTCTGCGGGAATCTTCATTGCATCGGAAAAGGCGGGTTTGTAATGAGCACAGCGGCAATCAATAGCGGAGTGGAAGCAAAGCTCGAAGAGGTGCGCAGCGCCCTTGCGCGCGAGATCACGGGAAGAGGAGACGTCTGCGTTACATGCAGCTTTCAGGCCGAAGATATGCTGCTGACCAAACTTGCGCTCGTACTCGACCCGAATGTTCCGGTGCTGTTTCTCGACACCGGCTACCACTTTGCCGAGACCTATGAGTATCGCGACAAGATGACGGTCGAGTGGAAAATGAACCTGATCAATCTGCTTCCCGAGCAGACCGTCGTCCAGCAGGAGTCGCAGTTTGGCATCCTTTACCAGACGGCTCCCGACCAGTGCTGCAAGCTGCGCAAGGTCGATCCACTGTTCAAGGCTGTGGCAAACTATCGCGTTTGGGTAACGGGGCTGCGTCGCGAGCAAGCTAAGAGCCGCGCGGCCCTTGAAGAGGCGGCGATGTTTGCGCTTCCCGGCGGTAACCAAGTGCTCAAGCTTGCGCCGCTGGCTAGCTGGACCACGCGCGATGTGTGGTACGCCTGCGAACAACTCGGAATCCCATTGCTGCCTCTCTACGAGCGGGGCTACTCCTCAATCGGTTGCGAGCCATGCACCATGCTTCCGATTGATCCAAACGACCCGCGTTCAGGGCGTTGGGCAGGCCGGAAGGTTGAATGCGGCATACACATCGAAGCGGACTCGGTGTGAGCGGGCCGGCAACTATGATTCACTCGCAGAATCTGAGGTAAGGCAGTGCATTACGTTCTTGGTTTTGTTATTGCCCTGTTCATTGCACTGACGGGCGTAGGGGCGGGCACGATCACAGTGCCGGTTCTGGTCCTGTTCCTGGGTGTTCCGGCGCAGGTGGCGGTCGGCATCGGGCTGATGTTTTCAACGGCTGTGAAGCTGATTCTGGTTCCTGCACAGATCGCGCATCGAAATGTGGTGTGGCGGACGCTTGGAGTCATGCTGCTCGGCGGCGCGCCGGGCGTGCTGCTTGGTTCTCTTTTCCTAAAGCACCTGGTGAATGCCGGATCTCAGAACCTGCTGAACGCGCTGCTTGGGATAATTCTGGTCTCTACTTCGGCTTGGCAGATCTTCGTTTCATTTCAGCCGATGAGGGAGAACACTAACTCGCCGGATCAAAATCCTCTGCTGTCATTGCTCATGTTTCCTGTTGGCGCGGAAGTAGGTTTTTCGTCTGCGGGTGCGGGGGCATTGGGTTCGGCGGCGCTACTAAGCTTGACCAGCCTGCTGCCCGCGCAGGTTGTCGGCACTGACATTACGTTTGGCTTTGTGGTTTCGCTGCTTGGCAGCGGCGCGCACTGGTTTTCTCACGCGTCCAACCCGGAGTTGCTCACGCACCTGATCATTGGTGGAGTCTTTGGCGCTATCTGCGGTACCTTCCTGAGCGTGCGTATTCCGCGCCGGCCCCTGCGATTCGTGCTGCTGGTGTGGTTGCTGATTTTAGGTGGGCAGTTCCTCTACAACAGCTATGGGGTTTGGAAGAACCCCCAGCCTAAGAGCGCGGTTCACGCTGCATCGACAACGCAGAAGTAGTCCAATCGACATTGGCATGGAGAATGCCGCGAGACCCCAGCGTCTAAGGCATGTTCCGGCATTCACTCGTCGCTATGACGGCAATCCGGTGTAATGTTCGCGTGTGTGGACGATTTCGTGGTCCTCTTCGGATTCCATATGCGTGATCACTTCGGTTGGCGTATTTAGCTCATCAGCGAGCCTTTCTTCCACCTTGGTTGCGACTGCATGTGCGTCCCCGAGTTCCGTTGCTCGCGGAAACAGCAGGTGCACCTCAACAAGTTGGCGATAGCCGGTAGCGCGGAAGCGGACGCCGTGATACTTGATCCCGAGCTCATTGCAAATGGTGTCGAGGCGCTCGCGAATCTGGTGGCCGATTTCGGGATCGGAATAGTCGAGCAGGCCGACTGCCGCACGCCACACCAGCTTGCCGCCCGACCAGAGAATGTTGACCGCGACCAGCAGCGCGACGATTGGGTCGAAGGGTTTCCAATGTGTGCCGAGGACAAGCATCAGGCCAAGCACGACGCCGAAGCTTGTCCATGAGTCCGTGAGGACATGCTTGCCGTCAGCTTCGAGAATCAGCGAGTTCAGCCGGCGGCCGGTGCGGACCAGGTACCAGCCAAGCGCAGCGTTCAGGCAGCCCGCGCCGAGCAGTAGCAGCGTTCCCGCGCCGAGATTCTCCAACTGAAGCCCGGCAAGCCACTTTTGAATCGCCGAGATGAAGATGTAAATCGCGGCCAGCACGATCATCGCGCCTTCAAATCCGGCCGATAGGAAGGCGATGCGCTCGTAGCCGTAAAGGAACTTTGGCGCGGCTGGCTTCTGGCTGAGGCGCAGGCTGAAGGCTGCAAACGCAACGGCGATGACGTGGACTACCGACTCTGCCGCGTCGGCCAGGATCGCGGTTGAGCCAGTCATGATCCAGGCTGCGACCTTGCCGGCGAGCATGACCGCGCCCACAATCAGAGACAAGCGCATGGCAAACCATGCGTCGCGGACCTCCGGGCTCTGCGGCGTTGGAAGTCGGTCCGGCTGGGCTATTTGATGGGTTACTTGGTTCACCACATCCCGTCCTTGTTGCGATAAGCCCCAACTGAGCCGATGCTCTCACAGGGACTTCACAGAACTTGTGACTGGGGGCACTGACAGTTCTCGAATACGAACTAATCGCCGACGCCGAATGGTAGAGGATTTCAGATAAGGGAGGGATTTGGTGGACCTGATCGGGATCGAACCGATGACCTTCCCGGCCAGCCGGGACGCGCTAGCGTTTTGACGCTTCGATTAGCTCCAGAATTGAGCGATGCGATTTCCAGCTCTTTAGTTGTCGCTCACGCCGTCGAGCTTCGGCCATTGAATCAAACTCTTCCCGATGCACCAATATCCAAGGTCCTCGGCCGCGCGTAGAGGCAGTCTGACCGCGCTGGTGCTCCATTACCCGGTTCGTCAAGTGTGTTGTGCACCCGATATAGAATCTGTTCGTGCTTTCACTCTGGAGGATATAAACCGAAGGCATTAGGGTAGTTTTGGTGGACCTGATCGGGATCGAACCGATGACCTCTTCCATGCCATGGAATGCTTCGGAAGCCAAATTATAGACGGCACAGCACTTATGAGCCGGTACAGTCGGCAAGACCGGCACAATCGGCGATATTTGCTGCCAAAATGCTGCCAAATTTGCAACCAGCGGGCCACGGGCTGATCGTGTGGGATCAGCCCAAGTTCTCTGATTAGGCCTCCGAGCAATTGTGCAGCGGGCTGCTGCATAAGTGCCTGTGTTTGCGCGAGCCGTGCGCGAATTCACCGCTTCGTTTTTTCGGAATTCAATCCCCTCAAGAAGGGGCTTGGA
>Ga0182016_10004191_pt1 | contig 16076 bp, 11 predicted proteins | sample 712S2MmetaG_FD_120491 | JGI IMG/M metagenome (GOLD analysis project Ga0182016, IMG submission 120491) | Permafrost microbial communities from Stordalen Mire, Sweden - 712S2M metaG | ecosystem: Environmental > Terrestrial > Soil > Wetlands > Permafrost | place: Sweden: Stordalen | collected...
AATGAGGTTGTCTAAATGTATCTGACTCCGGAGCGGAAGGCACAGGGCCGCAAGAGTTTCTTGAAGACCGCGAGCGGCGGAGCGGATCTAAGCACGCTCGAGCAGGAAGCGTCGGTCCCGCGCATGACGATTGGAAGCCCAGTGAGGGGTGGCGTTATCGGCATCGGAAGCCAGGGAAGTACCCTGCTCGGTCATTGCCTTAAGTTACAAGACTTTATTCAGATTGAAGCAGTCTGCGATGTGAATCCTGCTCATCGCGCTCACGCGAGTCAGTTGATCGCGGAGGCAAATAGCAAACCGGCGCGGCAGTACGAAGACTGGCAGGAGATGGCGCAGAAGGAAAAGTTGGAGGTTGTCCTCATAGCCACACCGTTGTGGACGCACGCCGATATTACAGTCGGATTTCTGAATGCAGGTGTGCATGTCCTATGCGAAAAGATGATGGCCTATGACATTCCGAGTTGCGAACGGATGGTGGATGCATCGCTGCGCAACCATAGGCTCCTCGAAATCGGATACCCGCGCTTTTACGAGCCGCTCTACCAGTCTGTCTACCGAAACATCATTCAGCCCAAGGTTCTCGGGGACATACACTATGTTCGCTTGCACACTCACCGGAATAACTCCTGGCGCCGTGCAGAGCAGGCTCCCTCGCCGGATTACAATCCACAGCGATGGGGCTATCCGACTTGGGAGGCCTTGGCCAATTGGCGGTTGTACGAGCGTTTTTCGCAGGGGCTGGTAGGCGAGTTGGGAAGTCATCAAACATCGCTTGCCGAGTGGTACCTGGGCTCAACCGCACAAACTGTATATGGGACGGGGGGCATTTTCTGTTACAAGGATGGCCGCGAAGTCAATGACCATATTTACATGACTTATCTCCATCCAGGTGGGTGTACCGTTGAACTTTCCGTCATCCTCAGCAACGATTACGGCGGCCTCTACGAAGAGTTTGTCGGCTCCGAGGGTACACTGATTGTCTCGGACGTTGATGGGGGGATGCTCTTCCTGAACGGCGAAGAATCTGGGAATGACGGGCGCATGAAGAAGGAAGCAGCTCCGTGGTCGCCGGATTGGAATCTTGCCTTCCGAACTGAGATCTGGAAGTTTTGTTCCGCAGTCCGCAATGGCAGTCCACTTTTGTGCGGGCCTCAGAGAGCACTAGCCTCGGCGGCCTCCGCCTTGGCTGGCAACAGAGCAGTTACGAGTAAAGAGCAAGTAGCTATTGCCAAATGACGAATGCAGAATGACGATAACTCCGATTCAATGCGAAAGCTGAAACTGGCGCCGGCAGGGGCACCGGAATATGATTTTGATCGCTAACATTTCCGAGGTCGACTTTGTTCCCGACGGCGATCTTGACAAGAAAGTGTGGGCCGCATGCGGTCGGGTCAAGTTCCGCCGGGACGCCTTTGGAACAATTGAATTCCCAGAGATCGAGACCGCCGCGTCAGCTCTTTGGACAAATGAGTATCTGTATCTGGCCTTTTGGTGCAGATACCAAGCCTTACATTTGTTCGCACCCGAAGAACGGTGCGCGGAGGGCAATGAGTTATGGACCCGGGACGTTGTTGAAGCATTCATATCCCCTGAACCGTCGATAAGCTCTCACTACTATGAATTCGAGGTCTCCCCGGATAACAGGGGGCTTGACCTAGAGATATCACATGAACCCATTAGTACTCCGGACACAAAGTGGACTTCAGGCTTTGAGCATGCGGCCAGCATCAACTGCGTGTCGCGGATTTGGACGGCGGAGATGCGGATCCCAGTTCAATCGATGGGGGTTCGGCAAGTTCGTCCGAGCATCGACTGGCGGATCAACCTGTTTCGCGCGGACGGGGTTGGCAATGACTATGAGCGGCATTTACTGAGTTGGTCACCTCTCCAAATCGCGAATCGATCCTTCCATCAACCAGAATCTTTCGGTATTTTAAGGTTTGCGAGTCCAGGGAGCTAACTCTCGCCATCATGAACTCCATTCATCAAAAGAAGATCGTCAACGCCGTTCTCATCGCGACAATCTGCGGGGTATCTGCGATTGCACGAGGAGGCACGGTCAGGGTAGCTCAAACTAACATTGAAATTCCGACTTATCTTCTAGGATCGGAGGACCCGAATCCTCCGTTTCGGCTTCTGAATGAGCATGAAGTCTATCCCTACACGATGTTGGACGATCTAACGGAGGTCCGAGAGCTACGAACCTACAAAGCCATCGTGCTGGAGAACGAGTATCTTCGCGCTACGATCTTGCCGGAGCTCGGTGGAAGGCTGTATTCCCTCTATGACAAAACCGCTAAGCGCGAGGTGTTCTATTGCAATCGGAGTATCAAATACGGTCTTGTAGCTCTGCGTGGCGCGTGGATATCCGGCGGCATTGAATTCAATTTCCCCAATGGCCATACAACAGATACTGTTTCTCCGGTCTCTTCCAAATACCAGACAAATTCAGACGGGAGCGCAACCGTGTTTGTAGGAGATGTCGATCAGGTGTCGGAGATGTATTGGGAGGTGGCTCTAACTTTGAGGCCAGGAGAGGCAAGGCTGGAGCAACATGTTCAACTGTTCAATCCAACGCCCGTCGAGAACCTGTATTGGTATTGGAATAATGCGGCGGTGCCCGCAACCGAGGACGCTCGATTCATCTATCCCATGCGTCTGGTGACTCCTGGCGCGAGTTCGGACTTGCGGACATTTCCTAAATGGCATGGTGTTGATTACAGCCGTTACGGGAGTTTTCATGAACCGTCCGAACTGTTTGGCATCCAGGTGCATCGGAATTTCTTTGGGGTCTATTACAACGACACGAATTATGGAGTTGTGCATTACGCGGATCATCGTGAAGTAACTGGAAAGAAGTTCTGGACGTGGGGAGTCGCTGAAGATGGAACTATTTGGACCGCCCTTCTCACCGACGCTGACGGTCCATATAACGAAATCCAAGCCGGACGCTTCGAGACGCAGTTCAATCGGGACTTTATGCCAGCCCAGGCGGTGGAATCCTGGACAGAGTATTGGTACCCGGTGAAGAAGCTCGAGGACGGATTCGTCGAAGCCACCAAGCAATTTGCAGTGAACGTTGGTTTTGTGCCCAAGTCAGAGTCCCACGGTGAAATTCGGATCTCGGTTAGCCCGACTGAGCATGTAACTCATGCGAGTCTTCAAGTCAGTGTTGACGGAAAGCTTGAGAAGTCATTTGGCGCGTTGAGCTTCGATCCTGCTGCGACAAGTACATTTGTTCTTCAAGTTGCGGACATCGACTTAGCCAGCAGCAAGACGTCCATTGAGTTGCTTGGAGATTCCGGCAACGTGCTGCTGCACTGGAATTCGGCCGATCCAGTGGATGGCAACGACGATTCGCTTCTGCGCGACCTGATGAATGTTTCGCGCACGGCGGATAAGCGGGATCCAAGTGTCGAACAGGTGTACTTGCGCGGAGTGATGGAAGACAAGCAAGGAAACCATGAGAGGGCTGTTCAGCTCTTCGACGAGGTTCTGAAACGCGATCCTAACAACATAGAGGCGCTTCGCAAGCTGGCCCTGCAAGACTATCTGGGTGGGGACTTCGATGCCGCAAAAAAGAAGATCGATCGGGCGATCCTGCAGGATGAGTCCAATGCACAGACCCAGTACGAAGCAGGAATCATTTTTCGCGAGGGCGGGGATTTGGCGCGTGCGCGCGACGCACTCTGGACTTCCGTAAGGCTTGGAGAGCTATCGACGCCGGCGCTCGTTCAGCTTGGAGAAATTGCACTCTGTAGCAAGGAGTATTCCAATGCCGAAGAGTTATTTCGGCGGGCATTGAGAGCTAACCCGGACGATGTGCTGGCGCAGAGTGAGCTGGCAATTGCCTTGAGGCTGAAAGGGAAAACGGCGGAGGCCGCGGAGGTTGTTGCTCATGCGGTAAAGTCGATGCCGCTTTACCCACTATCCCTTGCGGAGCGATGGCGAGTTACCACGTTGGAAGATCGCGATTCACCTACGGCCCGCTCGGCTCACAGAGACTGGTCTCATGCGGTTGGAGATCGGATTCAAGGTTACTTGGAAGCGGGTTCCTGGTACTGGAGTCTCGGCGACTATGAGTCATCGCGGTTCATTTTAGAAGCCGCGCTTCTGGACTTCGGCGCCAAGGAGTTATCGCCGATGGTCTACTACTACCTTGCCTCAAACGCGCGCCGTCGAGGCCGCGATGAGGAGTCCGTCGACTACGCCGCAAAGGCTCGTTCCGCGCGTTTCGAAAAGATATTCATCAATCGGAATTCCGACGCACAGGTCTTGCAGGAGGAATTGCTCTCAAACCCGGAAGACGCTCATGCCGGGTACCTTCTGGGAAACTACATGTTTCAACACCGACGCTACGAAGAAGCCCATGGTCTGTGGCTGCGGGCGCAGCGCTCTGGTTTTCAGTTTTCCGTACTTTACAGAAATCTCGGCGTGAATGCGTGGAAGGTCAAGAACGATCTGGAGGAAGCAAGGAGCTTTTATGAGAAGGCTGTGGAATTGGACCCGCGGGATTTTCGGTTGTATGTCGACCTGGATGAGATCGATGCTCAGCAGGGAGCGACGGAAGCCCGCGCAAAACTCTTTGAGACTGCTCCGGCCATCGTGTTCGATCATGACCCGGCGCGCGTTCGATACATCGTATTTCTCATGCAGCGACGTGAGTATGACCGCGCTTTGAGCTTACTTGGCGATCATCATTTCAAACCCTGGGAACAGGGCGCGGATGTGCGGGAGATGTTCGTCGTTGCAAATATCCAAAAGGGCCGCATGGAACTATCAGCCAAGCACTTCGCAAAGGCCGAAGAGAATTTCACCCGCGCGCTCGAGTATCCTACAAACTTGGGAGTGGGGAAGCCCGAAAAACCAAACGATGCGGCGGCTCACTATTGGCTTGGTGACGCGCGAAGTGAGCAGGGTGACACGGAAGGAGCGAACCGGGAGTGGAAGATGCTCGTCGATGAGGCGGGAGGAAGTGATCTGTCGAGGTATTATGCGGCTCTTGCGCTGGAGCGCTTAGGTCAACCTTCGGAAGCTCTGGATAGGCTGACGCGGTTGGCTGAGGGCCCGGAACATGGGCGCGTCGGCGGCCACAATTATTATGTTGCTGGATTGGCTGAACGCCATCTGGGCCGCGAATCACAAGCGACTGATTATTTCCGAAAAGCAGTCGCGATCGATCCATCTTTGTGGCAGGCGGAGGGTGATTTCGATAAGTAAGAGTGGGAGACGAGTTGCGCCCCAGGGGCAATCGATTAAGCGAGATGATCGATACATATAACTGGCAGTTCCACACATTGCGCTTGTGCGCGGGCCATTGCGGAAGATAGAATGACTTATTATGTCAGCGGTGCGCAAGAAAATGACAAAGACGGGAAAATCAGGCGCGATGACTTCGACTTTGCGCTGTTTTCAAGTGCTGGAACTCCTCGCGGAAGACCCGTTTGAGCTAAGCGTGTCAGACATTGCTGAATTGCTGTCGATGCCGAGGGCCTCGGCGCATCGCCTGTGCAAAACACTGGTCGAGGGCGGCTTTATCGAGACGGTTCCTGCCAGCAAGCGTTATAGCCTAACTCCCAAATCGCTATGGGTTGGGTCCGGCTATCTGCGTCATTCAAGCATTTACCGAGCTGCGTTTTTTCCAATGCAGTCTCTGGCTAAACAGATTCCAGGCACCGCTCAACTCGGCGTTCTGTCGGAAGGCAAGGTGCTGTTTATTCATTCGGTGGGATATCCGGGATCTACAGAGGCATTTGCGGATGTGGGCCTGAAGCGAGCGCTTCATGCAACGGCATCAGGCAAATTGTTCCTTGCGGAAATGCCTTTGGAGGAGGTTGAACAGTTGATGTCGCAAGGGGTAGAAAAATACACCGAGCGTACAACTGTATCGTTTGTCCAACTTAGGGAAGAGCTGAAGCAAATAGAAGCGAAGGGGTATGCTGTCAACGACGAGGAGCTTTTGCCTGGGTACCTTGCGTTGGCAGCGCCAGTGTTCGACTCTGGCGGTTATATGGTGGGAACAATCAGTATTACCGTACCATCGGACCATACGCATTTGGGTTACGATACACCTCACGCTACGGCCCTTTGTGAGGCGGCGCGGATGACATCGCTTCAGTTGGGCTATCATCCGCTCTCGCAGAGTATTCCATCCAGGCGGCTGAGACTCCAGGGCCAGTGATGACCGAGCAACGATGTTGATTGTTGTGCGCCTGGCGCGTGGATGAATATGTAGGTCGCTTATAACATGTACACCTTAACCGGACTTAATCCGCAAAATGGGAAGCCGATCGAGATCACTGTAACTGATGGGATCATCCATTCCATCGCTGCAAGTCGGCACGAGGACGACTATTGGCTTTCCGCTGGCTTCGTCGACTTGCAGGTCAATGGCTATTGCGGGTCCGACGCGAACATGGACGAACCCGACCCTCGGGCAATCATCGCCCTGACCGGGAAGATGATCGAGGTCGGCGTAACGACATACGTCCCCACGATCATCACGGCATCGGAACGAAAGATAATCGCCGCATTGCGCGCCATCGCAATGGCACGGCAGAGCAGCAATCTGGTGGCTGGGTGCGTCCCTTACGTTCATGTTGAGGGCCCGCACATCAGCCCGCTGGAAGGCTATCGCGGCGCACATCCGGTTGAGCACGTCCGTCCCCCTGACCTGGCCGAGTTTGAACGATGGATGCAGGCCTCGGACGGGCTCGTCGGCATGGTCACGCTCTCCCCTCACTTTGAAGAATCGGAAGAGTATATTCGCGGACTATCCTCGCGCGGCGTGCATGTTTCCATAGGACACACACATGCTTCTGCGCAGCAGATCCGCAAAGCGGTTGACGCCGGCGCGAGGCTCTCAACGCATCTGGGAAATGGAATCGCCGGGATGATTCCAAGGCATTCAAACCCCATTTGGTCACAATTGTCTGAGGATAGGTTGGCTGCAATGCTGATAGCGGATGGCCACCACTTACCCGCCGATACAATCAAAACAATGATCAAGGCCAAGGGGATTAACCGCTCTATCTTAGTCTCTGACTCGGTGGCACTGGCCGGAATGCCGGCGGGGGTGTACGAGACGCCAGTCGGAGGCAAGGTTGAGCTTCACCCCAACGGCCGCCTTAGCCTGTTTGGAACGGAGTTTCTGGCCGGTGCGGTCCTTGCTCAGAAGGATGGCGTTGCGCGCGCCATGGCGATGACAGGGATTTCGCTGGGAGAGAGCATCCGAATGGCGACCGAGAATCCAGGGCGATTCGCAGGCGGTGTTGGAATCATGCGGGTGGGCGCGCCGGCCGACCTGGTTCAGTTCCGCGTCGAGAGCGGAAGCAGCGGGCTGCGGATAGAGAGAATTCTCGTCAGAGGCAGGGAGTGGTCATAACTCGATCCACCTGGTCATCGCAGATCGATCTCTGCCATTTCCGCCTCTGAGTTATCACACGTTTTGAGCCGGCTCTTTCGATCGAACAATTCTTCAATCTCCTCGAGGCTCTTGCCTTTTGTTTCAGGTAAGAAGAATGCGCTGGTGATGAGATACAACATTGTGCATGCTGCCCAGAACAGGAACATCGCATAGAAACCGAAATTGCCTACCACGGGGAGAAAAACCGCGGCGATGATCGTGGATACGCCCTGGTTCACTAGCAAGGCGATACCCATGCCTGTCGATCGGATTCGAGTCGGCATCAACTCTGAGAGCGCTAGCCATACAACAACACCTGGCCCTAGAGAAAAGAAGGAAACGAACAGTCCAAGGCAGAGAGCGATCAGCCAGCCAGTCGCTTCGGTGGCGATAGGTCCGTAGAAGGCTCGCTTGATAGTGAGCGGCTTGTTTGCCTCTTTTCCCTGGGGAACAATGCTGAGGAATGGTGATTGGTCGGAACTTACCGCGGTGGCAACTCTATCTCCGTCGCCATAGGAATAAAGCACCGTAAGAGCCATCGGACGGGTAGCCGGCTTTAGGTGAAACATCGATGCACCAACCGGCACGATCAGCGAGTTTCCGAGCTGGCTCTGCTGAATTTCGGCACGCACATCGATGCGTCTCGATTCGAAGGAATAAAAAAGGAACGCGCTGGCCAGCAATGAGCAGATAATTCCGCCCGTGCCCACTTTCAGAAGGAAGGTGCGACCCTTGCGGTCGATCAATGCCGCAGCCACAATGGTGATCAGAAAGTGGATCAGCTTCACCGCGAAATCGCCAACGGTTGCGTGGGTTGGACTCATACCTGCCTGCTTGAGGATGACCACTAGAAAACCCAGGATGGAGTTAACGCCGGTTGCCTGAGTGCATGCCAGGACTACACACGCGAGGGCGAACGGAATCACGTACTTTCTTTGTAGAAGCGAATCGGGCGCGTCAATTGAAGCCGCGGGTCTCTCAGCGGCCAGCGATTCCATCTCATGCAATTGCGTTGCTGCCTCTTGCGGCGAACAGAGCCTGAGCAGGGAAGCCATGGCATCCGGTTTTCTTGCCTTGCGAAAAAGCCAGCGAGGCGATTCAACCAGCGGCAGCGTGCTCACGAAGAAAACAATGCCAGGGCCAATCATGGCCAGGAACATACTGCGCCACGCGTGGCTCTGTGCCGCTCTGATGAGTACCGGATTTCCAGCCGCGGAGACTATCGCCGCTTCGGCCTGGTGAGTGAAGAACCATCCTGTTGTTGAAGCTACGAGGACTCCGAAAGTGACCATGAGTTGGAAGATTGCCGTGCCCTTACCTCTTGAATCGGGACGAAGCGATTCTGCTAGGTAGAGTGGGACAACGACGGCTATCACTCCGCCGCTCATCCCCTGCAGAAGCCGCCCCGCCATCAGTATCGCGAACCCTTGAGATGCGACGATCAAACAAACGCTGGCAACGAACATCAGGCCGCTGACAATCATCATCTTTTTTCGCCCCAGCCAATCGGCAAGCAGACCGGCTATGAGCGAAGACACCATGCTACCGCCAAGCACTGCCGCCACAAGAACCGAAGTCTGTGCGACCGTCAGGCTGATGGTCTTGCCAAGATACAACAGCGCGGCGGCGATAATGCCGAGATCCACTCCATACAGGAGCCCTGCAAGGCCGGCAACAAAGAGAACAAAGCGGCCATAAGCCTCGGTGCTGAGTCTGGCGCCCATCGTTCATTGGCTCCCTATAAATGAACTCCGTCTGAACGCGACGGTCAAGGTTTTTCAGTGCGACGCGATTGGGCGACTAATGCAGGCCATGAATTTCGAACCCAGCATGAAAGACAATTGACGAATGCCGACAATAAATATAGCGTATAACTCGAAATAGGAACACATGCGCATTGGTTTCGGCGCAAAATTGGCGCGCTTCGGCGCTTCTCTTTGCGATTAGTTGGGTAATGAACCAATGGATGCGAAAACAGATTTCGCAGAGATAGCAAGCGCCACCAAAGTGAAGATAGGCGGCGCAGCTGCGCCATGTTACCCGCTGCCGAATCGGGAGTTATGGGGCTAGGGGCTTGAGATCAGCTCGGAGATACGAATTCGTCGAGCTCAGCGGCCGACTCCTGATCGAGGTAGAGCGTCACGTCAGGATGGGTGCGGAGAATTGTGGCAGGGCAGTTGGTCGAGATCGCTTCCTCAAGAGTGCGCCGGACGATCGCTGCCTTGCGGGCCCCGGGAGCGGAGACAATCAGCTTTGGAACGCGGAGAATTGCGGGAATGGTCATGCTGATTGCGAAGTCCGGGACCACCTCAGGATTGTTGAACCACCCTTCAGCCACTTGCTGTGCACGACAATCCGCGTCCAGCCTGACGACCTTCACGTCCTGTGGATCATGGAAGTCGGCCACTGCGGGGTCCATGAATGCGAGGTGCCCGTTTTCTCCTATACCCAGCAAGTACAACTGTGGATTGGCCGCCCGTAGCACCTCAGCATAAACGCGGCAAGCACGTTCAGGGTCTGCTGCCGTGCCGTCGACTTCGTGAAATGCCTGCATAGGTACTTTCTGCGTAAGATTCGCCCTGAGATAATGCCGGAAGGAGGCAAAGTGCTCCACCGGCAGCCCCACGTATTCATCCAGATGAAAGCCTTGCACCCGATCCCACGGAATGTCTTCCATGCGTGTGAGAGCTTCGAGGGTGTCCAGTTGGGAAGCGCCTGTCGCGAAAATGACTGCCAGTGAATCTTGCATTGAGCTGAGTGCTCTTATGTTTTGAGCCGCCGCGAGTGCTGCCGCTTCACCCATTGACTTCGCGTTTGGATGCACCTGGACCGCAAGGTTTTGCACCTGAAAACATCTAACTTTCTCATCGACTGCAGACATTCTTTTTCCTCGATTGCTTGAACTCATCGGATACGAGACTCTGGGCGAATGGCCAGCGATCTGGCGCCGAATTGGAATTGCGCCTGCAGGATCCAGATATCCAAACTTTAAATGGCAATAGACGGTGCGTCAAGAAAACTTTCTTATATTTGTGAAATAGTTGTTTCGAACTGCCGTGTCGAGCCAACCATGGAGAGGTCAGAACAGCGGCCATGCTGGAAGGTGGAGACGACAGAAACAAGAAACTCGGGCGAGGCGAGGTATTCCCTTGTCCTTCAAGGTCGGAGTTGGTCCCGTTCTATCTTGGAGTATGGGGAAGTTACCCGTTTAGCCAAGCTGAAGTACTTTTTGTGGAGCCGAAAGGCCGGCGGCTGCGACCGGCTGGCATGAATCTCGCTTGATCAACTCCGTGGGAACAGTGATCTGCCGAGACTCGAGTCCTGGCTTGGCGATGCGGCTGAGAATCAACTCAACCATCTGCTTGCCAAGTTGCTCCGGAAACTCTCGAATGGTGGTGAGACCCGGATAGAGCCATTCGCCTACGGTGTCATCGCAACCGGCGACGCTGATGTCATCCGGAATCCTCAATCCGCAGTCGCGCAGGCCTTTATATACCCCATGGGCTGTAGCGTCATTGCCGGCGAAGATCGCGGTTACAGTGTCGCCGCGCGCGACCAGCGACTTGGTCGCAATGTATCCCACTTCCGCGTCGTCCTCAGAGTCCACATTCAAGTGGTGCGCCGGCAACCCAGCCTCTTCCATTGCCCGGCCGAATCCCGCAAAGCACCGCGCGAACCATGGCAGGCGGGTATTTCCCACGAACCAGATATCACGGTGGCCGAGGCCGACAAGATAGCGAGTCATGTCGCTGCTGCCTCGTGTCTCGTCGGAGAAAATAAGGTCCCCTTTCGACAACGGAGGGGCGTCGAAGATGTTGTTTCCCAGCGCGACATACGGTACGCCTTCACGCTCCAGCAATTCGATGAGACTGCCGGAATTTGTCCCGGCAACAATGACCGCACGAATCACATCGCGCCGCTCAAGAAGCTTGGGAAGGTGGAGCTGATCCCGCTTTGCGTTGAGGGGATAGTTGAAAGACAGAAAGGCAATGTCCCAGCCGTGACCGGCGCAGCAGGTCTCAGCACCGCTCAGAATCCTGGAATGAAAAGGGTGGAGCATGACACGATTGCTGAGCAGAAAAGCCAGCGTTCTGGCCTTGTTGCGCTGCAGCAGATTGAGATCGAATTTCGCAGCCGCGGTAAGAACTGCCGCCTGAATGGCCGGATCGACACGATTGTTTCCGTTCAGAACCCTGGACACGGTCGCCATGCTGACATTCGCCGCTTCCGCGATCTCCCGGAGGCCGACTTTGCTTCTCTGGGAAGATGTTTTTTTCATGCGGCATCCCCTGGAAGCATTTCGAGAAACATTTCACACTCCCTTTCCAACTTCCAATATACCGGATTTCGATTGAATCTCGCCTGTCCACGATTCCGAAAGTACCAGTCGTGACAACTATCTTTACCCTATTGTGGAAACTGCCTTGCACTCGGGGGGCATTCCAAGCAAGGAAGAACCAGTTTGGCAGGGCATTGTTTCGCGGGAAACGGTGTCCAGATACGATTTCGTGGAATCGAGAAACGTTTCTTGACGAAAATGAAGCCGGACGGTTACTGTTCGAAGTGTGCTCGAGAGCAACCGGCCGGATTCGCCCCGCGGCGGACCCTGTTTGAAGAGCGGCGCGGCTCTCAGATTACGGGGCACAAGACTGTCCAGGTAGACCGCAATGGTGTCAATGAATCGACGGAACTTCATAGGCGGGATGGTCGCCATCGCCTCGACCTCACGCTTGACCAGCGGCATGTCCGAAGGCGGCTTCAACGCTTCCGCGCCAACGCGAGACTGGATGAGAAGGGGATTGATCGACGGGGGCGGGCAGCACGAGCCATATATGTTCATTGTCCGCCGCGGAGGACAGCGGCTGGATGCAAGACAAAACTGCGATTACCAACAGAGCGAGGAATTGATCAGGCAACTCCACGACGCCGGCGTCGAGGTGTTTCACACGCATCTCTACAAAGGTTTCGGCATGGAGGCCGAACGCGAGGAAATGGAGCAGACGCGCACTGCAGTCGCGATCGCGCACCGGCTGGGCATGAGGGCCGATGCCTATATTCAGTGGAGCACCCTGATGTATGAGACCTTCTTCGCGGAAGAGCCCAAGGGACCCGAGTGGATACAACGCGACGCCGCCGGCCTTCCCATTCTTCTCCCCTATGGATTTCAGCAGTCGTTCCGCTATCGACCGTGCTTCAGCAACCAGGACTACCTGAATTATCTGAAAAGGGTAGTACGGTACGCGATTGTCGAGGTAAAGACGGACTTCATTCACTTCGATAACTTCGACCTCAACGCCGAACCAGAATCGTGCCACTGTTCCGCCTGCACGGAAGGATTCAGGAAACATCTGAGGACCAAGTACACAGCGGCGCAATTGCGGGATAGGTTTGGCTTTGAGCGGATGGACTTTATGAATCCGCCCCGATGGAACCGGAATAACACGCCGGACAAGATGCAGATCGTCTTCGATCCCGCATTCCAGGAATGGATCGATTTTCGCTGCCAAACGATGGCCGATGCTCTTGAACAGATGCATGACTATGCGCTTTCGCTGAATCCGGAAGTGGCCCTGGAGATCAATCCGGGGGGAATTACCGGCAGAAACTGCGCTTGGGAATCGGGTACCGATCACTCGAGGCTTCTCAAATTCACGAAGGCATTCTGGAGCGAAGAGGAAGGACCGGTTGGCTATCGTCCAGATGGCCAGTTCGTGTCGAAGATCCGCAGTTACAAACTCGCCAGGGCTTACTCGAACGTCCTGCTGGCCTACATTCAAGACGACCCGCTGGCCTTTTCTGAGGCACTGGCGTTCAACCAGACGCCCGGATTTGTTGGGGTTTATCCTCTCTCCGCGGTTACGACCGAATACCTCGATTTCTACAGGCAACACCGGGATATGTACGACCACTCTGAGGACATGGCCAATGTGGGTGTGCTGCGCTCGTATGCATCCTTGACGTATAACAACGCGCGCGTGCAGCTCTCGACGGAACTTGTCGAGCAAGCGCTCATCGAAGGCGGCGTTCCGTTCGATCTGGTCTTCGATGAAGGGCTTCACGATCTGACGAAATGGAAGGCGCTGATCCTCCCCGACTGCGAATGTCTTTCAGATGCGCAGATATCGCTTCTTCGCGATTACGTCGAGCGCGGCGGCGCGCTGGTGGTAATTGGTCAGAGCGGGCTATACGACGAGTGGAGACGCGTTCGGATCACGCCTGGGCTGGCTGGAATGGTCGATGGTCAAGAGTCGGCTCTGGAGTATCAGCAGGAGGTAGGGTCGCAGTTTGAACATGCCGGGGGCGCAACGAAAAAAAATGTAGGGCGAGGTCGAGTGGCATTCCTTCCAGTAATGGAATTCGATGGGACGCCTCCACCGCTTCCTCCTTACTTTGCAGTGGGAAAGGAATTCTGGAAGCGGCCCAGGAACTGGCAGAGTCTTGTCGAACTAGTGAGTTGGGCGGTCGGGGAACAGGCGCCAATTCTGGTGAAAGCGCCGCGAGGCGTGGTCATCAACTACACAAGTCAGCTTTCGAAGGGACGTGTTTTTATTCATGTCTTGAATTACGACCGTTTAAATGCGGCAAAGGGCGAGTCGATCGAAGTCGGCGTACGTCTGCCGGACAATCGGCAAGCGCCCAGGATTACGGCCCATACTCCAGGGTCGAAGAGCGCGTTAGCAGTCAATTTCGCAAGGAGTGGCGCTTTGACGGGATTCACCCTTTCGAATGCGCAGACTTATTCTGTTGTCATGATCGCGTGGTAACGGCCCTGGTGGGATTACCCTCAATGTCCGATTCTTGGTCCTTATGGCGGGTGTTCTGTGAGTGAGTGGCCCGGTTTCAGCGGCTGACGGGCACTTTTGCAACGAAATCGTGTTGCGATTCGATTTATGGCCGTTTTGTTGCGCGGCCATCGATCCCGAAAAGCAACACTTTCGGACCTTTTCCCGATCGCTAAGCCCGGAAAGAAGAACGCAAAGGCGAAAAGGGTGCCGGGCAAAAAACGCCCGGCGTCGTCGCAATCTGGATCCAGGGCCTCCGCTCCAGAGCCTCACACAAGAATTGGTCTCAGGATCGTGATCAGCTGCCCGGGGCCTGTCGTGGTTAGTACTATTGACGAGTCTTTCGGCCTTGTGTACGCTGGTTGCTCCCTGGCGAATACAAGGCGAATCTCATCAGGCCAGGAAATCTGCGGAGCGGAACCTGAATGGGGAAATCGGCAAAGCGCAAAGCAAAGAGGCGGGCGAAGGAGATGGCCCTGGCTGTCGCCAAAGCTGGGGGATTAGGATATTGTTTCCCGTGCGAGAAACTATTATGGCCGACATGGGAGCTGGCAAAAGAAAAGGTTGCAGAGCTGAAGGCCCAATCCAGCGCGAAGAAGCCTTACTTATTGGACGCCTATCACTGCCAGCAGGGCAGTGATGGATTCCATGTCGGCCATAATTACAAGCTGGCACTACCGGTAATGTCGCTGTGCATAGGTGAGCATAAATGACCGGCCTCCAGGTCGACGATAAAGCTGGCCACAAAACGGGACCAGAAACAACAGAGCCCCCGCGGCCGAGTCGAGAAATCGGCTCAACCGCTGAGGGCTCTATATAACCGATTCTCCGGAGCCAGCCCCGTCGCATCGGCCCTGGATCTTCGCATCGGGCGCGACCCCGACACGAATGGTCAGAGCTTACCATAATTCCAGGTCGCGAATTCCTATACTAGGTAGAAGAGAGCGGAGCCCCAGTCTCCCACAGGCTCTCAGCATTCAGATACCCGCTGCATTTGGTACTTCCCGCCAGCACGGCACACTATGATCAGCAAATTCAATCAGGAGAACAACTATGGATACTGTTCTTGCAATTTCCCCCCGCAATCTCGGCCTCACCATGCTCGACACTTTCTGCCCACTCTGCTTTTGGACCCTCATCAGGATGAAGTTTCACCCTCCGTTTGACCACGGAGGGGGAGCGCTATGGGTCTACATGCAGCAGATCCAGGAGGCGCAGATCGGAAATCACCTTCAGAAGAATGGATGCCTGCCGAAGGAATTCTCACCGTTCTGCTCGATCAAGTCTCGGACCGACTTTCCCAAGCACTGGTCGAAGTTCCGCTACGAGCATAAGAGCGGTGTACTTCTCTACGGAGTCCCGGATGAGATCTTTACGCTGGCTGATGGATCGCAATGCGTGATAGATCACAAGACGGCGACCAACAAAGGCGCGGAAGACAGTTTCCTCCCCATCTATCGGTCGCAGCCGATCGGTTATGCCGACATAGCCGAAAACGGGTTAGGCTTAGGCGAGGTGACCAAGATCGGCTTGTTTTATTGGGAAATCCAGCGTGCCGAGGTGATCGATGCGCCGGCTGATCACTACGAGAAAGGAAAGGTCTGGGTGCCGTTCTTCCCCAAACCGCTTGAAATCGACGTTGACTTCGAGTTCCTTGATCCCCTTCTGAAGACAGCGAAGAAGCTGTGGGAGTCCGACACTCCACCCCGCGGCCGCGGCGGCTGCAGGGACTGCATCAAAGCCAAAGCGCTGTTCGCACTTGGCGACATGATCGACCAGACCGAACAGATCAAGGATCGCCGGATAAGTAAAGTCGAGATGTGGCGCGGTGGTGTAGGTCTGGTCTATCTGTTCCCGGCTCTTTCGTCTGCCGGTGCCTCATTAACCCG
>Ga0182016_10004192_pt1 | contig 16075 bp, 21 predicted proteins | sample 712S2MmetaG_FD_120491 | JGI IMG/M metagenome (GOLD analysis project Ga0182016, IMG submission 120491) | Permafrost microbial communities from Stordalen Mire, Sweden - 712S2M metaG | ecosystem: Environmental > Terrestrial > Soil > Wetlands > Permafrost | place: Sweden: Stordalen | collected...
CGCGGCTGCGCCGGGTGATGTCGCCGCCGATCGGTTCGATCTTGAGCACGTCGGCGCCCTGGTCGGCCAGAAACATGGTCGCGAACGGACCGGAAACCACGCCGGTCAGATCCAGAACACGAACGCCGTTGAGTGGCCCTGGCATGAAATTCCTCCGTGATGATCTCTTTGAGATTTTGCCCGGCGCGGCTGCCGCCGGTTCGATACCTCGTCGCCGTCGAGAGACCGACGGCGTCTGGATTCAGGCCCGCCTGGCCGCATCTTGATGGGTCTGCTCCATGATCGACTCTTCGACGTCGCGCAGCTGATCCTTGCCAAAGAACATCTCGTCGCCGACGAAGAAGGTCGGCGATCCGAAGGCACCGCGCGCGACGGCGTCATTGGTGTCGGCGATCAGCTGCTTCTTGACGTCATCCTGCTGCGCGCGGGCAATCAGCCGGTCGATGTCGATGCCGGACGAGGTGAAGGCGGCGCGAAAGGTCTCTGGATCGTCCATCTTCTTCGGCTCTTCCCACATGTGATGGTAGGCCGCGCGGAAATAGGGTTCGAACAGACCTTCGAATCTTGCCGCCACGGCGCCTCGCATCAGCATCAGGGTGTTGACCGGAAAGAACGGATTCGGCCGGAATTTCGTGATGTTGTGGCGGCGCATGAACCGCGCGGTCTCGAGCGCCTGGAATTCCGGCTTGTTCCTGATGCCGCGCAGCGACTCGAAGGGCGACATGTTGTTGGTCGCCTTAAAGATGCCGCCGAGCAGTACCGGAACGTAATTGAACTTCACGCCGGTGCGCCCCTCTATGCCGGGAAGGACGAGTTCCGCCAGGTAGGCGTTCGGGCTTCCGAAATCGAACTGGAATTCGACATTCAAGGAACTGGCCACTGCGATTCCTCCCGAAAAGCGGTCGGCTCGCGACCGACCTTCAGCAGATTAAGATCGTTAAAGTTCTAAAATAGAACTGTCAAGTCGAAAACAACTCTTTTGAGCCTTTTCGTCACCACCGAGGGAAAATAGATGATTGTTTTCAGATTAGTACCTATTTAGAATGCAGACGTGGCCGGTTCGACGAAGCACTTGCTCCGGGCCGGAATGCGTTTTGGAGTGAAGCCATGAAATGGGACGCGCTGGAAGAGGAACCGTGCTCGCTGGCTCGCACGGTGGCCGTGATCGGCGACCGCTGGAGTTTGCTGATTCTGCGCGAATGCTTCCTGCGCAAGCGCCGCTTCGAGGCGTTCCAGTCGTCACTGGGCATTACCCGCCATCTCTTGGCCGAGCGGCTCAAGAAGCTGGTTCGGCTCGGCGTGTTGCGGCGCATCCCCTATCAGGAGTCGCCCAAGCGCTACGAATATATTCTGACCCAGAAGGGTCTCGATCTCTACCCGGTCATCATGTCGATCGTTCATTGGGGCGATACCCACATGGTCGATGCGCGCGGCCGACCGATGCTTCATGAACACAAGAAGTGCGGCAAGATGTTCGATCCGGTGATGGTGTGCTCCTGCTGCGGCGAGCCTTTGATGGCCAAGGAAGTCCATGTCCACGCCGGGCCCGGAGCGCGGCAGAAACCGCATGCCGGGGAAAAAGCTCCCAAGGCCTAGCCGACCGGGCCGCCCGTCTTACGCTGCGCCGCGTTCGAAAGCCGGTTCCGTCCGCGCTATTCGGAATTGGCGTCGAGAACCTCGCCGAACTGCTGCCAGTTGGTTCCGTCCCAGCGCTGGAGCTGCATCTGCGTCCACAGCTGGTTGACGGCGAGGCTGGTATTGATCCGGATACCCGGCAGAGCGACCGGCACTTCGACATTTTTCAGGTTTTTGGCCTGCCTGATGATGTTTTCGCGGGAAAGGTCATCGCCGCACTGCCGCAGCAACTGTTCGAGCACCACGCCCTGGCTGAAGCCGGTCAGATAATTGTTCTCGCCGATGTCGGATCCGGCCAGATATTTGGCGAAGAACGCACGGTAGACCTTCATGCCCTCGTCATTGTCCCACCTCGTATCCGTCGGATCCTTGTTGAACGTTCCGACGATGACGCCGACTGCCTTGTCGAGTCCCGCCGGCTTCAACGTGGCCGATACCGAGCTCGATGGAAAGTTGATGATCAAGGTCGGCTTCCAGCCGATTTCAGCTACCTTGCGGATGGCCTGCGCTGCAAATTTCGGTGTGCCTGCGCAGCGCCGTGGCGCCGTAGCTTCTGAGATTGACGATCTGCGACTCGATGGTGGGGTCGCTGATCTCATAAGGCGCCGTGACCACCTTGTTGTCGAAGTCGCTCTTCAGGAACGACTTGAAGGCGTTGACATAGTCTTTGCCGAGATCGTCGTTCTGATAGAGAATCGCGTATTTGGCGTTCGGCAGCGCCGACAAGAGATATTTCGCATAAATCCGGCCTTCGGTATCGAAGCTCACCAGCGATGTCGTGGTCAGAGGGTAGGCCTTGACGTCGGTGAACTTGTTGGAGCCGCTCATGATCGCGATAGCGGGAACACCCTTCAAGGCCAGGTATTTCGCCGTCGCTGAATTCCCAGGCGTTCCGAGCTGGCCGAACATGAAGGCGACTTCGTCACTTTCCACCAGCCTGCGGACGTGTTCGACGGCTTTGGGGGGGCTGTAGGCGTCGTCGAGCGCAATATAGTCGATTTTGCGGCCGTTGATGCCGCCGCGGTCGTTGATCGACTGCACATAGGCCAGAATGCCCTTGCCGACCAGCCCGATGGCCGAAGCCGGGCCGCTGAACGGGAACACCCCTCCGATCCTGATCTCGGTCGCCGTAACTCCCGGCGCGTCGGCGGCGAAAACCGGAGTGGAAAGCGTCAAGGCCAAGGCCAAGGCAAACCGAAGCCTGTTACCCATTTTTCCCCCTATGGAGCCGCCATGCTGCCATCGACTGGCACCGGGTCACGCTCAATTTCGCGGATTCGGGACCGCACCCCCTCCTTCCCTACAGTTCTTTTTTAGAACTCGTCAAGCCTTCCCTGCCGCGATATCCGGCCGCCTGCCCGTCGCTATTGTCCGGAAGGGGCCTTTTCATTGTTATTCATAGGGCCAGGAGGCACTTTTCCAGCCAATGAGTGTCAACACCCGATCTCGTTGCTCGACCGACAGTAAGTTCTTTTATAGCCCTTGGAGAAATGTCCGAGACTTCATACCCCCTCGGCTTGCAACCCGGCGATCGCGTTTTTCCCGAGGCACGGTGCTGGCCGGCCGAACTAGCATCGGAGCGCTTGATGCCGATCAATATCGTTGCCGCACCGGCATGAGAGCTTGCGTACAGCGAGGCCAACTGCCCAATCCCGGAGACTGGAAATGCTGATGCACCTGCCGATTGTTATTCTTGCTGCGCTTCCCATCAGCAAAGTCGCGGACACTGTACCGAAATTCGATATTGGCAGGGAGTGCCAGTCCGAAGGCGGCTCGAAAGCCATGCTCGATCAATGCGCCGCGGATGAAGCCGCGGCGCGCGATCAACTTCAGCCGCAATGGGTCCAGTTCAGCGCCCACGACAAGACCGTTTGCATCCGCGAAACCAGCATGGACGGCACGCCCAGTTATGTCGAATTGCTGACCTGCCTGGAAATGGCGCGGGATGCCAAGAAATCGTCGAACTGATCCTCCCGCTGCAAGCTGCCCTGCAGAGCATTTTCAAGCCGTCAAAAGAACGGGTGAATTAGTGACGCTTGAAATACTGCACGGCGCGCTCATGCTTTTCCGCGGCGGCCCGCGACTTGAAGGTGCCCAGGTTGCGCCGCTTGCCCGTCTTCGGATTGACCTTGCGGGAATAGAGCCGGTATTCGCCTGACTGCAGTTTGCGGATCATGGGACTTGGGCCTAGCCTGTTGAAATCTCCGATATCAATCGCGGTGGCCGGCAGTCGGTTCCCCTGCGGTCTGGCGCCATGGCCCGTGCTGCAGGCGTGAGGCGGCTTCAAGCTTCGAGCCCGGCCTCGCGCAGCACCGGGGCCACCGCGGGCGAGGTCAGATAGCGCAAAACGCCGTCGGATTGAACCACACGGCTTGATGCCGTCAGGCGTCCGGCCGAGAACACCATCGGGCTCTGCAGCTGACGGGGGATCGCTCCGACAATCGCTGTGCCCGGCACCAGCTTCAACTCGCTGAGCTGTTGCACAGCCAATTCGGCTTCGCCATTGGCCAGCAATTCGGCGGTAAGGCCCGAGGGGATGATCCGAGCGCGGGCGTTGACTTCCGAAGCAATGCCGAGCCGCTCGATCAGTTGAGCGAAGAAAATGCCGCTGGCGCCAATGCGCGAATAGGCCACCGAACGGGCGCCGAGCAACGTTGCGCGGAGCGCGGCTTCTGTGACGATGTCCGGATGAACAGCGCCGGCCTTTACTGCAATTCCGACCAGAGAACGCGCCAGATCTACCCGGCTGTCCGCAACCACGATTCCCGCAGCGCTGAGCTCATCGAGCGCCTGCCGCGTCACAATGATGATGTCAGCCTCCTCGCCGCCGCGCAGACGATCCAGCAGCGCCACGGTCGGAGCAAAATCGGCATCGATGTGGGTACCGACCTCCGCCTCGCATGGTCCGGCAAGACTGCGAACCGCGCCCATCAAGGCCAGGGTCGAGAGCACCCGAACGACATTTTCCATCAGTGCTTCTTCAATCAGCGACCATCCTGCGGCAATCTAGCGCGGTTCGCCTGTTCCGGAAATGACCTGCAGCGCAGGCAAGATGCCCGGATCGGTTCTGCCGGACGGCACCTGGCCCGCGCCCGGAGCTGAGCAGCCAAAAAAGACCAGCCTGAGCGGGGCTAAAACCGCCCGCCGGCTGGTCACAGGTTGCGCTGGAGGAGAAGTCGCAAAAAGTCTGCACGGGCCCGAGTCACGGCCCGGACCGAGGTCCAGGCCGTGAGCGAAACCGTCAGGCGGCGGCCGCTTTGGCGGAGGTCGGAACAGATGCAATCGTCTTCAGGATCTGGGAAGCGATCTGGTAGGGGTCGCCTTGCGAGTTCGGGCGCCGGTCTTCGAGATAGCCCTTGTAGCCATTATTGACGAAGCTGTGCGGCACCCGGATCGATGCTCCGCGGTCCGCGACACCATAGCTGAACTCATTGATCGAAGCCGTTTCATGCTTGCCTGTCAGCCGCAGATGGTTGTCCGGGCCATAGACCGCGATGTGGTCCGCGCGTGCCGCCTCAAAGGCCTTCATCAGGTTTTCGAAATATTCCTTGCCGCCGACTTCGCGCATATAGGTGGTGGAGAAGTTGGCGTGCATGCCGGAGCCGTTCCAGTCGGTGTCGCCGAGCGGCTTGCAGTGATATTCGATATCGATGCCGTATTTCTCGGTCAGCCGCTGCATCAGATAGCGGGCCATCCACATTTCATCAGCGGCCTTCTTGGAGCCCTTGCCGAAGATCTGGAATTCCCACTGCCCCTTCGCCACCTCGGCGTTGATGCCTTCGTGGTTGATCCCGGCGGCGAGGCAGAGATCGAGATGTTTCTCGACGATCTCACGTGCCACCGCGCCGACGTTGGAATAGCCGACGCCGGTATAATACGGGCCCTGCGGCGCCGGGTAACCTGTGGTGGGAAATCCGAGCGGGCGGCCATCCTTGTAGAAGAAGTACTCCTGCTCGAAGCCGAACCACGCGCCGGCGTCATCGAGAATGGTCGCGCGCTTGTTCGTTGGGTGTGGCGTCTTGCCGTCGGGCATCATCACTTCGCACATCACCAGCGCGCCGTTGGTCCGCGCGGCGTCCGGGAAAACCGCGACCGGCTTCAAAACGCAGTCCGAACTCTTTCCTTCCGCCTGCATCGTCGAGCTTCCGTCGAAGCCCCACAGCGGCAGCTGCTCGAGCGCCGGAAACGCATCGAATTCCTTGATCTGGGTTTTTCCGCGCAGATTCGGCGTCGGCGTATACCCGTCGAGCCAGATATACTCGAGCTTATACTTTGTCATTGAGCTCTCTCTTGAGTTGATGATGCGAAACGTGAAAACCGAGGCTGCTGGTCTCCACAGATGTGCCCGGCCACCATCGGCCTCATTCAACCAAGCACGTAATGTGCCAATTGGTGCAGTGCGAAAGAGCCGCTCTTGAGCGGCTCCATCCCGACGTGCTCGCTTGCCGGCGGATTTTCCGGGTGCGGCAAAGCCGCGCGGGTTTCGCCGCCGCAACCGGCGAAGCGCTCGCAAAATCGGCCTGATTACCAAGCAGTCAGCGGCACTGATCGCGCTTGCGATTAAAACTGCGGCATTCGCTGGCAATATTCATTCGGAAAACCGGCCATTTCCGCAACCTTGGCGGCGGCTCACGCGTTGGTTGGCGGGTGCCTGCTTCTACCGGGGCAAAGGCCAAACTGCCTACAATTTATACATCGAATGATTTTGTTTTGATCATGTTGCACGAGAGGAGTGCACGACCGATATCGGTTTCAGTAACCACTCACGAACGAGTCGGGCGCAGCATGAACCCATGTGCTGCAATACGAGGAGATACGAGAATGAACACGAGTTTGAATCACGGATCTGCAAAGGTCTACCAATTCCCGGCCGGGGGCCGTTCGGCCGTCGGCGGACGTCGCTACGAACAGAACAAGACCAGCGCCGATCTTGCTTCGTCACGCGTCAGCGAAATCGCCTTTGGCGGCAGCTGGTACCACGAAGCGGCGATCCGGGAATCCGAATTGGAGCGCGAGCGTTGATATCGGGCGATGGTTCGATGCCGATACGTCGCCCGAGCCCGGCGCTTCATCAATTGCAAAAGGTCGGAACCAAGGTTTCGGCCTTTTTCAGTTCAGCTCGCATATCGTCGTCGGGCGGTGGGCGTGCTTGAGCGTGACGCCTGACTTTGAGAATTTCAAGGTGATGCCGCGGCCCGAATAGCGCGAGCCGGACAAGGCGAGGCCCCTGGCCAATGTCACCGCGCCGCCGTCAATCTGCAGATAGGCGCGAGAATCGTAATTGAAGAATCCGACAATGAACGGCGTTCCGTCCGCGCAGCGATAGGTCTGGAACGTCTGCGCCACCGCCGGCCCAGGCCTCAACGCAATTGCCGCAACCGACAATGCCGCCCCGAAAACAATCTTTGCCCCGCCCGGGTTCATATTCGCCCCCTTCGACTACAGCGGCGAGTATAGACCGGATTGCGGCGAACGATACCCACACCGTCATTTCTCCGCCGCGGTTGATGACATAAGCTGAGGCCATGCCAGATTCCCCTGCCCGTTACTTCGGACTCGCCGGCGCCAGCAACTTCCGCGACCTCGGCGGCTACCGCGCCCGGGACGGTCGTACCGTCCGCTGGCGGCAGATCTTCCGCTCCAACCATCTCGGCCATCTGACTGCGGCCGATATCGGGGTGCTGCGCCCCCTTGGCCTGAAGAGCGCCTTCGATTTTCGCGGCTCCGAGGAGCGCGCGGCCGCGATCTGCGGCCTCGACGAGATCGCAGTCCATTCCCTGCCCATCGAGCCGACCGTCGTCGCGGCACTGCGTGCGCGGCTCGCCGCCGGCATCTCGCTGGCATCCGCCGAGGCCGTGGAGATCATGCGGGATTCCTACCGCCACTATGTCGAACACAACACGCCACGCTTTCGCGCGCTGTTCGCCCATCTGCTCGAGGACCGCGCACCGCTGGTGATTCACTGCACCGCGGGCAAGGATCGCACCGGTTTTGCCTGCGCGCTGATCCTGCATGCGCTCGGCGTGCCGGACGATCTGATCATTGAAGATTACCTGTTGACCAACCGGTTCTACCGTCGCGACCCTGGTGGCGGAACCGACCTGCCCGAGGACGTCAGGCAGGTGCTGGCGTCGGTGCAGACGTCGTTTCTCGCCGCGGCGTTCGACGCCATCGGCGCCGGGTACGGCGATCTCGAAGGCTATTTCAGTATCGGGCTGGGACTCGACACAGGCGCCCGCCGCCACCTGCAGGCGCGCTATCTGGAGCCCTGATCGCCTTTCCCGCCCCTATCGGGCGGCGGAACGACCGGCTTACGCCGCCGCTTCCATTTCAGCGTCCAGGTCAGAAATGACGTCCTCGAAGGCCGAGATAGCCTGCTGGACCGCGGCAATCTGCATCAGTTCCCAGCTGCTGACCGGGCCATTGCGATTTTGCAGCGCGACGATCAGGTCCCGCCGCTGCTCCTTGAGCTGAATAAGCGGCAAACCGTGGTCCGGCAGATAGCTCATGATCATGTTCCCCAGCGCTTCGAAAAGACGATACCGAAGCATGGCGGGTCCGCTCTGCGATCCGATTACAAAACTCCGGCAAATTTTAGCGATCTGCGCCGCGCCGTCTGCTCCCGTTTGCCAAAGCCTATGTTGAAGGGGCATTAAGGGTCTTCGAGCATCGCGATTGAGTTTGGCTTAGCCATGCCTTGGCGATAAAGTGAGCTGCATCATCGCGTGCCCGGAGACCCATCATGGAAGCAAAGATCGTCGTGGTGACCGGCGCCTCGGGCGCGCTCGGCAAGGTCGTGGCCGAGATGGCATTGGGGCGCGGCGCACGGGTGGCGGCAGTCGATCACGCGGCCTCGCAGATCGAGACAACAGCGAACCGGATCGAACTCGGCGGCGTCGATCTGACGGACGCGGCGCAAGCCAAGAAGGCCATCGACGCTGCGGCGGCACATTTTGGCAGGCTCGACGCGCTGATCAATATCGCCGGCGGTTTTGCGTTCGAGGCGGTCGCCGAAGGCGATCCGAAAACCTGGCAGCGCATGTATGCGCTCAACGTCCTCACCGCGCTGAACGCGTCGCAAGCGGCGATCCCGCATCTGGCCGGCTCCGTCGCCCCCAGAATCATCAATGTCGGCGCGATGGGCGCGCTGCAGGCGGGCGCCGGCATGGGCGCCTACGCCGCATCCAAAGCGGCCGTGCATCGCCTTACCGAGGCGCTCGCCGCCGAATGGAAGGGCAAGATCACCGTCAATGCCGTGCTGCCGTCAACCATCGACACCCCGGCCAATCGCGCCAGCATGCCCAAGGCGGATTTCAAGAAATGGGTCACCCCGCAGGAGCTGGCGGAGGTGATGCTGTTTCTTCTGAGCGATGCCGCCAGCGCCGTCACCGGCGCATTGCTGCCGGTGAACGGACGGGTATAGCTTGCCGCTCCTCCGTTTGAAGCTCTTGCACATGCCGGCCCTGCCGCCGGTTGTTCTGGTCTCGCCACCCTTGCTGGCACGGTTTGAGCAAAGGCTTTGCCGCAAATCGGGCTAGACTCCGGCATTGAGTCGCACTCACGACAACCGGAGCCAGCTTGGAAACCGCGCTCTATCTGCCCGTCAAACGCTTCCTCGAAAAGCTCGGCTTCACAGTCAAGGGCGAGGTCGGCGGCTGCGACCTGGTGGCACTGAGCGCCGACGATCCGCCCATCGTGGTGATCGGCGAATTAAAGCTGTCCTTCAATCTTGAACTGGTGCTGCAGGCGGTCGAACGCGCCGGCGCCTGCGACGAGGTCTGGCTGGCGGCCAGAATGTCGGCGCGCGGCAAGGGCCGCGAGAGCGACGCGCGCTATCGCAATCTCTGCCGCCGGCTCGGCTTTGGCATGCTCGCGGTCACCAGCACCGGCGATGTCGAGGTGATTGTCGAGCCGCCGACCACCAGTCCGCGCCGCAATCCGAAAAAGCGCTCGCGACTTGTCTCCGAACATCGGCGCCGCAAGGGCGACCCGGCGCTCGGAGGAAGCACGCGCGCCCCGATCATGACGGCGTATCGCCAGCAGGCACTGGCCTGCGCCTCGGCGCTGTTGCAGGGGCCGCGCCGGGTGCGGGATCTGCGGCCGGAGATTCCGGACGCCCCGAAAATTCTGCAGCACAACGTCTATGGCTGGTTTGACCGCGCCGAGCGCGGCATTTATGTCCTGACCGATGCCGGCCACGCCGCGCTGAAACGCTGGCCGCAGCAGCCGATCGACCTTGCCGGCGCCGCTGATTCAATGCCGTGACGCCGACGTGAACTAACCCGGTTATTCCAGCGCAGGTGGCGTCGTTGAGCTCGATGATTGGAGCGGCGTCGAAAATCTCTGAAATCAGCCGGTGCATGGCTGGATTGCCATATCAATTTCATATTGCAATGCAACATGAGGGCCATTAGGTATCCGGGATCAGACGAGGGGCACCATGAGCGAAGACTGGAATACCAAATATGGATCCCGGCGCGTCCGGCGCGATCCACCGACGTTGGACGAGGCTATCTTCGCCGCGATCGGCATTACCGACGATCAGGGAGCCCAGGCCGAAATTGCCGCAGCGCTGATGGGACTGCCGATCGAAGCGGTGCAGGCCGAGGTCAAGAAAGCCGGCCGCGCTGCAGCCCGCTCGACAACGCGTGTGATCGCGGGCGAACAGGGCGCGCAGCGCTCGATCGTGGTCGAACGCCGGGTTATCCGGAAATTCGGTAACGACAAACGCACCGGGACCTGACGCCCCGGCGCGCGCTGGCTGCGCCGCGTTCAGGCGGTGCGGCCCCAGCCATACATTCGCAGCACCATTTTCCAGTACGCACGATTGAAGTTCAGCATCGCGCGGGCGGCGTCGATCGGCGTCGCCGTCGATGGTCTTGCTGGTTCGGGCTGCGGTTGCCGCGTCAGATCGAGGTTGCCGCTGGATTCGCCGTGGCGGAAACTCAGGCGCGCACCGAACTTGCTGGCGAGCGCCCGCATCGGTTGGTTCTGCGCGCCGGTGGTGATGCGCAGGCTGCGATAGCCTTTCGATCTCGCTTCCGCGATCAGCTTTTGGAACAGGATGCTGCCGACGCCCTGACGTCGCACGCTCGCTTCGACGCTGAAGGCAATCTCAGGCATGGAACCCGGCGATTGATCGGGCGGGTGAAGCTCCGCCGCGCCGCGGACCACGCCGCCCTCGATATAGGCGATAATGGTGGTACCGTCGGCCGCGCATTTCGCGGCATAGCGCGCGATGAAATCATCATCGATGAAGCCGCAGAAGCGATCATGACGGCTTTCCGGATCGAGCCTCAGAAGATGATCGCGCAGCAGCGGCAATTCTTCCTGCTGACGCAAGGTCCGAACGCTGCCTCTGGACGGCGTCGGTCTGGTAACGTTTTCGTGGCGCAAGTCATGACTCCTCTGGATGGCCCTCGAGGAGGCGTCGAATCCCTAGTCCGTCAATATTGTGCATTGCACCATAAAATTCAAGTCCTCCGCCGCCTCAATTAACGGCAAACAATCCATAGCATTAACGCCGCGTTGCTTGCCGCCGGTGCGGCCGGCAAGTGATTTTCTCCTACTGGATTCGAGGCCGGCTTTGGCCCACACTCGGGCCGGTCACAGGAGATCCATCGTGGCTGTCGTGCTCGACACCAGTTCTTCGGTTCCGGATCGACGACTTGCAGCGTGGCAGGACATCGTCTGCGATACCTTTGTCGGTCTCGATTGCCGATCGGACCTGCGCGACTCGTTTTGGGGATCGGTTTCACAATCGGCGATCGGCCCGGTGAGCTGCACGCGGGTCAGTTCCTGCGCCCAGCAGGTGCTTCGCACCCCGTCCCGGATCGCACGCGCCAGCGAGGATTTCGTGCTGGTGGGCTTGGCAAACAGCGGCGTGAACGGCGTGTTTCAGGACGGCCGCGAAGCCGTGATATCGACGGGACAGTTCGTTCTCTACGACACCACCCGCCCGTACGAGCTGCGTTTCGACGACAGCTTTTCGCAGACGATATTTCAGATACCGCGGAAGCTTTTGCAACAGCGCATCGGCTCGTTCGACACGCTGACCGCGACGGCTTTCTCCAGCGACCGTCCGCTCGAACGACTGGCCTATGAGTTCCTGCTCAGCGTCAGCCAGACCATCGACGATGTCGATACCGACACCGCCAAACGGCTGCTGGACCAGGCGATGGATCTGCTCGCCATGGCCTTGGCGGACCGGCTGCATCAGCGCACGCCGGAACAGTCGTTTCATCGGTCCGCGCTGCTGTATCGTCTCAAGAACCATGTCCTGACGCATCTGCGCGACCCCGAATTGTCGATGCCGCGCGCGGCGGCGGCGATCGGAATCTCGCCACGCTACGCCAGCGATTTGATGGCGGCCGAACGGATCTCCTTCCGCAGCTATGTCCAGATGCAACGTCTGGAGCGTTGCAAGCGCGATCTGGCGGACCCCGCCCAGACAGCTCGGCACATCAGCGACATCGCATTCGCTTGGGGCTTCAACGACCTTGCCCATTTCAGCCGGATCTTCAAGCAGAGGTTTGGCGCCTCACCGCGCGAATGGCGCGAGCACCCGACACCGTAGCCGGTCTCCCGATCGCACTTCTTGCTGCCGCAGCATCACTATGATTTGCGTGCGGCGCAGCGTCCAATACCGGCCTTTTGCCAATTAAGACAAGTTTTCGTTCTTTTGCGGACAAGCAGCGGGGCCGCCATGGCTGTAGCCTTGGGCGTTGATTGTCGATCCGGCAATTCGAAAGGAAGACGTCGATGGGTCTCGTTCATCAGGCATATAAGGTGGCAGTGGTTCAGGCAGCGCCGGTCTTTCTCGATCTCGACGCAACGGTCGACAAGACCATCGCCCTGATCGAGCAGGCTGCCGCGCGGGGCGCGAAGCTGATCGCGTTTCCCGAGACCTTCATTCCCGGATATCCGTGGCAGATCTGGCTTGGTGCTCCGGCCTGGGCGATCGGACGCGGCTTCGTGCAGCGCTATTTCGACAACTCGCTGTCATATGACAGCCCGCAGGCCGAAAAAATTCGCAACGCCGTGAAGCTCGCCAAGCTGACCGCTGTGATCGGGGTGTCCGAACGCGACGGCGGAAGCCTCTATATAGGACAATGGCTGATCGGTCCTGACGGAGAGACCATCGCCAGGCGCCGCAAGCTGAGGCCGACCCATGCCGAACGCACCGTGTTCGGCGAGGGCGATGGCAGCGACCTCGCCGTCCACGATCGGGCCGACGTGGGACGGCTCGGTGCATTGTGTTGCTGGGAACATCTGCAACCGCTGTCGAAATATGCCATGTACGCCCAGAACGAACAGGTTCACGTCGGCGCCTGGCCGAGCTTTTCGCTGTACGACCCCTTCGCGCATGCGCTCGGCTGGGAAGTCAACAACGCTGCAAGCAAGGTGTACGCGGTCGAAGGCTCATGTTTCGTCCTCGGCCCCTGCGCGGTCGTATCGCAGGCCATGATCGACGAGCTCTGCGACTCGCCCGAGAAACATGCGTTCCTGCATGCCGGCGGCGGTCATGCGGTGATCTACGGACCGGACGGCAGCTCGCTTGCCGAGAAGCTTCCGCCCGAACAGGAGGGCATCCTTTATGCCGATATCGACCTCGGCATGATCGGCGTGGCCAAGAACGCGGCCGATCCAGCAGGTCACTATTCCCGGCCCGACGTCACCCGCCTGCTGCTCAACCGCTCCCGTGCCAACCGGGTGGAGCACTTCAGCCTGCCAGTCGATGCCGATGTCATGAGTGAAATCAGGCTGCAGGCCTGATCCAAACCCACAAGGAAGGCTGCAACGGGATCCGCGGTGCCGGCGCTGCTCGGCACCGCCGATAGCCGCGATCGGCGAATGCCCGACGAGCATCGCCGGCAGAGTTTTCCGGCGATGCCGCGCCGTGAAGTGCCTATAGCACCATCTGCGTCTGTGTGACGACCGCCACAAGGCGGCCCTCCTCGGTTTCCAGCCGCGTCTGCCAGACCTGGGTGCGGCGGCCGCGATGCACCGGCGTCGCGGTCGCGATCACCGTCATCCCCTCCTTCGCGCCGCCGATGAAATTGGTCTTGCTCTCGATCGTGGTGGTGCCGTTGGCGTCATCGGGCAAATTGATCACGGTCGCGGCGGCGCCGACCGAATCCGCAAACGCCATGATCGCGCCGCCGTGAATGGTACGGTTGAGGGTGCAGAGGTCGGGTCGCACCAGCATCCTGGCCACCACACGGTCTTTTGCCGCTTCGGTGAAGGTCACGCCCTTCAACTCGGCAAACGGCATTTTCATCGAATTGACCCTTTCAAGCGGCGTCATCGCGCATTCCCTGTCAGGCTGAAGCCTCGATCCGCAATTGTTTGATGAACTGGACCGCGCTGACAAGCATTTTGTTACTATCAGGGCATGCGCCAGTTCCCTCCCTGCAGGATCGTGTGCACGCTGACCTAAATTGCCTCCACGCCGCACCATTCGGCGATGAACAGCGCAGTGGCCTTGGTCGATTTCCGCAAGGAATCGAGATCGACATATTCGTTGAAGCCGTGCATGGCCGCCCCGCCAGCGCCGAAGCACAGGCTCGGAATGTTGTATTCCAGCCCATAAAACCGCGTATCGGTGAGCGCGGTGAACACAAGGTCCGCCACCGCGCCGCCATAGACCGCTTCGTAGGCCTTGGCAAAGGCGGCCTCCGGTTCTGCGGCCCCCTTCAGTTCATAGCCCTCCGACAAGAACCCTGACCATTCCACATCGGGCGGATTGTTGGAAAGGAAACGATGATCGCGCGCGGCGCCCGAGACACAGGCGAGAATCTCGGCCTGGCAGTCGGCGACCGACCAGCCGGGCAGGATCGCGATCCGGCAATCAACGTCGCACCATGCCGGTACGCTGGAGGCCCAGTCGCCGCCCTTGATGATACCGGGGTTGAAATTGATCGGATGGGCCACCGCCTTGAAATGGAGATCGCCCTTGGCGCGCTCGTTCCATTCCGCTTCGAGCTTTTGCAGCGAATGAATGAGATGGAATGCCGCCATGATCGCGTTGGACCCGGAACCCGCCTCGAACACATGCACGGGAAAGCCGCGCACCTTCAGCCGGAACCAGATCACCCCCACTTGCGAGCGCACCATCTTGCCGGAGGTCGGCTCGGGAATGAAACAGCAATCGGCGCGATAGCCGCGCTGCAGGGTCGAAAGCGCGCCGACGCCGGTGCTTTCCTCCTCGATGACGGACTGAAAGTGTATCCGCGCGGTCGGCCTGAGGCCGGCGTCCCGGATGGCGTCGAGTGCGTAGAGCGCGCCGATGGTGCCAGACTTCATGTCGCAGGCACCGCGGCCGTACATCTTGCCGTCCTTGACGACGGGCGAGAACGGCGGTGTCTGCCACATCTCGAGCGGTCCGGTCGGAACCACGTCACAATGTCCCTGCAGGATCAGGGACTTTCCGGCGTTGGTTGCAGGCCGGTAGGTTCCGACCACGGTGCGGGCCTTGGAAAAATCGTGCTCGATCGGGCCGAAACCGCGCAAATCCTTCAAGTCGTCGACCTCGATATGCCAGTCGTCGACCTCGTAGCCGCGCTGGCGCAGCAGATCGCCGATCATGTCCTGGCACGGTCCTTCCGCGCCGCGGGTTGACGGGATCGCAACAAAATCGCGCGTGGTGGCAAGTTGCGCGTCGAAATTGCTGTCGACAGCGTCGAGAATCTTTCGACTGGCGTCGGTGGCGTTCATGGTGTCGCTTTTCCCATTGTCTGATCCGGCCCGACCGATCAAACCATACTTTGCCGGACTTTGCAGGGCGCAATCAGATCGCTGTCAGAATCGCCCCCGCGCCCCTACACTTCACGATGAGCGTTCGCGACCCACGGAGCTACCGCATGCCCGGCAACCGCAATATCCTGTTTCTCGTCATCGGCGCGCTGATCGTGGTGGTCGGCGTGCTCGGCTACAATCTCTACCAGACCAAAAAGCAACCGGAAGGGCTGCAGATCAATCTCGGCCCGAACGGGCTCAAGATACAGAACAAGTGAGCGCGCCCGCAATGATCAAGATCCCTCCTAAGCTTGTTTCGAACCTGGTGCTTGGCGGCCTGGCATTGTTCGCGCTCGCGGCCGCGGCCATGGCCCAACAGGTTTCGCGGGAGCAGGACATCGTCAATTTGCGACTGGGTCAACGCATCCGCGTCGACGACGGGTCGTGCCCCGCTGGCCAGGTCAAGGAAATCTCCGGCGCCAAGATGACGCCGGCGGGAGTTCTCGCCCACCGAAAATGCATTCCGCGTTTAAGCATCAAGAAGAAATAGGCGCGGGTTCGCTGGGCGGCACCGGCGACCCCTTGCGGCCCGCCGTCGCACCGCCATCGATCGGCAGCGTAACACCGGTAATCCAGCGCGACTCGTCGCTGGCGAGAAACAACGCGCCGTAACCGATATCCCAGCCGGTGCCCTCGGTGCCTA
>Ga0182016_10004194_pt1 | contig 16069 bp, 13 predicted proteins | sample 712S2MmetaG_FD_120491 | JGI IMG/M metagenome (GOLD analysis project Ga0182016, IMG submission 120491) | Permafrost microbial communities from Stordalen Mire, Sweden - 712S2M metaG | ecosystem: Environmental > Terrestrial > Soil > Wetlands > Permafrost | place: Sweden: Stordalen | collected...
CAGTGCCGGAGGAGGGACTCGAACCCCCGACACGCGGATTATGATTGGCGCCAGAATGCATCAGATTCGCTTGGTTAAGCGGAATCTACACGGGCAGCAGGCGGCTAAGTCAGGCTGAATCGGGCTGGTTGGAGACCAGTTTCGAGACCAAGCTCACCGGCGGCTCGTGATCTCGGCGGTGGTGCGGAGGATCACGCCGCGTTCCTCGGCTTCGGCAGGTGTGAGGGCTGCGTTGGTCGACTCGAGGTCGCGTGCTGCCGATGTGGGCGAGGACCAGTCGACGCCGGCGGACCATTCCTGGACGCGCGATAGCGCTCTAACGAGTGGTCGCGGGTTGCCGTTGCGCGACAGCGCCCGCAGGGCCTGGAGATAGTCGTCCCGGAAGACGGTCGGAATGATCAGCCGCTGCTGGCCGGCGGCGGTGAGCTCTGCGTTCGCGAGCGCGCGCGCGACGCGCCCGTTGCCGTCGCTGAACGGGTGCACCTCGGAGACGAGGAAGGATGCAAAGACCGCACGCTGAAAGCCGGCGGGTAATGCGGCGTAGCGCTCGTAACCGCGCAGCAGTGTCCCGCGCACGCGCGATGGCGCGACGAACTCTGTGTTGCCGGCGCGGTTGCGCGTCGTCTTGAAGTGGCCGGGTCGCTCGGCGGGACGCCCAGCCATGATCCGCGCGTGGAACGCGCTGATCAGTGACACGAGGTCCTCGCTGTCTGCGGGCGTGCGGCCGCGCACGGCCGGATCGCTGACGAGATCGAACGTGCTGAGCACGTCGTGCGCGTCCTGCGGGCGGTCGGCAGGCATCGCTCCCTCGAAGACGATCGCCTGGGCCTCCTCGACGGTGAATTCGGTGCCCTCGATGAAGTTCGAGAAGTAGGCCTCGTAAAACGAGAAAGTCGGGCTGATGCGTTCGGTGGCGGGGCGGCTCGTAGGAACGTAGGCGTTCAGCTCTGCGAACAGCGCGTCGAACAACGCGAGCCGGTCCTCGTCCCAGCTTTCGTGCGCCTTGGATGCCCTTGCCAACGGACTCGCAAGCGGCCTGTCGCGCGTCCCGAGCAGCGTGCCGATCAGTCCGGCCAGCTCGTCGGCCTCGCGCTCACGATCGATCAGCGGCGCGATCGCGGCCGCTTCGTCGCGAAGCTTGTTGATCTCGTCCTCGCCGCCGTTGGCGAGCACGCGCTCAAGCTGCGTCTCGAGTTCGCCGCGACTGAGCGTTCGTTTGACACCGGTTCGCGCGCGCGAAGCGCGCATGTTGTCGAGAAAACGCCTTGGCCAGGAGCTGAGATAAAGCGCGTCGCCCATGAACGGCGTGTCTCCTTGAACGGGCCCTGCGCCCCGGCGGCTGTTCAGCACGAGTCCCGGAAGGCGGACGACGCGAGCCGCATCCGAAGCGAGGAAGACCGAGCCCTCGGGGCCTGATGGCTGCGCCTCGAATGCGCTGCGGTCGGCGATGACCGCTCCGGGGAGCAGCAGGGCCGCAACGTCCCAGGCACGGCGTCGGGAGACATCCTCAAGCGGGTCGTCGACGTTCTTCGTGTACAACCGGCCGGCGACATGGCGAACGAGGCCGTCGCGAAGCCACCCGCGCACCGTGCTCGACTTCGCGGTCGTCGTGAGGAAGATCTCGCCCTCGTCTTGAAGCGAAAAACGCGGCTTACGCGGCATCCCGCACGCAGTTTATACGAAACCCCCGCGATAAGAAGCACACAAAGCGGAAATATTGGGCATAACGCCGCGTCACTGGACAAGGGCGGTGCATCGCGGGGTCACCGAAGTGGCCCTCCCGATAACCGGGTGTCGCAGGTCAACCAGACCGCGTCGGCGCACGGTAATGCATGTGACGTGATGCCCTAGCGGACGATGACTGTGGCCGCGAAGGGGGATGGGGCGTGGGCGTCTCGCGCGACCTGTTGCCAGTTGGGAGTGAGTGGAGCGGCGAGATGTACTGTGCCGTGTTTGGCCGCGCGGAAGTTGTAGATCCTGTCGGCCAGCGACGAGAACCCTTCGTAACAGGCTTTGATTGGGTCCAGCACGCCAACTGGCGTGGCGGTTACTTGGCCCCAAGGGAACCCGAGCATGCTTTCGTGGAAGAACTGCAGTCCCTCTTGCTCGATCAGGCGAGCTTGAACGATTTGCCCCTTCGAGACGTGGTAGGTACCGCTCGCGGTTATGAGAAGTCGGCGGCCGCACTTCAGGCCGGTGATGGCAATCGGCTCGCGCGTCGGTTCGGAACGCGTATTTGGTTGCCCACTGGTCGCGCCGCACGAGGCGAGTGTCGCCGTGCCGATCAGGCCCAACGTGATTGCCAGCGGTGCGGCCCGGTTCAGGAGAGCCGCCTTCAGCGGGCTTCGCACGCTCATGATTGGGTGCTGCCTGCGGGCGCGGGTTCGATCGTCGTTGAGCAGATTTGGGCGGCGTCTCGACGTAGCGCGTCAAGGGCGATTCGCGGACGTTGCGGAATCACTTGGGGTGAACGCCTGAAGGAGCGTCGAGTGTGGCGGTGCCGACGACCACATATCCCCCGGGGTGTCGGCCGAACAAAGCAGGTGCCCCCACGTCGCCGCCGTTGTACGTGACTCGAAGTGTAATCGAGTGCCGTCCACAGTCGACTCCGAACGGGTCAGGAATGTGCCAGGTGATCGTTTCGCCGCGGCGGACGTCGCGTTGGAGGACTTCGCTCGTGCCGCCGCGCTGTATGGCAACGACTTTGCCGTTGATGAGCTTGTGCGGCTCGCACGCTTGAGGCGTTTCGATGGAGTAGCTGTACGAGCTGTGGGCGCTTCTCACCGCGAATGGCGCTTTGAACGCGAGCGTTACTGCCACGACGCCGCCGTGGCTGGCGTGAAGGCGCACACGGAGCGGTACGTGCAGGTCGAGCGTCTGCTGTGTTTGCGGTTGTTCTTGGATCGTGGGACAGGGGTGCCCGATGTGGGACGTTTCCCAGGGCGCAACGGACGGGCCGCGCTGACAGAGGCGTCCATGCAGGCGGTAGGTGATCGCGGTTATGGGCCCCATAGGGGCGACGCTGTCCGGCGTCCCGAAAGAGGCGGCGGCCCCAGCCTGACGCTGGCGTTTCGGAATCGCTACGAGTAAGTACGCGCCGACTCCGGGGACGAGCGGCTGCGTGCGCGAGGCACCGTCGGTGGTGTAGGTGATGCCGAGCGCGTGGGGCCCGAGGAGGCCGTAGTAAATGTCTCTCTGGTGGCTGAGCGGCACGTTCTTCGCCCCCGTCGCAGGCGCGCCGCCCCGCGCTTGGCCTTGAACTTCGGCCACCACTGCAGTGCCGTCTAAGGCGCATTGGAGGGTGTTGTAGACCCGCCCGCGAAACGCGTCGCGCGGGAGGGCGTTGACGGGGATCGGGTGAAAGCGCCCGTCGTTGCGAAAGTTTCCGTCGATTCCGAGCTCTCCGAGTTTGCCGTTCTCGATCCGGCCGATCTGCACGCAGACCTCACCGCGGGTGGTTCTGACGATACGCATCGCCCACGGCGGGCCTCCTTCGGGGTCCGCGACTCGAAGCGGAAGCAGGCGCGACCCGCCGGGCGCGGGAAGCCCCTCGCCGACGGCGGGATTAAGCACCTCCTGGGGGTGGACCGAGCGGCCGATCGGAATCACACCGGTCGCGGCCAGCGCGATCGAGGCACTTGCCAGGACGATGACGGCAGCGACGAGCGCGGCACGCAAGCGACCCTGTCCGCGCCGTTTCTTTTCAGCCCCCGTCGGTGCTGCTTGCTCGTCGCTGAGGTCCAGTCGTCGGCGGGACGCCGCGACCAAGTCCTGCTCGAGCTTCGGGAGGATCGTCATTGCTCACCCGCCAATCTCGTTCGTAGCGTGCGCAGCCCACGGCTGACGCGCTGGCGCACGACAGCCTCTGAGCACTGGAGTTCCGCTGCAATCTCTGGGTAGTCGCGCTCCTCAACAACATGCGCCTGAATCGCTAGCCGCTGCGTCGCCGGCAGGTTCTCCAGAGCCGCGAGGACCGGACCTTCGTCAGCTGCAAGACGTTCGATCGTTGCGATCGACTCGTCGTTGAGCTCGAGACGGGGCATGTCGAGCCGCCTGCGGGCTGCCGATTCGACGCGGCCGCGGCGGTAGCTATTCCGAAGGACGTTGCGTGCGATCCCGAACAGCCACTGGTCGGGTCGACCGCGTTCCGGGTCGTACCCCTCGACGGACTCCAGCGCGCACGCAAACGTCTCGGCCGCGAGGTCCGCGGCGAGGTCGGCGCGCTGGGTCGCGCGCATGAAGAAGCCGATCACCGGGCGCTCGAGCAAGCGGTAGAACGCCCCGAACGCAGCAGCATCCGATCTTGCTGCCACGAGCATCGCTTCGACGTTCTCGCTGTCGTTGTCCATCGTTACTTGCTATTGGCCGCACCCGACTTGGCTGTGACTCCTAAGTGCATCGCGCCGGTCGGCGTCGGCGCGGCTGGTAGCCGGCGCGAACCAAGCGGCCCGAATATTGCGGCCGGGCCGAGGTGCTCGGGGGATCGCCGGGGGGCGGCGAGGTGCCTGTCAGGCGTGGATTCGACGCGGGATCTGACCCCGGACTTACGATCCCGCCCTGCTTGGCTCCAGCACAGGGCTCGCGGCCTGGTTTGACCCTCAACCTCGCCCCCACAACATGGTGCCGAGGTTGAGTGTCAAACCAGGAAGAGAGTGGTGGTGGATTGGGAGGGGTCGATGAGTGGATGTCAGAGGAGAGAGAGGAAGGAGAGGAGCAAGATGTTGATGTGGAGGGATGAAACGCGGTGGAGAACGGCGGCGTGCGAGGTGGGCGAGTGGGGCGGGTCGGCGGCGGGGCGAAAGGAGTGAACGTGGCGCGGAGGTGTCCCGGTGCGCCCGGCGACGGTGGCGGAAGGCCCAGGGGTTGCGGCGGCGTGTAAGTCGTCGCCTTAGAAGCCGACGAGCTTTGCGCCGAGCGACCGGCCGATCGCGCGAAGCACGTCGCCGCTTTGGAGGCCTTCTTCCGTGTGGTGGACCATGAGGGCGACGCCGCCGCATCCGCCGGCAGCGATCTGCGCCGTGGCGAGCGGCCTTGTGTGCGGACGCCGGTAGAACGTGAGCGTGACCCTGGTGCCTTCGTCCGCCGGGCAGGACGAGACTCCGGGCTGGGCAGCGGGCAGCGCGTTGAGCAGTGCGACTACGCGCTCGATGCGCTCTGGGGAGCGGATAGTGAATGGCTCCGGGGAGCTGCGGTGGTTCATCCCCGCGTATTGCGTGACCTTCATGATCCGGCTGCCGCCGGGAATGCGCGAGGTCTCAGCCCGAGGGGTTTCCCAGACGACGTCGGCTTCGGCGAGCATGCCGGTCGCACCACCGGGCAGCTTTGCGAGCGTGACCATCAGCAGGCGCGCGGTCGAGGCACCACGCACAGGCGCCCACTCGAACCAGATCTGGCCGCCGGCGTGCGGCATGCCGGCGGATTCGAGCGGGCCGGATTCGAGCGTCCGGGAAGCGCCGGTCGGCGGATGTGTCTTGAGGTAGGCGAAGACCTTTGCGCTTGACATCTGCAAGGTCCACCAGCGGTGGGTGCGGACGCCGTTCGGCGTGTCTGGTCCGCCGTTGCTCGGATGTAGCTGTCCGCCGTCGCCTTCCGGCTCCGCTTCAGCTTCTGAGGCACCAGGCGGGAGCCGGAGCATCGCCACAAGGGCGGAGGCGTCGCGCTTCGCTGCGTCGCGGTTTTCGGCGGAGCGCTGAGCGACGTACCGGGCATAAAACGGTGAATCCTTGGAGCTGAGTACCATCGTCTTTCCTCTGGCGCGCGCTGCGTGATCGTGACTGCGGGCAGCCGCTACGCCGGCGAGGATCGCTGCGCACAAGAGGATTGCCGCGATCGGGATCGCTCTGCGTCCCATAAGCAGAAGAGTAACCCCGCGGCTAAGGCCCCGGTAATCCGTCGGGGTCCGCGATCGAGGTTTGCGCCGGACCGCTGGCCTCGAACGCCTCTGCGACGAGGTCGGCATCGCCGGCGCGCGGCGCGAAGTGCAGGTACTGCATGGTCGTGTCGATGTCCGCGTGTCCCATCCACTCCTTCAGCTGCAGGATCGACACCGCGGGGTTGCCGATGATCTGGGTGCCGAACGTGTGGCGCAGATCGTGGAAGCGCAGCGGGCGAAGTCCGGCTCGTTCCAGCACTGCCTTGTAGCGGCGGTAGAGGGCCGACGCATCGAGGTATTCGCCGAAGACCCCGGGGAACACGAGCTCGTCCTCGGTGACGTCGGGTCGCTCTTGCCAGAGGCGTGCGAGCGCGTGCGCGACCGCGGGCGCCATCGGTACGGAGCGCGCACGGCCGGACTTAGGCGTGGATAGCGCCCGCTCGGTGTAGGACGCGACGACACGTATGTGGCGACGCGGGAAGTCGACTGAGCGCCAGCGCAGCGCGACGAGCTCCCCGCGGCGCAAGCCGGTGAAAGCGGCGCTGAGGAAGATCGCGGCGTCCTGCTCGGACTCGGCGGCGCGCACGAGCGCGTAGATCTCCTCCGGGGAGAAGACCGAGATCTCCGTGGCTTTGACCTGCGCCGGCTTCTCTACGTCGGAGAGCGGGTTGCTCGGCAGGCGCCACACGCGCGCTGCGCGTTTCATCAGCCCGTGGAAGACGGTCAGGATCTTCAGGCGCGTGCGGTTACCCATGCGCTCGGCGAGCTGCGTCGACCACGCTTCGACGGCGTCGGTCGTGACGTCCTCGATTCGGAGGTTCCCGAACGAGGGGATGATGTGGGCGCGCAGGATCGACGCGTAGTCGCGCAGCGTCGAGGGCTTGCGGCCGCGATCCTGCTGCAGCCAGCGCAGGTACTCGGCAGCGGCGTGCGAGACGAGTACGTTCGTGCGCGTCATGCCCGGTAACCGGCCAGCACGGGCCTTCGAAAGCGTTTCGTCGAGCCGGCGCTGCGCGCTTCGCCGCGTGTAGTAGCCGGGTGCCGCGCGGCCGCCGCCGGTCCAGGCCGGCCCGATCTTGCGTTTGACCTGCCGGCCATCCGGCAGGCGGTAGCGAGCGAGCCAGACCGGACCGCGGGCTCCGTCGCGACGAAAGACGTGACCGGAGATCGGCAGGTCGCTGCGAGGGGACACACCACCTAATCCGACGGCCGGCGGCAGTTCGAGACCAATTTGAGACCAAATTGGCTTCTGGAGACCATCTCCCTCATCGCCAAAACGCCTGTTTAGCAGGGGTTTTGTAGTGCCGGAGGAGGGACTCGAACCCCCGACACGCGGATTATGATTCCGCTGCTCTAACCAGCTGAGCTACTCCGGCGGGAACGCCGAGTCTAGCCGCCGAGCCGAGTGCCAAGAGCGCAAGACGTTAGCCTCGCGCCGATGGATCGCCCGCTCCTGGCAGTCCCGAACGTGAGCACGGGGAATCCCGAGCTCGCCGCGCGGCTTGCGGGGGCGTTCTCGCGTGCCGGAACGAAACTGCTGGATGTGCACAGTGATCTCGACCACGGCCGCTCTGTTCTCTCCGCCGCGGGTTCCCCCGGGCCCCTGGTCGATGCCCTCGTGGAGCTCGCGAGCAGTGCTTGTGCGGAGATTGATGTCCTGGCGGCAACAGCCGGCCAGCACCCGCATGTCGGCTCTCTCGACGTCGCGCCGTTTGTCTACGTCGATGAGAGCCAGCGAGGTGCGGCGTGCGCTGCAGCGCTGACGCTGGGAGCTCGCATCGGTGAGCTCGGAATACCGGCATTCCTGTACGGCGAGTTGACCGGCGACGGGCAGCGCCCGCCGCGCACGCGCTCCCAGCTGCGCGCCGGCGGGGTGACGCGGCTCGCGGAGCGCATCGCCTCAGGGGAGCTCTCCCCGGACTACGGTCCCGCCGCGATCCACCAATCGGCGGGCGCAGTGCTTGTCGCCGCGCGCCGTCCGCTCGTCGCATTCAACGTCGTGCTTGCCGAGGGTGACCTGCTGCGGGCTCGGGAGGTCGCGTCGCTGGTGCGCGAGGGAGGCCGGCACGGGTTGCCCGGCCTGCGCGCGATCGGCGTCTTGCTCGCGGGGCAGCAGGCGCAGGTTTCGATGAACGTCGAGCGTCCCACCGACCCGACACTCGCGGAGGTCGTCGCGGCGATCTCGCAGCTGGCTCCCGTGCAGAGCGCCGAGATTGTCGGGCTGGTGCCGGCGGCGGCGCTCGAGGGCTTTCCGGACTCGCTGCCCATCGAGGGCTTTGACCCGTCACGCCAGGTGCTCGAGAACGCACTAGGCTCCTGCTGATGGCTCAAGTCAAGAAGAAACGCCAGACCAAGCACCGGGGCAACGCGGCGGGGATGGTCGAGTCCCGTGGCCGCACGGGGCGCAAGCCTACGAGCGCCGAGAAGAAGGGCGCCAAGGCAACAGCCAAGAAGCAGCCCGGCGTGGACCGGCGCGATATGCCGCCGAGCTGGAAAAAAGCCTTTCTCGGGGCGCTCTTCGCGGCCGTGATGCTGTTCTTGATCATGGCCGTTGCGTTCAAGAAGCCGGCGCAGGGCGCGATCCTCTTCCCGTTCGTGCTGCTGATGTACATCCCGATCAGCTACTACACGGACAACTTCTTCTACAAGAGGCGCCTGAGCCAGCAGGCCCGCGGTAAGGCGCGGTGACTGAGCTCGACGTGCGCGGGCTGACCGTCGGCCCGGTCCAGGAGAACACGTACATCGTGCGCGCCGCAGTGAATGCGACGCACGCGATCTTGGTCGACCCCGGCGACGAGCCCGAGCGGATCGAAGCCGCGCTCGAGGAGCTCGGCATCACGGAGGTCGACGCAATCCTTCTGACCCACTGCCACTTCGACCACATTGGCGCAGTGGCGCCGATGGCGCGCAAGACGGGCGCACCGGTCTACTGCCCGGCGGGTGAGCTTCAGCTGTTGACCGAAAGCGCTCGCTTCACGCCGCCCGGCTTCGGGCCGTTCGAGTCCTACGAGCCGGAGCAGACACTCTCCGGCGGCGAGCACCTGTCGCTCGCCGGGATCGAGCTCGACGTCCTCTCGACGCCCGGACACAGTCCTGGCCACCTGACCTACGCCGCCAGCGGTGCGCTGTTCTCCGGCGATGTGCTCTTCCAAGGGTCGGTCGGGCGCGTCGATCTCCCGGGCGGCAACTGGGCGACGCTGCGCGACTCGATCGCGACGCTCGTCGACGGGTATCCGGCCGACACCATGGTTTTCCCGGGGCACATGGGCGTCACGACGCTCGGACGCGAGCTGGCGAGCAACCCGTTCCTCGAAGAGATCCGCGAGCGGCGGCTGCCCGCGCGGCCTTGAGCGGGGAGAAGATCAAAGCCCCGCGGGGCACCTACGACGTCCTCGGCGAGCAGGCGGCGGCCCGCGCGCGAATCGAGGAGCTCGCCCGCACGCTGCTCGAAGGGGCCGGCTACGAACGGATCGAGACGCCGGTCTTCGAGGCGACCGACCTGTTCGCCCGCGGCGTCGGCGATTCAACGGACATCGTGCGCAAGGAGATGTTCACCTTCGAGGACGCCGGCGGCCGGTCGCTGACCTTGCGGCCCGAGGGCACCGCGCCCGTCTGCCGCGCCTTCATCGAGCACGGGATGCACAAGCGCCGCATGCCGGTGAAGCTCTGGTACCTGTCGTGCTTCTTCCGCCACGAGCGTGCGCAGGCGGGTCGCTACAGGGAGTTCTGGCAGGTCGGCGCGGAGACGATCGGCTCCGACGACCCGGCGGTCGACGCCGAGTCGATCACGCTGTGCGCGCGCGTGCTCGAACAGGTCGGCGCGCGCGGGGTGCGCCTGCGGCTCTCGAGCCTTGGCAGTCCGGAGACGCGCGCCGCCTATCGCGACAAGCTGACCGACCACCTGCGCGCGAACGAAACGCGGCTCTCCGACGAGGTCCGCGCACGGATCGACCTTAACCCGCTCCGGGCGTTCGACTCCGAACACGAGGGGACGCTGGCCGTGATGGAGACCGCGCCGCTGCTGATCGATGAGCTCGCGGCGGACGACCTCGAGCACTTCGCCGAGGTACGCGCACTGCTCGAGGTGGCCGGGGTTCCCTATGAGCTTGACCCGACGCTGGTGCGCGGTCTGGACTACTACACCCGGACGGTCTTCGAGTTCACCTCCGACGCGCTCGGGGCGCAGAGCGGCGTCGGCGGCGGAGGCCGCTATGACCGGCTGGTCGAGCAGCTCGGCGGCGCCGCGACCCCCGGCATGGGGTGGGCCGCCGGAATCGAGCGGATGCTGCTCGCCGCGGGCGAGGCGCCGCAGCCGGCGCCCGAGGTCGACCTCTTTGTGGCGCTCGCCGACGACGGGGAGGAGACCCGGCGCTGCGCCTTCAAGCTCCTTCAGGCCGCGCGCTCAGCCGCCCTGCCCGCGCAGATGGAGCTCGCGGGACGTTCGCTCAAAGGCCAGCTGTCCGGCGCGGCTGCGCTCGGCGCGCGGTTCGTCGCGATCGTCAGCGGCGAGGAGAGCCGGCTGAAGGACATGCAGGACGGCGGTCAGCAGACGATCGCGACGGATACGGTCGTGCACACCGTGCTGCGCGCCCAGCGCGCGCTGTAACTACCCGGCGCGGCGCTGCGCGGCCCTAGACTCGCGCAGATGGCGCTTTCAAGCGACGAGCTGACGGTCCATCTGCGGTATCCGCTCGGCCTGGAACACACTCCGGCCGGCGCCTACACCGGCGCCGCGGGGGGCGCCGCGTGCGGCGACCTCGTGCGGATCTCCCTCGCGCTCGACGACTCCGGTGCGACCATTGCGGACGCCGGGTTCGCCGCCGGGGGCTGCGCTTCGATACGCGCTGCCGGCAGTGCCGTCGTGGCGCTGGTGCGGGGCCGAGACCTGCTCGACGCCGCACGCGTCGGCGAGCACGAGATTTCGCAGGAGCTCGGCGGACTCTCGCCGGCCGGGGCGCACGCGGCCGAGCTCGCCGCCGACGCGCTCCATCGCGCGCTGGGCGGTGCACTGCGGGGCGCCGGAGAGCTGCCGGCCGCGCCGGGCCGCGCCGTAGTCGCGATGAGCGGCGGCGTCGACAGCGCGACTGCCGCGCTGCTCGTCTCGCGCGACGGCGAGTCGGTCGGCGTCACGCTCGAGCTGTGGGCCGATCCCGAGAACGACGGCGAGGCCAGCTGCTGCTCGGCGCAATCGGTGCGCGCGGCGCGGGCCAGCGCCCACGCGCTCGGCCTCCCGCACTTCTCGATCGATCTGCGCGAGGAGTTCCGCGCCGGCGTCGTCGAGCCGTGGCTCGAGGGGCACGCGGCGGGTCTGACGCCGAACCCGTGCGTCAGCTGCAACGGCCGCGTGCGGCTCGACGCGATGCTCTCGCTCGCCGATCGGCTCGGCGCGCAGAGCCTCGCGACCGGGCACTATGCGCGGCTCGCCCCGGGACCGGTGCTGCGCCGCGCCGCGGACGCGGCCAAGGACCAGAGCTACGTGCTCAGCGCGCTCTCGCGCGATTCGCTCGCGCGCCTGCGCTTCCCGCTCGGGGAGATGAGCAAGCCACAGGTGCGCGCGCTCGCCGAACGCGAAGGCATCTCGGTCGCGCGGCGGCCCGATTCGCAGGACCTCTGCTTCCTCGCCGGAACCGGCAGCGAGCGTTTCCTCGCGCGGCACGGCGGCCTCGGGGAGCGGCCGGGGCCGGTCATCGGCGTCGCCGGCGAAGCGCTCGGCAGCCATCCTGGTGCCCACCGCTTCACTGTCGGGCAGCGCCGCGGTATCGGCGTCACGAGCGCCGAGCCGCTCTACGTGATCGCCACCGACGCCGCTCAGAACACTGTCACCGTGGGCCCGCGCGAGGCGCTCTTGACCGACCGGCTCGAGCTCTCAGCTCTCGACCTCCGGCTGGCGGCCGAGGAAGTCGACGCCGTCCAGATCCGGGCCCACGGGCGCCCCCGAGCGGCGCGGATCGCGCGTGCCGCCGGTCTTGAGGCGACGGTTCTACTCGACGAACCGCTTGAGCGCACGGCGCCCGGCCAGGTCGCCTGCCTCTACGCCGGGGATCTCGTTGCGGGCCACGGCGTGATCTGCGCGTAGCGGCCGGAGCGCGGCCCGCCTAACATCCTGCAGCGATGAAGACCGACGAGATCCGCGAGCGCTTCCAGCAGTTCTTCGAGGAGCGAGGGCACCTTCGAATCCCCTCGGCATCACTCGTTCCCTCGGCGCACGATCCGTCGGCGCTGCTGACGGTCGCAGGCATGCACCCGCTCAAGCCCTACTTCCTGGGTCTCGAGAAGCCGCCGGCGAGCAGGCTGACCGATTGCCAGAAGGTGTTCCGCACGGTCGATATCGACCAGGTCGGTGACACCGCGCGACATCTGACGTTCTTCGAGATGCTCGGCAACTTCTCGTTCGGCGACTACTTCAAGCACGATGCGATCGCGTTCGCCTGGGAACTCTCGCTGGACGTCTTCGGCCTCGATGCGGATGACGTTTGGGTGACCGTCTTCGAAGGCGACGAGCAGCTCGGGCTCGGCCCCGACGAGGAGGCAATCGAGCGCTGGCTGGAGGTCGGCGTGCCGCGCGAGCGGATCGTCGCCTGCCCGCGTTCGGAGAACTTCTGGCAGGCCGGTCCCACGGGCCCGTGCGGCCCGTGCTCGGAGCTGTACCTCGACCGCGGCGTCGAGCACGGCAAGCCTGATGATCTTCCCGGCGGCGAGAACGAACGCTTCCTGGAGTACTGGAACCTCGTCTTCATGCAGTACGAGCAGCACCCGCCGGGCCACGGGGCGCCGCTCAGCCCGCTTCCCGCGAAGAACATCGACACCGGGCTCGGGCTGAACCGGATGGCGGCGATCCTGCAGGACGTGACGTCGGTGTTCGAAACCGACCAGTTCGTGCCGTTGCTCGAGCTCGGCGAAGAGCTCGGCGCGCCACGTTACGGCGAGCATCCCGACAGCGACCGCGCGCTGCGCATCCTCGCCGACCACGGGCGTGCAATGACCTTCCTGACGGCCGACGGCGTGGTGCCCTCCAACGAGGACCGCGGCTACGTGCTGCGCCGCGTGATGCGCCGCGCAATCGCCCAGGGCCGCGCGCTCGAGTTCGCGCCGGGCTTCCTGGTCCGCTACGCCGAGCGCGTGCGCGAGCTGATGGGCGCCGCCTATCCGGAACTTTTCGAACAGCGCGAAGTAACCGACATGTGGCTCGCCAGCGAGGAGGAAGGATTCTCCCGCACGATTGCCCAGGGGATGCACACGCTCGGCGAGTACGTCGCGGCCGCGCGCGCCGCCGGCGCGGGCACGCTCAGCGCCGAACAGGTCTTCCGGCTGCACGACACCTACGGGTTCCCGCAGGACATGACGCGGGAACTCCTCGAGCGTGAGGGGCTCGGGATCGAAGGCGACTTCGAGACGCTGATGGACGAGCAGCGCCGGCGCGGACGTGCGACGGCACGCCGTGCGACCGGCGAGACCACCGAGCTCACGGCGGCCGCCGCAACGCTGGGGGCGGACGCACCGGCGGTGAGCTTCACCGGCTACGAGCACCGTGAGCAGCAGACAGCGGTGCTCGCCGTCGGCGACGGTGAGGGCGAACTGAAGATCGTCAAGCTAGCGCAGTCGCCGTTCTACGCTCCCGGCGGCGGCCAGGTCGCCGACACCGGCGTGATCGAAGCGCTCGACGGCGGCTTCCGCGGTCGCGTGGTCGACGTGCTGCGGCTCGGCGACGACCAGGCGCTGGCGGTAGAGATCGAGGGCGGCGAGCTCGCCGAGGGGGAGCAGGTTCTCGCGCGAGTCGACGCGCGCGAGCGCCACGCGATCGAAGCCAACCACACCGCCACGCATCTACTGCAGGCCGCGCTGCGCAGGGTGCTCGGCGAGCATGTGCGTCAGGCCGGCTCGTACGTCGGCCCCGACAAGCTGCGCTTTGACTTCTCGCACGGCAAGGCGCTCAGCGACGCCGAGCTCGAGCAGGTCGAGGAGCTCGTGAACGGCTGGATCTCCGAGAACGACTCGGTCCACGCGCTCACGACCACACTTGATGAGGCCAAGCGGATGGGTGCGATGGCGCTGTTCGGAGAAAAGTACGGCGAGATCGTGCGACTGGTCGAGGTCGGGGAAGGCGACTATTCGCGCGAGCTCTGCGGTGGTACCCACGTGCGCAGCACCGCGGAGATCGGACCTTTCACGATCATCGCCGAGACTTCGAGCTCGGCGAACGTGCGCCGGATCGAAGCGCTGACCGGGCCGGCTGCGGTCGAGCACCTGCTCGCGCGCGATCGCGTCCTGCGCGAGCTGGCAGCGGAGCTGCGAACGCGCCCCGATGAGGTGCCCCAGGCGGTCGAGCGCCTAGCGCAGGAGCGCAAGCGGCTCGAAAAGGAGGTCCGCGCCGGCGCCGCGGCCGGCCAGGTCGACGCGGGCGAGCTCGCGGCGGAGGCCGATGAGCTCGACGGCACGCGGGTGCTTGCAACGACCGTCGAGGTGGCCGACCCGAAGGCGCTGATGGACACGCTCGACCGTGTGCGCGGCCAGCTGCCCTCCGGGGCCGTCGTGCTCGGCGCGATCGTCGATGATCGTGTTCACCTCGCAGTTGCTGTCTCCGAGGACCTGATCGCGCGCGGCGTGAAGGCAGGCGCGATCGTCAAGGTGGCGGCCGCGGAGGTCGGCGGCGGCGGGGGAGGCCGTGACGGCGTCGCGCAGGCCGGCGGACGCGACCCGGAGGGCCTACCGCGGGCGCTGGATGCTGCGCGTGGGGCGATCCGCGAGGCGCTCGGCGCCTGAGCGCAGTGCGGGCCCTCGCGCTCGACTACGGCAGTGCCCGATGCGGCGTGGCGCTCAGTGACCCGACCGGGACGATCGCAACCCCGCTCGACGTCGTTGAGCAGCCGGGCACCAAGCGCGGCATGGCGCGGCTTGCAGCAGTGGTAGAGGAGCACGAGGCCGACGTCGTCGTCGTCGGCCTTCCGCTCGCGCTGGCCGGGCACGACACCGAGCAGACACGCGAGACGCGCGCATTCGCGGAGCGCCTTGCCCGACGCATCGCGCCTGTGCCTGTCGAGCTACACGACGAGCGCCTCACGACGAGGATGGCGCAACGCTTCGGAGAGGGGGCACGCGCCGCCGAGGACTCGCGTGCGGCAGCACACCTGCTCGAGGGCTACCTCGCCGCCCGTCGGGCGTGACCAGCGGCGTCGATAGTCTCGGGGCAGTTGGCGGGACAGCGCACATCTGAGGAACGCGAACGCGACCGCTTGGACCGGGAACGCCGGAGGGCGGAAAAGCGTGGAGAAGATTTCCCCGAGCCCGGCGTTTCGGGGGAGGCCTTCGCGACGTCGGCCGAGCCTGAACCGGAGGCCGCGCAGCCTGAGCCTGAGGTCGCGCCGCCGGAGCTCGAGCGGGAGGTCGCGCCCCCTGAGCCGGAAGTTCTGCCGGCCGAGCCTGAGCCGGAGCTCGCGCCGCCTGAGCCCGAGGTTGCGCCGCCGGAGCCTGAGCCGGAGGTCGCGCCGCCTGAGCCGGAGGTTCTGCCGCCGGAGCCTGAGCCGGATGTCGCGCCGCCTGAGCCTGAGGTTGCGCCGCCGGAGCCTGAGCCGGAGGTCGCGCCGCCTGAGCCCGAAGTTCTGCCGGCCGAGCCTGAGCCCGGGCTCGCGCCTGGGGTTGCGCCCGATCCGGTTGAACCTTGGCTCGCTGATGAGCCATCCCGCGCGGACCTCGAAGCCCCCGGCGCCCACGAGGTACCCGAGGCGCTGCAGGAGCACTCGATTGATGGCGATCCGCCGCACGAGGAGCCGCTCCAAGATCAGGTGTGGGAAGACGAGTCGCCCGCGCTGTACGTCGGGCATCCGGCACACGACGAGGCGATGGCGGCGGTCGACGCCGCAGAGGCCGGGCAGCCGCTCCCTTACGTCGCGACGGGCACGCCGGCTGAGATCGCGCACGAGATGGCTCCCGATCAGGTTCCTGACCCGCTCGCTCGCACGCCGCGAGCTCGTCCCGCGAGCGCTCCGGCCGCTCCCCGCTCACGGCGAGGCGGCGTGATCACGCGGGGCATCGCGATGCTCGCTTTGCTCGCGGTCATCGCGGCCATCGTCCTCGTCGTGCGCTCTGGCTCGAGTTCATCGCCGACTGCTGTCAAGACGACGCCGGTGACGAAGGTCACGATCCCCGAAGGCAAAACCCGCCAGCAGGCGGCGCAGATCGCCCGCGCGAAGGGATTGACGG
>Ga0182016_10004199_pt1 | contig 16051 bp, 18 predicted proteins | sample 712S2MmetaG_FD_120491 | JGI IMG/M metagenome (GOLD analysis project Ga0182016, IMG submission 120491) | Permafrost microbial communities from Stordalen Mire, Sweden - 712S2M metaG | ecosystem: Environmental > Terrestrial > Soil > Wetlands > Permafrost | place: Sweden: Stordalen | collected...
GTAATCTCCTGAACCGACATGCCCGCCTCAAGATTCGCAAAGACTGTCTGAACGGGCATCCGCGTTCCTTTGAATACCCAAGCCCCGCTCACCTTGCCAGGGACACTTTCGACCGCGTCGCATTGTGACCAATCGAGATTCGCCATGGGTCGCACTCCTTCTCCAAGACTACGCCAAAACACGCCAATTTCAACAGCCGATCACACCACCGTCATATCCTGCCCCTTCGCTTCGCGGCCCAGCAGCGCAAGGCCCGCCAAAGCCAGAGCCACCACGATTACAGTAATCGCCAGCACGGCGGGATAGTTGCCCGACCGTTCGGCTGCCAGCGCTTGCGCTTTCCCATTCCACGAGGTGACTAGACCACCGAGTTGGTAGGCAAGACCCGGCGCCGTCGCTCGCACCGGGGCCGGCGATAACTCCGTCAGATAAGCCGGCACAACGCCCCACGCACCCTGCACCATGAACTGCATCAGCACCGCTCCCGCGCCCAGCGCAAAGGCCGAGTGCCCATACGCCCACAGCGGAATCACCGGGATCGACAACAGCGCCGCCGTCACGATGGCACGCTTGCGGCCCCATCGCTCAGACAGGGTGCCAAAGACAAACCCGCCGGCGATGGAGCCGAAACCATAGAGGACGCCGATCGACCCCACGGTCGAGGGGTTCAGCTTTGCATACGTCGTGAGAAATGTCGGGTACACATCCTGCGTGCCGTGCGAGAAGCTCATAAAAGCCGTCATGAGCAGTACGAGAAACAGAAAAGTAGGCAGGAATTTCAGCAGCAGCGCCCAGGTTCCGGCTCCGTGCTCCCGCTGCTCTCCGGCTGTCCGTGTTAGACGATTCTGTTCGCCAGCCAGCCACACAGGCGACTCCGCCACCCGCGCTTGCACATAGAAGACCAACAGTGCCGGCATCGAGCCCAGGATGAACAGGCCGCGCCAGCCGATGCCGGGCACATGCATTCCCGCCAACCCAAATCCATTGAAGAAGAGGGCGAATGCGCCGGAGGCAAGGATCGACCCCATCGCGTAGCCCTCCTGCAAAATGCCACTGAAGGTTCCGCGGCCCTCTTTGGGCAGAGTCTCAAATACCAGCGCCGCGCCCACGCCCCATTCGCCTCCCATGGCCAGGCCGAAGAGCCCGCGCAGCACCAGCAGCGATGTGAGCGACGGGGCAAATGCACAGGCGAGTTCAATTACAGAAAAGCTCAGGATGTTCACCATCAGGACAGGCCGGCGGCCATATCGATCAGCCAACATGCCGAAGAGCAGAGCTCCCACCGGCCGGAATGCCTGTGTCAAAAACACCGCGCCCAGCACCCCCGAGGGCTGCGTATGAAACTCCTTCGCAATGGCCGGAACGCAGAAAATAAGGATGAAGAAGTCCAGCGAGTCCATGGTCCAGCCCAGAAAAGCGGCTAGAAACGTGTGCCGCTGCGAGCCGCTCAGGCGACGGAAGTTTTGGACGACCGCCCGGAAGTGATCCAAAACCGATGAAGACGTGGGGACGGACGAAGACATAGCCGGGAGAATACCAGACGCAATCGCCGAAACACTACTGACACAATGCTGTCAGGAGCGGGCGCGCATGCTCTCTTCATGAAGAAGCCAATCATGTAGTTCGAAATCCCGGCGCTTGACCTGAATCGGGCAAGTGCGTTCTACGAGAAGATTCTCGCAGTCACCCTCAACCGCGGCGACATGGGCCCCACCTCGCTCGCCGTGTTCCCCTACGATCGTGACCAGGCCACGGGCGGCACCCTGATTACCGGGCCCGGCTTCAAACCCTCCACCGAAGGTGTCATCATCTACCTCAACGCTGGTGAATCTCTGGATACCGTGCTCGAACGCGTTGAGCCGGCTGGCGGCGCAGTTTTTTTACCACGCACCCCACTACCAGGCATAGGATTCTATGCTCAATTCGGCGACACCGAAGGCAACCGGGTGGGCTTGTTCGCCACTGCCTGATAATGTTGCTGCATGCGCCGTGCCGACCGGCTCTTTCAAATCGTGCAACACCTGCGTGCACGGCGGCTCACCACCGCCGCGCAACTGGCCGAGTTGCTCGCTGTTTCCGACAGAACCATCTATCGCGACATCCGCGACATCTCCCTTTCCGGAATCCCCGTCATGGGCGAGGCAGGGGTTGGCTACTGCCTCGACCGGTCGTTTGAGCTCACTGCCCTCATGTTCACTCCCGATGAAGTCGATGCCGTCGTCGTCGGCCTCCGCATGGCGCAGGCGTTCGCCGGACAAAGGCTCCGCGATGCTTCGGTCACTGCTCTCGACAAGGTCATCCTCGCCTTGCCAAAGAACCGCCGTGCCGAGGTTGAACGCACCCAGATCTACGCGCCGCCGGTTCCTGCCCATCGCGACGTCGATCCCATCCGGGAGATGCTGAACACTGCGATCAATGAGCACGCCGTTCTCCAGATCACCTATGCCGACGACGGCCAGAAGAAGTCGACGCGGTGTGTACAGCCTGTCGCTCTCCACTTCTGGGGATCGGTCTGGACGCTGGCGGCCTGGTGCCGGCTTCGCGTTGATTTTCGCAACTTTCGCCTCGACCGGATCAGTGCCTGCACCCGCACCGGGGAGGCCTTTATCGACGAACCGGGTAAGACCCTTCCAGACTTTCTTCGCAAGGTTGGCGTCCGCCAGGACAGTCAGAAAACTTTCCCATAATATTTGTTGCAACGAATAAAGACTCTGCCGCGTCTGTAATGGATACGGAAAGTTTTGTGCGGAGCCCTCCTCGGTGTCCCCTTGCCCGCACGCACATGGCCAGAGCCCCGGCTCAGCCAACCAACTCAGCGGCCCTATGGCGCGGAAACCGCCTGGAGCCCAGCACTGAAAGGAATTGAAAATATGAAGCGTTTGGCACTTGTCACCGGAATTCTGGCACTCGTAGCTCCCCTGGCCCTGGCGCAAACCTCCACCTGGACCTCCGATCCGAACCACAGCGAGGTCGACTTCTCGATCACCCACCTCAGCGTTTCCAACGTTCACGGGCGATTTGGCCATGTTACGGCGACCATCAACTTCAACGAGGCGGACGTCTCGAAGTCCACCGTGAACGCAACCATTGACGTTGCCGGCGTAGACACCGGCGAAGAGGCCCGCAACAACCACCTCAAGAGCCCTGACTTCTTCGATGTCGCCACCTACTCCACAGCCACCTTCACTAGCACCAGCGTGACCAAAACCGGGAACGGTTTGGCGATCAACGGCAACCTGACGCTGCACGGCGTCACCAAGCCAGTGGTCCTCACCGCAGACGGTCCGCGCGGCCCTCAGCCGGGCATGGATCACAAGCCGCACGCCGGTTTCTCTGCCACCACGATAATTAGCCGCAGCGCCTTCGGCATCGGGGCCAAGTTTCCTGGTGCAGTTGTCGGCGACGATGTGAAGCTCAATATCGACCTGGAAGTCGTCAAGCAGTAAGCGGTCTCTGCCGGCGCCCCACAGTGCCGGCGTGCTCTGAGGGGCGCGGTGTGTCTGCCGCGCCCTTTCATGCATGCTTCTGATTCCCGCAGCGATTGGAGAGATCGTCGATGGCTGGCCTTAAACTTGAAATTGCGCAGGAACCGCCTTTTTCCAGCGTGGAAGAAGAGGCGCTGCTCAACCTTCTGCGCACTTCCGACTGCCTGCACCGCGCTTTCCACCTGAAAACCCGCGATTGGGGCGTTACTTCCACGCAGTACAACGTTCTGCGCATTTTGCGCGGAGCGCAGCCGCACGGACTTACCTGTTCGGCCATCGGCACGCGCATGATCACCGCCGAGCCTGATATAACCCGCCTGCTCTCCCGGCTCAAGGCCCTCAAATACGTTCGCCAGCAACGCGACAGGCACGACCGGCGCGTAGTCTGGACGCAGATTTCGCAGACGGGGCTTGAATTGTTAAAGGAGATGGATCCCGTGATTCAGCAGTTGCCGATTGACCTGCTGGGTCACCTGGACAAAGCTCAACTTGCGGAGTTGATCCGCCTGCTGGAACTGGCGCGGACACGGAGCGAGGAACCGCTTCAACCGGTGAGTTGTACAGGGGAACGATGTAGCGAAGAGCGGACTACCGCGAATTAGGCGAGGAAATCCGGCTCTTACTGGCCCAGGACCTTTTGCGCTACAGTTTCCTCATCGGCATCGGTCTGAATGATCTTGTTATGCAGGCAGTAGAGAGCCAGTTCAAGCCGGTCTGAGACTCCCAGCTTGTCGTAGATCTTGCGCAGATAATTTTTGATCACCTGTTCCGTCGTTCCCAGCTGGAAGGCAATCTCCTTGTTGCGCTTGCCCTGCGTGATGCAGGTGATGATGGCCATCTCTTTGGGCGACAGCCGGGGTTGCGTCCGGGGGCTCACCAGCGCGGCGGCTTGCGACCGGTAGGCCTCAATCACCCAATTGACGGACTGGTTGTCGATCCAGGTTTCGCCAGCGGCGATCCGGCGCACACAGCGCACCAGCAGATCGGGCGAAATGGACCGCGAAATGATGCCGCGAACCCCGCGCCGGTAGAGTTCCACCGTGTGGTTCTCGTCCGCCTGCACCGCTTGCACGATCAGCTTCATGTCCGGGGCAATGCGCAGAAGCTCGGGAATCACGTTGGCCGTGCCGGCCAGCATGCTTCCCTCGAGCAAAACGACGTCTGTGGGATAGCGTTCCACGGCAAAGCGCAGGTTTTCGATGGTATCCGCCTGCGCCACTACGCGCAGATCGTCTTCCAAAGCAAAAACCTTGCGGATGCCAACGCGGTAGATGGCCTGGGAGTCCGCAATGATTATGCGAACCGTCCCTGGCTTAACCGGAGCTTCAATCGTCTCGCCGTCTGAAGAATCGTCCAAGAATTCCATCGTTTATGCTGCCAGACCAACCAAGCCTGTCACTGTTCGGCGAAATGGTAGTCGTCGATTGTGGCGGCAGCCAGGTAATGAGTTTGACTCAATGAGCAGCGTACCACACGTCCTAGACAATCAACCAGAACATCGTTCAGGGTTCCCAGCACCGCGCCGGGCATTCGGAGCGAAAAGTGGATCGGCAGGCCCGATTTGAGTTCCCGATCCAACTCAAAAAGAACGCCGCTCGCGGAGACATTTCGAGACAACGCTGCAACCTCTCCATTGCTGGTGGATAGCATGACGGGCAGCGCCAGGGGAAAGCGCACCGCGCAGCGGACTTCCTGCCGGGCCATGCCATGAGCAGGGACGGCGAACGGACCCGACAACTCCTGTTTCAAAGCGTTCATTGGCTGTATCCTGGGCCCAGATTGGGCGCAACTGTCACCTTAAACCCAAAAACCCACTTCTCCAAGGGCACTAAAGTTCACCACTTAGGTAATTCATGCATTCGGGTTAAAAAATGTTCCGGGTAACCGAGACCACCGACGGACTCGCACCAAGTCAAGGTGTCCACAATTCAATAATTTATATACTAAAGAATTACTGCCCCTCAGGATTCAACATCATAAGTAACACCCTGTTCACTCATTAGATTCCCGCTTTTGTTTCTCAGGAAAAAATGCCGCGGACGCACCCACCCATTCCTGATTTTTATTGTGGTCCACCCCCATCATTTTGCCGCGACCCAGCCGCACCAGAGAGAGTACGGGCGTAAGAGCACCGTGATCCGGCCAAAGATACAGTATCCTGATCTCCGCCTGGGTGAGGCCATGCGGCGTTTCGATGGTGTGCGCAAATCGCATGCGCTGTTGCAACAGATACTCCTTACGCTTCTCTGCCGGAATCGCCTCAAGCTGCGCCTGGGTCGGATCGAATTCGATTCCCTTTCCGGCAAAGGAGAACAGCGGCTTGAGCAGCAGCTCGCCATAAACTGTCTCAGGCTCAGTTGAGTCAGGGAGCGGCACACCGGCCGCTGCCAGTTCCGCCCGCCCGTTTCCCATCAGAAAATCATCCACAAAAACAGCTGGAGGCACCACGTTATGCCTTTCAGATGGCAACGACTGGCCGCTTGAACCTGCCAACCACGGTATCGAGAACTTTGAAACCAGGAAGTACCAGTTTGGATGGCCAGCCCACTCCACATCCCATCCATAAGTGAGGTCGAACGGCAACTGCACCTGGCGCGCAATTAGCTCATCGGCAATGGCGCGATTGTAGATGCGGTGAATTGGCACCAGGCGCCCGTTCCGATCGCGGTAATGCAGCTTGTCCCCCACCGGTTCCAGGCTCCGTATATCGACCACAGCGATTCCCAGCTTGCGCGCGGTCACGTTGAAGTCTGGCAGCGTCTTCTGGTTCAGGGGGTCGAGCTCGGTGAGCACCACGTTTTGCGGATCATGACCAGCCAGCACCGTTTGCGCCATCAAGCCCCAATAGGCGGCCTCATCCAGTCCGCCCAAAAAGTTGCCCAGCTCACCGGGCAGACCAAAAGCGTCCCTGTAAGCGGAACCCAGGACGTCCTGGTAACCGTACACGGAGGGAAATGCCTGAATTTCGACAAGTCGCGGGGCTAATTCCCCAGCCTCGGTCCGCACCAAGGCAAAATCGGCGGTGAGGAAATTAGGGTGCACCGTCTCCCCGGCCACGGCGTAACCGGTTGGGATCGCCTGACGCGCGGCATTCAGATAATCTGCATTACCCAGCAGGCTCCGCGTCATTTCCGCTCCAGCGGCCGCCATCTCTCCAAGCAGCGACGATTCAAGGAAGACTGGCGTCTCCGCTATCCGGAATTCCACCCGCACCCCACAGCGGCCTTGCACCAGGTTCAAAAGAGTCTCGTACCGTTCCGCGGTGAAACGATCGTTGAATTGCCTGCGCAGCTCGGGAATCAACGTTTTGTCCTCTTCGCCATGGTAATCCGCCTTGGGGTTGTGCATCGTTTCGCGGCAGTTTCCGCCTTTTGTTACCGGTTCTGCCTTGAATTTCAACCTAAAACCGCCTGCTCCCTGTGGAAATCGATCAAAAACTGTGGAAAAACGGACAGTATTCTTTGATCAGTTACTTTTGTTGTAGAAATCCTACAACTTTTGGGGTACTATTTTTGTACAAGTTTGTTCCACTGGAGCAAGTCCTATATGAGTTCGAATTCGTTGAAGGTCCGTCTCGCAGTCCTTACGGCAGTCTTAGCTACGAGCACAGTCGTTGCGGTAGCAAGCTCGCCCATTCAGATGCCGCCACCGCCGACCAAGGGGCCGGGCGTGCTGGCCAACTCGCCCATTCAAATGCCTCCGCCGCCGACCAAGGGTCCAGGCGTTCTGGCCAACTCGCCCATTCAGATGCCCCCACCGCCGACCAAGGGACCAGGCCTTGTAGCAACCTCGCCGATTCAGATGCCCCCACCGCCGACCAAGGGTCCAGGCGTGCTGGCCAACTCGCCCATTCAGATGCCTCCGCCGCCGACAAAGGGACCAGGCCTTCTTGCGAGCTAGCAGTTTATCCGTATCGCGGAGTTCAGCTTGCCTAATTCGGAAATGATTGACATTCCGAGCACAATCAGTTGTTTGCCGCGAACTTTCCAGTGAATCCAAGCGTCCCGCTGTTAGACTCATTGCATTCTTCTGTCATGAGAAACCGGCGGGAGGTAGACGGTGAGTCAAGCTGACGCGTTTCTTTTAATTTCTGGGCCGTGTGCAGAGGCAGCGCTGCTTTTGCTGCTTCTGTACAGGCGCGCCTACCGCACCCTTCCTGTACTCTGCCTTTACGTGGCCTGGGGTCTGCTCAGTGACACTGTGCAACCGGCAGCGGAGTTGCATTACCCCCCTGCAGGGATGGCCATCTACCTGGTTTGTCTGGCAATCGATTCCCTTTTCCAGTTTGGTGTCTTGCTTGAGCTCTCCAGGTCAGTCCTGCGCCCCGTGGCACAGTTCCTTCCGCGCTGGACTTCGGTGGCCGTCGCGGCACTGATCGTTCTTGTTTGCGCAGTGATCTGGCCATTTTCACAATCACACTTAGTCAACGGCTTCTCAGCGGAACAGAGGATCCTGATTCATTTGGAACAAACGTTCTCGATTCTTCGCATTTTGTTCTTCCTCGTTCTTGCCGGGTGCAGCCAGTTGCTCTCAATCGGCTGGCGCGACCGCGAACTCCAGGTCGCTAGCGGTCTAGGATTTTTTTCGATGGCCAGTGTGGCAGTCTCCATTTTGCACGCGCGCGATTCCCTGTTTCCGGTGTATCACCGCATGGATCAATTCGTGTCTGCCAGCTATCTATGCTCTTTGATCTATTGGGTATATTGCTTTGCCCACCAGGAAGCCGAGCGCCGGGAATTTACTCCGCAGATGCAGAATTTCCTCTTGGCTTTGGCGGGTACCGCCAGATCTACCCGCATGGCCCTGACGGATTCGGCCAACGACAAGCGCCGGCCCCCCGGCGAGTAAGTTACCTCTAGCGTTCAGGCAATCCACGCGGATGTCTGGATTCTCCGCATCCCCAAGAATGCCTATATCCCATCTGTTCAAGGGTATCCGAGACCATTTGGAGGCTGGAATAGTCCAAGTGGGTTGCTTGCGCGCAATCGGAATTGGCGGGAGCAGCTACAACTTAAGTGGTAAATCAGCAAAATTTCCCCCACAAGTGAAAAGATTTCTGTTACTAGTAGGAGGTACCGCAAATACCGACCGGTCTGCATTGAGTCGTTTTGTGGTTACTAAAGGCTGGCCAGAGGAACACCAATGATTCTGATTGTGCTTCAAATTGCAGTAATTGGGTGCCTAGGCGTTTACCTCTTCCGGTGGCGAACCGCAGTGCGCCGCCGCAATGCTCAGTCCTGGGACTCGCTCATCGCACGCTTGCGCCCCGACTGGAGCGCACGTGAATTAAGCGATCAGTTCCTTTGGAAAGAAGGCCTGAACGCAACTCCACAGGATGCCTGGCAGCGCATGGAAGGCCCCAAGGGGCTCTGGGTGATGTACCAGAACGCGCAGACCATGCTGGAGATGGCCGACTACGCCGCTAGAAACAGCGACACTGTCGACCGCCTGCTCTTGGAGACCTTGCGCAGCGACGCCATGCAGATTCGGGTTTGCGTCCTGATGGCCCTGGTCCAGTATGGGTTTTCGAAGGCAAGCGAAGGTGTCCGCATAAATGCCTTCCGCGCCGCCACCATGTACACCGGAATGGCCGCACGCATGACTCAATTGCTTCAGGAAAGCAACCCGGTCATGGTCCCCAACTTCGTCGCAGCCATGTAACACTTGAAAACTTCCCCAGACAAAACCCCGGCCACGGCCGGGGTTTTCTGCTTTTGTCCTGAACTGCGGGCTCACGCCGCGTTTTCGCTGAGAAACGCGGTTATCCTGCCAAACTCGTCCTCACTCAGCCGAAAGTCCAGCGCAGGAGCCAAGCCCTCCACCTGCTTCCCACTGCGCCCTCCGACAATCGCCGCCGTTATGGCCGGGTGATGCAGCGTCCAGGCCACGGCAACCACGCCGGGGTTCACCCCATGGCCGCTGCCAATCTCCCGTAGCAGTTCTACCAGCCGAAGGTTTTTGCTCAGCCGCGGCTCGTTGAACTCCGCCGCACGCCGCCGCCAATCGTCCGCCGGAAAGGCCGCCACGCGTTCCGCCGTCATGGAGCCGGTCAGCAGCCCGGAAACCATCGGCGAATAGTTGATGACCCCGATCCCGTGCGACTCCGCAAATGGCAAGGCCTCCTGTTCGATGGCGCGGCGTAGCATCGAATACGGTGGCTGCAAGCTCGTAATTGGCGCAATTTTCTGCGCCCGCTTCATCTGCTCCACTGAGAAATTCGAGACACCGACCCAGCGCACTTTGCCTTGCTCCTTGAAGCGCGCCAGGGTCTCCCACCCCTCTTCAATCTCCTCTTCCGGATCCGGCCAGTGAATCTGGTAAAGGTCTATCGTATCCACGCCCAGTCGCCGTAGCGACCCCTCAACCTCCTCCGCCAGCGAGCCGGCCTTGAGCGAACGGTAAATCGACCGGTCTTCATGCCAGCGCATCGAACACTTCGTAAAAACCAGAGGCTTGGGCCCCGGGTGGCTCTTAACCGCCCGGCCAACCACTTCCTCCGAGTGGCCTAGACCATAGATTGCCGCCGTGTCGATCCAGTTAACTCCCAGATCGAGCGCGCGATGAATGGCTTCTATCGACTCGTTGTCGTCCTGGGGTCCCCAGGCGAATTCCCAGTTCCCTCCCCCGATGGCCCATGCGCCAAAGCCAATCGCGGTGAGTTGAAGGTCGGAGTTTCCAAGTGTACGAAGAGATTGCGAAGCAGTAGTCGTCATATCAGTACTTTGGATGCCCAAGTTTGCCATTGGCTGCAAGAATTGCGAATTCACCTTGGCGCTTGCGCACTATTTTTCCTCTATGCATCATTATTTGCTCTTGATGCATAGCAGCAATCTGTGGCACCATGCTAATCTATTGATGCGGTCATTCAGGAGGACAATCGGGTGAGAACAACCCTCGACATAAAGGACGATGTCCTTGAAAAGGTAAATGAGTACGCAGCCGCTCGTTCCATCTCAAAAAGCGCTGCTGTCTCCGCCATTCTGGAGCGAGGCTTCAACGCCGAAGTCCCGACGAAATGGGAGAATGGTATTTTGGTCTTTGACCCCGGACCCGGGTCGAAAATGGTCACGCTTGAACACACCTTGGCGATGGAAGATGCCATGGAGGATGAACTCGATTGAGCGTAGCCCTACTGGACGTTAACGCTCTCATTGCGCTGCACTGGCGACCACACATTTTCCATCAGGCCATGATGGATTGGATCGTGCGTAATGGCAGCGGCGGCTGGGCTACCTGTTCGCTTACTCAAGCTGGATTCGTTCGCGTCCTATCCAATCCATCGTTTGATCCGAACGCCCCATCGCCGGGAAATGCACTTGCATTGCTCAAGAAATCGACGGAGTCAAACCCTCAACATCATTTTTGGACCGATACAATACCGCTTACGGGCATCAGTCTTAGCCTTCGGAACCGAATACAGGGCCACAAACAAATCCCTGACGCCTATCTGCTGGCTATGTCCGCGCATTACAGAGGAACGTTGGTTACATTCGACTCCCGGATGCATTCGCTGGCCCCCAAGGGCAGTCAGGAGCATGCGGTCCTCGTGGTTCTTCGCTCATAACGCCGCGCTCAGAACTTTGCCTCTACGCCGCGATCAAGAACCGCCCCTCACGCATGATCTGCTCCTGCCCAGTCTCCGATTCAAGCCAGATATTGAAGCCTAGGCCGACCACGTCGATATGCGTCCCCGAGCGCCAGGGCGCACCGGTGTGTTCCCCATACGGATTCCCGAACGCGATGTGGATTCCCGGAAACTTCTCATCCTGCAAAATGTTACCGATTACGCGCTCCACTCCCAGATTGGTGCCGATTGCAAACTCGCCCACGCGGTCGGAGTTTTCATCGGTATGCGTGTAAGCCCAGAAATCCTGTTCCAGCCGCTTGTTCTCGCTCGTGCAAGTTACGATCCGGTTGCCGGCAATCTGAATGGTCAGAGGCGTTGCCTCAAGAAGCCCATAGCGCGCGCAAAGCCAGTCGCCCACCACGCCATCCACTACGAAGGTTCCATTTACTTCGCCGGGGGACGTGAAACACTCGCCGCCGGGCAGGTTGCCCCACTTCTCTTGCGAGATGATGCCGGAGGTCTTGAACCACTTGTAGCCCGGATTCATCTCCGCAATAATGTCGGTTCCCGCTGCGGTGGTGGCCCTGATCCGGGTAGCCTTCTTCACGCGGTCCAGGACTTTCTGGCTCAGCCGGTCCACCAGGTTGAAATCCGCCCGCATCCCCTGGCACATGATTTCCGGCGTAATGTTCACCATGTGCGCATGGCGCATCCGGCGGCGGTTCACCACGTCCGTCATCTGCATGCGCGAGTGCAGTTCATTGGCCTGCACCTGCACGGCAAAGATGGAAACCTGCGAAGTCTCCATGTCCTCAAGGACGGCCTGGGGCATATCGATCAGCGGTCTCGGGGACAGATCCTCCAGCAGGAAAACGTTCCACGCGCAGCCCCGCTCAACCAGTTGGGCGCCCAAGGCGGCGGCAATCGGTTCCGTCGCACGGTCGGTAATTAGCGTGACCTTCTCTGCTGGATCGATGCGCAGGCAGGTTGTGACGGCCGAAAGCGCGCCGGGTTTGAATTCAGCGGGGTAGTCGATGGATAGCAGGTGCTCGGAAGCTTCAGTCATGCGGCGGGTACATATCCTCACTGGAGTGGTTCATCGGCAAACATCGCCCATTCTTTGAGATTATCGGATAATTCATGGGAATGAAATAGAAGAAGTTCCGGGTATTGCCAGCTCAAGGGGAGTTTTCCAGAATCTTCTGCACCTTCGAGACTCCTTGGTTCGCTCGCATGGTGGGGCAAAGGGCTGTAGACTGAATTAGACAAGATGCTCGGAAGGACGACCGCCATTTTGAGTGGCGGGACCAGAAATGGGCAAATCCGATCAAGAATACCTCCTCGAATTGTGGGATTAGAACATCTGCCCGAACTGTGGCAAGCCAATCCCAGAGCGCAGCCGGGGTTGGCAGTGGAAAGAAGTCCGAGGGGGGATTTTGTACTCTGAGTTGCTATGCTGAGTATCACCAACGCGCATTAATCCAACGCGCCATTCAGGTCGCAACCATCGCAAAGCGCCATCGGGAGTCGTGAGAAAGCATGGCTACGTTGAACATCGGAAAAGCTGGAGCTGGCCTTTTCCCCAGTGAGTCTCCGAGAGCTGACAGTGCACCCGAGCCTCCTGCGTTAAAGTCTGGCATTTTGCCTGCTCAGGATATCCGAGATTTGATCGACAAGGGTCATGTCATCGCAGACCAGCCGATCGAGAGTGCACAAATTCAACCTGCAAGCTTAGATCTCCGGCTCGGCCGGACTGCCTATCGCGTACAAGCGAGCTTCCTGCCCGGGAAGCTTTCGACCGTAAGAGAGCGCATTAGGGCCCTCCAAATGGCAGAGCTCGATCTAAGCAAGCCGGCAGTGCTTGAAAGAGGATGCATCTATATTGTCCCGCTCCAGGAACAGCTCAATCTCCCAAAGAACACCTCGGCCAGCGCCAATCCCAAGAGCACCACGGGGAGATTGGATATATTCACCCGCTTGATCACAGACTATGGCATCGAGTTTGAACAAGTTCGCTTGGAATATAAAGGCCCACTCTACGTCGAGATTGTTTCGCGCACTTTCACTATCATTGTGAGCGAAGGAACGAAGCTCAACCAACTCCGTTTTATCCGGGGCAATCCATCTCAATCTGACAGCAAGACGACGGATCTGCACAAAAAGGAGACTCTCGTTTATATGGGGGACGACAGTCCTACCAAGGCAATTATCGATGAGGGTGTGCGAATTTCCGTTTGCCTCCAGGGTGACGAAGCTTCGGACACCGTGGCTTATAGAGCTAGAAAAAACGCTCCCGCTGTGGACCTTAGCAAGATCGGATACTACCCCATTGACGAATTTTGGCATACCGTACACCAGCCCAGAAGCAGGGCCATCATTCTCGATCCGGGCGACTTCTACATTCTGGCATCCAAGGAGAGGGTCAGAGTACCTCCTGATTTTGCTGCCGAAATGGTGGCATTCGACCCTTCCATGGGCGAGTTTCGCATCCATTATGCCGGTTTCTTCGATCCAGGATTTGGCTACGGCTCCGGCGACATTCTCGGGACTCGCGCGGTTCTGGAAGTGAGAGCTCATGAGGTCCCCTTTCTCATCGAAGATGGGCAGATCGTTTGCCGATTGCTTTACACGCCTTTGGTCTCCCGTCCGGACACAATTTACGGAATTGGGATTGGGTCGAATTATCAGCGCCAGGGGCTTGCATTGAGCAAACAGTTCGTTCAACCAAATACGCAAAGAATGACGCCGCAGTAGCGGATTGTTGCCGAAGTTGGAGCGTTTTGTTTATTGATCGATTCCTCGTTCCTCCTCTAAAGCCCAGCCGCGGTCTCCTTCGCCATGTAATCAACCACCGCCCGCAAGTCGCCTTTCGACTCCTCAAAAACTTTCAGTTGGCGGTCGGCGCCCGTGCCGGTTTCCATGATGCGACGTACTCCGTTGATCGCCTCGCGGCTGCCCAGCTCGTCCACCACCGGATCGATCAGCATTAGATACTCTTCCAGCAGATCGCGCAGGGGCAGTTCCTGCTGGCGGCCAAAGTCGATCAACTTGCCATCGAGTCCATAACGCACGGCGCGGAATTTGTTCTCCATCAATAGCGGGCGCGCGTACTGGCGAAAATCCTGGTTCGCCGCGTGCAGCTTCCACAGATACATGGCCGTGGCCTGAATCAGAGCTGCGATGGCCACTGTCTCCTCGGCGCGCAGCGGAATGTCGCAGGCCCGCACCTCGACTGTATTGAAGAATGGATGGGGGCGGATATCCCACCAGATCTTTTTCGCGTTGTCGATGCAGTTGGTGCGCACCAGCAGGCTGACGTAGTTCTCAAATTCGGAGTAGCTGGAGAAGGCGTCGGGAATTCCGGTGCGCGGGAAGTTCTCGAATACTTTGGCGCGATATCCTTTGTAGCCCGTGTTCAGCCCCAGCCAAAAGGGCGAATTGGTGGCCAGCGCCATAATGTGGGGCAGAAAGTAACGCATCGAATTCATGATGCGGATGGCCGCCTCGCGGTCCTCGATGCCCACGTGGACGTGCAAGCCGAAGATCAGGTTGGCGCGGGCTACTAATTGCAAATCCTTGACGACCTGGTGGTAACGCGGGTCGGGATAAATCTCCTGCGTGCGCCAGTCGGCAAAGGGGTGCGTGGCGCCGGCTACCAGTTGCAGGCCGTGATCGCAAGCCAGCTTGATCATCTCGCGGCGCAGTTCGTAAATGTCTTCGCGCGCCTCGTCGATGTTTTGGCAAACGCGTGTGCCAACCTCGATGACGGAGGTGTGCATCTCCGCCTTCACGCGCTCCTGGAGACGGAGTTTGCCCTGCGCCAGCATCTCCGTCTGAATGTGCGAGCGGAGATCGCGCGTCACCGGGTCTATAGTCTGATACTCCTCTTCAATACCGAGCGAGAAGGATGGGCGCATGGCGACTCCTTGAAACAGCTTTGCGCCATTGTACGGGAAGAGGGAGGGGGCAGGGCCCCTGGGTCAGAGATTAGTGGTCGGGAATACGCGCCTTCACAATCGCGCAACGGCCCCAGTCGCAGGAGCGAAGCCTTCGAACACTTGGCCGGAGCCTGCTAGTCTTTCGAATCCGAGTCCTTCGGCAGCTCAATATAGACCAGCCCAAACCTGGTCTTTCCATCCTGCGCATCGCCGATGCCCACGATGCGAAAACGCAAGGGCGTGCCGGCACGAAGCTCGTGATCCGTCGAAGAATTTCCGTTAACTTCGATATTTCCGCCCTTGCTCGCCGAGCAGGTTAGCCCACTGTGCGTCACCGTGAGCGCGCCAACCGGCTTACCCTTATAGCACTCCAGAACCTCGCCATAACGCGACAACGGCTTGCGATAGTAGTCCAGAACGCGCGCGGGCGAATCGCTTGAGGCATAGCTTGCGACCAGAAGGCTGAAATGGAAGGCGTTCAAGCCAAAACCAAGGTTGGCTGCCGAGTCGTTGTCCTTGTCCTTCCACGGCGTGGCGCCGGGATAAACGGGCAGCCCGATGTCTTTTGCCGTGGCGTGAGCGTTGGCATGCAGGTCGAGGCTAAAACCGGAGTCTTGTGCATTGCAAGACGCGCCGCCTACCACTACAAATGCGGCCAGGGCAGCCGCCTGAACCATCGAATTGAATGGATTCCTCACGATGAGATTCTCCTCCGCGCCGACTGTGCAAGATACGAATCGCGGCACAGAAAAGTTCCGGGCTTGGTTTTCGACATCTTGAACACCGAGAGAGCGGTCGATCAGCGGCAAAATATTCGCTTTTTATTCTCTTTTCGAGTTATTATGCGGTTAAGCGATGAATCTCTTTTCCCAACTTGCGGTGGAACCGACGCACGAGGAGATCTACCCTGGCGCCGTGTTGATGCGGGGGCTGGCGCTGCCGCAGGATGCCGAGTTTCTTGCCGCCATGGAAGGCATTTTGGCCGCCGCACCCCTGCACCACACAATGACTCCAGGTGGATTGCCCATGGGCGTGATGGTGTCGGACTGCGGAACTCCCGA
>Ga0182016_10004200_pt1 | contig 16045 bp, 11 predicted proteins | sample 712S2MmetaG_FD_120491 | JGI IMG/M metagenome (GOLD analysis project Ga0182016, IMG submission 120491) | Permafrost microbial communities from Stordalen Mire, Sweden - 712S2M metaG | ecosystem: Environmental > Terrestrial > Soil > Wetlands > Permafrost | place: Sweden: Stordalen | collected...
CGTCGCTGCCGGGCGCCTGAAGTTCCCGACTTGGCGCTCATGCAGACAAGGTACAATCATGCCGGCACAAAGATACCGCAATTCTTTCAGAGGGGTATCAACTTTATAACACAGTAGTACTAGAAGCCGCACGCCGGCAAAGGCCAGCACCGCCCCGGCAACCCCGCCCATTGCCGCCAGCACCAGGCTTTCAGTCATCCGCAGGCTGAAGAGGCGCGCCCGGCTTGCCCCTAATGCGGCGCGCACTGCGGTTTCGCGCTCAGCATTCGCGCCGCGAGCCAATTGCAGATTCGCCAGGTTCACGCAGGTAATCAGCAGTACGCTGCCCACCGCCGCAAACAGCATCCACAGCGCTCCGCTTATGTTTGCCGTTACATCTTTCGCCAGCGGCGTAACCGCAATTCCTAAATGCAGCGGCAGATGCGCTGAGAGCGAATACGCCTGTTGCAGCCCTTCAAGCTCGGCGTTGGCTTCGGCCAGCGTCACGCCTGGCTTCAGCCGCGCAATCGACTTGTAGTTATAGTTGCCGGTGTCGTTGCTCAGGGCGGGATCAGATGGCGCGAACGGAGCATACATCAAGACGCTGATTGCGGCTTCCTGAAAAATCATTCCGTGAGCAAGTGCAATCTGCGGAAAGCGCACCCCCGCCGGCAGTATTCCCACCACGGTATAAGGCTCGCCGCTCACACGCACCGTCTTGCCAATTGCCCCGGGATCGCCCTGCAAAAGTGTTTGCCAGGCCTCATAACTGAGGATCAGAACATGGTCCGCGCCATGTTGTGCTTCGCTGGGCAAAAAACCCCTTCCCATCGCCGGCTGCACTCCCAGCACGTGAAAAAAGTTTGGAGACACTTCAAGCGCGCCAATAATATTCGGCCGGTCGCCGCTTGGCGAAACGCTTAGGCCGCGCGTTTGAAAAATAGCAATGTCTTCGAGCGTTTTTGCCGTGTTCTTCAGCCGCATAATATGCCGGTAATTGTCAGGCGCTTCAGTTCTCTGGCCGTGGTCCTGCACCTCCACCTCGCGCACTACCACCAGCCGGTCCTGATCGGGAAACGCGAACGGCTTGAGCAACACTGTATTCACTACGCTGAACATGGCAGTGACCGCGCCGATGCCCAGCGCGAGCGTCAGAATTGCAGTCAGCGCGAATCCCGGCGAGCGGCGCAACTGGCGCAGCGCAATGCGGACGTCCCGCGCAATCTCCTCGATCCCGGGCAGCCCGCGCTCGATGCGGTATTGTTCGCGTGTCTGCGTCACTCCGCCAAAGGCGCGCAGCGCTGCGGTGCGAGCCTCGTCGGCGCTCATGCCTTTGCGCAGGTTCTCGTCCGTGGCAAGGTCAATGTGGGCGCGCAGTTCCTCGTCGAGCTCGGCGTCGCGCTTGCCGCGATTGAACAGCGCTTTCACGCGGCTCAACAAAATGCGAATCCAGTCCATCGTCTAGTTAGTCTCCTCAAGAAACCGCGCCATGGTGCCAGCGATCCGCTTCCAGTTCTCGGTCTCTTCGGTAATCTTCTTGCGGCCGATGCGGCTCAGCGTGTAGAACCGCGCGCGGCGATTGCTCTCCGATGTGCCCCACTCGCCCTTGATCCAGCCCCTTTGCTCAAGCCGCAGCAGCGCGGGGTAAATTGTGCCCTGGTTCATGCTCAGGGTCATGCCGCTCACTTGCTCGATGCGCCGCGCAATGCCGTAGCCGTGCAGCGGCCCCATCGACTCCAGCGTCTTCAGCACCATCAGGTCCAGCGTGCCCTTCAGTACGTCGGATTTCTGCTCGCCCATCGCCTCTCCTGTTGAATCTCAGACTATACGATGCACCAGCATAGTCAGATTGTCAACAGGAGGCTGGGTAGCCGGTTAGTGCGTCTCGATGTTGTTTGTTCTCCCTTCCAATGCGTTATCGTTCTAGTGGAAGTGATTCATGATGCGCGCCGCCGAACTCATCGCTCCCAGAACATTCCGGCTAACCGAGATGCCGATTGAAACTCCCGGCCCCGGCGAAGTGCAGGTCCGCATTGAAGCCGTAGGCGTCTGCGGGTCCGATCTGCACGCCTATGCTGAAGGCGCAGTCGGCAGCACTCCCAATGTCTATCCCATGGTGCTGGGCCACGAGCCTGCCGGCGTGATCGTAAAAACCGGCGCCGGCGTCACAGGCCTGGCCGCGGGTGACCGCGGAGCGCTCGAGCCCGCGCTCTACTGCTATCACTGCGAGTTCTGCCTCTCCGGCCACCACAACGTGTGCGCCAACATTCGCTTTCTCTCCAACCCCGGCCATCCCGGATTCTTTCGCGAGCTCGTCAACCTGCCGGCCGCCAACTTTAGTCCCATCCCAGCCAACATGTCGTTTGAAGCGGCTACTCTCGCCGAGCCTCTTGCGATTGCAATGCATTCGCTGCGCATCGCCTCTATCCGCGCGGGTGAATCGGTAGCGGTGATCGGTGCGGGGCCCATCGGCTTGATGACAATTGCCGCGCTGCGAGCTGCCGGCGCAGGGCGAATCTGGGCAGTGGAGCCGCTCGCGCATCGCCGCGAACTGGCCCTCGCGATTGGCGCCGGCGCTGCGCTCGCACCGGAAAATGCGATCGAGGAAGTCATGCATGCGACCGGCCGCCGCGGCGTGGATTGCGCCATCGACTGCGCGGCCGCGGAAGACACCTCCAATCAAGCCGTGATGCTCGTGCGCAACGCGGGCCGCGTTGCCATCACCGGTATTCACTCCGCACCAAGGGTCGCGTTGGACGGGTCAACCATGCGGCGCAAGGAGCTGACCGTCTTTAACGTGCGCCGCTCGAACCACGAGACCGACGAGGCGCTGGACCTGCTCGGCACAAACGCCGGGTGGTTTTCTCCGGTGCTCACCCACACCAGGTCAATCGACCGCGTCGGCGAGGCGTTCGAAATCGCCAGCCAGTATCAGGACGGCGTAGGTAAAATGATCGTGCGGCCATAGGCGCTTGAATGGTGTCGCAAAAATGGTCGGGACGGGCAGATTTGAACTGCCGACCCCTCGCACCCCAAGCGAGTGCTCTACCAGGCTGAGCCACGTCCCGACACAAGACGAACCGGCTCATTGCGAGCCGGTTTTTGGGGTCTTGATTAGTTTACACCGATGAACCGCCGATGAACCGTTGACCGCCGCTTAGTGCGAAGGCGGTACGTACTCCGACGGCAGCGCCGAGCCTGCGCCGAAAAAGAAGTCTTCCATCTGCTCCACCAGGAACTGCTGCGCCTGGGGGGTCCAGGGTTGCAAGCGGTACTCGTTCAGCAGCATCTTCTGATGGTCAACCCACTCTGACCACGCGGCCTTTGACACGTTCTTGTAGATCTTCTGGCCAAACTCCGAGTCGAAGGGCGGCTCGTCCAGGCCCTCCATCTCCTTCTTGTAACGAACGCAAAAAACAGTGTGCGCCATGCCTCACTCCCAAACTCAATTGTATTGGATACCGTGCCGTGGCGGCAGTTTCATTCTCTTTGCTGCACGGCTGCAATTGCCCCTGCGGGGGCCTTCACGAAAATTGGGAAGATTTTATAGCCGCTCCTTAAGAAGCAGGCGCAGAATGGCCGCATAGTGGACCTGGGTCAACCAAGCATCGCATAGCGCCCTCCCCCGCCTTTTGCCGGAGTTCCCCCGCTTCAAATTGCAACCGGCGCCCATGCGGCGCGAGCTATTCGGGCCCCTCCTCAAGACCCAGGTTCCGGAGGAATTACGTGCCTGAAGAAACAGTACAAAACGGGCTGAGCGAAAGCGCTGCCTCTGGCCTCGCTTACCTCACCTTCATTCCGGCGATCATTTTTCTGGTCGTCGCTCCCTACAACCAGAACTCCAAAATCCGCTTCCACGCCTGGCAGTCGATATTTCTTTCAATTGTCTGGGCGCTGGTCTGGATCGCGCTGATGGTGATCGGGGTCATCCCGGTGCTGAACTTCCTTGACCTGGTTCTCACGCCGGTTGTTGCCGTAGGTTTTCTCATTCTCTGGGTTATCGTGCTTGTCAACGCGTTCCAGGGCAAGCAGTTCAAAGTGCCGTTCATCGCCGACTTCGCTCTAAAACAAGCCGGCGGGAGCGGATTTTAGACGAGCTCACTTAACAGCGGGCGGCGTGTGGCCAGCCTATCGCCGCCTGCCCTTCTTCACGAATCGCCGCTTGGATTTGCCGGCAGGCGGATGTGCGCCCGTACGCTTCTTATCTTTCTTCTTCGCCTTCGCCGGCTTCGAGGGTCTCGTTGCCGCAGCGCCGGCCTCTTCGACAATTGAGAATTGCAGTTTGCGCTCCTGCGCCAGCACCCGGTCGAGTATCACCTGCACCCGGTCGCCTGCGCGGAACCGCCGGCCCCATCGCTCGCCCACAATCTCGTGCGTGTTTTCGCGCCACGTGTAGCGGTCGCCGGCCAGCGTGTCAATGGGCACCAGCCCTTCGACAAACAAATCGGTCAGCTCCACAAATAGCCCGAACTTCGATGGATTCAGCACCAGCGCGGCAAACTCTTCGCCCACGCGGTCCTGCATAAATCGCACCTTCTTCCACTCCACCAACTCGCGCTCGGCTTCGGCGGCGCGGCGCTCCGTCTGGCTGGTCTCTCCGGCAATCTGCTTCAGCTCCGGCTCGGGGATGGGCGGCTCGCCAGCAAAAAGCTCCTCCGCCTTGCGACGCTCCTGCGCGCGGATGTGAGGCGCCGGCGACTGTCCATAATTTCCCTCGTTGGGATGAGTCCACGGCGAAGCGAGCCGGTCCTTCGCTACGTCACCGCGACCCGCAACGCCGGCCCGCAGCAGGGCCTTCGCAACGCGATGCACAATCAGGTCAGGGTAACGCCGGATAGGCGAAGTAAAGTGCGTGTAAGTTGGCGCGGCCAGCGCAAAGTGTCCTTCGTTCACTTCCGAGTAGCGCGCCTGCCTGAGCGAGCGCAGCATCAGGTAGCTCAAAATCCTTTCCTCAGGCTTGCCCTCGATGCGCGCTGCCAGCTTCTGGTACATCTTCGGCGTCACCGCAATATCCTCGGTCACCTCGTGCACGCGCGGCTTGCGCCCCTGGCCGTACAACTCCCGCCGCTCGGCTTTCATCTGGATACGCTTGACGGGCAGCGCGCCCAAACCAAGCGAATAACCAAAGCTCGCAGCCAGTTCTTCAAACTGCACAACGCGCCTCGGCTCTGGCTTCTCGTGGATCCGATAAATCGACGGCACGCCCAGGTCCTCAAGCCAGGTAGCCACGCGCTCGTTGGCCGCCAGCATAAACTCCTCGATCAGCCGGTTGGCCCAGGTCCGCTCGGCGCGCGTCACACCCCGCATCTGCCCCTGCTCGTCAAACTCGATCACCGGCTCGGGCAAGTCGAAATCGATCGAGCCCCGCTCCTCGCGCCTCTTGTTCATCTTCGCGGCCAACTGCTGCATCCGTTCAAACTCGGGAACCAGTGCCGAGTATTTCCCCCGCATCTCCGCGTCGCCCTCAAGAATCGCGTGCACGGCGGTGTACGTCATGCGCGCCGCCGAACAAATGACGCCCTCGACAATTTCGTAGCCTTCAATGCGGCCGTCAGCATCTAGCTCCATCAGGCAGCTCAGCACCAGGCGGTCTTCAGTGGGCCGCAGGCTGCAGATGCCGGTCGAGAGCTCCTGCGGCAGCATGGGAATAGCGCGATCGGGAAAATAAACGCTGGTGCCGCGCAGTCGCGCTTCAAGATCGAGATCCGTGCCCTCGCGCACGTACTCCGCCACATCGGCGATGTGTACTTGCAGCTCGTAGCCCCCGCCCGCGCGCTCGCGCACCATCACCGCGTCGTCAAAATCGCGCGCCGTCTCGCCGTCGATGGTCACAATCGGCAGCCCGCGAAAATCTCGCCGCTGAGCAATCTCCTCCGCATCCAAATGCGCCACCGCGCGTGCCTCGGCCAGCACTGCCTCGGGAAAAATCCGCGGCAGCTGGTGCTTGCGGATCATCATCTCCACGTCGACGCCAAAATCGTCAGGGTCACCGAGCACTTCAATCACGCGCCCGATGGGCGGCCGCGTCTGCGTAGGCCAACTGGTAATCTCCACATCCACCACTAGGCCTTCCAGGTCGCGCTCCGCGCCTTTGTGTGTTGGATGAGAGAGTGCTTCCGCTCCCAGTACCCGATGCGGCGTGGTTGCCGCATTCTCCGGCGGAATCTCCGCTCCCGGCGGAATCACAATAGGCTGCGTCATGCGCTCGTCGAAGGGAACCACGCTGTGTCCCATCGCGCGGTCAGATCGTGAATAGTGAAACACGCCGACAACGGTCGCATTGCGCCGCTCCATCACCCGCACAATGCGTCCCTGGCGGCGTCCGTCGGCCTTGGGCGGATCGAGCTCGACCAGCACCTGGTCGCCCTGCATCGCTCCATTGATCTCGTTGGGCGGAATAAAGACGTCTTCGTCGATGCGTACCGCAGCCTGCCGCAAGCTGGGCCTTACAAAGCCGAACCCATCGCGATGCAGATCGAGCCGGCCGGCCATCAGATTGTCGCGTGTACCCACGGCCGTCCCACTCGGCGCTTTGGGAATGCCCCACATCTCCCGGTCGACTTTGGCGAGTCGTTTGCTAGCGGTAAGCCGGGCAAGCTGCTCGATCAGCAGACGCCGCTCGCGCCCGCCGCCCAGCCCCAGCTCGCGCACCAGCTGTTTGTATCCCGCGTTGCCTCCTGGCGAGCGCGCAATCCGCGCCACCAGCTCACGATCGGTCATAGCTCAAGAGTAGGGCACAGGGCGGGCAAAAGCGAAGGGCGCGCATTAACTTTCCGGGTGACAATGTTGAATATGATAATATATTGTTGATTTTAAACGACAAGTATCCGTCCAATCCGGATTAAACTCTCGTCCAATCCGGATTGAAGACGCGTCTATCTCGGATTCAAAGAGCCGATTCCTGTCCTGCTACCCCCACAAACATGAGAGCGGCGCAGCAAACAGCCGGTCTCCGAACGGCGCCCGCCTCTCGCCGTCGTAGAGCACAATCCCCGCTCTGAAAGCCGTTCCGCAGGCACTGGCCAGTTTGCGCAACCCTTTAAAGTCGCTCGTATTCACGGTGGCGCTGGACTTAACTTCAATGCCCACCACCGCACCCGCGTCGTCCTCCACTACAAAGTCCACCTCGTCCTGATCCTTGTCGCGGTAGTGATAAAGCGCGCACGCATTTCCGGTCCACGCAATCTGTTTAATCAGTTCTGTAAAAACAAATGTCTCCAGCAACCGTCCGAAAATCGTGCGGTCCAGCCGGATTCGTTCCGGCGTAACAGCCAGCAGCGCAGCCAGCAATCCCGAGTCAAGAAAGTGCAGTTTGGGCGTCTTCACCAGCCGCTTCAGTTGATTGTGAAACCACGGCTCCACGCGCCGCACCAGGTAGAGTTGCTCCATAATGCCGATGTACTTTCGCGTCGTCTTGTCGTCGAGGCCCACCTGGCCGCCGATCTCGGTGAAGTTCGTCAACTGCCCGGAATAGTGCGCCAGTACCTGCAAAAGCCGTGGCATCTGACCCAGCTTTTCCACGTCGGCAATGTCGCGCACGTCCCGCTGCACAATCGCCCGCACGTAATCGCGCGCCCATGCGCGCCACCGCTCGGGCTGTTTGCGCCGCAGCATCTCCGGGTAGCCGCCGATCAGCACGGCATCCACCAGCTGCCGGCCGGTCATCGCGTCCCCGCATCGGCCGGCTTTTCCCTCGAACGCGGCTCTCAGAAAACCCGGCTCGCGGCGATGAATCTCGGCCTGCGAAAGCGGCAGCAGGTTTACGATCTCCATGCGGCCGGCCAGGCTCTCAGACACCAGCGGCATTGCCAGAAGGTTGGCCGACCCGGTGAGCAAAAAGCGCCCCGGCTGCCGGTTGTCATCCACGGCTCGCTTGATCGCCCGCAGCAGATCCGGAGCACGCTGAATCTCGTCGATGGTCGCCCGCTTAATGCTGCGCACCAGCCCCGCCGGGTCGATGCGGGCCGACGCCAGAACCGTGTCGTCATCCAGGGTGATGAATTCGCGCCTGGCGGACACCAGCGAGCGTACCAGCGTGGTCTTGCCGCACTGCCTCGGCCCAGTTACCAGCACCACCGGAGTGTCCTTCAGCGCGGTCAGCACCTGGCCCCCCGCAAAACGTGGATAAAGCCGGCTTCTGCGTTCGTCCATTTCGGATTCCATCCCCGTCCAATCCGGATTATACGCCCGTCCAATCCGGATTCACAGCCCGTCCAATCCGGATTCACAGCCCGTCCAATCCGGATTGACGAGCGCCTCCGGCCCTATCCTCGGCTTGCTTTCCGGCGCCGTTCGTAGCTCGTTCGGGCAGCGGTCGCCGTTCTCCTTGCAGCGCTCTTTATTTATCTCTCCCCGTTGTCATTCCTGAGTCATCCCGCGCTTCCTGCTCCGGCGCTTCGGTCCTACAGCATAGACAGGCTAAAATAGCGGGGACGGAAGAATACCGGTGCGTAGGCGGCTGGTCCGTTTCAGCCTCTTGCCGCAACGGGCTCGGGTTTTGCCGAAGGCATCAGGCAAGACGGCAGTACTCTTTCAATTTTGCTGGGCTCAAGCCATTGGCACTGCCTTGGCAACTCCCCTCGGTCCCGACGCAGGGACAGAAAAGGAACTACCGTGAGCGCAATGTGGAAACCAAACCAGACCGGATCGATCAACACCAACCCCATGCCGGAGCCGCCGCGCGCCATGCCGCCGGCGCCGGCCGTGCAGCCGGTTGAGGCCCCCAGCCGTCCGCAAGCCGTCACCGGTGAGCAGGCCACCATCGGCAAGGGGCTCTTTATCAAGGGCGACATTACCGGCTCCGAGTCGCTGTACATCGACGGCAAGGTCGAAGGCAGCGTCAACCTGCCCGGTAACCGCGTCACCGTGGGGCGCAATGGCCAGGTGGCGGCCAACATCGTTGCCCGCGAAATCGTGGTCCTGGGCAAGGTCAAGGGCGACGTCTCGGCCTCAGACCGCGTTGACATCCGTGCCGAGGGCTCGCTCAACGGAAACGTGGCTGCGGCCCGTATCAGCATCGAAGACGGCGCGTTCTTCAAAGGCGGCATCGACATCAAAAAGCCGGATTCGAAACCTGCCGCGGGTCCAGCCGCGGTTCAGTCCACGCCCGCGCCTGAGCCGGTCAAGGTCGGCCAGTAAGCCGATCCGCAGAACTGAATTTCACTCGCTCCGCGCGCCCCCGAGCTATATGGGGGCGTGCGCGTTTTTGGGGCTTCTGACTCCTGCGCGCCTGATTTTCCTCAACGCGGCTTCAACCCCAGCCGCTTCATCGTCACCCGGGGCAGCGCCGAGCCGGTTTTTTCAAGCACCGTTTTCACCAGCAGCAGCCACACCAGCGTTCCCGCGGCCAGAATTGCCGCATCGGCAGCTCGTGTATGACGCGCCCAGTCCACCGCGCCAAGGTGCGCGCGCATCCATGCAAATCCCCACGCCAGCAGCGCCACCGCACCACCTCCGGCAATCCCCGCCAGCACGCATCGGCCCATCTCGGCATAGTCAAGGCTCGCCAGCGAAACCATGCGCCGCTTGTGCAGCAACAGTGCAATCAGTAGCGTCTGCATGGCAATGCCAATATCCGAAGCCATAGCCAAACCCATAGCCCCATACGTCCGGTAAAACGCGGCATAGATCGGCAGCGACGCCACGGTCACAATCGTGCCCGCCACCATGGGCACAAAAGTGTTGCCAGCTGCGTAGAAAGCGCGTGAGTAGATGGCCTGGGCCGACCACAGGAACAGCGAAACGGAAAAGACCGCGAAGTAGGCCGCGCATTGGCGCGCATCCGCAGGTGAAAAGCGCCCGCCGGTAAATAGCAGGTCCACCAGTGGAACCGCCAGGGCGGCCATGGCCGATGTCGCCAGAAGGCCGAGGCACGCAACCCGCGATGCCGAGTCGGCGACGCCAGTGGCGAACTCAAATCGTTTGTTCTGACTCCACAGGCTGGCAAAGAAGGGCATCGAGGCGACGCCCGCGGCCTGCGCCAGCATCGACATGGGCGCGATAAACAGCCTCTTCGCGTAGGTCATCAGCGCAATCGCGCCGTCAGTCGACGATGCAAAGTAGTTGATGATCCAGGTATCCGCCGTCACCAGGCTAACCCCGGCCATCAGCGGCAACGACAGCCGCACCCACTCGCGCAGTCCCTGGTCGTGCCAGTCGAGGATGGGCCGGTAGCGCACGCCTGCTCGCCACGCAAAAAACCAGTTCAACAGGAATGGCCCGCACAGCGCGCCCGCCACTGTGCCCAGCGCCAGCGAGGTAATGCCCATCTTCTTTACCAGCAGCAGCCCGCCCACAATTGTGCCCAGGTTATAGATGAGCGGAGCCACCGCCTGCACGTTGAACTGCTTGCGCACCAGCAGCACCGCCCCAAACACCCCGCCGGCAAAGAAGCACAACTGCGCAGGCAGCAGAATACGCGTCAGATGAACGCACAGGGCCGCCTTTTCGGCGTCGAATCCCTTGAAGAAATGGCGAACGTACCACGGCGCAAAGATCTCGGCCAGCGCAATCGCCGAGCCGAGCACGATATACATCGTGGTAAGGATGACCGACAACGAACGTTCACCCTGGGCCTCATGGCCTGCTTCGCGATAGCGGGTGAGGATGGTGACGAAGGTGATGGACGCCGCGCCGCCCACCAGGAAGTAAGCGATCTGGTCGGGAAGCTGGAAAGCTGCCATAAAGGCATCGGCTTTCATGCCGCGCCCGAAGAGCCACGCGATGTACATGTTCCGCAGCAGCCCGAAGATGCTCGACAAAAACGTCGCAGCCATCAGCACCACTGTTGCGCTAAACGCGGAATGAGCATGCGTCGGGCGTAGCAGCTCCATCGCGCGCGCCCAACGCGAGCGCGGGCCGGGTGTGGGTTCAGTTGAGGGCGAGCCGGTCACTGCTGTCGATTTTATCGTTGCGCTACTACGCGCGCCTCAGCTGGAATCCGGCTAGACACTTGTATCCTGTCTGCATGCGGAGTTTCCCTCGCCTCACAGCCACTTCTCTATGCCTGCTCGCTGTCGCAACCGGGTTTTCGCAATCCATTCGCGGCCGCGGCGGCATCACGCTGCCCCCGCCGCCCGACGTCCAGGCCACCCCCGTCACAGACGACTACTTCGGCACCAAGATTGTGGACAACTACCGCTGGCTCGAGGACGAGAAAAGCGAAGCCACACAGGCCTTCATCGACGCTGAGAACGATTACACTGGCCGCTATCTCAAACAGGACCGCATCTACGCGCAGATTCCCGATCAGCTCGGCGCGTTGCTCGACGTCACATTAACCAGCTTTCCAGTGGAGCGCAATGGAAGCTTCTTTTTCATGCGCCGCCTCGCCGGCGAGCAGCAATTCTCCATCTACGTTCGTCACGGCTGGACCGGAAAAGACATGCGGCTGCTCGATCCGGCCGTGATCAGCCGCGACCCCAACACATCCATCTCGCTTGACGATGTCTCCCGCGACGGCGCCCTGTTTCTCTACTCGCTGAAACAGGGCGGGGCCGACGAAGCCGCCATTCGTGTCTTCGATGTCAATGCCAAAAAAACCCTTATGGACGAACTGCCCAGCGCGCGTTATTTTTCAAGCGACTTTGCGCCCGACGGCAAGAGCTTTTATTACTCGCGCTACAGCAAGCAGGGAACCATGCTCTACCAGCATGTGCTTGGCGAGCGCCCTTCGCACGATCAGCTCATCTTCGGGCACGAGTTCCGCGGCGAAGCGCTGGGGCCGAACGACCTTTTCTCCGCACAGGTGACTGACGATGGCCGCTATCTCGTAATTCACATCACGCGCGGCGTCCCAGCCCGCCGCGTTGACATTGTATTTCGCGACCTCACGAAAAAAGATTCGTACTTCGACATCCTCGTCTGGGGTCTCGACTCGCGATTCTCTGCCATCTATGCCCGCAACGCGTGGTATGTGAGGACCGACTACAAATCTCGGCTGGGCCGCATTCTCAAAGCCGATCCCGGCATCATGCCCGAGGCGTGGACAACGATCGTTCCCGAAGGCAAAGAGGTGATCGATGCGTGGTCGATCGTCGGCGGCAAGCTTTTTGTCAGCCGCCTCAAAGATGTGAAGCCAGAGACGTCGATCTACACTCTCGATGGCAAACCCGCCGGCCAGCTCACCTACGACGGCATCGGCTCCGCCTCCGGCGTTGCGGGCCGAACCACCGATCGCTACGGTTACTTCTCCTTCTCGTCGTTCATCGTCCCGCCCACGCTGTACCGTCTCGATACAACCACCGGCAAGCGCGAAGTTTTCTTCCAGCCCAAGGTTCCATTCGACTCGAGCCAGTACGAGCTCAAGCAGGTTTTTTATAAATCGAAAGACGGCACTCAAATCCCGATGTTCATTGCCGGCAAAAAAGGCCTCAAGCAGGATGGCTCCGAGCGCCTGCTCATGACAGGGTACGGCGGATTCAACCTGAGCGAGATGCCCGACTGGAACCCCGAATACGCATGGTGGCTCCAACAGGGCGGCTGGTTCGCGCTACCCAACCTACGCGGCGGCGGCGAATACGGCGAGCAGTGGCACGAAGCAGCCATGTTTGAGAAAAAGCAAAACGTGTTCGACGACTGGTTCGCCGCAGCTCAGTACCTGATCGACAACAAGTACACCTCGCCCGCGCACTTCGCCCTTCGCGGCCGTTCCAATGGCGGACTGCTCATGGGCGCGTCCATCGTGCAGCACCCCGAATTGTTTTCGGCCATCTGGTGCGGCTACCCGCTGCTCGATATGCTGCGCTATCAAAAATTCAAGGTAGGTTCGTTCTGGATCACCGAATACGGCTCTGCCGACAACGAGAAGCAGTTCCCCTATCTGCTCAAGTACTCGCCCTATCAAAATGTGAAAGTGAGCGACGCATACCCGGCCGTCATGTTCTTTACCGGCGACAGCGATACGCGCGTTGATCCGCTGCACGCCCGCAAAATGACGGCACTGCTGCAGTCGGCATCAAAGAGCGGCCGTCCTGTCCTGCTCCACTACGGCCGCGGCGGTGGTCATTCGGCGGGCGTCAGCGTCGACCAGGCCATCGACGACTACTCTATGGAACTGGCCTTCCTTTGGACAGAATCCGGACAATCCGCAACACAGAAGTAACGAAATCCGCACGATGGTAAAGGTACCAGCCCTGTGGCCTTGGGTAACCTATTGCCTGCTCTGCCCGGTCCGATAACTCAACTACAAGACCTGGAAACACAGGTGTGCATCTCCTGCCGGCTCGGGTGCGCTTTGAAGCAGGCGGTGCAATCGGTAGTGGGTTTAAAGATCAAACGGGCCCTGCTTCAAATTTGGGACCGTCGGCAGGGATCAATTTTTTTCGCGGTCCGGAGCAGACGACTATGGCACAGGCAGAACTTGTGAGAAGCAACGCCGGGCAATTGCTTGAAAAAGGCAGGCTCGCCGCATTGGCTGCAACTCAAATTCTCGATTCGGAGCCCGAGGCCAGCTTCGATGCCATCACCCGCCTGTGCGCCGATTATTTCAAGGCCGATTCAGTGCTGCTGGGCTTTGCCGACGAAAGCAGATTCTGGATCAAATCGTATTGGGGCGAACCCGTGCGCGAACTGCCCCGCCGCAATTCCATCTTCGAAATGGTGCTCGCCGAAGATGGCCCGGTCATCGTTCCTGACGTCCTCGAGGATCCGCGTTTCGGCGAAGAAGGTTTGCAGCTTCGCCGCCTCGATCCGCGCTCCTTCGCCAGCGTCCCGATTCGTTCTTCTGAAGGGGGCCTGATTCTGGGCGTGCTTACCGTCTTCAGTTGCCACGCTCGCCGCTCCATGGCCCGCGATGAGCTACGCATGCTTGAGAGCCTTGCTGAACTTGCGGCAAACCAGGTCGAACTGCGCAGTCTCAGGAAGAATGGCCGTCGACAGGGAGTGCGCCCCGCGCGCCGCCACCAGCCCGCGACCGCCATCTGGCCCCAGACTCCCGACCTTCGCGCCGCTCTCGAAAAGCGCGAGTTCGTGCTCTTTTATCAGCCTGAAGTCGAGTTGGCAACGCACCGCATCGTCGGCCTTGAGGCGCTCATTCGCTGGCGGCATCCCGAACGCGGCCTCATCCCGCCCATGGATTTTATTCCCGCCGCCGAAGAAAGCGGCCTCATTCTGCCTATCGGCGACTGGGGCCTGGCCGAGGTCTGCAGCCAGATCAAGCAATGGACGCGCGAAGACCCAAGCCACGGCGCACTCCGCGTCTGCGTCAACCTTTCCGCGCGCCAGTTCTCCCGCGACGGGCTCGCCGACCACGTTGAAGCGCTGCTCACCCGCTTCGGCATCGCCAGCCGACAGCTCGGCCTCGAGATGACCGAGTCCAGCCTCATGTCCGATGCCGGCGCTGCCTCCGGCGTGCTCGGCGATCTGCGCCGCCTCGGCGTCTCGCTGCTCATGGACGATTTCGGCACCGGCTACAGCTCGCTCAATCACCTGCATTCTTTTCCCTTCGACGTCCTCAAGATCGACCGCTCCTTTGTGAGCCGAATGACCGAGGGCGAACAGGCATTGCAGATTGTAAAAACCATCGTCGAGCTCGCCCGCGCGCTGGGTATGGACGTTGTCGCCGAGGGTGTGGAAACACGCGAGCAGCACAATCTTCTCCGCGATCTCGGCTGCCGCTTCGGCCAGGGATTTCTCTTCTCGCGCCCCATCTGCGTCGAAGCAATCACCCAGCTACTGCGTCTGCCGGGCCGAATTCTGCCCGCCAACATGATTGACCCGCAGGCCGCCTAAAAAGCACCTCAGCCCGACCCAGGCCTGCCTGAGTGGGATAGCACGAACCCAACCGGCCAATCTCAATCAAGCACGAAATCGGGGACCTGAGCCGAAGCGTCCCAAGTCAGGAGCCGTCTTCGCGTGATTACCAATTTGAGATTCACACAAAGCGATCCGCGCAGAATCCCTTCAAGTCCCCGCGCCGGCCCCGCTATCTTCGTTGCCATGCAGACCTCATCGCAACCGGCCGGCCCCTCAACACCGGAGCCGTCAAGCTTCGCCGGCTTCCTCTCCGCACTGGCCGCGCCCGTGCAATCATCGCGTAATACGCAATGGAATGACGATGCACTCGCCGAAGACGTAGCCACCCTGAGCTACGAAAGCGCGCTCAAAACGCACTCGCGCTACAAGCCGTCGCCCGATCCCTCGCCCGACGCCGCGACCCCGCACACTGAGACCCAGCAGCAAATCGCGCCAGCGTCAATCGCCGCGACCCAGGCGCAATGCCCTGATCCCGCCGCAGGCGAACCCAAATCCGCCAGCATCACCATTCGCATGAGCCAGGCAGAATGCGCGCAGCTCAAGCAGCGCGCCGCCCAGGCGGGAATGACCATCTCGGCCTATCTGCGTTCCTGCACGTTTGAAGCAGAAGCATTGCGCGGCCAGGTAAAAGAAGCGCTGGCCCAGCTGCATGCAGCCGCATCGGCCAACGAAAAGCAGCCCGCGCCAACGCCCGACCGCCCCCAAAAGGTCGGCTGGCTCCCGCGCATATTTTCGAGCGGAGCGCCAACCCGGAAGGTGCAGGGGCATTCATTCCATTGAAATCGCCGATCTCAATGTCTCGCCCTTAGCCGCGGGAATTGCGCTGAAAACTGTGAAGCTGTGAAGCGACTTGCGCTAAACCGCTGAATCAATTGCAGAGGGCTTCACAGCTTCACGGGAAAACAAGACAATTCCCAGATTTGGATGGATTGCGCGGCCATTACTCCTGGCTGGAATGCCGCCATTCGAGCGGGAGTGTTCGGCATAAAGGTCTCCGATTTATATTGTGCGCCGGGGAAGCTTAATTACCGGCAAATCGGCGAGAAAAAAAGGGAGCGAGTGAGCAAGGGAGCGAAGGAGCAAGGACGAAATGCGGCGGACTTTGCGCGGTTAGTCCGCATTTCTCACAAGACGCGCACTCGAGCGGCAGTGAAGTGTGCTTCAGGCACGGGAGAATCTCCGACGCATTTGGGTGCGAAATCGAGCAAAATACAGAGTGCGCGGAATTCGATGTAAGTACGCTTGATATCAATCGTTTACCTCCGGAATTCTGCAACATGCAAATACGCGAAAATGCACGTTTTCTTGCACC
>Ga0182016_10004203_pt1 | contig 16041 bp, 15 predicted proteins | sample 712S2MmetaG_FD_120491 | JGI IMG/M metagenome (GOLD analysis project Ga0182016, IMG submission 120491) | Permafrost microbial communities from Stordalen Mire, Sweden - 712S2M metaG | ecosystem: Environmental > Terrestrial > Soil > Wetlands > Permafrost | place: Sweden: Stordalen | collected...
ATGAGGCGGTGGCCATCGGCGCTGCGCCTGCGCGTGAGAGCTACCTGCGCGCGGAAGGAATCATCGAGGCCGCGCGCCGCACGGGCGCCCAGGCCGTTCACCCCGGCTACGGGTTCCTCTCCGAGAACGCGGGCTTCGCCGATGCCTGTGCGCAGGCGGGGTTGGTCTTCATCGGCCCGCCGGCCGCCGCCATTCGCGCCATGGGTTCAAAATCCGCGGCCAAGACACTCATGGCCCACAGCGGCGTGCCGCTCGTGCCCGGCTATCACGGCGAGGATCAGGCGCCAGAGCTGCTGCGGCGGGAGGCCGATCGCATCGGCTACCCGGTGCTCATCAAGGCCAGCTCAGGGGGCGGCGGCAAGGGCATGCGCCGCGTCGATCAGTCCGAGGATTTCGCCGCCGCCCTCGCCTCCTGCCAGCGCGAGGCCGAAGCGAGCTTCGGGGATGCGCGCGTGCTGATCGAGAAGTACGTTCTGCGTCCGCGTCACATCGAGATCCAGGTTTTTACCGACTCGCACGGCAACGGCGTTTATCTGTTCGAGCGCGACTGCTCGGTGCAGCGCCGCCACCAGAAGGTCCTGGAGGAAGCGCCGGCACCGGGCATGAGTGATGAACGGCGCAGCCGGATGGGCGCGGCGGCACTGGCCGCGGCGCGCGCCGTGGGCTATGTCGGCGCGGGCACCGTGGAGTTCATCGCCGATCCGGGCGGATCCTTCTACTTCATGGAGATGAATACGCGCCTGCAGGTGGAGCACCCGGTCACCGAAATGATCACGGGACAGGATCTGGTGGAATGGCAGCTGCGCGTGGCGGCCGGCGAGCCGCTGCCCCTGTCGCAGGCGCAATTGAGGATCCACGGGCACGCCGTCGAGGCGCGCATCTATGCGGAAGATCCGGACCGCGGCTTTCTGCCCTCCACCGGACGGGTTTATCACCTGCGAACGCCCGTGCCCACGGACTTCGTGCGCATCGATGCCGGCATCGCCGAGGGCGATACGATCTCGCCCTGGTATGACCCAATGATCGCCAAGCTCATTGTCTGGGGTCCGACGCGCGAGGCCGCCTGCGCGCGCATGGCCCACGCCTTGGGCGAGTACCAGATCCTGGGCGTCGCCAACAACGTGCGCTTCCTCTCCAGGCTGGTGCAAAGCCGCGCGTTCGCGAGCGCCGATCTCGACACGGCACTCATTGAACGCGAGCACGATCAGCTGTTCCCGGCCCCGCAACGCGTGCCCGATGCGGCCGTCGCGGCCGCTGCGCTGGCGGTGCTTTACGAGCAGCACGACCGTGCCGCACGCGGTCCCGGATTGGCCCCCTGGCGCCTGGGCGGTGGCTGGCGTCTGAATGCCGATGGCACGCGTCGGCTGCGATTTCTCTCCAATGGGGTCGAGTCAGCCGTGGCGCTGCGCGAAACCGCCGATACCTATGAACTGATGGTGGGCGACGCATCGAGCGCCACGGCTGTCGGCCGCGCGCCGAAGGATGCCGCATCCGGCACGACGCTGATGTTCGCCTTCGATGGCCGGCAGGTGCGTGCCGATGCGATCCTCAAGGGCCAGCGCTGCGATGTCTTCATCGACGCCGATCATTTCGTGATCGAGCGCATCGATCCGCTGGCGCACGTCGGGGAGATCGCCGGCGACGAAGGCGGCATCCGTGCGCTCATGCCGGGCCGCGTCGTGGCGCTGCTGGTCGAGCCTGGCGCGCGCGTCGTCAAGGGTCAGCCGCTGCTGATCCTCGAAGCGATGAAGATGGAGCACACCACGAGCGCACCCGCGGATGGCATCTGCGAGGCTTTCAATGTCGCCGTCGGCGAACAGGTCAGCGAGGGCGCCGAGCTGGTGCGATTCAAGCCGGCGTAGCCTACCCTTGCGCGGGCAGCTCGACGCGCCAGCCCGTGAGCGACGCCAGCCGTTCCAGGTCCTCGCGCGTATCCAGGTCGGTGACGAATCGGGCATTGTCCGTCTGCCAGGTATGCACGAGTGCCGGCTCGCGATCGATCAGGTCGCGCACCCCCAGGGGCGGCGCGCTGGCCAGCACGCGCGCGCGCGCCCACTCATCGAGCATCACGGGATTGCCGCGCGTGCCATTGACCATGGGCACCAGCACATGACCGCCGGTCCGGCTCGCAAAGGCCGCAATCAGCGCCGCCAGGTCACTGGCTTCGATCAACGGCTGATCGACCAGCGCCATGAGGATGCCATCAAAGCCCTGAGCATCAATGCCCTCACTCAGCGCCGCAAGGCCGACGCGTACCGAGCCGGCGAGCCCCTGCGCGTAGGCCGCGTTGTACGCCACTGTCGTGTCTGGCCCGCGCGGGACGAGAGCGCGCACCTCCGCCTCCACGGCCTGGCGCGCAAATCCGGTCACAACGACTATGGTGTCGACACCGGCTTCGCGCAGCACCAGCAGCCGACGCTGCACCAGCGACACGCCCTCGATGCGGATCAGCGCCTTGGCGATCCCGGCCAGGCGACGGCCGGCGCCCGCGGCGAGCAGCACGGCGCCAATTTTCGGCTTCGAAGCGGATCCCATGTGATTCACTGCCACTGCGATTACAGTTCGCAGTATGCCGCCGACCTCGAGGTTTGAGACGAGCCGTCCCAATGTGCGTCTCGACACCAGTCTCGAACTGCTGTTCGATCACTCACCCCCGCACGATGAACCGCGGGTACTCGCGACCGTCGTGGCGACGGCGGGCTCCACCTATCGCAAGGCCGGTGCCCGGATGCTCATCCTGGCCAACGGCGGCCACGTGGGACTGCTCAGCGGCGGCTGCCTCGAGGCGGACCTGAAGGAACATGCCGACGAGGTGCTCCGCTCCCGCATTCCGCGCGCTGTCGAATACGACATGCGCGGGCCGGACGACATTCTCTTCGGCATCGGAGCGGGCTGCGAAGGCGCCATGCGTGTGCTGCTCGAGCCAGCAGGATGCGGCACTCCGGCCGAGCGGGCGTTGCTGGCTGCGGGCCAGCGCGCGCGCGCGGGCCTGCCGACGGCGCTCGTGGCCGTGCACGAATGCGCGGATCTGGCGCTCGGCACCTACACGGCAGCGCCACCGCTGACGCCCACACTGATGACGGCCGCCGCGCAGGCGCTGGCGCAATCGGTCTCACGCGAGGTCAGATCTGAAACCGAGGGCCGGCGCACCCGCGCCTTCGTTCAGTACCTGGCCCCCGCGCCGCACCTGCTGATCTGCGGCGGCGGACCCGATGCGCAGCCGGTGGTCGCCAATGCGCGCGGGCTCGGATGGCGCGTAACAGTGGTCGAGCATCGCCCCGCATACGCACTCGGCACGCGCTTCCCGGGAGCGGACGTGAAACTCATCGAGGCAGCAGCGCTGCGTTCGGCCGTGGATCTTGACAGCTACCATGCCGCGGTGGTCATGAGCCATCACCTGATGTCCGATGCCGCGTATTTACGCGAGTTGGCGCAGGCCGGCGGCCCGGCTTTCGTCGGATTACTCGGGCCCGCGGCGCGGCGAGAGCGACTGGTGCGCGAGCTCGGCGCCGACATGGCGGCGTTGCGGCCGCGATTGCGCGGCCCCGTGGGCATCGATCTGGGCGCGGTGACTCCCGAGGGCATCGCGCTGGCGATCGTCAGCCAGATTCACGCCTGGCTGGCCGGACGCGACGGATCGATGGTCAGCAGCTCTTCGTAGAACCCGCCGATCTGGCGCGCGCGATCAATGAAGTGAATCTCCAGGATCCAGTGGCGCGGACGCCCAGCCTCGTCCGGCTCGCGCAGCGAAGTCTGGCAGCCGTGGCGGATCGAGAATCGCGTCGGATCCGGTGAGTGCTCGTGCGGAAAGTGCCCGATCAGGTGTCCGGCCGTCGGCGCGCCAAATTCCCAGCCGCGCGGCGCGGCTAGTCCCGCCACGAAGTCGTAAAGCGCCCCTGCCGTCAGCGTCGGGGTGCTCTGATAGAGCCTGCGGCCTGCCTCGAATGCGTCGGCCAGATCGGCGATCAGCCGATGCTTGGCCGGATCGTCGCCGAGCGCGTAGGTGCGGCCGAAATCCGCTTCCCAGGCCTCGAACACCGGCCCGAAATCCAGGTAGACGATGTCGTCCTCGGCGATGCGGCGATCCGACGGTTCATCGTAGTAGGTCAGCAGTGTATTGGGACCGGCGCGCGCGATGCGCTTGTGCCAGTGGCGGCGAACGCCAAAACGTTCCTTCGCCAGCGCATGGATGTCCGCGGTCAATTCGCTCTCGAGCTTGCCGGGCTGAATCAGTCCGCTGGCGACGACGTCGGCGAACAGTGCCTCGGCCTTGTACTGCGCTGCGAGCAGTGATTGGGCAACTGCATCCACTCAGATCGGCTCCATAAATTAGAGCGCTATTAAACCACCAGTAAAAGCTAACTGAACGCCGACGCGGCAGCGCTTGAATGGTGCGTAATGTTTTACATACGATAACAATCATAAGTATTTGATCTTAAACAGTATTCTATCTTGAATCATTCGTCCCGAGCGATGCGGCCGCCGGCAGCCGGTTGCCGTCGTCTGGTTGCCGCATCGCGGTAGAGCTCGCGCGGTCAAATTCTTGCGGACTGGCACACACGCCGCTTACAAATTCCTTAGTACCGTGCCGCTATGGCCTTCATGTTAAAGGGCAAGCTCGGCATTCCCGACTCGCGCTATGCAGCCGAGCTGGATAAGCGCGCGGCTGAAGCCAAATTCGCACCTGACATGGAAGCCGAATACGACGAGTTCTTCCTGTCCGAACGCCGCTCGCAGCTGCGCTGGTTCAACGGCATGCTGTTCGCGCTGGCGGTGTGGGCCTGCCTGCTGTCGCTCGATCGCGGCCACGAAGGCATGGAGCGGCTGCGTCTGATGCTGATCGCCCTCGGCTGCGCGACGCTTACCTGGGCCGCCTTCAGCCGCGTCTACCAGGATATCTACCTCGGCGTCGCGCGCTGGGCCACGATTCCCATCGCGATCTTCGGCGCCTTCGAAATCGCTCATCGCATCGCGGGCGGCCAGGGCGAAGCGCTGGCATGGCTGGTCGCCTACAGCATCGGACTGTATTTCATGCTCGGACTGCGCTACGGCGCCGCCGTGCAGGCCAGCCTCGTGGTGCTGGCAAGCTTCGCGGTCGCGCTGCTGGTCAACGGCCAGACAATCTCCCAGACCGTACACACCGCGGGCATCGCGACCATCATCGTCGGGATTGTCGCGCTGGCCTACTTCCAGCAGGCCCTGCGTGTGCGCAAGGCCTTCCTCGAACGCGGGCTGATCGCCGATCTTGCCGCGCGCGACGGGCTGACCGGCCTGAAAAATCGGCGCGCATTCGATGAGCACCTGATCCGCTCCTGGCAGCAGGCGTTGCGCGACCGTAAGACCATCTCGGTGATGTTCATCGACGTGGATGCTTTCAAGAAATTCAACGACCGCTATGGCCACAAGGCCGGCGACATTGCGCTCCAGCGCATCGCCGGGGTGGTGCACAGCGTGGCCAAGCGCGCGCTGGATCTGGCCGCGCGCTATGGCGGCGAAGAACTCGCGGTCATCCTCTACGATGTGCCCCGGGAAGCCGCGCAGCCACTGGCCGAAGCCATGCGCATTGCGGTCATGAACCTGGGGATCGAGCATCTGGACGGCACGCCGCTCGATGTGGTCACCATCAGCATCGGCGTGGGGATCGTACGGCCGACGCTGGCGCGCAGCCCCGATGGCGCCGTGCAGCTGGCCGATGAGGCGCTCTATGCTGCCAAGCGAAACGGCCGCAACCGCGTGGAAGTGTTCGAGTCCGAATACGACGCGCTCTCCACGGGCACCTTTCGCGCGCGTTGAGAGCACCCCCGCGCTGCGCCGGGAGTGCGCCGCTCAGGCGCCGGCCAGCACCATGGCCTTCAGTGTCGGCACCGCAGCGCCACCTTTGATCTCCTCGGTGACGGCGAACTGGTTGGCGTTCTGGATCGGCCGGCGCGCCTTGAAGTTCACACGGCCATCGCCTGAATCATCGACCTGCAGGATGCCGGCGTCCACAGGCGAGGGATAGCGCGGATCGATGATCCACAGCTGATAGTCCTTGCCCTTCGGCGCCGGCTTCAGATGGTGCACGACCACGACGCCGCTCTGACGTTCGTTGTCCCAGACGCTCACGGCCACGGCCTTCGGATCGGCACTCAACTGTGAGTTGAGCACCGCGATGCGCAGGTTCGCCACCCGATTACTCAGCTGCAGCGTGGCCACGGCCTGTTTGAGGTCCGCGCGCTCGGCGCGCAGAGCCTCGGCCATATGATCGAGTTCATCGATACGCTGCTGGCGGGCTTCCAGCTGCGTGCCCATGTTGCGTACCTGGAGACCGAAGATCACGCACACGGCCGCCAATCCTGCCGCCAGCGCCCATGGCAACGATCCTCGCCAGCTGCGGCGCTGCGCCGCTTTCGGCAGCCCGCGATCTCCCATGTCGGCGATTACGCGCGCACGCAGCGCGCCAGACGGTTCGAGCCCGGGGGCCCCACCGGCCACCAGGGCGCTGACCCCGCGCAGGTCGAACACGAGCGCGCGCAGTTCAGGATTGCTGTGCAGCTGTGCCTCAAAGCCCACGACCTCGTCGGGCTCGAGCGCGCCCAGGGCGTAGGCGGCGGCCAGCTCTTCAGTGCGTTCGTCGATCACAGCACATCCCCCAACCGGTCGCGCAGGCGCAGCATGCCGCGCCGGATCCTGGCCTTGACGGTGCCGAGTGGCTGCTCCAGCCGCGCGGCGATCTCGCTCTGGCTCAGGCCCGCAAAAAAAGCCAGTTCGATGGCCTGGCGCTGATCGGGGGACAGATCGGCCAGCGCGGCACGGATGCGCCCCGCACGCTCCTCGCCGTGAAGCTGCTCGCTGGCCGATGCGGCCGGGGCTTGCTCGACGGTCTCGGCAGTGATCGCAATTTCCTCGATCAGCCGGCGGCGGCGCGTAGACGCGCGGATGCGATCGATGGCCTTGTTACGCGTCAGGGCGCAGGTCCAGCTGGTCAGCGATCCCAGTTCGGCATCGAACCCCTGGGACTTTTGCCAGAGCTGGGCGAACACATCCTGCAGCACGTCCTCGGCCTCGCGCCGGTCGTTCAGGATGCGCGCCGCGACCGCCAGCAGCAGTGGTGCCGCACGGTCGTAGAACTCCAGGAACGCGGCTCGATCCCCCGCCCGGATGCGACGGATGATCTCCGCATCATTTCCGCCGCCCGTCGGTTTTTTATCGTTCAATGGGACTCGCCACGGCAACAGCACCCGCCATCCCGCGGCAGGCCCACGGGGGCTGCTGTCCATAGCGGCGCGCTCATTCATAACAGACCGCCAAACCTGCCACAAGTTGTTGTCATCAGAAGCTTAAACGTGCCGCCGGCCTGCGCGGATGCATCCGAATTCCCCGCCGGTGCGATATATTGGCCATGACAGGCCATCGAAAAAGAACGACATGGAAACGTTAGGGATCATCGGCACAGGGATTGCCGGGCTCGGCTGCGCTCATGCCCTGCAACGCCGCTACGCGCTGACGCTGTACGAGCAAGGCGGCCACGTCGGCGGCCACGCCAATACCGTGCTGGTGGAAGAACCGGCGGGGGTCATTCCCATCGACACCGGCTTCATGACTTTCAATGAAGTCACCTATCCGCACCTCACGCGCCTGTTTCGCGAGCTGGGTGTCGAGACACAGCCGAGCTCGATGTCCTTCAGCGTGCAGCACGCGCAGGCTCAGCTGGAGTTCTGCGGCTCCAGTCTCAACCTGCTCTTCGGCCAGCGGCGCAATCTCTTCAGGCCTGGCTTCTGGAAAATGCTGCTGACCATCAACCGCTTCAACCAGGAAGCGGTCGCCTGCCTGGAGTCGCACCGCCATGATCATCAGAGCCTCGATGAGTACATCCGCGAGCGCAATTACGGGGATCAGTTCCGCGATCTGTACCTGATGCCGATGAGCTGCGCGGTCTGGTCCACTCCGCCGGAGCGCATGCTGCAGTTTCCCGCCACCACGCTGCTGCGCTTCTTTCACAATCACGGTTTTCTGGGCCTGCACACGCAGCATCCCTGGCTCACGGTCTGCGGCGGATCGCGCCGCTACGTGGAGAAACTGATCGCTCCGTTCCGCGATCGCATTCACCTGCGGCGCGGCGTCACGCAGGTGCGTCGCGACCACGGCCGTGTCATCGTCACCGATCAGAGCGGGCAGCAGCAGAGCTTCGATCGCGTGATCCTGGCCTGCCATGCCGATGAGACCCTGGGCATGCTCATCGATGCGGACCAGCACGAGCGGCGCGTACTCGGTGAGTTCCACTACCAGCCCAATCTGGCGCTGCTGCACACGGATGAATCGGTGATGCCCGCGACGCGACGCTGCTGGTCCTCGTGGAACTATCGGGTCAGTGGCACCGCTGAGGGGCTGCTCGAACCCTCCACCGTCTACTGGATCAACAGCCTGCAGCGGCTGCCTACGCGGCAGAACTACTTTGTCTCGATCAATGGCGAGCAGTCGCTGAATCCTGCGAAGATCCTGCAGCGCATCGCCTATGATCATCCACTCTTCAGCCTGGGCGCGGTGAGCGCGCAGCGCGAACTGCCCGAGCTCAATCGCCGGCAGAGCGGCGTGTATTTCTGCGGCAGCTATTTTCGCTACGGCTTTCACGAGGATGCGCTCGCATCGGCCATGGATTTGAGCCGCATGCTGGATCCGACGCTGACCGGAAATGAGCGCGCCGACGCACCGGCAGTCGCCTACCCTGCGGTGGAAGACCTGGCGCTCGCGGGTGCCACGCCTTGAAGAGCTGTCTCTACCAATGCGAAGTCATGCACCAGCGCCTGGCCCCTAGGCGCTACGCGCTGCGGCACTCGCTCTTCATGTTCTACCTGGACCTGGATGAAATCGGGCTGCTCGCGCAGGTGCTGCGCCTCTTCAGCCGCAACCGCTGGAACCTCTACAGTTTTCATGATGCCGATCACCTGCCCGAGCGCGGTGTCGCTGGCGCAGCGCTGCGCACGCGGCTGGTGCAGTACCTGGCCGCGCAGGGCATGCCGCTGCCGCCCGAGGCGCGGATCCGGCTGCTGACGCTGCCTCGCATCGCAGGCTACGTGTTCAATCCGATCTCGGTCTATTTCTGCTTTGGGCATGCCGAAGGCGCGCCGCTGTGCGCGGTCGCCGAGGTCGGCAACACCTTCGGCGAGCACAAGCTCTACTTGCTGCCCTCTCCGACGGCTGCGGATGGCTCGCTGTTCACACTGCGCGTACCCAAGCACTATTACGTGTCGCCCTTCTCCAGCCTCACGCTGCAGTTCGATTTCCACCTGCGTGCGCCGGGCGAGACGCTGCACCTGCGCATCGATGACTTCGACGGCGAGCATCGCGTCCTGCGCAGCGGGCTGCGAGGCCGGCGTCGCGCGCTCGGTGACGCACGCCTCGCCTGGTATGGGCTCAAGTACCCGCTGCTGACGCTCAAGGTCATCGGGCTGATCCACTGGCATGCGCTCAAGCTGTGGCTGCGCGGAGTGCCCTGGTATCGCAAGACCGACTCGCCGCACCTGCAGCGCGAGGTGTTGCGGCCGCACGGGACGCTAGCAGCGCTGCAGGCCGCCCCGGAGCAGCCAGTGGTGCCGCAATGATCTGGTTTCTGCGCATCGTCTTCAGCCTCGTGGTCGTGACCATGCTCTGCGTCACCAGTTGGGCCAGCGCCCATGTGCCGCTGTGGGAGACCCCGCGCGCCGTGGTCATGCACCCGTGGTTCATCGCGACGATGTTCGACACCTACTTCGGCTTCCTGACTTTCTTCGTCTGGCTCGCGTATCGCGAGACCTCCCTCCTCGCGCGCCTGCTCTGGCTGATCGCGATCCTGCTGCTCGGCAATATCGCCATGGCCAGCTATGTGCTGCTGATCGTGTGGCGACTGCCGACGGACGCGCCGGTCTCACGCGTACTGCTGCGCCCGACCACGCGCGGCGCATGAACGCGCCGGCACCGGGCACGCCGGCACCGGGCGCGCCGGCATCGGGTCTGCGTGGCTTCTGGCGCCGACGCGTGGTCGATCTCTTGCTGGCGCAGCTACGCCAGGGCATCACCCCGCAAAAGATCGCACTTACCCTGGCGCTCGGGACCGTGATCGCGCTGTTTCCCATCATGGGCACGACCACCGCGCTGTGCGTGCTGGTCGGCGTCGCACTTCAACTCAATCAACCGATCATTCAACTCGTGAATTGGATCGCCTGGCCACTGCAGATATCGGGGATCTATTTCTTCGTGCGTGCGGGCGAGTGGATCACGCGCAGCCCGCCGGTCTCCTTTTCGATCTCGGCGCTGCTGGTGGCATTCAAGCACTCCCCCGTGCGCTTTCTGCAGCAGTACGGCATGACCGGCCTGCGCGGCGTGCTGGCCTGGGCGCTGATCGCACCGGGCGTCGCGGCGCTGATCTACGTGCTGACGCTGCCGCTGATCAAGCGCATGCGCATCAGACTGACCGCGCTGGCGCAAAGGACCTGAAACGCCATGTCACTGGATCGACTGCTGGAACGGGACATTCTTCCGGATACGCTGCTGCGTTTCGGCATCCGTCGGCTGCTGCGGCAGCGACTGCGCGAGGAACGGCGCGACAACGTCGAGGCACAGCTCGAGGCGCTGCAGTCGCTGGTGGCGCAGCTGCGCGCCAGCCCCATCGCCATCGAAACTGCCGCCGCCAACGAGCAGCACTACGAAGTGCCGACGCGGTTTTTCGAGCTGTGCCTGGGATCCCGGCTCAAGTACAGCAGTGGACTGTGGACCCATGGCATCGACACGCTCGATGCGGCCGAAGAGGCCATGCTGGAACTCACCTGCCAGCGCGCGCGCATCGAGGATGGTCAGCGCATCCTCGAACTCGGCTGCGGCTGGGGCTCGCTGTCGCTGTGGATGGCCGGGCACTATCCCAATGCCCGCATCACGGGTGTCTCCAACTCCAGCACCCAGCGGCGTCACATCGAAAGCCAATGCGCGCAGCGCGGCATCAGCAACCTCACGATCCTGACCTGCGACATGAATCGCTTCGATATCGATGAGAGCTTCGACCGGGTGGTGTCGGTCGAGATGTTCGAGCACATGAAGAACTACCAGCGGTTGCTGGGCAACATCGCGCGCTGGCTGACGCCCGCGGGGCTGCTGTTCGTGCACATCTTCACACACCGCGAGTATGCCTATCACTTCGAAGCCCGCGGGGACAGCGATTGGATGGCGCGTTATTTCTTCAGTGGTGGCATCATGCCCAGCGATGATCTGCTGCTGTACTTCCAGGACGACCTGAGCCTGCAGCATCACTGGCGGGTGAGCGGCCGGCACTATCAGCAAACCGCGGAGGCGTGGCTCCGGAACATGGATCGGCACCAGTCGGAGATTCGCCCGCTGCTGGCCGCCACTTATGGCGAGCACGACAGCACGCGCTGGTGGGTGTACTGGCGCGTCTTCTACATGGCCTGCGCGGAGCTGTGGGGCTATCGTAACGGCGAGGAATGGCTGGTGTCGCACTACCTGTTCGGGAAATCCAGAGCGCACGCACCGTGACGGCAGCCGTGGCCGCGGCGAGCCCGCAGCGCTTCTACTACGGCTGGAAGGTTCTCGCCGCGCTCTTCATGGCCGGCTTCATGGTTTACGGCGGCGGCCTGTGGGCCTTCACGCTTTTTGTGATGCCGCTGATCGAGGAGTTTCACTGGACGCGCGCCGCCACCGGCGGCCTGGTCACGGCCTTCTGGCTCAGTGCGCCGATGATCCTGCTCGGCGGCTCGGGCATCAAACGCTTCGGCGCCGTGCGCATGCTCGTCTGCGGCATCCTCATCGAAGCCGCCTGTCTTGCCATGCTCGCCACCGTGTCGAGTTTCTGGCAGATGTACCTGCTGCGGGCGGCCATGGGCTTCGGCAAGGTCGCCTTTGCGGTGACGCTGCCGTACCTGGTGTCGCGCTGGTTCTCGCGCCATTACTCCCTTGGGCTCGGTATCACCTGGTCGGGCTGGCATTTCGGCGGCCTGGTGCTGGCGCCCGTTACCGGCCAGGTGATCGCGCACTTTGGCTGGCGCGCGGCTTGTCTCACGATCGTGGCGGGACTGATCACGGTGGGGCTGATTCCCGCACTCTTCACGCTGCGGGTGCGAACCCCCAAGCAACTCGGACTGGCGCTCGATGGCGATCCTCTCGATGCTGCTGCCAGGCAGGAGGCGGTCGATGTGCGCGACAACCCGCCCGGCTCACTCGGCGCGTTGCTGGGGTCGGCGACATTCTGGTTCATCGCGCTCATGACACTGGTGTTCTTCATCACCTACAGCGGGTTGATCACGCACCAGAGCGCGATCGTCGAGGGTGCGGGCTTCATCGGGCAGCTGCCCTCGACGGTGCTCGGCGCCACGGCCGGATTTGCCGGGCTCGGCAGTCTCTGCACCGGCTGGCTGCTGGATCGCTATTCCACGCGCAATGTGGGCATCGGCATGTGCGTGCTGCTGCTGACCGGTGCGCTCTCGCTGCTCGCCATCGATCGCCTGCACTCCACTGCCGCATTGTTCGTCTACGCGACCAGCTTTGGCTTCACGGTGGGTGGCGGCGACCTCTATTTCGTGGGGCTGCTGCGCCTGCGCTTCCCAACCATCAGCGTGGCGTTCAGCTACAGCGCCTGGTATTTCTGCCAGATTCTCACGCTGCTCATCGGCGGTCCGATCGCGGGCAGGATCTACGACCTGACCGGCGACTACGCCACCACGCTGGGCCTGCTGGTGGGCACGGCCGTCGCGGCGCTGGTGTTTTCGCTGGTGATCGTGCGGCCGGAGCGAAAAGCCGCCTAAGGCCTCGCCTCCACGAACAGCGAGTAGTAGCGCCGGCCGTGCTTCGCCCCGGCCACAAGGCTCGCCTCGTCGATGCGCAACGCCGGATCGCGGCTGCGCATGAACGCGCTGCGCTCGACGCGCCGGAAGCCCGCACGTCTGAGCAGCACCCGTAAGGTCTCGTAGTCGTAGCCGAACTTGTGGCTGCTGACGAAAGCATCCGGGCTTGCGCCCACGCCCGCATAGCCGAGGAAACTCTCCAGCCGTGTGCTCGTTGGCGGCCACCAGGGCCACTGCGCGCGGCGCGCCGCGAAGAATCGCCGGTCGCGGCGTACGTATGCGCGCAGGCACTGTTCGATATCCGGGACCACGATGCGCGCGACCCCATCACGCGCGAGCACGCGACGGATATCGGCCATGACCGCCAGCGCCTCATCGGGGTAATAACAATGTTCGAGCACATGACACAGATACACAGCCTGGGCTGCGCCGTTTGCAAACGGCAATCCCCAGCGCAGGTCCATCGCCAGTTGTGCCGGCCAGTGATCGATGTTGACCCAACCCGGAAGCGGCGAATCTGCAGCGCCCAGATGCAGTCGCAGCTGCCGCGAACTTCGATGAAGCCCCAACACCGTGAGCTGCCGGCGCATAAAAGCCTGTCGCTGCCGGTGCAGCGCCGCGGCCAGCAACTCCGCATCGCGCCGCCAGCGTTTGAGGGCCACGGGGCTCTTGGACTGCGGTCCACGCGCGGCAACCTCCGCGGCAATCGCCTCGGTCGCGCGCGCCAGGCGGCGCAGGTCGCTTTGGGCGCTCTGGAACGCGGCCTGCTTTGATTTGGCGGTCATGGCAGCCCGGACAATACCCCAGGAACGGCCGGTACTTGCGCGGCGTTGCATCCAGCGGCTTGCGTCCAGATGTATCGTACGATATAGTTTTCGATATGTTGAACGTTAAGGAATCCTACCAATGAGACGATTTCGAGCAGAAGGTCCCTTCGGCCGGGAAAGTGGCCGCTTCGGGCACCGCCACCGATTCATGGGCGCCGTGCGCCGCGGCTCCTTCGGCGGCCCAGGGCTGCGCGCCGCCAAGATGCTCTCCTCCGAGGACCTGCAGCTGATCATGCTGGCGCTTCTCAAGGACAGCCCGCGCCATGGCTACGACATCATCAAGTCGCTGCAGGAACACTCCAGCGGGCTCTACACGCCCAGCCCTGGCGTGGTCTACCCCGCACTGACCTATCTCGAGGAGGCCGGACTTGCCCTCTCGGAGACCGAGGGCAGCAAGCGCCGTTATCGCATCACCGAGGCGGGCCTTGAACACCTGACGAAGAACCTCGCCACCGCCGATGAACTGCTGGCGCAGCTTGCGCGCATGGGCCAGAAGATGGCGCAGTTCCAGCGCCAGTACGCCGAGGATGAGGCCGCCGGCGAGGAATGGGGCGGCACGGCGCGCGATCAGGAGAAGCAGGAATGGCGCCAGGTGCGGGCGCAGTTCCAGGAACTCAAGCACGAGTTCAAGCTGGCACTGTTCGAGAAGCTGCACGCCTCAATCGAGGAGAAGCGGCGCGTACTGGACATTCTTCGCGGCGCCATCGCCCAAATTCGCGGCAAATGAACCCACCGTCCCCGTCCACGGCCGCGCCCACCGGCCTTTCCGGCTATCAGAAATTCATCGTCGCGGTAATCGCGTTCCTGCAGTTCACGATCATCCTGGATTTCATGGTGCTCTCGCCGCTGGGCGCTCTGATCATGCCGGCACTGAACGTGACACCCGGCCAGTTTGGGCTGCTGGTGTCCGCCTATGCGTTCAGCGCCGGACTGTCGGGACTGCTGGCCGCCGGGTTCACCGATCGCTTCGATCGCAAGCGGGTGCTGCTGTTCTTCTACTGCGGCTTTGTGCTCGGAACGCTGTTGTGCGCGCTCGCCAGCAGCTATCACTTCCTGCTCTTCGCCCGCATGATTACCGGACTTTTCGGCGGCGTAATCGGCTCGACCGTGCTGGCTATTACGACCGACCTGTTCGAGTACCGCGTGCGCGGCCGCGTCATGGGCGTGGTGCAGACCGCATTTGCCGCCAGCAACGTGCTGGGCATTCCGCTGGCGCTGCTGCTGTCCAATCGCTGGGGCTGGAATGCGCCCTTCCTGCTGATCGTGGTCGTAAGCCTCCTGGTCGGCATCGTCATCGTCACGAAGATGCAACCGGTCCGCGCCCATCTGCAACGCAGCCCGGATCGAAATGCGCTGCATCACTTCCTGCACACCGTGTCGACGCCGCGCTATCTGCAGGGCTTTGCCACCACCGGCCTTCTGACGGTGGGCGGCTTCATGCTCATGCCCTTCATGAGCAACTTCACCGTCCACAACATGGGCATCCCGCTCGAGCGCCTGCCGTTGGTGTACATGATCACGGGGATCGCCTCGATGATCGCCGGGCCGCTGATCGGGCGTGCCAGCGATGCCTTCGGCAAGTTCGTCGTATTCGCTTTCGGCTGCGCCATCACCATCCTGATGGTGAGCATCTACACGCACCTGGGTATAACGCCGCTCGCCGTGGTCATCCTGGTGAGTATCGCGCTCTTCATCGGGGTCTCCTCCCGCATGATCTCCTCCTCGGCGCTGATCTCGGCAGTGCCGAATCCGGCCGATCGCGGCTCGTACATGGCTATCAGCGCCTCGATCCAGCAATTTGCCGGCGGCATCGCTGCCAGCATCGCCGGACTGATCGTGGCGCAACGCCCCGATGGCAGCATCGAGCACTTCGAAGTAGTGGGTTATCTGCTCACCGTTACGACACTGACCTCGCTGGCGATGATGTATCTGATTCAGCGCCGCATCGAGCCGCGGGGGGTCTCCTCGCTGGCAGTTGGCGCCTCTCAGCCGCCCGTCGCCCCCTGAGGCCGAGAAGCCAATCGGCCCGAAGGGCCGCAGGGCTTGCCGCCTCACAGCCGTGCAGAGTACTGCAACGCAACATAATCGTACGCAGATCCCGCCGCGCGGTGCGTCGGCCGTGACCTGCGACGCCGATTGGACGCTCGTAGCCTAGTAAATTGGCCACCCACATGATCCGCTGGCCGATCAAGCTTAGTTGCGCCCGCTTCCGTGTACCTGTCCCAGGAGGACCGATCGTACCGGCGGTGCTGCTCGCCGCATTGGCCGCGATCGCCGTGGCCGCGCCCGCCTCGGCCGCCTGCCCCAACCTGCCCGATCCACAGTTGCGCGCACTCGACCGGCTCGTCGGCCGCGATGCGAAGCAGGCACTGGCCGAGATCGGGGCCCGCGTGAGCGGTCTGGAATCG
>Ga0182016_10004206_pt1 | contig 16038 bp, 8 predicted proteins | sample 712S2MmetaG_FD_120491 | JGI IMG/M metagenome (GOLD analysis project Ga0182016, IMG submission 120491) | Permafrost microbial communities from Stordalen Mire, Sweden - 712S2M metaG | ecosystem: Environmental > Terrestrial > Soil > Wetlands > Permafrost | place: Sweden: Stordalen | collected...
ATCGAGCAAGAGGGCGGCGATCGTGAGCATCACCGGCACAAACAGATTCATGTGCGCAGTTAAATGCAGAATGCGATGACCGAACGCAGCCAGAAAACGAATTGGATCGAGGTTCGCCTGCGCATTGTAGCGCAAGAATTCGGGGTTTCCAAACAGGAATCCTGTTTTCAGGTAGTGCCAACCGTACCATGCGGCAAGTGGAACCGGGCATGCCGCAAGCCACGCCGATTCCCCCCAAAGCCGTAATCGCTTCGGCCCCTGGGCGCGAATTCCCTCGACCAGGTCAATCGCCGCCAGAGCCAGCGGAATGGCAATTGCCGTTTCTTTGCACAAGGCGGCGGCAGCAAACCACAATGCTGCGGCGCGCGGGTTTCGGTCCTGCCGAGGAAGGGCATACACCAACCCCCACAGCGTGCAGGATGCCGCAAAGATGTCAGCATGCGCCAGCGTGCTTTGAGCAAACCAGATTGGATAGGTCGCGGTCAGCACAACGGTCCAGAACGCGACGCTCGCATTGCCAACCAGACGCATGGCAAGCCGCCATACAGCCAGCAGCCCCATGGCCGCCACCATCAGTACGGCTTCGCGCGTCACCTCGGGATAAAAGCCTGAAACCTTCCACCAGATGGCGAGGTAAATGCTCGGAAGAGGCGGATGGGCGTTGGTCAGCGTGGTAATCGGAATCAGAGATCCCGTGCGAAAAAAATCCCACGCCGCCGGTATGTAATACCCGGCTTCATCCCAGTAATAGGGCAGACGCAGCAGCGTAAAGTGAGTCGCGTAGAGCGCCGCAAACACCACCGGAAAGATCATCCACAGCGGCAAAGGCGCATCCATCCGCGGCCGCATCAGTTGAGTCAAGCGCAATGGTTCGCTCCCTGCGGTAGGCAAGTATGGCCAGGCTCAGGCTCTCTGATTTCTGACCACTGATCTCTGACCCCTGTTTCAGTTCACGGGTCCTTGCGGAAAGGCCGGCCCGCGCGGTTCCAGGTTCAGTGTTCCGAACGCCTGTTCGTATTGGGAGAGGTTCTGCCCCAAAACGTTCCACAGCGCCTTGGCCTGTTGCGGACTTAGAAAAATTGCCTGGTGATTGCGGATGTTGACCTGGTCGGGCGATTCGCTGGAGGCCAGCCCGAACACAAGCTGGAAGTCCCAGACACTGACGCGAACCTGGACGCTGTTCGCATACGACTCACGGTAATCGGCTGATTGTGCAAGATTCAACTGGGGTTGTTGCGCTGGGCTCATGATTTGACCAGATTACTCCCCCCTTCCACAATCCGGCCAGTTGTCACCGAACTCCGTCTTCTGCCTGCATTTCATTCGCTCAATCCTGGCCTCGTTCCGCCCTTCGGGCGAGCCTCTGCGCTGCTCCAATCGGGCCTGCCGATCACCTGAAAGTGCCATTAGTTCAAACTTGAGTAACGCATATACTCGGTTCTGCATAGGGCGGTAATCGTCTCTGTGATTACTTTCGGGCGTTGCCACCGAGCCTGAAGAATTGGCGGTCTATATGCGGAAATTGAAGGACTTGAATGGTCACATTGTGCCTGAATTGAAGAAGACATACCCTCAGTCGGGCAGTGTCATGAGCCTTGGGATGGCCTTCCCCGGAACTACGGCCGCTTGTGCTGAGTTCGCTCAGCAGGCAAACTCAATTTCCAACCAAAATCGTCATCCTGCCGCCGAGGCCTTCACCCGGCTTAATACACCGCGCTGCCTTCGCAGCGGCATAACCGCTCTTTTTGCACTTTTCTTCTTATCTTTCGGCGCCAAAGCACAGAACGTCTTTTCCACTCCCGAGCCCATTGGCAGCACTTCCGGTGCTCAAACCGTGACTGTCCCCGCGAGCGCTACGGGCACAGTGGCTAAGGTTGAAGTAATCACGCGCGGCGTGAACGCTCTTGAATTTGCCAAAGGCGGCGGGGTTTCGAGTTGCGAATCCGCAGGAGTGACCGCAGGCGGAACGTGCACGGAGTCTGTCACCTTTGCGCCAGCATATCCCGGGGTTCGCACCGGCGCGGTGGTGCTGCTCGATCTCAACAACAACGTGCTCGGCACCGGCTACGTATCAGGTATCGGCCAGGGCGGGCTCGCCGTTCTGTCCCCAGGCAATACGATCACCATCGCCGGAAAATACCGCGCCTGGACTTCAACCCAGGACGGCGTCGCCGCCACCGTTGCTAATATCGATCAGCCCGCCAGCATCGCATTCGACGGCGCCGGCAACATGTACATCGCCGATAGCGCCCACAACAAAGTCCGCATGGTCTGCTTCAGCGCCACAAGCGCAACAATTGCCGGAACCACGTGCTCCGGGGCAAACATCATTACCACCGTCGCAGGCACAGGCGACAGCGGCTACAAGGGCGACAACGGCCCAGCCAGCGCGTCGACGCTCAGTTCCCCCACAGGTATTTCCATCGACGGCGCAGGGAATCTTTTCATCGCAGACACCAGCAACAATGTCATCCGCGAAGTGAATTCTGTAACCGGCATCATCGCCACAGTCGCCGGCAACGGTACGTCCGGATACGGCGGAGACGGCCTTGTGGCTACCAATGCGAGCGTTGAACTCGATGGCCCTACCGGCATCACTGTCGATGCTTCTGGCAATCTCTACATCGCCGACACCGCCAACCAGCGCATCCGCCGGATTGATGCTGTAACCGGCATCATCACCACCGCGGCCGGCAACGGCAACCCCAGTGGTCTTGGCGACGGCAAGGGCACGTATTTCGGAGATACCGGACTCGCCACAAATGCCGGCCTCAGCCTCCCCTACGCGGTTGCGTTTGATCCCAGCGGCAACATGTACATTCCCGACTCCGCCAACCACCGCATTCGTGTCGTAGCGGCGGTCGGCGGCGCCATCACGGCAGCCAGCACCATCAACACCATCGCCGGCACAGGCGCCGGCGGCAATGCCACCTGCCCAACGGGCCCCGCCATTTCGCAGACGCTGAATACGCCGTCGGGCGTGGCCATCGACGCGGCCGGCAACATCTACATCGCGGATACGCAGGACTCCTGCATTCGCAAGGTCAATTCCGCCACGGGCATCATCTCTTCCATCGCCATGAACGGCGCGACCGCCCTCAGCCTCGCCGGCGCCGTCGATCAGGCACAGGTCTACGCCCCCATCGGCATCGCCGTTGACGGGATGGGCAACGTCTACTACGCCGATTTTTATTACATGATCGTCGACGAAATTCAGTCCAACACAGCGGTTCAGGATTTCCGTGCTACGCCCGTCCGCCAGGGAAGCCAGTCGACTTCGCCCCTGCTCCAGGGTCTTGAGAATGACGGCAACGCACCGCTCGATCTGAGTGCATTCACTGCAGTCTCAAACTCCGCGGTCAGCAACAGCGCAACCACCTGCAGCTTGTCGAACCCTTTCACAGAAGATGCCGACTGCTCGATCGGCGCACTGTTCGCGCCACAGTCCGCCGGCAATCCCCTGCTCGGCACCATCAGCGTCACAAACACGAGTTTGGACACGCCGCTGAGCATTGTCTTGATCGGCGATGCCACAGCCGTCAACTCCACCTCCATTACGCTCGCGTCAGCGCCGAACCCGTCGGAGTTCAACCATCCCGCCAGTTTCACGGCAACAGTCTCCACCGGAGCCAACACAGGAAGCCTGACGGGTACAGTGACCTTCTCCGATACCTTCAATAGCGTCACCACGCAGTTGGGCGCGCCCATCGCCGTAAACGCCTCCGGCGTGGCGGCTTTGTCTTACAGCACTCTCGCAGTCGGAGTTCACACCGTCTCCGCCGTGTACAACGGGGATCCCACGCACTTCGCCTCCACTGCGCCAGCTACCGTCCAGCAGACTATCTATGAGGCAACGAGAACCGTACTCACCGCCGCACCTTCCAGCCCGTCGGCGATTGGCGCGAATGTCACCTTTACGGCAGCCGTATCTGTCACCGACGGCGGCGCCTTCCCGCTGGATGGCTCAGTGACGTTCACTGACAATGCCGTGGCCTTCGCCGGCAACACAATTCCGATCGTCGGTGGCGTCGCCACTTTTACAACCAACGCACTAGCTCAGGGCGTGAACACCATCACGGCTACCTACGCACCCAACACGACCAATCTGATTCAGGGCAGCACAACATCCATTTCGCAAGCCGCGCAGACCCCTTCGACTATAATCCTCGGTTCGAATCCAAATCCGAGCATCTACGGAAATTCCGTCGCCTTCACCGTCACAGTTCCAACGGTTGGTTCCACCGCGGCCACAGGGAGTGTCAACATTTCCATCGTTCCGGTTGGCTCATCCACGGCTGTCGCGACTCTACCTGTGACGCTCAGCGGAAACCCCGGTGTAGGCTCTGCCTCCATCTCCACGCTCGCCGTTGGGACCTACAGCGTTACCGGACACTACGCTGGTGACAATAACTATGCGCAGGGCACCTCTGCGCCCATAACGCAAACCGTCAATGTTGCGCAAACCGCCACGGCCCTGACGGCCGCGCCGAACCCAGGGATCGCCGGCAAAGCAGTCGCTCTTACGGCAACCGTCACGGTTACGCAAGGCACCGCAACGCCGACGGGCTCAGTGCAATTCAGTGATACGTTCAACGGGGCCACCACGAATCTCGGCTCGGCGACCGTAGGCTCGAACGGTAAAGCGGTTCTCAGCCCGGTTCTGGCGCCCGGCGCTCACGCCATCGTCGCAACGTATGGCGGCGACAAGAACGATAACGGCAGCAGCGGCTCGCTCGCCTTGGCTGTCATTCAAGCAACAACGACTGCCAGCCTCACCGTCACTCCTAACCCCGCAATTGTCGACGGCATCATCACCTTTTCCGCAACGGTCAGCGGCAACGGTGGGACGCCCACTGGCACCATCAGCTTCCTGGCCGGCGCCACCACGCTCGGAACCGCAACGCTGAGCGCAGGCAACGCCCAAATCACCAATGCGACACTCGCCGCGGGCACCTATTCCATCACGGCCGTTTACCAGGGCGACGCCAACGACGATGCAAGCACTTCGGCCGCGGTGTCTCTTGTGATCGGAACCATTCCAACCGCAACCAATATCAGCACCACCGCGACATCTGGAAGTAGCTCTCAAACCATCTTGGTCTCCAACGTAGTGGATGAAGGTGTGACGGGCGTCATGCCCACCGGCACTGTGACATTCACCAGCGGTACCAGCACGATTGGGGCGGCGACTTTGAACTCCAGCGGCGTTGCAACCTTGAGCCCCGATCTTGCTACGGGGAACTACACGATCATTGCCACTTACAGCGGCGACGCACTGCATAGCCCTTCAACATCCGTTGCGCTGCCCATTACGGGCGCGGGAACCTCTTTCAATTTGGTAGTGAATCCCACTTCGGTAAGCGTGCAGACCACGCAGAGCACAACAGTCAACGTCTCCCTCTCTTCGATCAGCGGATTCACCGATACAATCGGGTTGGGATGCGTTACCGTCCCGGCGGCTGTGAACTGCCATTTCTCGTCCGGCGACGTCAACCTTGCGGCGAATGGTTCACAGACCGCGCAGTTGGTTATCGACACAAACAACCCGCTTGGCGGCGGAACGTCCGCGATGTTGCAGAAGCCGGCAAAACACAATATGGAGCTAGCGGGGCTCTTCGCTCCTTTCAGCCTGCTGATGGGCTGGATGGTGTGGAGCTTCCGCAAGCGCCATGCACATCTGCTGAGCCTGGTGCTCCTGTTGGTACTTTCCGGCGCCGCCATGATGGCGACGGGGTGCTCGGCAGGCTTCAGCCAAAGCTCCGCGGCTCCTGGAACGTATGCGCTTCAGGTTGCTGGAGTCGGCAAGAACAGTAACGTAACCCAGTACGCAACCATTACGCTGACGATCACGAAATAGGGCCTGCATACAAGCAAAGCCGCAACCTGGTGATCTTGAACTGGAGTCGTGGGATCAGGTGTTTGAGGCCTCGAAGTTGAGAGCTCAGAAAACTACGATCTCCGCGGTCGTGACGGCAGGACGAAAACACAGATGAAAAACTCGAAACAATCCGGTAAGGCGCGAGTCGGCGGGGTCAAGCATCTCGTTTGCCGTCCCGCGGTCTTTGCCGCCGTCCTGGCTGTCAGCTTCGTTGGGTTCCTGCGTCCTGCGTCCGCGCAAGTTGTCTATTCAGGTGACGCCGGTGGTTTCACGCTTTCGGCCGGAGGCGCTGTCACAGGCGAGAAGGTTGGGTATGGCGCACAAAAGCTGCTTGGCGCCACTGCCTGGGTCGATGCGGATACACGCCGGCGCATCGGTGTAGAAGCCGAGGCTCACTGGATGATCTTCCATCAGACCAATGAGGAACACGCGACCTTGTGGCTGGCGGGGCCGCGGTATCACTTCACCCGTGACCGGCTTCAGTTCTATGGCAAAGGCCTGGCTGGCCTGGGCCAGTTCAACTATCCCTATAACTACGCAACGGGATCTTACTTTGTTGTCGCCGGCGGCGGTGGGGTCGATTACCGCTGGAAGCACCGCATATCCATACGCGGAGACGTCGAATACCAATACTGGCCCCAGTTCACCTACGGAGCCATGAGCAGCTACGGCGTGAGCGTGGGCGCGGCGTACCACATCTTCTAAACGAATTCTTCGCCGGAGTGCGAGACGCGGGGTTTAGCGGTCGAGCGCGAGCGAAAGAACCGTGATGTCGTCTTCCTGGCCAAACCGGGCTGCGGTCTCGGCGATCGTATGGACGTCACTCAAGACAAGTTCTGCCAGCCGTTCAAAACCCAGAAGCTCTCCTGAGGGAGACGTTGCTTCAAGAACCCCGTCGGAAAGGAGGACGAGGTGTTCTTCAGCGGCGAGCTTGCCGTACACGCATTCGTATTCCTGATCGGGCGCAAGCCCCAGCGGAAGCGCCGGCGGAGTTTCAAGTTCGCGCCCCGATTGATAAGGCGCAATGTGCCCCGCGTTGGCAAGCACGTATTCGCCCGACAGCGCAATACGCATGCAACAGGCAGTGGTGAACCCGAGTTGTCCCTGGGCGATGAGCACGTTGTTCAGGCCGGATAGGATTTCGCCTGGATCGTGCGAGGTGGCAGCGCCTAATGCGCCGAGGATCACGGCCACACGCATGGCCGCGGTCAATCCCTTGCCGGAAACATCGCCGACGATTGCGAGCAGTGAACCATCGGGAGCCGGAGAAACAAAGAAGAAGTCGCCGCCCACCTCGCTAGCCGGCAAGTAAACCGACTCTACGCGGAACCCCGGCGTGGGCCGTGATGCATTCTGGAGTAGCAACTGCTGAACTGTGCTGGCCGCGTGCAGTTCTGCCGCCATGGCCGCGCGCGCCCGTGCCGCATCCACCATTTCCGCGCACAGGAGCGAATTGGCGATGGCCGCGCCGGTTTGCAGTGCGATGGTGTTGAGCAACTTCAGATCTGCGGTCGAATACGATGCTCCTGCTTCAACACTGGCCAGTGCAATTAGACCGACCGTTCTTTGACCGGCGCGCAGAGGTGCGCAAATCAGCGCCTTCAGGTGGTGTTCAGCGCCCACGGCGCGGGGATCAGAGGCGCAGTCGTTCACAATCTCCGCAATACCCTTCTCAAGAATGGACGCGGCGAATTGCGAATCGGGCGCGAGCGGGCCCGTTTTCGCCGCGGAAGTATTGTCGTCTGGGCCGAAGCTTCCCGCGCCTGCGAGCGGACCATCTGCTTTCTCCATCACAAGAATTCCGCCGTGCGTGGCCGCAATTAGACGTCGCGCTTGGGCCAGCGCTGAATCTCCGACCGCCGTGAGGTTGAGCAGCGCCGCAAGCTGCTCAGAGAGCTGCTCGATCAGGTGCACTTCGCGATAAAGATGCAGAACTTCGGAAGCGAGCGCACGGCCTTCCGATTCCCTGCCCGCGAGGTAGGCAAGCAGCGTGGCCAGGGTCGTCGCCGGCCCTTGCGGTCCGCTCACGAATCCGAGGGTCTCTTCTTGAACCTGAACGGGCACTCGAGTTTCGTTCACTGCGCTCGGCGAAGACGGCTGACCGAGCAGAGTTTTGCCGCCAAAGTCGATCACACAGGTGTTGCTTCCCAGGTTTTCGTAGAGAGCCTTGAGCACGCCGAAACTTCCCGCCCGCGGACTGAGAAGAGTTCGCAGTGTCACGCTCGCCATAGGCTCACAATCCGCCCGTGGCAAGACCCAGAACCGAGCGAGCCTGCGCAACCAGCGCGTCCGGGTCGAAGGGTTTGGTCATGTAGAGGTCGGCTCCCACCTCGAGGCCGCGCTGCCTGTCGAATTCCTGCCCCTTGGCGGTGAGCAGAATAATGTGAATATGTTTCAATCCCAATTCGTTCTTGACGGTGTTGCAAACATCGAAGCCGTTTTTTCTGGGCATCATCACGTCAAGAAAGACGAGGTTCGGCTCCTCGGCCTGAATCGTCACAAGCGCTTCTTCGCCGTTTGTGGCCGTAAAAAGCTCGACCCCGTCGTCTTCAAGTTCCTCGAGGGATTGCTGGATCAGTGTGCGCAAGTGTGGTTCGTCGTCGACAATGAGAATCTTTTTCGTGGTCATTGATAGATAAGGAAGAGGACGTTCTCCATGCCTTTCTCGAAGCGCAATGAGCGGACCGCTTCGTCAGTCGAGAGGAGCGAATTGAGGATAATGATGTCGGGTTTGGAGACCACCGCGCGCGAAACCAGTTCGGAACCATTCGATTCCACCACTTCGTAACCGCGGGTCTGCAGCACGTCAGTGAGTGTGCGGATGGTGGAAACATCCTCATCGACGACCATCACTTTTTTCTTTGATTTGCCCTGATCGAGAAGCGTATCGACTTCATGAAACAACGACGCGGTATCGATTGGCTTGGTCAGATACCGGTCGACGCCCAGGCGGAAGCCGCGCTCCTTGTCTTCGACAATGGACAGAATGATGATGGGAATGTCCATGGTAGCCGGATCGTTCTTCAGCACGGCCGCCACGTCGAATCCGTTCATCTCCGGCATCATCACATCGAGAATCACCAGGCTGGGGCGTTCTTCGCGAATGAGCGCGAGGGCCTTGCGGCCATCCTCGGCCGTACGCACCACGTAGCCGGCTTCAGTCAATTCCTGTTGCAGCAAGGAACGAATGTTCGGGTCGTCGTCAACGACGAGCACAAATTTATCGCTTGACTCGTGCGCCGGTACACGCTCGCGCAACTGCCGCACGAGCGATTCAATATCAACCGAACGACGCGGGGGAAGCAGCTCGAGTTGCGCGGACTGAAGTGTGACCGGAAGCGTGAAAGAGAACGTGCTTCCCTTGCCGGGCTCGCTTTCGACCCACAGCCGCCCGCCATGGTACTCCACAATCTCTTTGCAGATGGGCAGTCCGAGGCCCGTGCCCTTCGGCTTGTCGGTCAGGGTGTCGCCCACCTGCTTGAACTTCTCGAAGACCTTCTGCTGATCTCCAGGCGCGATGCCGATTCCAGAATCAGTGACGCCGACTACGATATCTTCGCCCTGCAAATGCGCGGAAAGCTTGATGGAACCGGAGTCGGTAAATTTGACCGCGTTGGAGATCAGGTTGATCACCACCTGGATGAGTCGATCCTGGTCTCCGTTGATCGCGGGAAGTTCAGGCTGCAGGTCGCGAACGAGGGTGAGTTTTTTCACTTCGAACAGCGAAGCTGTCGCTGCGATGGCGCGTTCGATGACGTCGGCAATCGAAACGCTGGCCATGTTCCAGGTGAACTTGCCGGCTTCAATCTTCGCCAGGTCGAGAACGTCATCAATCAGCTTGGTCAGCCGCTCGCCCTCGCTCACGACAACATCGAGATTCTCAATGACCTGGCGCTTCGCCTGCTGCACCTTGCGGTCTTCTTCGGGGATCATGGGGAAAAGCCGCTCTTCAAGTCGTCTGCGAATGATTTTGGCGAATCCCAGGACAGATGTGAGCGGGGTGCGCAATTCGTGGCTTACCGTGGAAAGGAACGAGCTCTTGGCGGCGTCGGCTTCTTCGGCAGACGCGCGAGCCTGGCGCGCATCTTCAAAGAGTCTGGCGTTATGGAATGCCACGCCCACGGCCGACGCGATTGTGGACAGGAGACGCTCGTCGGCTTGGGTGAAGCGGCCTTCCTGGTCAGTGGATTGCACGCTGATGACGCCGATGCTCTGTCCGCCCGAGGGGATGGGCACGCCGAGGTAGGAAGCGGTTTGGCGGCCAATCTGCTCAATGCCGAGCTTGGCTCGATTGCGGTCCATATCCTCATTGATGAGCAGAGACTGGCCGGTGCGGATGATCTGCGAGGTAAGGCCTGCGCCGAAGGGCCGCGGCTGGGCGTCTTCTCCAAAACTGTAGGGGAATTGCAGCATCATGGTCGCGCGATCGAGCAGCGCAACGTAGGCAATAGGCGCGTGAAACAAATCGCGCACCTGGTCGCCAACGAGTTGGATGAGGCGATCTTTGTCAAGCTGTGTAGCAAGCGCCTGCGTGATGTGATTAATGGTCACCAGTTCCGCGGCGCGTTCGCGCACCTCGCGCTCCTGCTCGTTGATGACGAGATAGGCATTGGCGTTGTCGAGCGCGATGGTGGTGTACGCGGCGAGATTCTCAAGCAGGCTCAGGTGCTGGTCGGTGTAGGCGTTCTTCTTGAAGCTCTGAATGCTGAGGACGCCCAGCACTCTTTCTTGCGCGATCAGCGGTAGATAGATCATGGATGCCGGCGGCTTCGCTTCGCTTCCGTCTTCGAGCGTACCTCCCGTATGTTCGTAGTTGGCAATGTACTGCGAGGATTCCTTCGCCACATCGTTCAGCAGGATGGGCCGGCGATGATCGATACACCACACCGCGAGTTGATTCTTGTCCTCGGTGCTGCGGGTGTAAGGCGCATAGCGCTTGCCGTTTTCAATCGCCAGCGTGTATTCGATCACCTTACGTTCAGCCCGATAAAGACCGACGCCGAAGATGCTTGCGTCAACAATCTGGTTTACACGCTCATAGAGCTTGAAGAGGATCGTATTCAAGTCGAGCGAGGCGGTGATCTCTTTTCCGATTTCGCTCAACAGCTCAATGCTGTCTTTCTGCGCTTCAATTTCGGCGGCCTGCGCGCGGATCTCCTGTGTGCGCTCGCTGACCGTGGCTTCAAGAGCCTTTGCCTGCGCTTGAAGCGCTTCGGTCTTGCGTTGTGCCTTTCTACGCTCGTACCTTCCAATGAAGATCCACGCGAGAATCCCCTGCAAAAGAAAGAGCAGAACATACACAAAGTAAGCCAGCGTGGTTCGGTACCACGGCGGAAGAATCGTGAATGCGTAGGTGGCTTCTTCGCCTTTACGCCCGTCATCGGAACGCGATTTCACCCGGAAGGTATAGCTCCCGGGGCCCAGTCCGCTATAGTTCGCTTCCCTCTGCTTGCCCCAGACGGACCAATCCTTGTCGGCGCCCTCGAGCAGATACTGATATTCGGTTGCAGAAGGATTCTCATAAGCGAGGGCCGCGAATTGGAAACGAAGGTTGTTGCTTCCGGGCGGCAGGCGCAAGTCTTTCGCACCCTCGGCAGTTACGCCGCCGAACACGACTTTTGGTCCCGCGTTCACCTGCCGCACGAGTGTTGGAAATGACTGCTGCGTGCTTTGAGTCGAACGTGGAGTGAATCGGATCAGGACTTCGCCGGTGACCCAGATCGAATTATCAAGATCCTGGCGGAAGTAATAGACGCCATAGCGGTCGAGCCTGCGATAAGAGTCCTCGTCCACCCGCCAGCTTCCATCAGCTTGCTTGGTGAACAGGCCGATGCGACGGCCTTCGGTAGAGGTCGTCACCGACCAGAAGCTCCCGTCGGAGCTCAGATCGTCTCTCTTCAATGGAAGCAAACCGGCCGATGCGTCTGGAAAATCGAGAGGAAGAAGGAAGCGATTGTCGACGACAAACTTGTGGGATTGGGGGTCCCAGCGTAAGAGGTCCCTGGCACGATCGACCGCCGCGAAGATGCTGCCTGCAACGAAACCCACGCTCACCGTACCGTCAGAAACGCCTGCGTCTTTTCCGATTTCTTCGAATTTGGAATCCTTCATGCCGGAAGGCGCAACCGTGATGCGAAGCACCTTGCCTTTGCCGCCGCTTGCCCACACGATCCCGTCGGGGTCTTCGACGAGGTACCGGGCTTCATACACGGCGTGCGGCAGCCGACCTTCGTCAATCCAGGAACTCCCATTCCAACGCATAGAGCCAACTGCATCGGAATGGCCAATGAAGACGCGGTCAGGGGTCTTTTGCGATTGCAGGATCACATAGGTCTGCTCGGTTGGGCCGTGGACTGCGGGCATGGCAGGCACCAACTTGTCTCCTGCAACTCTCAAAACCCCATCGCTGGTGGAAGCCAGCAGTTGATCGGGAGTTTTGCCCGCGGGATCTTTGAAGGCCATCAGGGTCCAACCCTGATTCGCACCGGTGACGGGAACGAACTCGGGCCGGCCCGTCTGCTTGTCGGGCACAAGGCGGGCTACGGCGTTGGAACCCACCGACGAGGCATAGATGCTTCCCTGAAAACGAATTGCATCGAGGTCGCCGTCGCGCAGGAAGATGGAGAGCGGCGAGTTCACTTCAGCGCGCGAGATTCCGGTGTCGGTGCCCAGCCACAAAGCGCCTGCGCGGTCCTGGTAGCAACTGAGAACGCCAGAGCTGTCGAGGCCTCCGCCCTTTTCGATGATCTGCTGGAGCTTGCCGTCGTGCGAGAGAATGACCGCCCCGCCGGAAAGAGTCGCAATGCAGAGGCTGCCGTCGGCGAGAACGATTGAGGTATATACCTTGTGCGCCTTTAAATAGTCGTCTGCCTGTGTCGGGAACGGCGTAACTTTCGCGCCGTCGTAGAGAGTAAGCAGCCCGTCGCGTGATGAAACCAGGATGCGATTGTCGTCGTATGGGTGGAGGAACAGCTTGCTTGAGCCGTTGTAGGCATCACCGCCCGGCACCGTGTGCAGTTCATCGCCAACGATCTCCTGCAAGCCGGCCCCTGCCTGCGCGGTATAGGTGTGCCCGCGAACTTCTGAGAGCGCCTGAAATCTTCCATTTGGCTCGGTTGGCGACCAGACTTGCATGCGCTGGCCGTCCCACCGGAAAAGAAGTTCATAAGAGCGGAAGAAAATGCCTTGCGGTGTGGGAAGTGTTTGCCAGACGCTTGTGAAGCCGCGGGATTCCGCAGGCACTTTGTCAAGGATGGAGACAAAATGCATGGACCCCGTTGCGTCGGGGGCAAGATAGCCGAAGTCCGCGTTGGCGCCCACCCAGATTTTGCCCGAATCGTCCAGTGCCAAAGAGCGGATCACGCTGGTTGGGGTGAAGATTTTGCGCCAGGTGACCCCGTCGTATTCCAGAATGGTGCCACCCGAAATGCCGACGTACAGAAGGCCTCGGCGATCCTGGAGAATGGCCCACGTCTCGGGATAGAGGCCAATATCCTTGGTATTGAAGTTCTGGACGACCGGCAGCCCGACCTCTGCGCCGGCAGGGGTAGAGTTCTTCTGCGGTGTCGATGGGTTGGGCTGAGCGAAAAACTGCGTTCCAGCGAGAAGCAGGAGCACAGGCACGGCGCATCGACGGCGGAGATCGTCAAGAACGGACAAGTGAATTCCCAGACTTCTGAATCAGCGGTGAGGAAATGAAGTGACCCTTGGGGGAAGGCAGGCTGGCCGCATGGTACCACGCGGAATATCGATGCGCAAGGCTATAAGTAAGCTAGGGTTAAGAGCCGCCTGGGGATTGATCCTGGTGCCGGAATGGGGCCGGAATGGGGCCGAAGATAGCGGCAGACAATGAGTCAGCCGCGGACAAGTGAATCACTTCCGCTGTTGCGACGGGATTTTGCTGGATGGATGGAGTGCCTCAGACAGGAATGGGAAGCCGATTTTACGAGCGCACGGCCCTGATCGCGACTCGCCGAAAGCGAAGCCGTGGCAATCAGGTTCGAGTCTCGATTACGCCCTCGAATTCGGCGCCGGACTGACTCGACCCGGAGCACGCCGGCCTGCCGGTCCCGCCGCGGAATTGGTGGAGGGCGGGGCGGTACGTTGTGCGACGGATGAGGCGTGAGAGCCGGTCACATACGTCAAGTCGTAAGCCGATACTTCCTGCTCGATGTAGTCCGGCCCGTGAAGGTCAAGATGCTTCAGATCGACCATGGAGCCGTTGTGCACAACGCGCACGATCTCGAACTCTCCAAGGAATCCAGCCAGTCGGACGCGATCCCCGATGCAGGGCTTTTTCAACGGTGTGTACATGTTGAAATCATCAAGGCAGGAAGGATTCGGTACCATCCCACGAAAGCTTCAACCGGGCCTCCACCATTTCGCCAGCATGGTCTTAGCGGACTGCGGAGGAGGCGTCGAACAGCCATTTTGCCGGTCTACACTTCAGTTACTGGAAACTCTCCGATCGGGAAAGACTCCGCAACCCATCCGGCCTCGGTATCATAACGAGAGAGGCGATGGAAACGATTTCTTTTCGCCGCAGATCTCCTGAGCTTCTCCAAGTCAAATTGGGATTTCAAACGCAAATGAGAATTCGTTCCTTGTCCCTGTTGGCCACCGGTTGTGTGTGGCTTGCGATTTGTTTGAATTCTTCCACTCTCCGCGCTGCTTCGCGCCCGCCCAACCAGGATGCGAGCGGCCCGGCGCAGAATCAGCCGGGCTACAAAGCGTATGCGGCCAATTGCGCAATCTGCCATGGTGACCACCTGGAAGGCGACCTGCCGTCCTTTCCTCCGCTGGTCGGCGTTGAGCACCATATGAACGACGCGCAGATTGTCGCGGTCATTCAGCAGGGTAAAGACCGCATGCCTGGCTTTCCCGATCTCAAGGGCGAGGAATTGAAGGACCTGATGAGCTACCTTCGCAGTTCCACTGATTCGGCTGCCAAACCTGCCGCGGGTATCTCATCTTCCAATGCATCGAATGGGGCCATCGAGGCTGGTGGCGCACTGTTCCAACAAAGCTGCGCCTTTTGCCATGGACGCGACGCGATGGGAGGCGAGACCGGCCCCGACCTCACGCAATCGAAGATTGTGCATGCCGATGTGGATGGAGACAAGATTTCCGAAGTAGTCCGCAATGGCCGTCCGGAAAAGAAGATGCCGGCCTTTAATTTCTCCGCTCCGGAATTGCAAAACCTCGTGGCTTTTATTCACGCACAGGCCGCCCATGCCGTCGCAAGCAAGGGCGGCCGCCGCGGAGTGTCGGTTGAAGATCTGCAGACGGGCAACGCCGATGCGGGCAAACTTTATTTCAATGGCGCGGGAACGTGTGCGCAATGCCATTCCGCAACGGGTGACCTGGCCGGCATTGCTTCGCGCTTCAATGGACTGGCGCTTGAGCAGCGGATGCTTTACCCGGAAGACGTGAAGAGCAAAGTGACGGTCACGCTTTCGTCAGGGAAGCACATTGCGGGCATCCTGGATTACCTCGATGAGTTCACGCTTGGCATGCGCGACGAGTCGGGTACTTATCATTCCTGGCCAGTCGAGCGGATCAAGTACAAGGTACTCTCGCCAGTCGATGCACACGTTGAGTTGTTCCCGAAGTACACGGATGCCGACATCCACAACCTGATGGCCTATCTGCAAACGCTTCGCTGATTGCCGCGTTCCCCATTCTGGTTTCACTGTGTCGAGGTTTTTTCAGAGATGAAGTTCAAATGTGTTGGATCGTTCGTTGTCTTTTGCGTTGTCTTGCTTCCCTTTGTCTTTTCGGCGCGGGCAGTGGGCCAGAACCTTGACCCTGCCGACCTTGTGAAGCCACCCGCCGATACCTGGCCGCTGTATCACGGCGACTATTCCGGCAGACGGCACACGCGCCTGACACAGATTGCGCCGCGCAACGTGGGGAGCCTCGCGCTGGCATGGGCTTTTCAGACCAACCAGGGCGCGCAGATCAAATCGTCGCCACTCCTGGTCGATGGAATTTTGTTCTTTACTGTGCCCGACAACGTGTGGGCCGTCGATGCACGATCGGGACATCAGATCTGGCATTACCACCGGGCCTCGAAGGGCGAGCATATCGGGCATCGCGGCGTGGCCATGTACAAAGGCTGGCTTTACTTCACAACACCGGACTGCCACTTGATCTCGCTG
>Ga0182016_10004207_pt1 | contig 16034 bp, 13 predicted proteins | sample 712S2MmetaG_FD_120491 | JGI IMG/M metagenome (GOLD analysis project Ga0182016, IMG submission 120491) | Permafrost microbial communities from Stordalen Mire, Sweden - 712S2M metaG | ecosystem: Environmental > Terrestrial > Soil > Wetlands > Permafrost | place: Sweden: Stordalen | collected...
CATAAAATCCCGCGTCCCTCATCCCCAGCGGCTTGTACACCTGCTCGCGCATGAACTCCGGCAGCGTCTGCCCGCTCAGCTTCTCCACGATGTACCCTTCAATGTCCATCGACATGCTGTAGACCCACGACTTGCCCGGCTGATACACCAGCGGAATCTGCGCCAGCCGATCGATCATCTCCTGAAGGTCTTTCGATTGCTTTACCTTCAGCTCGCCGTACATCTTGTCTACGGGCGTAGTACCGTTGCCGTAGGTGAACCCCGCCGTATGGGTCATTAATTCGCGCATCGTCGGCGCGTGGTCCGGATCCACCAAAATCATCTTGCCCGCGGCATCCACGCCGTTGAACACCTTCAGGTGCGCAAACTCGGGAATGTACTTCGAAATCGGGTCCGATGGCAGCCACTTCCCCTGCTCGTACAGAATCATCATCGCCACGCCGGTCACCGGCTTGGTCATCGAGTAGTCGCGGAAGATCGTGTCCTTCGCCATCGGCGCTCCGCTTGTCATGTCGCGCACGCCATAAGTGCGATAATCCACAATCTTCCCGTGCCGCGCCAGGATCGTCACCGCTCCCGAAAGCTGTTTCTGGTCCACTGTCTGCTCCATCAGCGCGTGCAGCCGCTCCAGCCGCTCTGACGAGAACCCCACCGTCTCCGGCTTCACCACCGTCATGTCCACCGTGTGCCGCACCGCCGCTGGCCTCTGCGCCTGCTGCGCATTCGACAGTTGACTCCCCAGCACAAGCACGATGCAGGCCGCAAGCACCCGGCACATTTTCTCAATCCGTTGCGTTGTCATTCCAGTCCCTCGCTGCGCATCCAATGCGCTCCATTGCAGCCGACCCTTTATAGCAAATGCCTTCAATTGCGGCAAACCCGCGCGCGCGCATCGCCGCGTATTCCCTACAATGGAAGTCGCATGACCGATTCACTCCCCAGCCCCTGCCAGGCCCCGCCGCCGGACCCCCCACCGCCGGACACCGACACCATCGCCGCCATCTCCACGCCCCCCGGCCGCGGCGGCATCGGCATCGTGCGCCTCAGCGGTCCTCAATCCGCTTCCATCGCCGCCCAGCTTGTCCGCCTCCGCCAGCCTCTCCAGCACGCCCGCGCGCGTCTCGCCGATGTTCTCGATGACGCAGCAGGCGATTCCGCCCGCATCGACGAAGCTCTCGTCACTCTCTTCGCTGCGCCCAACTCCTACACCGCCGAAGATCTCGTCGAAATAGCAGCGCACGGCTCGCCCGTCGTTCTCGAGCTCCTGCTTCGCCGCGCCCTCGTCCTCGGCGCGCGCCTCGCCGAGCCCGGCGAATTCACCCAGCGCGCCTTTCTTTCCGGCCGTCTCGACCTCACCCAGGCCGAAGCCGTCCGCGACCTCATTGAAGCCCATACCCTCACCCAGGCCCGCCAGGCCGCCGGCCAAATGGGTGGCGCGCTCAGCCGCCGCGTCGCTCCCCTCAAGCAATCGCTGGTCGAACTCATCGCCCTTCTTGAAGCCGGCATCGACTTCGCTGAAGACGACATCGACGTCGCTCCGGCAGACGAGATCGCCCGCCGCATCGGTTCGCTCACCCCGCCGCTCGTCGCGCTTGAGGCCTCCTTCGCCCGCGGCCGCATTGTGCACGACGGCCTCACCCTCGCTATCGTCGGCCGTCCCAACGCCGGCAAGAGCTCGCTCTTCAACCGCCTCGTCGAACGCGACCGCGCCATCGTCACCGCAACCCCCGGCACCACCCGCGACCTGGTCACCGAGCGCATCTCCCTCGCCGGCATCCCGCTCGAGCTCGTCGATACCGCCGGCCTCCGCGAGTCCCTCGAAGAGGCCGAGCAGATCGGCGTTGCCCGCAGCCGCGAAGCCCTCGCCGACGCCGCCCTCGTCCTCATCGTTCTCGACGCCACCCAGCCCCTCAACGACGAAGAGCACCGTCTCTTGGCCGCCGTCTCAGGCCGTCCCGCCATCATCGCCATCAACAAATGCGATCTCGCCCCGGCTCACCCATCGGCACCTGAAGCCTCGGCCATCCCCGCGCTCTCGACCTCCGCCCTCACCGGCGAAGGCATCCAAGCCCTGCGCGACCGCATTCTCGCCCTCGCCACCGGAGGCGCCGCCGCCGAACCCGGCCTGTTGACCAATCTCCGCCAGCACCACGCCGTCTCCACCACCCTCGCCGCCCTGGCCGACGCCGCGCACGCCAACGCCACTTCCATCCCCCACGAAATGATCCTGCTCGACCTCTACCGCGCTCTCTCAGCCCTCGACTCCCTCACCGGCCAAACCACCCCCGACGACATCCTCAACCTCATCTTCTCCACTTTCTGCATCGGAAAATAACTTCAGCCGCCCAAAAACGAATCCCTCCTTGTCGGAGGGGTTCGTCTACAACCAATCTATGGCCACTACATTGGATTCTCTTTCCTGGAAGGGAAGTCTCCTTGTAGTTTCCCACCGGCAAAGCCGCCCCTCGGGGAATGAAACTGTGCCCCATCCATCGGACGTCTTTGTTTTTGTCCGATGGGTGGGTCGGCATGAACCTGGGGGCCCATACTCATTTATCAACAACTTACAAACTTGTTTCTTGTTAGTTTCCCACCGGCAAAGCCGACCCTCGGGGAATGAAACTGTGCCCCATCCATCGGACGTCTTTGTTTTTGTCCGATGGGTGGGTCGGCATGAACCTGGGGCCCATACTCATTTCTCAAGAACTTGCGAAATTGTTTCTTGTTAGGAACGGAGCTCCAAATGCCGGCGTCACACGCGCCGCCTCACTCGCCCGTCAGCCGCTCCATCAGCGAATCGAAATCCTCCAGCCGCGCATACTCGATAATCACCTTGCCCCGGCCGTTGCGATCCTCGATGTTCACCTTCAGCCCCAGCGCCCGCTGCAGCCGCTCCTGCGCATCCCGCACGTTCGGGTCGGCCGGCGCCTCCGCCTTGGCTTCTTTCTTGCCCTTGCGTTCCGGATGGAGCAGCCCCTGGACGTAGCTCTCAACTTGGCGAACAGAAAGCGAAAGTACAACCGCCCGCTGCGCCCCCTTCTCTATCTCCTCTGCGTGTTCAAATGCCAGCAGCGCCCGCGCATGACCAAAACTCAGCTCGCCGGATTCCACCCGCGCCTGCACTCCTGAAGGCAACTTCAACAAACGCAAAAAGTTGGATACAGTCGCCCGATCCTTGCCCGTGCGCACCGCCATCTGTTCCTGCGTCATGTGGAACTCGCGTGATAGCCGCTCAAACGCCCGCGCCTGCTCCATCGGGTTCAGGTCCGCGCGCTGCAGGTTCTCAACGATGGTGATCTCCATCGCCTGCTCGTCCGAAACCTGGCGCAGAATCGCCGGAATCGTCGCCTTCCCCGCCAGTTGCGACGCCTTCCAGCGTCGTTCGCCCGCTATCAGTTGAAATCGGCCATTCGCCAGGGGCCTCACCAGCACCGGCTGCACCACCCCGTTCGCGGTAATCGAGGCAGCCATCTCCGCCAATTGCCCCTCATTCACCTGGCTGCGCGTTTGAAATGGATTGCGCTCGATCTGATCCAGCGGAATCTCGCGCGGCCGGCCCCCCTCATTTTCGCCACTGGGGGCGGCAGGCGTTTGGGCTCGCGGAATAAGGGAGTCTAATCCCTTTCCCAAGGCTCGGCGTTTTGGATCCGGGGCAGCAGTGTTCATCTTTCCTGTTCCTCAATTTCAGCCAGCGCGGCCGCGTTGTCTCAAATCGTGTTAAGAATTTTATTTACAACAAGTTAACTGGTATTCGTCAAATCCAGGCGTCACGAATAAGGCCAGAATCGAACCTTGGGCGCCGGCGTGGCTGAAGCCGCCGCCTTGCGCTGAAGGCTCCGCGGGCTCTCCATCTTGTTCCGCGCCAGAAACTCCCCGGCCAGCTCGAAATAAGCCTCCGTCCCGCGCGACCGGCCGTCGTAAAGCGCCACAGGCTTTCCATGGCTCGGAGCCTCCGCCAGTCGAATATTCCGCGGAATCACCGTTCGGTAGAGCCGCTCGCGGAAATACTCCCGCAGCGTCTCCGTCACCTGCTGGGCCAGGTTCGTCCGGTCGTCATACATCGTCAGCAACACTCCCTCAATCGTGAGGTTGGGATTGAAGGAACACCTCACCCGCTCCAGCGTCGAGATTAGCTCCGAGACTCCCTCCAACGCAAAATACTCGGCCTGCATGGGGACCAGAAGACCCTCGGCAGCCGAAAGCACGTTCAGCGTCAGCAGATCCAGCGCCGGCGGGCAGTCCAGAATAATCAAATCGAATTTATCCCGGATCGGTTCCAGCGACTGGCGCAAGCGCAGCGCGCGATCCTCCACCGTGGCCAGTTCAATATTGGCGCCGGTCAGATTCTTCGATCCCGGCAGCAGCGACAACATCTCGATCTCCGTAGGCAAAATCACCAACTCGGCCAGGCTGTTGCCCACCAGCACGTCATAAATGGAGTGCCGATTGTCGTCCCGCTGAAATCCAAGCCCGGAGGTGGCGTTAGCCTGCGGATCGCAATCCACCAGCAGAACCTTCAGGCCTTCCAGCGCCAGGCAGGCTGCCAGGTTGATCGCCGTGGTGGTCTTGCCCACTCCGCCTTTTTGGTTCACGACTCCGAGTATCTTGCCCATGGCCTTCCAGACTAATGGGCCGAGGGGATTCCGAGGTAGGCACTTGCATTGTGGACAACTGGCCGCAGTTGTGGAAAGCTCTTAGGCGAAAGCAGGAGAAAATCCTGCAAATACCTGGAATAAAAGCGTTTCGAGCCGTCAGTTTCCGCGGGTCGGCGCGGGGCCAAAAACAGGCTCGCAGTGGAAAACTCCCCATTTCCTGCCCGGAATCTGGGACTCTCATCACCTCTGTGCCGAATTGAAACAGGCCCGGAATGAAACTCCCAATCCCCCCCCTCAGACTGGATTCACGGCCCACTTGTTCCACGTGGAACGTTCCTCGTTCTGAGAGTCAGCTCCCAAAATGTTCCACGTGGAACAATAAGTATCCTCCGGCAGAGCTGGACGCCTTATGACACGTAGCCCCTCAAAGGGGCCTGTGTTTTGGCGCTCCATGTCGAGAGCGGTCCCCCGACCCCGCCGTAGGCGCAGCGGTCATTAGCCCCGTGCTTCACCGGGGTCCCCAAGAAACGGCCTTTGTTTCTTGGGATGGATGCGTGGGGTTGGCGAAACAAACAATTCATTCGGAGTCCCGTGGGGACGGCGTCCATCTTCTACTGCCACCCCAGCATAGCCGGGGGGTTCTCCTAATTGAATAGCCCGCCCTTCTCAACACTCGCCCCTCCCAATCTGGCCCTCCTCACCCAAAATTCTTCCTCACAGCCCCCACCCGCTCCCCACAGGATTAACATCGACTCGTATCAGTCCGCATCGGGAGCAAAAAACGTGAAAGTCACCCTCACCCAAGTCGACGACGTCATCGCCATCATTATCTTGAACCACGGCAAGGTGAATGCCCTCAGCAAAGCCCTGCTCGACGAAATCTCCAGCGCATTCGATTCCCTCAGCTCCTCGCCAGTCCGCGTCGTCGTCCTGCGCGCTCAAAAAGGCGCCTCCGTCTTCTCCGCCGGCCACGACGTCAGAGAACTGCCCACCAACGGCCGCGATCCCCTCACCTACAACGACCCCTTGCGCCAGGTCGTCCGAAAAATCGAGAACTGCCCCTTGCCCGTCATCGCCATGATCGAGGGCTCCGTCTGGGGCGGCGCCTGTGAACTGGTCCTGGGCTGCGATATCATCGTCGCCGCGGAAGATTCCACCTTCGCCCTCACTCCCGCCCGCCTCGGAGTCCCCTACGACATCCACGGAACCCTCAACTTCATCAAAGTCGCCGGCATGCACCTGCTCAAAGAACTGCTCTTCACTGCAAAACCTGTCTCCGTCAAGCGCCTCGAGGTCTCCGGCGTCGTCAATCACGTCGTCTCCCGCGATCAACTCGAGCACTTCACCATGAACCTTGCTCACCAGATCGCTGTAACCTCGCCCCTCGTCCACCGCGTCCTGAAAGAGGAAATGCGCGTCCTGGCCAACGCCCATCCCCTCAATCCCGAAACCTACGAACGCCTCCAGTCCTTGCGCCGCGAGGTCTACGACAGCAACGACTACCAGGAAGGCATTCGCGCTTTCCTTGAAAAGCGCCCACCCCAATTCCAGGGAAATTGACCGCGTTCGCAAGTGGTTTGCCGGATCAGGCAGCGTTTGGCGAATCGGAGAAGCCGGTCGCACGATAGGTCAGGGCCGGTCGGTCAGGGATTTATCCCTGGCACAACATCAGCGATATCAACGCGGGCTTTACAAGCTGCGGAAAAACGATGCTTTGTAACAGGGCACGACTGGTAGGTCAGGGCTTTAGCCATGACTGCCGCAAATGCCTCAAAACAAAGGACTGGCTTTAGCCTCTGAGGCATGCTCTTTAGGCATTTCACTCCAATTTCGGCCTTTTTCCGCAGCCTCCTTAGCCCCGGAGGTATGCGTTGTGGAGATCGACTTCGCCATCTGCTCGATTCACCAAACACTGCCTGGGCTTATACTCTTCATCGGAATCCAGAAAGAAAGCGTGCTCGACATCGATATTCCGAACGCCTTCATCGGTAGAAAAATCCAACCCACAGACCAGGAAGTCTTCTTGAGCCTCGGTCCGGCCGCAGGCGCAGCATGGACCGAGCTCATTTCCTGGCTCGCCGCGCAGGGAATCCCCGCCACCGTATGGAAATCAATCTCTCCTAAATATGGATGGGCGCTGCGCCCGGCTCTGAAAAAGCGGACCATCCTCCACCTGAGCCCCTGTCAGCACTGCTTCCGCGCCGTCTTCATCCTCGGCGACAAGGCTGTGGCCGCCGCACGCGGCGGCGATCTGCCCAAAAGCCTGCTCAAAGACCTTGCGGAGGCCCGCCGTTACGCTGAAGGAACCGGCATCCGGCTCATGGTTCACCAGCCGGACGACCTGGCCTCCGTCCGCAAGCTCGTCGACATCAAGCTCAAGAATTAATCCGCTTCCCCAACAGGAGAATCCGGTCGGTCGCGCCCGGCAGCGGCATTGGCGCCTCCCAGGCAAGCTCCGGCCCTGCGGCAGTCCTCAGCGCTGCATCCCTGTCTGCGGTCGTCATCAGCGCCAGCCAGCCTTCCGGCGCAACCAGGGCAGCTCCGCTTTTAACAGCCTCCGCCATCCTGTCAACTGCCCTAAGAACGACGCAATCAAACACGATATGAAGTACCTCCGCCCGCCCCGCATGCACTTTGGCTGAGATCCCCAGAACCCTGACCGCCTCTTCGAGAAATGCAGCCTTTTTCCCGTGCGATTCAGCCAGTGTCACGGCAATCTCCGGGCGGCAAAGCGCAATTGGAATTCCCGGCAGCCCGGCGCCCGATCCAAAATCAAGCAACGTCCGAATCCCGGCTGGCAGCGCCCGCGCGCAGGCAATCGACTCCACAAAATGCCGCGAAAGAATCCCCTCCTCGTCTCGAATCGCCGACAGGTTCACCCGAGCGTTCCAGCGAACAAACAGCGAAAGGTAAGCTTCAAACCTTTCCGCCGCCCCGCCATCCACTGCCGCCAGTCCAGCCTCCGCCAGCAGCGTGTTCAGCCGCAATCCCGCCGCCCCAGACTCACCGCTCATGTCCGCGCAACCGATTCTTCAATCCGGGGCGGCTGCCACACACCGGCCGCCTCCACAAACGACGCAAAGATCGCTCGCGAAAACGCGCTCTCGGCATACGTCCGTTCCGGATGCCACTGCACCGCAATCACATAGTGCCCGGGCGCATCCAGCTCCACGGCCTCAACCACTCCGTCCCGCGGAGAAACCGCGCTCACCAGCAGATTGTCGCCCGGCACCCGAATCGCCTGGTGGTGGCTGGAGTTCACTTGCACCTCAACGCTCTCCGCCGGCGAGCCTTCAGGCAACAGCGCCGCCAGCCGCGACCCCTCCGCGATCCTCACCGGGTGCGCCTCTGCAACCGTCCGCCCCGGCTGGTGGTTCACTTCGGTCTTCAGGTCCCGCTTCAAATCCTGAATCAGCGATCCGTTCCGCCATACATTTAAAGTCTGTGTCCCGTGGCAGATCGCCAAAATCGGCTTTTTCAGGTTGAAGGCATCCCGCAGCAGCAGTTCATCCACCGCAGCGCGCGCCTGGTCCGCCTCGCCGCACTCAGGAATCGGATCTTCCCCATATTTTTGCGGGTCCACGTCGTATCCGCTGCCCGGCAACAGAATCCCCTGAACTCCGCTCAGCAGTTGCGCCACGCGCTCCTGCGTCTCATTCAACTGCACAACCAGCGCCTTCGCCCCCGCCGCCTCAAGCGCCGCCACATACGCCGGCAGCGACCGCCCGTTGTAGTCCGGGTCGCCGCCAGTAGGCTCGGGAATCGCAATCAGAATCGTCATAGAATCAGTCTGCGCGAAAACTTGGTCCGGAGGGAGGCGGGGGTTTCAACCCCCGCATAAAGCCGGCAAAATCAATGTGGCTTTAGCCTCGGAAGGACGCTTTCCGCAAATTTCACCCCAAATCCTGCCCTCTTCCGCACCCTTCATAGAATCAGTCTAAATCTACCCTCAAGCGTCAGCGCGCACCGCAGCAACTTCTCCCGAATCAACATCATGCGCGTATTCCCCGTGCAACAGCCCCTCGATCGCCGCCCGCAGCCTCCCAGTCAGCTCATCGGTCTGCCGCACCGTCAGTCCCCGGGTTTCGATCGGATCGCCCACCCTCAGCGTCAGCTCGCCCGGATATAGGTGCCGCGTATGAATCGGAAGCAGATCGTACACTCCGCTCAGCGCGATCGGAACCAGCGGCGTCTGCGCGCGTATCGCCATGTACGCCGCCCCGGAAAAAAACACCTGCAGCTTGCCTGTCGCTGTGCGCCCTCCCTCGGGAAACACAAAAAGCGGCATGCCCGAGCGCAGCGCCTTCACGCCTACTCCCAGGCTCGACAGCGTCGCTCGCGGATTCCCCGTATCGATCGGAATCTGCCCCGACCGCCCCAGATACCACCCGATAAACGCAATCGGCCAGAGCTCCTTCTTGGCCAGAATCCTGAACTGGAAGGGAAGGGAAGCGAAGATTACCGGCGTGTCCATATAAGACGTGTGATTTGAGGCATATACAGCTACCTTGCAACTTCGCAGCTTCTCCGCCCCCACAACCCTGATCCTCGACCCTGTAAGCCAGATCAACAGCCGTGCCCAAACCTGCGCAATGCGGTGCTGCACCCTTCCGTTCCTCTCCACCAGCGACACCAGCAGCGACATCGAGCCGCAAATCACCGTCACCACAAACATCGACGGCACTGAAACCATGTTCGTGCGCCACCGATAGAACCACGGAACCGGGTTGGGCCGCCGCGTCATGGTTCGCCCCTCGTCCCATTCATCAGCAGCGTCCGTGCCTCGCCCACCAGGTACACCGATCCTGAAACCACCACCGCGCTGCCCGCCGCGCGTTCTTCGGCCATCCGCAATGCCTCGCTCACGCTCTCGGCTGCCGCCGTTCGAGTCCCCGTCAAGCGCGCCGCCCCCAGCAGATCCTCAACCGCCGCCGCCCGCGCGCTATGGATCGGCGCCAGTATCACATCTTCAAACAGCGGAAACAGAATCCGCGCCATCTCCGCCACCGGCTTATCGCGCAGGCAACTGAAGATCAGGCAGCGCGGACGTTCGTCGCCCAGCAAGCTCCTTAGCCCTGCCCGCAGCGCCCATGCTCCCGCCGGATTGTGCGCCACATCAAGAATCCACTCCACCCCATCCCGGCTGATCCGCTCCAGCCGTCCCGGCCACCGCGTCTGCCGTATCCCGCCCTCAATCGCCGCCGCCGTCATTTTGAAACCACGGCGCTCGCCCAGTTCCACCGCCGCGGCAATCGCCAGCGCCAGGTTCCGGTGCTGGTGCCCGCCCTTCAGCGGCGAATCCACTTCCACCCGCTCTCCCAGCGCCGCCACCGTATAGGCCCCAGCCGGTGCGCCGCCGCCCGGCATGTAAGGCACGGCGCTCACTGCGCGCACTCCCAGCTCCATGGCCACTTCGCCCAGCACCTCGTTGGCCTCAGGATGTTGCGGCAGCGTGATCAGCGTTCCATTCGCCCGCAAAATCCCCGCCTTCTCCCTCGCAATCTCCCCAATCGTCTTGCCCAACCACTCCTGGTGGTCGAGAGAAATGTCCGTGATCACCGAAAGCACCGGTTCCACAACGTTGGTCGCGTCCAGCCGTCCGCCGATGCCCACTTCCAGCACTGCAATCTCCGCACCCGCCTCGGCAAAGTACAAAAACGCCTGCGCCGTCAGAATCTCAAAGTAGCTGGGAAGCTGCGGCAGCCGCCCTTCGCTCAACAGCCGGTGCGCCGCATTCAAAACCCTGAAGAACAGCCGCGCAAAATCCTCGTCGCCAATCTCCGCGCTGCCCAGCCTGATCCGTTCGTTGGCCCGCGCCAGGTGGGGAGACGTGTACAGCCCCGTCCGCAGCCCCGCTGCCGTCAAAATCGAAGCCAGCGTCGCCGCCGTCGATCCCTTCCCGTTCGTTCCCGCAATCAGCACCGCGGCAAATCGCCGCTGCGGATCGCCCAGGTCCCCAAGCAAAACCCGTATCTCTTCGAGAGAGAATTTGTGTCGAGGCTGTCCGGCGCCCGTATACAACTCCGGCACCATTGCCTTCAACTCATCGATAGCCGCCGTGTAAGACATCAAGAGCTAAGTATAAAAGCCACGCCCCGACGCGCGTCCTTTGTCCGTTGGGGGTGACCTTGAGTCGGGCTGCAAATGCCTCAAGAAAAGGACGGGCTTTGGTGCCTGCGTGAGAACTTGCTCCTGCGCCAACTTGCTAACTTGCCATGCCCGCGAAGCGGACGCTAACTTGCTGCCGTTGAGTAAAAACAGGCTCCGCTCAAGCCCCGAAAGAACGTCCTCACACTCTCTCTTTAGCCCCCGAGGGACCGTCCTTTCAATCTGACCCACACCCCGTCAGTTCGCCGAAGGCCGCTCCCCCCCATCCACCACCATCGCCTCAACCGGCCCTTTCGCAGCCTCCAGCCCCGGCCGCTTGCGCAAGCACAGGAGCAGAGCTTCCCTCCTACGCCCGAAAACGAGCGAATCTGAAACACAGTTCCCTAGGTCTCTGGCCGGCAAAAAATGTGTCTCCGGCGGATAGTAGCGCCGGTCTCTAGACCGGCTGTCCTGGCGGCGTCCGCGCCGCCAGCAGGCATACAACCTCAAAGAACATTTCCTCCCGGTCACACTCCTACAACGTCTCTCTGCCGGGAAGCGTCTCCAACCTGAGCTCTTCTGATGTGAAATAACGCCTTCGTATCCAGAAAGCGACATTGACCAACCCGATCAGCGCCGGCACTTCAATGAGCGGGCCAACCACGCCGACAAACGCCTCGCCGGAGTTCAGGCCGAAGACTGCAACGGCTACTGCAATCGCCAACTCGAAGTTGTTGCCCGCGGCCGTGAACGAGAGCGTCGCAGATTGTGCGTAGTTCGCACCCAGCCGTTTCCCCATCCAGAAACTCACCAGAAACATGATGAGAAAATAAATGACCAACGGAATTGCGATGCGGATAACGTCAAGCGGCAGGCGCACGATGAGATCGCCCTTGAGCGAGAACATCACCAGAATTGTAAAAAGCAAAGCCACCAGCGTCAGCGGGCTGATCCTCGGAATGAAGCGCGTCCGGTACCACTCTTCTCCCTTAATCCGAATCAGAACAAAGCGTGTAACAAACCCCGAAACAAATGGAATGCCGAGATAGATTGCGACACTTTTCGCGATCTGCGCGATGCTCACTTGGACGATACTTCCCTGAAGTCCAAACCATCGCGGAAGCACTGTAATGAATGCCCACGCGTAAATACTGTAGAAGAGCACTTGAAAGACGCTGTTGATTGCCACCAGGCCGGCAACGTAGTCTGTGTCTCCGCCGGCCAACTCATTCCAAACCAGGACCATCGCGATACAGCGTGCGATGCCGATCAATATGAGTCCGCGCATATAGGCGGGGTCGCTGCGAAGGAACACAATCGCCAGAATGAACATCAGCACTGGCCCAATGATCCAATTCTGAACCAGTGACAATCCGAGAACCCGCTTATTCCTGAAAACCTCAGCCAGCTTCTCGTATCGCACCTTCGCCAGTGGCGGGAACATCATGACGATCAGCCCGATAGCGATGGGAATATTGGTCGTTCCGCTCTGAAAGCGATTCACAAACCCGGCGGCGCCTTGGATGAAGTGGCCTGCCCCTACGCCAACAACCATTGCCAGGAATATCCAAAGCGTGAGAAAGCGGTCGAGGAAGGAGAGCTTTTTTCTTTGCAGCGGAACGCAAATCAGGCCGTGCGTAGAGGGTGTGCTGGACATCGATATTTGACCTCAGGAGCGATTGGACAATCGTCAACAACTAAAAAGAGTGCGCCTTGAAAATTGGCGAATTTAGCCGCGATGCGATCCGGCCGAAGCAGAGCGGCGCTGCAGACACGGCCTCATTGCCGCCCAATCTCGTCCAGCTCTCTCTGAATTGCGAACTGGCTCAGCGTCGACAAAGGCAACGAAAGAAACAAGCTGATGCGCCGGTCCAAAATCGAAAACGCGTCACGGAATGCCCGCTCGATTTCCGCAGCCGTGCCTTTCACCGCAGCCGGGTCAGGGATTCCCCAGTGTGCGGTCATTGGCTGTCCCGGCCAGAACGGGCACGCCTCATTCGCTGCGTTGTCGCAAACCGTAAAGACAAAGCTCATCTTCGGCGCGTCAGCGCCTGCGAACTCATCCCAGGATTTGCTGCGCAGCCCCGCAGTCGGCAATCCCGCGAGTTCAAGCTGCTTCAGCGCCTCCGGCCGCACCGTTCCCGAGGGGTGGCTCCCCGCGCTGTACGCGGTAAATGCGCCTTTGGCCTTATGGTTCAGAATTGCTTCCGCCATAATCGAGCGCGCCGAGTTGCCGGTGCATAAAAACAAAACATTGTAATGCGGCGGCATCACGTCAGGCCCTCCCTGTTTCCACGCCGGTTGAGCAACAACCTGATCCGCAGCATGATCCCTCTGCGATTGCGGCCGGCTTGGTGCCGCGAATAAACGCGCTCATTAGCTTGCCCTGAGTCTGCGCTGCGATTGCGTCCACATCCACGCCCGACCCGCTCAGAAACTGTCTTGCATCCTCGATGTCGTAGACGCGCGTCGGTTCAAAATTCACGCCGCAGAAACCAGCGGCCTCAAGCCGCTTCCTGTAATCCTGCTCCTCCAGGGCGCCGGCCACGCAGCCCACCCACAGCAGCATGCTCTGCCTCACCTGCTCCGGCACTTCGCCGCGCACCACCACATCTGAAACCGCAAATCGCCCGCCCGGCTTCAGTACGCGAAATGCTTCGCGCAGCACCTGGTCCTTGTCCGCTGAGAGGTTGATCACGCAATTCGAGATCACAACATCCACAGTGTTGTCCGCGAGTGGAATGTGCTCGATCTCGCCCTTCAGAAACTCCACGTTCTCCACTCCGGCCTGCCGCTGATTCTCCCGTGCCAGCGCCAGCATCTCGTCGGTCATGTCCAGGCCGTACGCCTTTCCGGTTGCGCCCACGCGCCGCGCTGAGAGCAGCACATCGATTCCGCCGCCCGACCCAAGGTCCAGCACCACCTCGCCCGGCTTCAAATCAATCAGCGCCGTGGGATTGCCGCAGCCCAGCGATGCCAGCACCGCTCTCTCCGGAATCTGCCCCTTCTCATCGGAACTGTAGAGATTGGCCGTGATCGGGTCGCAGCAGCGCAGCGCCGGATCGCAGCAAGCGGCCAGGCTTCCCGTCTCCGCCACCGCGCGCGCGGCGCTGCCGTACTTCAGTTTCACTTCCTCTTTCACTTCGCTGGGACCGTTCATCAAAACCCTCCTCGTATTCGTTAAAGCGAATATATTCCCTCCTGGACATATCTGTCAATCCGTATATTATGGATCCATGGCCTCCCGCGCTCCCGCCTCTCACCTGGTTCCACTCTTCGCGGCTCTCGCCGACCGCACCCGGCTGCGCCTCCTCAATCTCATCGCAGGCCGCGAAGTGTGCGTCTGCTATCTGGTCGAAATCCTTCGCCAGGGCCAGCCCAAAATCTCCCGCCATCTCGCCTACCTCAGAAAAGCGGGAGTCGTGGCTGCCAGGAGAGAGGGAAAGTGGATGCACTACAGAATCGAGCGCCCTGAAGATCCGGCGGCCGCTTCCATCCTCGATGCCGCCCTTGGCTCGCTCCAATCGGATCGCGAAATGCAGTCTGACCTCACGCGTCTCAACCGCGCCTGCTGCCAGCCACAACGATTCGTCTCGCTCCACGGAGCGCCGATGCCCATTCAATCTGAATCAACCGCAGCCTGACCACTCATCCGCCAAACCCGCGTTCTGAAATTCGAAGCAGCGACACGAGTGCAATCCTTCTGGCATAGCCCGCCGCGGCATAATCAGCCCCGAAGAGAATTGCAAAATCCACCGCCGGCCAACGAACCCCCCAAAAAAGCCTTGTCATGCTGAGCGAAGTCGAAGCATCTGCGGTTGCTTTTCTGCCGGCGACCATAAAAACCAAAACACTCCGCCGAGACCCACCGGCCAACCGCCCGCCACCCTCCCCGAAACGTGCCCCTCCCCCTTCTTTCAGCTATTCCAATCCCGGTGCGCCAGAGTATCCTTGCCCCATGCTTCCCCGCAGTTTGCAATCCCTTTGCCTGCAAAGCCTTGTCCTGTTTGCCGCCGTCGCGCTCGGCCACGCCCAGCAGCCCGGCGTCCTGCGCCTGCCTATCGATCGATGGCAGTTGCACATCGGCGATGACCCACGTTGCGCAGCCACTCAAGCCCCAGGCTGCACCCTGCAGAATTACGTTTACGACGTCAGCCGGTATGGAGTTGAATGGCACCGCATCAGTGTCACGCTCCCGCCCGATCTTCTTGTGCCGCGGCAGCAGCTTGGTCTCGTGGTTCAGGGCGAAGATCACGTGTATCAGGTCTTCGTCAATGGCCAGTTCATTGGCGGCGTAGGCAGCTTCAGCACCTATATGGGTCCGCAGGATTCGCGCGCCATCTTCAAGATGCCCGCCAATCTCCCCGCTGACGGGCACATCACCATCGCGATTCGAATGCTGAACCTGCATGGGTACCTACCCTCTGTCGGCATCGATCCCGCCATTGCTCCGCTCGATCAGGCGCAGCAGGTCATGGATGAATACACCCTGGCCTACCTGCGCGCTAACTGGCAGCACTATCTTTGTTTTGCCCTCCTTGCGTGCGCCGGGCTGTTTTTCCTTGTGTTGTTTGCTGTCAACACCAGGCTCCGCGAATACTTCTGGCTCGGTGCTTTGCTCATTCTGCTGCTTATATTTCGGCTGGGAGAGTTTGCCGCTGTTCTCAACATTGGAATGTCCTCCTGGGCCGGAGTCGTCAATTACAACCTCGGCAACGGCATTCAGCCGCTCATCATCATCGAGTTCGTTTTCTCCTTCCTCGGCCGGCCCGTCCCAAAATTCTTCCGCGCCGTTGAAATTCTCGGCGCGCTGTCAGTCTTGAACGTCTTCCTGCTGGCTCCGTTCATCTACCAGGCCGCGTCTCCGCTGGTCATCGCAATCGAGCCCACTCTGATCCACTCCTACGGCATAGCGGTCCTTATCGCCAGCCTGGCTCAATTCCTTCTGCTTCCCATGTGCTTCAGGAGCAAGCTTGCTGAGATGCGCTGGATCGGCGGAGCCATCCTGTTTCTCACCGTTGTCGAGGCACGCTGGCAGGCTGGCTGGACCCTCTCGCTCGGCAATCCCTATCAGTCCATCCGTTGGGGCGCGCTCGATTTCGATCTGCGCCCCGTCGCCTGGCTGCTCTTCGCCATCGTCATGCTCATCGCCATGACCTTTCGCCTGCGCCGCATTCAGGACCGCAACCGCGTAGTCGAGCAGGAGATGGTCGCCGCGCGCAGCGTCCAGCAGATCCTCATTCCCGATGAGCTGCCTTCCATCCCCGGCCTGCGCATCCAGAGCGCCTATCTCCCCGCGCAGGAAGTCGGCGGCGATTTCTTTCAGATTCTCCCCATCCCCAACCCCGCCGA
>Ga0182016_10004213_pt1 | contig 16023 bp, 14 predicted proteins | sample 712S2MmetaG_FD_120491 | JGI IMG/M metagenome (GOLD analysis project Ga0182016, IMG submission 120491) | Permafrost microbial communities from Stordalen Mire, Sweden - 712S2M metaG | ecosystem: Environmental > Terrestrial > Soil > Wetlands > Permafrost | place: Sweden: Stordalen | collected...
CAGGCTGGGAACGAAGGTGGGTGCGGCGTCAGGATCAAAGGCAGAGGACGGCGGAACTCGGTACTCGACCTGCGCGGCAAGTTCGAAGAGCTGCGGCTCGGGCAGCGGGACGGGCGCAGGCATGTTGAGATCGGGCGCGACGCTGATGTTGACCTCGACTGGGAGCCGTGCGTCGGCGAACGGCGGCGCTGCGGGCGCAAGGAAGACGACAGCTACGCGAAAGAGCGCGGACAGGCGGATGGGCACGGTAATGGCCTGCCAGAGGCGGCTCATCTCCTCGATGGTGTCGGCCTCGATGGTGATGGTGAACTCGACGGTATTGGTTTTGTAGATGGGGTTGGCATGAAAGTATTCGAAGGCGATGGACATCAGCAACTGCTCGAGCACCCAGTTATTTTCAGAGAAGCTGGTGAGGAGGTAAGAGAGGTTGAGGCTGAGAGGCTGGTTCTGATTCAACTGCGCAAGACTTCCCTGAACGGGTGTGTTGCGCCAGAAAGGATCGCGGCTGACATGCAGGAGATACAGATTCAAGACGGTCTTGCCTTGGTGGCGAGAGACAGCGGGCATGAGGCCGGAGACCTCATAGAGGAAGTTCTGATTGATGTACTGCGGCGAAGCGAGCACAGCGGCGTTCAGCTTGTCGATGAGCAGTTGGGTGATGGTAGAGAGATCGTCGACGCTCCAGGCCATAACGTTACCCCTGTACCAGGCCGTGGCTCCAAGCCAGGCTGCGGGAAAGTGGTTCGGAGGCGCGGCTGGGAACGGTGCGTTGGCTGTTGCGGGGGTTGAGACTGGCAGGAGCGGGTTGTGTGGTGCGCGCGGGTGGCGCAGGAACACGGACTTCGATGGTGCCAATGTGAACGCTGATGTCGGGGCGTCTTTCGGTCTTGGCTGGGGTCTGCGGGGGCTGCGTGGGTAACAGCGGCGCATCAGCCTGTGCAGAGATGGATTGCGCAAGCACCGACTGCAGGCTGGGGATCTCCTGGGTCGCGGTGGGCGGCGTTTTGGTCTGGGTGCTGGTGTACTCGCGGATCGTACTCTGCAAAACTGGCTCAACTGTATTCGCGGAAGACTGCTTCGCGGGTTGAGCGTGCACCCCAGATGTGCTGGCGTTTGAGGTGACTTGGGAGCTTTCGGATCTTGGGCTCGTCTTGATGCGCCTTGAGGGCAAGCCTCTGGCGGCGGAACTCGCCTGCTGAGTGTGCTGTGGCTCGGCGGCCAGAGAGTGCTTTGTTTCGGTCGCGTCGATAATCTGCGGGATAGCATCGAGGCTGGAGCGGGTTGCGGCTCCACGTTCGACCGTGGGGCGGCGTGGGATGACAGGCGCAGCGGTGCGCGGGATAGGCTCGGCGAGTTGGCGAAGAAAGCTGCGCGGAGTTGTGGATTTGCGCTTCATCGCGTACCCGCCTGACGAATGGCGTCGGAGTAGGCCATGCGGCGGACCTGGGGCATGGCGAGGATGGCCGACTCGTCCCAGTGGTAGGTAGCCGCGATGGCGTGGACCTCGCGGTGCATGCCGGCGGCTGAGGCACGGAGCTCATCAAGGACCAGGGAGGAGATGTGGAGTTGCGGATTGAGGGCCGCTCCGCAGGCTGCGCAGACACCTTCGATGGGTCGTGAGACGGTGGGGCACATGGACTCCATGGCATGCTCGGCAGAGGCCGCGGCGCGCTTGCCGGGATGGCCAGTTTCGATGCAGCGTTCTGCAAGGAGCTCGTACGCGTTCCGCGAGCGCAGGGCGAGGAGCTGGTCTTCGACGGTGGGTAAGCGGAAGTTGGTCCGGACGACAAGCTGATGACTATTTTGCTGGATCTCGAACCAGCCTGGGCGCGAGGCGGAGGGTTGAATGCGGCGGGGGGTGCGGGGCTGCGCTTCGCGAAGGAGGTGCGCGATGGAGAAGTCAATCTCCATACGCTCGGTGCAGGCACAGCGAACGATGCAGCGAACAGTATCGCCGAAGAGGAAGCTGCGGAGGCCGAGGAGTGCGAACTCGAAGTCGGTGATGGTGATGGAGGGCCAGGCGATTTCGTTGGGCGTGGTGCCGGATGACTCGCTTGCATGCGAGCTGAGTCTCGCGAGTCGGGATAACGCGTCGAGGGCAGATTCGAGGATTGTGGCCTGGGCTTCGCTGCCGCGCCGGTCGGCCCGATTGTTGCTGGATACACCGCTGCCGGCCTCGAGGATGGCAAGGTCGTCGTGCCCGTTGGGGAGACGGAAGCTGACTTCGAGCCCGCTGATGGGAAGCCGCATGAGTTAGTTCTCTTTCGGTTCGGTGAGGGTGGTGTCCTGCTCCCAGCCTTCGTTTTCGAGCTTGATGTGCTCGATCGCGATGGCGTTGGCGCCGGCGTCGAGATCAGGCAACGCCTGGTACTCGGAGACCCAGCAACGGTGGACGAAGAATCGCCACACGGGCTGGCCCTCCTCGTTAAGAAGATCAATACGGATCTCCTTGCGCAGATTGGCGAGCGAGGTGCTCGGTGAGCCCTTGTCGAGAACCTGCGCGTAGTTGGCCCAGGTGGCGAAGTCCTGGTCTTCGGTGAGGCCGCGCTCCAGCATAATGGCGTCGTACTTGGTGCGGCCGAGACCCATGCGGGTGATGGGGTCTCCCCCGGACTTGTACTCGATCGGCTCGGACGAACGCTTGAGCGCGCCAACCTTGCTGACGGCGCAGACGGGCGAGGTCGAAGTGCCGAAGTACACAAGGAATCGGTACGCCTTATATGGATCGTAGCGATTGATGTTTACGGTGAAGGGCTTTCCCATTCGCATCCTCCTGAAGCGGTCTGGATCTGATTCGGTTCAGCTCGGTGGGTCGGGGCGTCTCCTGGTTCAGGAGGTTTGACCCGCAAGCTGGGAGATGGTGATAACGACGAACTCTGCCGGTTTGAGCAGAGCGACCCCGACGACGATGTTGACTATCCCGTTCTGCTGGTCGGCGGGGGTGGTGGTCGTCTTGTCGCACTTGACTTGAAATGCGTCGCTCGGTGTCGTCCCCTGCAGTGCGCCCTGGTTGAAGAGCGAGAGCAGGAATGCCTCGATGGTCATGGTTATGGCAATCCAGAGAGGCTCGGCGTTCGGTTCAAAGACGACCCAGGTGAGGTTGGAGACAAGGGTCTGCTCGATGAAAAGGGTCATACGGCGGACGGGAACGTATTTGGACTGCGCGAAAGCCTGATTGCCGGCAACGAGGGTGCGAGCTCCGTAGACCACGGTGCTGTTTGAGAGGGTGCGGAGGCAGTTGATTGAGTCGAGATTCAGCACGCCTTGCTGCTGGTCGTTCATGACGCCGTTGGCGACCGGGCCGGTGGTCCCGAGCAGCGGTGTGCCGATTCCCGCGGGCGCCTTCCATACGCCGCGCGTGCTGTCTGTGGTGGCAAAGACACCGGCCACGTAGCCGCTGGGCGCCACGCTGGCGGGCAGCAGGCTGATGGGATCGGTGGTCTTGAGGTACGGGAAGTAAATGGCGCCATTCTGGCTGGTTGGAATGTCGCCGATGAGGGTAGCGATTGGAGGCAGAAGTGGGTAGTTCGGGTTAAGGAACGCCGAGGCCTGCGCGGGCGGGTCGAGGATGGCAAAGGCCCGCTTGCGTTCGGCAAAAGATAGCGCGGCAGAGAGTACGATGTTGTCGGTGACGGCGGGAACGAGGAGAAGATTGAAGATCGGGACGTTGTCCAGCGAAGAGTTCGCCTGGAAAGCGTTGATGAAGTCCAGGGGATTGAAGGATCCGCTGAATCCCGCTGGGAGCACACCCGGCGGAGTGGCCACCGTGCCGATCGTGAAGTTGGCGGGTGCGGGCGGTACAGGCAGCGCGGGCGCGGTATAAGGAAATCCTGTGCCGTAGGAGGTACCGGTCATGGGCTCGACTGTAACGAGAGTCGAAATGTTGTTGATGAGCTTGTCGAGACTCCCGGCCGAGCCCTGGGGGATTGTGATGTTGACACTGCGGTAGACCTCGATACGCGCGCCATAAGTGATGATGAGGTCGAATGTGTCGTAGACGGCGGGGGTGACGGCGGGGTTGGAGACGCGCAGGTTGGTGATAGTTGCGGTCATGGGGACGATATCGCAGGGTTCGAGCGCGTAAAGCTGTATGCCGACACCGGGACCGGAAGTAACGATCTGGGTCTGGAACTGGTACTGGTTGGCTCCAATTCCGAATTTGCCCAGGGGAGCGATTCCGGCGTAGGCTTCGGGCTGGAGTCCGACAACGTAGGCGTTGTTTCCTCCGTTCAGGAAGAAGGCATAGACGGCCTGGGCGACGTCGGAATTGACCAGGCCGCTGGTGTAGAGGCCTCCGAAGTAGGTCTCGTAATCGGTGAAGCTGAAAAGCTGAATTGCGGTGTTGAAGTTCGTTGTTTTCCAGGGGTGGGTGTAGCCCACAAAGGCCGCGATGGAGGTTGGCGCCGGGGTGATGGTGTGGGTGCTGAGGGGCAGCTCCTGAATGTAGATGCCGGGATAGCTATACGAGAGTGACATTGGGAAGCCTCGCGTTGAAGAGTCTGTTGGTGCGTGAGCCGGTTATTGCTCGAATTCCTGGCAGGGTAGGAGCCGCGAGCCGGTGGCTCCTCACGGGTCGAGACCACATTAGGAGGAGAGGATAGTGGCGGTTGCCGGGGCCGCAGGAGTCGAACTGGCGGTCGCTCCTCCCTGCAGCGTCACGGTTCCCGGTGCGGGGAGGGCGCCGCCGGCGGAGCCCGCGAAAGTGACCAGGAGCCCGAACGGAGGGTTTGCGACGTCGGTCAGCGTGGTTAGGCTGATGTTGTTCACGGTCTTCGTCCAGCTTGCCGTGAGGGTGAATGTGGTCGCGGGAGCGGGGTCGAGCGCAACGTTGACGCTGATATTGGCTGCATCTGCTGTCCCACCTAAGTCAACGGCAGCGAGCGTGAAGGCGGTCCCGGTTGCGGGGGGCGCCTCGGGGACCGCGTAAGTGTAGTCTGGCCCCGTGGAAGTGTTCTGGGTGTAGTTCGCAGGTGCCTGAGGGTCGGGGGACTGAAGATAAACGAGACCGTTGGCTGTCGCGACCGAAGTGCCGAGCGCGGCGCCAAGAGTTGCCGGGGTCAAGCCGGGGTAGACCTCCGTGGCGGAGACCGTGACGGTCATGGTGTTATGGATGGTGTCGACGTTCGAGATGGTGACCTGGATGACGTTGCCCGTCGTGCCCGCCTCGTTCGCGGTGATCGTGAGCGCGGCGCTGGGAGCGGACTGTGTGCCGGGGGTGAGCAGACCCTGAGCGACGAGCTGTTGCAGTAACTGCGGAATCAGCGCGCTGTTGGCCGCATAGTTCGACCACGACGACGCGTCGGGTCCGTTCGGACCGAAAACGATCGCAGAGAGGGGAATCTCCTGCTGGTTTGAGTTGGCGTCGAGAAATGAGACAGGACCGGTTGCGAGTGCCGTATATGCCATAGCGCTTCTCCGTGGGTCAAGTTCGAAGAATGGGAAATGCGATCAAGGGTCCGGGCGATAGGGTGCGCTGAGTTGGTGTGGCCCGGAGGGAAGAACCGGGCGTTGCGAAACGGGTGGATCGGGCCGAATTTCAAAGCCAGGGAGAAGAGACGCGTTCAGAACTTCAGAGTGGGTCCTTTTGTAACCCGTCGCGCGACCGAAAGTGTATCGAAGTGACCAGACGAAAGCAACGAAAAAAAGCTAGAGAGGAACGCAGCTCACATCCACGGTCGTCCGTAGCGTTTGTCGGAGAAGATTTACCACGTCTTCGAGTTGGTTAACAGGCGGCAATGTGGGGCAGAAATGCGGTTCGGTGGTCGCAGTGCGCGAAGTGCTTACTACTCTGACAATGAAATGCGCACTGTTGGAGTTGTCGCGGGCTAGGTCGAAACGCGGAGGCAGGATCCGGAGGTTGGTGAATTCGCGTGATCTTTTTGTGCCCAAAGCGCCGTGGTCAATTCACGGCAATATACCGAGAGACCCTCGACTTTGCGTTTCAAGTCGCTCGACGTGGAACGCCAGCCGCCCAACCACGACTGGAAATCGAAATCGATCCCATGGTGTTGCATTGCGTCGTGTGTGCCGCAGCAACTCAGCCAATCAAGGCTGTTTCATTCATCTGCACGCAATCTGGTTTTCCCCCTGAAGGTCGTTTCAGGCAGCGAGCTCGAGATCGAAAACGTTGAGATTCAGACGGGATGCAGAGAAGAGCAACAGATCTCGGTCTGGCAGAGAAAGTCTGCCACGACGCAGTAGAAGAGCGAATGGGGCAGAATGCACGCAGTCCTCCCACAAAGGTCCCAAAAGGGGCACGATGCGCCGTGGAAGAGCTTGCTTATAAGCAGTTGAAAAGTTTGGAGGCGCGGGTCGGGATCGAACCGACGCATAAAGGTTTTGCAGACCTCTCCCTTACCACTTGGGTACCGCGCCTTGGCAGGGCTGCCTATTTTAGGTGTTTTCGCTCCAGACCGCCGTAGCCAATCCGGTGAGTACCGGAGGGCGGTTTGGAGCGGGAGACGAGATTTGAACTCGCGACCCTCGCCTTGGCAAGGCGATGCTCTACCACTGAGCTACTCCCGCTTGTTGCAAGATTGAGTATACCGGCGGGGACGAAAGAGGGTCAAACCGGACTGGGAGCTTACCTGTTCGACAACTGGATTGGATTGCCGTCCGGGTCTTTCCCATCGCACAGGCAAAACATCTCTCCATCGCGGACCTTTCCAAACGCTGCCCCTCGGGCCACAAGTTCGCCGCGAAGCACGGCGACATCATTTGCAAAAAAAACGATCTTTGGCCCCTTGCTGCCAGGCGAAGGCGGCCCGGAGTGAAGTGCGATGCTGGCCCCATCTGTGCCAAATTCCCGCCAGCCCTTCTCCTGGGAGACAAGAGGAAGGCCGAGTACCGTGCCGTAAAAGGCGCTCATCGCTTCCATCTGATTTGTAAAGAGAATCACGCGCGCCATCTTCATGGTTTTGTCCTCTGTTTCAGATGTCTTGGAGACCGAGCGACACCTCTCCGACTCTTGAACCACGCTCTTCGCGTACGATCTCACCATCGCGCATGTAGAGGATTCGGCCCGCGACGGCAGCGGCTTCAGGGTTGTGCGTGATCATGAGGGTGGTCTGGCCCAGCTCCTGATTGGAGCGCACCAGCATTTGGAGTACAGCGTCGGAGTTTTTTGTATCGAGGTTGCCGGTGGGCTCGTCGGCGAGCACAATGGCGGGCCGCGTAACGAGCGCGCGGGCAATGGCCACACGCTGCTGTTCTCCTCCGCTGAGCTCGGAGGGGCGATGCTTAAGGCGGCCACGGATCGATAGCAGGTCACTTAGATGATCGAGATAGTTGAGGTCGAGCGGGCCTTTGCGTCCACTGACGGCCCAGGCGATCTCGATGTTGCCCATTGCGGATAGCGTGGGAAGCAGATTGAATTTTTGGAAGACGAAGCCGATGCGGTTTTTGCGAAGGCGGGTGCGCTCAGCATCGTTGAGGGTGGCAAAATCGACGCCGTCGATGACAACGCGGCCCTGGGTGGCCTGAGTAAGGCCGCCGAGCAGGTAAAAGAGGGTGGATTTTCCCGAGCCGGAAGGGCCGACTATGGCGACAAACTCGCCCGGCTGGACGCTGAGAGAGATGCCGCGGACAGCTGTCACCTGAAGGCGGCCGGCGGCATAAACCTTAACCAGGTTTTCAGCGAGGATAATGGGCGAAGCGGAATCGAGCGGCACCTTCTGATTGTAAATGCGACGCCGGGATCGGACGCAGCACGGGCCGGTCCCTTAGAATGAATGAGCACCAATCTTAGAAGCAGGAACCCAGCACATGACAACCGATTTGAAGTCGAAACTCTCCGCCAGCGTTGAACAAGCCGCCGCAAAGGCAGGCCTTGTGCTCCTTTCTTCCAGCCAGGGAGCCGATTTTCACGGGAAGCCTACAGCAGTGTTCGAGCTTGGTTTGCCCGGGGCTGAGACAGCAGGACGCACGCTGAAGCTTGAGCTGAGTGAGGCATTCGACTTCGATAAGGCGGAGATGCTGCCGACGATGACGTCGCACCTTGCGGGCGAGGCGAAGAGACTGAGGAACCCGCGGCCGGATTGCTACGTGACGCTGGGCGGGTTGCCGATTGCGTTTGGGAAGTTTGAGTGGCCGTTCCATACATCTACATCGGGCGCGGACACCTACATTGTGCACGGCGAGATGCACCTGGCTGACGGCGGGGCACACAACCTGCACGCCAAGGTGGCAGCGGCGGTGACGCTGACCTTTGCGGAGATCGTTCCGGCAATGGAGCAGCCCTTTGCGGAGACGTTCGTCTACAACGCGATTCGCAAGACGGTGGATTATGGGCAGTTGGAGTTTGTGAAGAGCGGCAACCGCCAACCGGTACCGGTGACCACGCGCTACTACAGCCGTTGGGGGAAGAAGTTTGTCTTTACCGATACGGACGATGCGGAGCGGCTGCGGTACCTGCTGTCAAAGGTCTATTGGCTATCAGGGGTTCTGGGCGAAGGCAAGCCGGTGTGGATTGCCGATCCGCGCGATGCGCAGTACCTGAACACAACGGAAGCGGACCTGCTGCGCATGGCGGGGCACGAGGCTGGTGAAGGATTGATGGTAGTGGATGGCGAGTTTGCTGCCGCCACGCCCAAGCTGATGGAGCGGGCAGCCGATTACCAGGCAGCGCTCGAGGCGGCGCTGGACTTCACGAAGCCGAAGTTCAATGAGTCGATGAGATCGGGTCACGCGAACATGTAGCTGGCGGTCTGAAGCACCAAGAGATTCCCGATTATTTAAGGGCGGACGATGAATCGCGGCCCCACTGCGCTTGCCCGAATGCACGAATAAGCATGACCCCATGGGTCACCATGACCACGGGGACGACGAATGTCGGCAGCAGAATGAGTGGAAGTCTGTTGAGTTGATGCATCGATCCCGGCACTGCCATTTCAGACCGAGCGGCGGTGAGCACAACCGCAACAATGTCGACGAGGCCAAGGACGTTCCACGCAATGAAACCTGGACGAAAACGAACGAAGAATATGACGATCAGGGCAATCGCAGCCACCAGGATATCGCCCGATCCGCCCCAAACCGCAAAGCCGTAAGGCAGCTCCTGGCGAGCGTATAAGACAAGAAAATAGATTCCAACAAAACGAATGAAGTGGAACGCAATCAGCCAGCGCAAGTCGATTCGGAATAGCCATTCGCGAAAAGGCCGGACGGCGACGAGGGCAACTACCAGAGCAGTTACCTCAGAAATGACTGCTATGGGCTGCCATGGGACCATGCTTGCCAGTCAGGTTAGCATCCCAGGCGGGAAGGCCTCAAAGCGATTTCTTTGAAACTCCGTGATTGAGGTTTTCTCGACACACTCTCAGAGCACTGACCCGCAGGACGAGCAGAACTTTGCCCCGGTGGGATTGGTCTGGCTGCAACGCGTGCAGGCGCTAAGGGTGCTGGGCTGGGACATTGCAGTGGACGGGACGTTGACAGTGACGTTGAAGGGCTGGCCCCAGGCGGGCATCTGCATGCCCAGTGCGGCGGCGATGCCAGCAGCTTGAATGGCGTTGAACTCGCGCACGCGACCGGGCATGAAGAAGCACTCGATGAAGCCCAGGATCCAGGTGATGCCGGTCCAGGAAAAGCACAGGTAGAGGATGCCAAGGCCGGTGCGGCGCAGATAGAAGTGGTGCACTCCGAAGCCGCCAAGGAACAGGGCCAGGAGCACTCCGACGACCTCGTCGCGGCGAACAGCCTCGTAGTGCTGGTAAAAGATGGCTTGCGGGTTGGGATAGGCTGCGGTGGCCATGATGGCTTCTCCTAGAGTTTGTCCCGCTCAAAACGTTGGCGGGCTTTGCAGATCAGATCACGTATTCAGGATACGCAGTTGGGCGGAGGCTGGTTCCCGAGGGTGGACCTGAGGTGTCGAACACGGCGGGCGGAGCGATGGATCAGAATAGATGGATGGAGACAGAATTGAATGCGGCAGCGGGCGGGAGCTTTGCGATTGGCGGCGAGCTGACGGTAAACCGGCTGGGCTACGGAACCATGCGGCTGGTAGGCGAGGGCGCGTGGGGCGAGCCGGAGGATGCGGCGAATGCGCGGCGGGTGCTGCGGCGCGCAATTGAACTAGGCGTGAACCTGATCGACACGGCGGATGCCTACGGGCCGGAGATTGCGGAGCGTCTGATCTGCGAAGCGCTTTGGCCATATCCGGCGGGATTGGTGATCGCGACGAAGGGCGGCATCACGCGACAGGGACCGGCGAAGACGGAGTATGTGGGGCGTGCGGGTTACCTGATTCAGTGTGTGGAGATGAGCCTGCGGAGGCTGAAGCTGGACTGCATTGAGCTCTACCAGTTGCATCGGATCGATCCGCGTACGCCGGTGGAAGAGAGCTTGGGCGCGCTAAGGCGGATGCAGGAGCAGGGCAAGATCCGGTACATCGGGCTGAGCGAGGTAACGGCTGCGGAGATCGAAGACGCGGGCAGGATTTTGAAGGTGGTGACTGTCCAGAATCGATACAGTTTGTCGGATCGCAGGCACGAGGAGACGCTGGCTTACTGCGAGAAAAGCGGTATTGGTTTCTTGCCGTGGTATCCGATGGCTGGCGGGAAGATGCTGAAGGCGGAGAATCCGGCAGCGCATGCGCTGGGCCAGATTGCGGAGAAGCACGGAGCCAGCGTGGCACAGCTTTCGCTGGCGTGGCTGCTCAAGAAATCGCCGGTGATGTTGCCGATTCCGGGGACCTCAAAGATTGAGCATCTGGAGCAGAACATTGCGGCAGCAGCGATCGGACTGAGCGCGGAGGATTGCGCGGAACTCGAGGCTGCAGCGAAACAGTGACCTGGAGTTAGCGAACCAAACTCGCAACTAGGATGTCGACGCGGCGATCACCGACTCCCATATAGACTCAATTGCGATGACATCAGGCAGAATGAACGCGGTCGCAAACGAGCGGAAAGCGCTGTTTGTTCTTTCCGCATGGCTGGCGGGATTTTGGGCCTTTGCTTTCGCGATTTCGATAAAGGGGCTGGCCTTTGCCGAGCCAGGAGGATTCCCCGCATTTTATGGCGCAGCACGGCTGGCCCGCGCAAACCTGCCAGAGCTCTACAGTATCGCGCTTCAAAATGTGTTCCATCCGGACAACCACGGAACGGGATATTTTTTTCATCTCCCATATGAAGCGCTGCTGCTGATCCCGCTGAGTTATCTGCCTCAGATTCCGGCGTACGTAGTGTGGTCATTTTTCAATCTTGGGTGCTTATTCGCCAGCGCAAAGATTCTCCAGCGGCAGTTTCCGAATTTCAGCATATTGATTCCGTTTGCATTCGCGCCGACGATGTCAATGCTGGCGAACGGTCAGGACAGTGCGATCATTGTTCTGATTCTGGCGGTTGGGCTCAGCCAGTTTGCGCAGGGCAGGGAGATTTCATCGGGAGCGGTGCTGGCGCTGGGACTCTTCAAGTTTCCTCTCATCGTGCCGCTGGTAGCCGTGCTCTGCTTCCGTCACCGCAAAGTTCTGGCGGGTTTTATCGCCGGGTCGATTCCGATTCTGCTCGCCTGTTGGGCGATGATCGGAACCTCGGGAATTCGGGAATACATTTCAATGACGCGGGTTACGGATGCCAAAGAGAACCCGCTGATCCTGTGTTGTCTGCGAGGGCTGGTTGGCGCGATCTCGGGAGGGAACCACCCAGCAGTGTGCATTGGCCTTGCGCTGGCGCTGGTGGTGTTTGCCGCTTTGTTGAAGGTCGCGCGCGTGCCGTTCTTCTGCATTGGAATTCTGGTTACCATGCTGGTGAGCTGGCACTGCCATCTTTATGACGCGCTGGTGCTGATTGTGCCGATGGCATGGATGCTGGAGAGCAAAGTTAAGTGGGCGAGGTGGTCAGTGATTTTTTTGCTGATCGCGACGCCGGCGCTGCTGTTCATGCCGTTTCAGGTTTATCTGTTGGCAGCGGTTGTGCTGTTGGGGCTTGGGCTTCTTCTAACGCCAAAGATGAGACAGGAGATGCTGGATGTTGCGGTTGCAGTCGAAGCAGCGGGTTAAGGCCGACGGATCGATGACGCCGCGAGCAGCATTCCATGGTCAGAAATCTGCAATCGAACTCTGTTCCTTACTTGCAGAGTGACTCGGGATCGGCGTCGAGCTTAGGATGGGGCGGAAACGGGAGTTTGCGCGCGACCATGGCGCTCTCCAAGGTGTCGGGCGAGCCGGGCAGCGAGAGGTCAAGGTCATTGGCGTAGAAGGGGTCCTTCTCCGCATCCTCAAGGCTGACAAAAGTGACACCCTTCGATTGATAGAGCTGGATCAGGCGCGGGAGCATGTGCGCGTCGAATGCTCCGACGTGCATTAGCAGCACGTAGGGGATGTCGCGTTTGAAGAGGGCTCGGGACATGGCGCTAGAGAAGTCGAGGTTGTCGGCAGCAGCGGTGAGATAGGTTTTCTCAAGTTGAGCGATGCTGGCGGCGTCGTTTTTGGCAACGCAACGAGCGTACGGACCGTTGAACAGGTAGTCGGCAAAGCTCATGGTGACGGCGGCAATCTTGTAGTGTTTGGCGGCAAGATATTGGCGGGCAGCATCGCGCTTCTCGGGTGTGTCGCCCTCGTCGAGATAGGGAAAGCGAACCCAGCGCTGGGAGTCTGCGGGTATATAGGACTGGAGAAGCGGCTCGTTTTTGGCAAGGTCGGCTTCCCAGTCGGCCAAGGGAGTCCGGTTGAGGCTGGGGTGCGACCAGGTGTGGTTGCCAAGCAGGAATCCGGCGTCGCGCCAGTCTTTGAGCATGGGCGTGGAGTCTGGCTCCTCGATGGTGTGGACGCCGTTAACAAATCCCCACACCGGCGGCAGGCGCGCGGCTTGCATGGCGGCGATAAGCTGTTTGCCAACCTGGACGCGGGTTACGCCTGGGGGAAGCTGGCCGTGGGCGGGCAGGTCGTCCCAGGTGAAGGCCACCTGCTGCGCCGCGGCAGCGGATGCGAGCGCAAGAGTTGAAACGAAAAGGGCGAATCTGGTCACAGTCTGACCCCTCATTCTTTGTCCCCTGTTGCTCGGCGATCGGACTTGACGCCGATCACGCGAAGTAAGTCGCATTCTGAATGCGAGGCAAGGATAGCATGGGGGAATTTGTTGGATTGGATGGGCTTGATCGAGGGGCGTGAGCGACGAGATGAGTTTCTATCGCTCAAGAGTTGCGGTATTGTGAGCGGCAGAAGTGGTTCCAATGCGGGCGCTTCCCCGGAGATGACTACGCGCAATTTGTCGGAATTGACGGAGATGGGCGCATTGGAACGCAAGGGCCAGCACAGTTATGCGCGATGTTGTGTGATGTTTGGTTGACGTGCACGGAGCCAAACCGACGAGCCTTTCGAGGCGCTCCAGAACCAAGGTGAAGTTAAATGAGAACAGGCGGGATTCTTCTCTTCGCGTCGGCCGATCCACGGGGCTGAAGACCTAACTCTTTGGAGTTATTGACGGCAATCACTGACTGGCGAAACCCTTCGAGAGTGTCAAGGCAGGCTGCGGGATTCCCGATGGGCGAGGGGTATTCTCTTCCGGGTGTAGTACCGATGGTCGAACGTGGCGGATTTTTTGTTGGCCGAGCATGTTTTTCGGGTGGTATTCTTCGTTAACTCCTGGGGCTGAACGTCCGACTGGAAGCAATTGGAAGCCCTTCCCCCTAAAACCCCTCAAAGTTAGGAGAGATTAAATTGAATAGCAGACGAGGAATACATTACTTTTTCGTGGCCGCCCTGCTTCTTGTCGCGGCTTTGCATGCCAACGCGGCAAATGTGCTGACCAAGCATGTGCGCGAGGCAGTTCGTACAGGCACGGCGCCGGCGCTGGGCGAGCTGCCGGCCGGCCAGACTTTGCAGTTGGACGTGGTACTGCCGCTGAGCGATCCGGCAGGGCTCAAGGCATTCCTGCAACAGGTGTATAACCCCGCGAGCCCCAGCTACAGGCAGTTTCTTACGCCGACTGAGTTCACTTCCCGGTTTGGGCCGACGCAGGCTGACTACGACGCCACAGTGAGCTATCTGGAGGCGAGCGGATTCACGGTTGTCGGGGGAAGCCGGGACGGGATGGAGATCCAGGTAAAGGGACCGGTTTCGGCCGTGAACCGGGCATTCCATGTTGCGATGCAGACCTATCAGCATCCGACGGAGGGGCGGACGTTTTACGGGCCGGACCGCGAGCCAACGACAGACCTGTCGTTTGCCCTGTGGCATGTGTCGGGGCTGGACAACTATTCGATTCCGCATCCGATGCTTGTGAAGCGTAGCGACTATGCAGCGGCGCACGGGTTGACGTCAGATGCAGTGGTAAGCCATGCGACGACAGGGTCAGGACCTTCGGCGTCTTTCCTGGGCAGCGATATGCGGGCGGCATACTACGGCGGTACGGCTTTGACGGGTGCGGGACAGAATCTTGGATTGCTCGAATATGTGGGCACGGATCTTGCCGATCTGAACACCTACTACAAGAACGTGGGCCAGACGAACAATGTTCCGATTACGCTGCTGTCGACGGACGGGACGAGCACGAGCTGCCTCGATACACGGGCTGGCGGCGAGTGCGACGATACGGAGCAGACGCTGGATATGACGCAGGCCCTCGGTATGGCACCTGGGCTGTCGAGCCTGGTGATGTATATCGGTTCGACGGATACGGCGATTATCAGCGCGATGACAACACATAGCCCACTGCCGACGACGATTGGCTGCTCGTGGGGTTGGACGCCGGCCGATGCGAGCACGCTTGACCCCTATTTTGAAAAGATGGCGTCGCAGGGGCAGAACTTCTTTGTGGCGTCGGGAGACAGTTCAACCTGGTCGGCGAGCAATGAGGCGTGGCCTGCGGACGATGCGAACGTGATATCGGTCGGCGGCACGGACCTGGTGACGGCGAGCGCGGCGGGGGCATGGAAGTCAGAGACGGCATGGACTGACTCGGGCGGCGGGATTTCGCCGGACGGGATCGGGATTCCATCGTGGCAGCAGCTCGCTGGCGTGATCAACTCCAGCAACAAGGGGTCATCGAAGCTGCGGAACGGGCCGGATGTTTCGGCGAACGCAAACTTCACCTTCTACACTTGCGCCGACCAGGTGGCCTGCCTGGCAAATGAATACGGCGGCACGAGTTTTGCTGCTCCGATGTGGGCGGCGTATATTGCGCTGGCCAACCAGCAATCAGTGGCGAATGGCGGGAAGACGCTGGGATTCATTGACCCGACAATCTACGCGCAGAACGTGACGTCGGCGTATGCGACGGATTTCCACGACATTACCAGCGGCACGTCGGGAAGCTATTCGGCGGTGACGGGCTACGACCTGGTGACGGGTTGGGGCAGTCCGAACGGGACGGGCCTGATCAACGCGCTGGCTCCGGCAAGCACCAGCCCGGCATTTGCGATTTTCTCATCGCCTGCGTCGGTATCAGTGGTGCAGGGCAGCAGTGGAAACTCGACTATCTCAACGACAGTGAGCGGCGGGTTTAGCTCGGCTGTGGCGTTGTCGGCGAGCGGACAGCCCTCTGGCGTGACGGTCAGCTTTAGCCCGTCGTCGATTGCGGCTCCTGGCTCGGGATCGTCGACGATGACATTGGCTGTGGCTGCGGGAACAACCGCCGGCACGTATCCGATTACGATAACTGGGACCGGCGGCGGGCTTACTCAAACGACGACCGTGACCCTGACGGTGACTGGTGCGGTGACGGGGACCTTCAGCCTTTCGGTTTCGCCGAGCTCGGGGTACATAGATCGAGGGACGAGCGCATACGCAGTGGTGACGGTAACGTCAACCGGCGGATTCGACTCGCCGGTTACGCTTTCGCAGAGCGGCCTTCCGAGTGGTGTGAGCTGGAACTTCAGCCCATCTTCGATTACGGGAACGGGAACGTCCGACTTCAACTTGACCGTTCCATCCCACACGCCAACGGGGACCTACACGGTTACGATCACGGGAACCAGCGGAAGCACTTCACACACAACCACGCTGACCTTGACGGTCGAGCTTCACTCCTTTTGAGTGAGCCTGCGTGGTTCCCTTGGAACTGCGCGTAAATGGAAAGAGCCGCAGCC
>Ga0182016_10004214_pt1 | contig 16021 bp, 12 predicted proteins | sample 712S2MmetaG_FD_120491 | JGI IMG/M metagenome (GOLD analysis project Ga0182016, IMG submission 120491) | Permafrost microbial communities from Stordalen Mire, Sweden - 712S2M metaG | ecosystem: Environmental > Terrestrial > Soil > Wetlands > Permafrost | place: Sweden: Stordalen | collected...
CCGCAACAACACCTCGACCACGACGTCGCGGCCCGCGTCATAAATCGCCTCAGCCTCAGCGCGCTCCACACCCCGTAATTCGACGCACCAAAGTTATGTCCCCCTGACCCACTGAACGCTTACGATATTGGACGACGCTTGCGGACCGTCCGGCGTTCTCTCACGGCGGAAACCCAGATTCGAATCCCGGTAGCGGTATGTTCGAAGAGTTCCGCAGGTGCGCCTCGCCGGCCGGCGCGCGAGCGCGAGGCAGGCCCGGTCAGCGAGCGATATCCCGGCCGTGCGGGTCGAGGGGCGTAGCCGCGAGCCTGCGTCGCATTCGCCGTCGTGACCGTCTCGACCGTGATGGCCCGTCGAGCAGGCCGCGCTCGGTGAGCTGCGTGAACCGGTGTTCAGATCGCAGCATCACGGCCGGCGGTGCTGACCCAGGGACCTCGAGCACCATCGCGCCGGGTGCGGCACTGGAACGCGCGCTCATCGAGTGCCGCGTAGATGCCCCTGCGTGTGAGCTCCCCACGCGTGGTGACCCGGACACGACGCGACGCGACGCGACGACAGGGTAGCTGTGAGCATGTGTGGCCATGAGTGGTTGGCTCCAATCGGGTTCGGCGGTGCGCGATTTCGACGACGACGAGGCGCTTCTGACCGAGGTTTTTCATGCCGTCCTGCGTGCGAGCGACGGTGAGGCCGCGGTACTTCTTCTCGACGAGGCGGTGTCCCTGGGGCGCGCCGGACGCGATGGCGACGAGGCCGCTGCGGACCGCTTGGCGGCACTGGTTGCGGGTCTCGACCTCGAGCAGGCGGAGCTGCTTGTGCGGTCGTTGACGCGATGGTTTCAGCTCGTGAACTTGGCCGAGGACAACGAGCGGGTGCGGCGCGTCCGGCGTCGCGAGCAGCGCGAGGCGCCGGCGCCGCGGTCAGGGTCGATTCGCGAAGCCATCGCCGATTTCGCTGCTCGAGGGACGAGCGCCGCCGACCTGCAGGCCCTGCTTCGTCGCGCCGAGCTGCGCCTCGTGATGACCGCGCATCCAACGGAGGCGCGCCGGCGCACGACGATCGACAAGCTCGCGCGGCTGTTTGGCGTGTTGCGTGAGATGGATCACGGGCTGGACGTGAACACCGGGCGCAAGCAACTGCTCGCGACGGTGCAGGAGCTGTGGGGCTCCGATGAGTTGCGCGCCATCTCGCTGACCGTGCTCGACGAGGTTCGAGGCGGACTCATTCACTTCGCCACGACGCTCGCCGAGACCGTGCCGCGCATCTACCGAGACCTCGAGGAGGCGCTCGCGGAGTTCTACCCGGGCGAGTCATTCGAGGTGCCGCCCCTGCTCCGCTTCGGGTCGTGGATCGGCGCGGACCGCGACGGCAATCCTTTCGTGACGCCCGCCGCCACGGTGGCGGCGCTCGATCTCATGCGTGAGCAGTGCCTGCGCTTCATCGAGGGACGCGTCGGCCTGCTCGCCGGGCGGCTATCGCTGTCGGAGCGCGTCAGCGGCCACGCACGCGGGCTCGAGGCGATACTCGACAACGGGTCACAGCTGTTCCCCGAGCTCGCGTCGCAGTTGGCGGAGCTCAACCCGGACGAGCCTTACCGCCGCGCGTTGACGTTCGTGCGTGAGCGTGTGCGGGCAAGCCTCGATCACGGCCACGGCGAATATCTCGAGCCGGCCGAGCTGCTCTCCGATCTGCGTTCGGTGCAGCGATCCTTGATCGACGGACGCGGCGAGTACACCGCCGCGGCCGACATCCACGACGTCATCCGCCAGGTGGAGGTGTTCGGCTTTCACTTCGCGCGCCTCGACATCCGCGAACACGCGCGCGTCCACCGACGCTCTCTTGCTGAGATCTACGCGACGCTCGGCATCTGCGAGGACTACGCGACCATGGCTGCGGAGGAGCGAATCGCGCGCCTGCGAAGCGACATCGTCGATCACCGCCCCCTCATTCCGGCCGACATCATCGGCTTCTCGCCGGGCACGCGAGAAACGATCGAGACGTTTCGCATGCTGCGCGAGCAGCTCTCCGGCCACCACCGCGGCGCGGTCCACACCTACATAGTGTCCGGCACCGAGGGCCCAGACGATCTGCTCGAGGTGCTGCTGCTGATGAAGGAGGCAAGCCTCGCCCGCCCGGGCGGGGATGGGGCGTGGCTGCGGATCGTGCCGCTCTTCGAGGCCGGCACGACGCTCGCGGCGGCACCGGCGACGATGGAGCGGTTGCTGGGTGAACCGGTCTACCGCGCGGCGCTTCGCGCAGTCGGCGACGAGCAGGAGGTCATGATCGGCTACTCCGATTCCAACAAGGACGTCGGCTACGTCGCATCGGGGTGGGCCGCCTACCGCGCCCAGACACAACTCGCCGCTGTGATCGGCGGTCACGGAGCCAGCTGGAGGTTCTTCCATGGTCGCGGGGGCGCCATCGGTCGCGGCGGCGGACCGACGAACAGCGCCATCCTCGCGCTGCCACCCGGGACGGTCAACGGGCGGCTGAAAATGACGGAGCAGGGGGAGGTGCTGACTGCAAAGTACGCCGTTCCCGAGATCGCGCACCGCGAGCTCGAGCTCGCCGCGAACGCGACGCTTGCAACAGGCGCCGTGGTGAGGGCCGAGCGCCACGAGACTTTCGAACGCGTTCTCTCGGAGATGGCAGAGGTCTCCGCGCGCCAGTACCGCGCGCTGGTTCACAACGACCCGGACTTCGCACGGTTCTTCGCCGCGGTTACACCGATCGAGGAGATATCGCGTCTTCGCCTCGGCTCGCGACCGCCGCGGCGCGGCGGCGAGGTGGGAATCGACGACCTGCGAGCGATCCCGTGGGTCTTTGCGTGGACCCAGGCCCGTTTCGTGCTACCGGCATGGCTGGGACTGGGTACCGCACTGGCGGACGCCCACGAGCGGCACGGCCTCGAACTGCTCCGCGAGATGACGGCGACGTGGCCGTTCTTCGCGACGCTCCTCTCGAACGCTGAGATGGCGCTGGCCAAGGCCGACCTGAGAATCGCGCGCCGCTACGCGCTGTTGTGGGACCAAGCCGCGGAGCGCGAGCGCATCTGGGATCTCCTGGCGGAGGAGTTCGAGCGCGCGCGGCACGAGCTGCTGCTGGTGAGGGACCGTGACCGCCTGCTCGACCCTGAGCCTGTCCTTCAGGCCTCGATCGATCGCCGCAACCCATTCGTCGATCCGCTGTCATTCGTGCAAATCGAGCTGCTGTCGCGCCTGCGCGGTGAGGACGCCGGCAGCCAGGAGAAGCTCGGTCGGGTCAGCCTGCTGACGATCAACGGCATCGCGAGCGGACTACGCAACACGGGCTAGAGCAGCGAATGGCCAGACCACCCTCGCCCGCCCCGCCGACACGACCGCCCTCAACACGCGAAGATATGTCGCTGTGACCGAACTTCGAGTGGAGCGCTTCAGCAATCCGGCCTTCCTGACCCACGTCGGCGCAGGAGACGATGTCCCCGCATCAGGCTGGGCGATCAGGTTCGACGGGGACGTGTTCTTCGACGGCGAGCACGTCGGCCGCTCCGGCAAGTACATGTTCGACCGCGACCGCGCGACTCCGTATGCCGAGATCACCTACGAGGAGCTCGACGGCTGAGCTGACTCTGCGTGGCGGCGCCGCACGGTCGCGCGGCCGGCGCGCAATCACCCCGACAGCGGGACCCGCAGCGCAAGGACGCTGGCGCCACGTCGGCGAACTCGCACAGCCGTTGCTCGTCGCCACGTCCGCTCTGCCGCCATGGATCACGCGGACGCCGCCAGCGCACGCGGACGCCGCAAGCGCGCGGTTCAGCGACGCGCGGCCGCGCGCAGGCCGGCCCGCGCCGGTTCGCGGCGGTGAAGCAACCGGCGCCAGGGCGACGCGCCGTCTGTGCGAAACGCCCGGGCCCGCACGCGCAGCAGCTCGGCCACCTCGGTGGTCGGGCGGAACGGGTCCGCGACGAGCAGCCCGGTTTCGAGCCCGACTGCCGCCCACGGCACACCCGCCACCTCACCGAGCAGGAACTCGTCGTCGGGCAGTGCCGTCGAGTCCAGGTCGGCGAGTCGCGCAAGTGCCCGGCGGTCGCCGTCTGCGGCGCGGCGCAGGGTGATCTGATCGAACTGCATGACTGCAGTCTGGCCCCCGCCGGGCATAAGGTCAAATAGCGGTTGCTTTGCCACATTGATAAGCTGGACTTATGCTCGATGTGAAGCAGCTGCGGGTCCTGAAGGAGGTTGCGGAGCACGGCTCGTTCTCGTCCGCGGCCGCCGCACTCAGCTACAGCCAGCCGGCGGTCTCGCAGCAGATCGCCGCCCTCGAACGTCACGCCGGGGCGAGGCTCCTCGACCGCACGTCGCGCGGCGTCCGGCTGACCGACGCCGGCCGTGCGCTCGTCGGGCACACCGACGCGATCCTCGCTCGTCTCGCCGACGCCGAGGCGGAGCTGGAGGCGATCCGCGAGCTGCGCGGCGGCCAGATCCGCCTTGCCTCATTCCCAACCGGCGGTGCCTCGCTGATCCCCGTGGCCACCGCGGCCTTCCGCCGGCGCCATCCGGGCATCGACATCTCGCTATCGGTCGCCGTGATGGAGGGCGCCGTCGAGCGGCTCAAGACGGGCGAGGTCGACGTAGCCCTGCTCGTCGAGCCCGGCTTCGGGCCCGAGCCTCGCGACGCGACAATCGAGCGCGTGCATCTGCTCGACGATCCGATGTTCGCGGTGCTGCCCGCCGGTCATCGGCTCGCCGGCAAACGGAGGCTGCGGCTGGCCGATCTGGCGGGGGAGACCTGGATGCATGACGGCTCCCGCTGTTGCGATGCGACCGTGTTTCTGAGCGCCTGCCGCGACGCCGGCTTCGAGCCGCGTGTGGCCTTCGAGAACGACGACTACTCGGCGATCCAGGGCTTCATCGCCGCCGGCGTGGGCATCGCCCTGATCCCGCAGCTCGCGCTCCAGGGCGTGCGCGACGACGTCGTCGTTCGCCCGCTCGCCGGGCGCACGCCACAGCGGCGGGTCGTAGCAGCGACGCTCTGCGGCGCGGAGCGCTCGCTGGCGGCAGACGCGATGCTGGCGATCCTCGTGGAGATCAGCGCCGACTACCTCGCCAAGAACCAGCCGTCGCTGGCGTGACCTGATCGCGCCGACGCCCCGCTCCTAACCGATCACCCGCCGGCGCCGCGCGCGCCCGGCCAAATGGCCGTCGCGCCGCCCGCTGCGAATAGGCTCCGCACGACAGCGATGCTCGCCTCCATCCCCAGCCCGGCGGCCAACGGCTTCCACATCGGGCCGCTCTTCGTCCACGCCTACGGACTCGCGTATGTCGTGGCCGTGACCGCTGCGGTGATGCTCACGCGGCGCCGCTGGGAGGCGCAGGGCGGCGACCGCGAGCTCGTCTACGACGTCGCTCTGTGGGGCTTCCCCGCAGGCGTCGTCGGCGGGCGACTGTACTTCCTGGCGACCAGCTGGAACCAGGTGCCGCCGCACTGGTGGGGGCCCTTCGCGATCTGGAAGGGAGGACTCGGGATCTGGGGCGGGATCGCCCTTGGCGCGCTGGTCGGGCTGTGGCGGGTCCGACGCGCCGGGGCCTCCATGCCGGCGTTCATGGATGCCGGGGCGCCGGGCCTGCTGGTCGCGCAGGCGATCGGGCGGATCGGCAACTACTTCAACCAGGAGCTGTTCGGCGGTCCGACGAACCTTCCCTGGGGGCTGCAGATCGACCTCGCGCACCGGCCCGCGGGCTACACCGCCTTCACGACGTTCCAGCCCACATTTCTCTACGAGATGATCTTCAACCTCGCGCTGGCCGCGCTGCTGATCTGGCTGGGTCGCACCGGCAAGATCCGCCCGCCCGGGCTGTTCGCGCTCTACGTCACGGGCTACAGCGGCTTTCGCATCTGGGAGGAGACGCTACGCATAGATCCATCCCACTACCTCTTCGGCCTGCGCCTGAACCTCTACGTGGCGTCGGTCTTCACGCTGATCGGGATCGTCTGGTTCGTCTGGATCCAGCGCCGGCCACCGCCGGCGGTGGCAGCGCCTAGGTGATCAGGAGCCGGCCGAGGCGCGGCGCAGCCCGATGTTCGCGCACTCGAGGCACACCGACTCGGGGATCAGGCCGGTGCGCATCAGCAGCGCGAACACCTGACAGCCGGCGCAGAAGGCGAAGATCGACTCCGCGCCGCTGGCGAGGATCATCGCCACCAGCAGCACGTCCGCCAGTGTGTCGTCGTGGGCGAGGAGCGCCAGCAGAGCGATCGCGATCGTCATCGTGGCGCCCATCGCCTGCGCAAAGCGCTTCGGCGGCCCAGGCACGAGCTTCGCCGCTCCGAGGCGCGGCGCGATCAGCCGTGTGGCGAGCTGGCCGAGGGGGCTGAGCGTGGGTCCGCTCAGCACACGCGCGACGAAGCCGTAGGCCAGCACGCCCGCGATCCAGTAGGCGCCCGTCGCGAGGGTGACGATCGAGAGCACGAAGACGACGCTGGCGACGACTCGCGCCGCCTTTTCGTTGACCGGGTTGGGGAAGGAGAAGACGGCGGTCACGCTCGCCTGATCATACAAAGCTCACCAACCCGGTGAGGTATGTGCGGGCGTGGCGGCAGCGGTCCGCCACCCCAGCCGAATCCGCGGCCGCGCGCCGGTGTGGTCACTACGCTGGAAGCAATGGACGCTCAGGCTCCTCAGCGGACGGTTGTCATCGACATGGGGTCCAACTCGTTCCGGCTTGTCGCCTACAGCTATGAGCCGGGGCGGTGGTGGCGGCGCACCGACGAGATCTACGACACCGTGCGCCTCGGCGCCGGCCTGCAGGCGACCGGCCGGCTCTCGCAGGACCGCATCGAGGCCGCGACCGAGGCGATGGAGGTCTACGCGCATTTCTGCGCCGCGAGCGCGATCGAGCCGGCGCAGGTGCGAGCGGTCGCGACGAGCGCAATTCGCGACGCCGCCAACGGCGCCGAGCTGCTCGAGCGTGTGCGCGCGCTGACCGGGTTCCCGGCGCGTGTCCTCAGCACGCAGGAGGAGGCCTGGTTCGGCTACCTCGCAGCGGTCAACTCGACGAGCCTGCGAGACGGAGCGGTGCTCGACCTCGGCGGTGGCAGCCTCCAGATCGTGTCCGTGGGGGAGCGCCGCGCGCTCGCGAGCGCATCCTGGCGGCTCGGCACGGTGCGGATGACCGAGCGCTTCCTCGACCCCCGGCGCGCCGCGAGCGCGAGGCAGCTCGACGCCCTCCGCGCCCACGTCCTCGAAGAACTGTCGAGCGCGCCGTGGCTGGCGGCGGCGGCGGGGTCGCTCGTCGGGATCGGCGGGACCGTCCGCAACCTCGCGGCGGCCGCGGCGGCTGCGGCCGGCCTGCCGTCGATCGGCGTGCAGGGCGCGATCATCGAGCGCGGCGCACTCGAGCGCCTGATCGCGGAGCTGGCGGCGCGACCGGTCAGCCGCCGCGCCGCGATCGCGGGGGTCAAACCGGGCCGCGCCGGGCTCATCCTCGCGGGCGCGGTCGTGATCGCCGCGGCGATGGAGGCGATCGGGTCCGAGCGCCTCGAGGTCACACATTCGGGCCTGCGGGAGGGCGTCTTCTTCTCGAGCTACCTGGCGGACGCCGACCCGCCGCTGTTCGACGACGTCCGCGTCGCAAGCGTGCGCAACCTCGCCGCGCAATACCAACCGGACCTCGTGCACTGCACACACGTTGCGGTGCTCGCCGGCCAGCTGCTCAACTCTCTAAATGGCGGGCTGCCGCCCGCGGAGGGACTTGACGTGTCCCAGATCCTGTGGGCGGCGTCGATGCTCCACGACATCGGAGTCTCCGTCGACTACGACGACCACCACAAGCACTCGCGGTACCTGATTCTGGCCGCCGGGCTGCCCGGCTTCAGCCAGCGCGAGCTCGCGCTGATCGCCCAGACCGTTCGCTACCACCGAAAGGGGACGCCAGAACTCGGCGAGCTCGAGCCGCTGTGCCGCCCCCGCGACGGGCAGCTCCTCACGCGCCTGGCCGCGCTGCTGCGTCTCGCGGAGCACCTCGACCGCGGCCGCGACAGCGCCGTCGTCGGCGCCCGGCTGCGCCGGCGCGAGGACCGGCTCGAGCTGGAGCTCTCCGTCGACGGCGACGCGGCGCTCGCGCGATGGGGCGCCGAACGTCAATCGGACCTGTTCCGCCGGGCGTTCGGACGGCCGCTAACGCTGGTTTGAGCGGGTATCGTGATGGCGATGGGTGAGACCGAAAGCCCCACCGAGGTCTACGAGCTCTACCAGCGCGGCATCGCGCTGCTCGAACGCGGCGACTTCGCGGCGGCGGCGGTTTCGCTCCGGCGTGCCCGCACGCTCGAGCCAGACAAAGCCTCGATCCGCGAAGCACTCGGCCGCGCTCTGTTTCGCAGCCAGCGCTACCACGAGGCGGTCGAGGAGTTCGGCGCGCTCGCAGCCTCCGCGCCGACCGACGACTACGCCCACTTCTGCCTCGGTCGCGCTCTGCAGCTGCTCGGCCGCCACCGCGAGGCCTGCGGCCCGCTAGCAATCGCCGCCTGCCTGCGCCCGGACCGCAGCGAATACCGCATCTACCGCGACCGCGCCCGCGCGGCCGCGGCCCGCGTCTGAGTTCGCGACGCCGCGCCGCGAGCCGCCGACTCCTGTCGATCGCTTTCTGTCCGTCTCGCAGGGCCAGGTCGGAGCAGGTGTCGACCGGGAGGGATCGCGCATGCAGGCGGTGGCGGTGGAGGTCTTTGGCGGCGGCTGCGCAGCCGCCGCGTTCGGATTCGCCCGCGCCCGCGGCCGCAGGCGAGGCGAGCGAGCGAGCGTTCGCCTGCTGGTCGAGCCCTACCGCAACGATCGCGCGGGGGGCGAGTCACTCGCGGCGACCTTCGCCGCCCTGCACGCACTGCTCGGTTCAAGGCGGACGCTCGCGCTGGAGGTCCACCTGGACCGCCGTCCTGGCGGGGCGCCGCTGGTCTGGTTCTCGGTCATCTGCCCGCCGGCGCTCGAGCGGCAGGTGCAGGCCGCGCTGCGATCGAGCTACCCGAACCTGCGCCTGCGCGCGATGCGCCAGGTCCCGAGCGAGCCGCCGCACGCACTGGTCCTGCGCCGCCGGTCGCCGCCGCGTGGCGATGACGTGGCGGCCGAGCCGCAACCGCGGATCGAGGCGGTCCTGCGGGCGATGTCGGCGGCCGGCGCGCCGGCCACGGTGCGGTTGATCCTGCGCCCGGCCTCCGGCGCGATCGAACGCCTGTGCTCGTCGGCCGACAACGAGGCCGGGCCGCTGCTCTGGGCGTTGCCGGTCGTGCTCGCGCGCGACGCGGCTGGGGCGCGGGCGATCGCCAGCGCGCTCCGTGGTGGCACGCCGCGCCTCCTCGCCGGCCGCTGGGCGGACACCGACGGCTCGCGTGTTCGCCGTTCGCCGTTTCGCCTTTACCGCCCGGCCGAGCTCGCCGGCCTGTGGAGTCTCCCGCCGCCGGAGTTTGGCGCCCTGCCCTACGTCCGTGCAGCCGTGCCGCTGGCACCGGCGCCGCCCGGCATCAGCCGTCCGCACGAAGGCGGCGGCCTGCTGCGCGACGAGCACGGGCCGGTGAGCATCGCCGCCGAGCTGCGCCGCCAGCACACCGCCGTCGTCGGCTCCGTCGACCAGGGCAAGACGTCGCTGCTGGTTGCCAGCGCGCGGGAGGATCTCCGGCGCGAGGACTGCGCGGTGATCGTCCTCGACCCCAAGGGCGACGCCGCCGAAGCTGTCCTGAGCATCGTGCCTGCCTCGCGCGTGTGCACACTGCTCGACATGGCGGCGCCGAGCGCCGGTTTCAATCCGCTCGCCGTCGATGCATCGCCAGATGCGATCGCCGATCAGGTGGTGGCGGCGCTGCGCGGACTGTTCGGTGACGGCGAGGTCCGCGGCAGCTCCGATCGCTACCTGCGTAACGCGGTGATCGCCGTGCTCGCCTGCGAGCGCTCGGCGACGCTGTGGGACGTCGCGCGGCTGCTGGAGGTGGGGGAGGCGGGCGGCGCGTTCCGGGCTCGAGTCGCCGAGCGCCTCGTCGAGCTTCCAAGCTACGCCGAGCTCGCGGTCTTCCTCGCGCACGAGCTTCCGGCGCAGCTCGCCGGTGCGCGATCGACCACCACGGCGAAGCTCGACGCCCCCGCCAACAAGCTGGCCCGCGTGCTGAACTCGCCGGCCGTCAAGCGCGTGCTGCTGAACGACTCGCTGCGGATCGACCTCGACGCGCTGATCGAGCGCCGGGAGGTCCTGATCGTGCGCGGCGCGCTCGGGGAGATCGGGGCGGGCAACGTCGCGGTGCTGATGCAGCTGCTGCTCGGCATGCTCGACGCCGCACTGAGCCGGGTGCAGGATCGCCGCGGCGCCGCCGAGCGACGAGCCGTGGCGCTGAAGGTCGACGAGGCGCCGCTCGCCATCAACGCGGCATTCGCGCAGACGCTGGCGCTGAAGCGCTCCGCGGGTCTCGAGGCACTGGCTTGCTGGCAGACCGACGCGCAATGGGAGCCGGAGCTCCGCGACCAGCTCGACGCGCTGTTCGCCCACCGCGTGCTTTTTGCCACCGCCTCCGCGGACGACGCGCGAAGCGTCTCCGCGCTGCTGATGTCGGAGTTCTCCGACCAGATCAGGGGCGGCGACGAGCAGCTCGCGCGGCTGTTCTCGCCGGACGTCCGGCTGCACCTGCCGCGCCACACCGCGCTCGCCAGCTGGACCACGGCCGGCGGCCGCGAGCGGCCGTTCATCGCCAAGACGATCCCGCTCTCCCTCGACCGCGAGCGGATCGACTGGCACACGCGCGCGCAGCACGCGCGGGGCGGGCGCGAGTTGCGCGACCCCGCGCCCCCGCCCGATCTCTTCGCTCGCCCGCGGGCACCGCGGCTGCCGCAGTCGCCCCCCGCGGCGGTGGCGCCGGGGGCGACTGCGCCGCCGCCGGCTGGACCCCCGCCGGCGAGCTACGGGGAGCTGCTGGCGCTCGACGGGGCGGGGCGGATGCGGGTCCTGGGCGCGGCTGCGCCGGCGCGACCTGGGCGGCTGGCTCCAGCCGACCGCGAGCTGCTCGCCTGGCTGGCCGGCGCGCGGATCGCGCTCAGCAGCCAGATCCACAGGCGGTTTCGCCCGGAGAGCTCGCTCACCGTCACGCAACGCCAGCTCAAGCGGCTGGCGGACGCAGGCCTGCTCGCTCGCTTCCAATTGCATCGCGAGGACGGCGGCGGCATTCCTCTCTGCTGCGCGCCGACGCAGGCCGCGATCGAACTCCTCGGTCTCGAGGGCCGCCGCGCGCCGGAGCTGCGCGCGGACGCGCTGCCCGGCCTGCGCGCCGACGTGCACATGGTCGGCTGGCTGCTGGCGCTCGAAGCTCGCGCGGGAGACTCGCTCGTCGAAGTGCTCGGCCCGGGACGGGCGGCGATCGTGCCGGGCCAGCGCGAGCGCAGTGGGCTCGACGTGGGCACGACGCTCCGCGCCCGCGATTTCCTCGCCACCGCCCGTGACGGCTCGCGGGCGCCGGCCGAGCGCTTCGCTGCCGTGCGGCCGAGCGCGGTCGCAAGCCTGCGCGGGGCCGCCGCACCCGCGGAGCGCCACGACCTGCTCGTCGTCGCGGACGCCGGCGACCCGCCCGCCTGGCTCGAGGCCTACGACCACCTGCTCGCCGGCTGGTGGCGGTCGGTCGAGCGCTACCGGCGGGCCGGGCGTCCGCCCGTGGTGGTGGTCGTCTGCGCCGATCACACGCAGGCGCTCGCGCGAGTGGCCGCGGCCGACGCGCTGCTGTCGGCCACCCTCGCGCAGATCGGCGTGGACCCGCGGGCATGGGAGCGGGGCGGCCGCGCCGGCATCCACTTCGCAGCCGAGGAGGATCTGCACCACGGCCTCCTGCACGCTTGGCGGGTGCCGCTCGTGCCGCCGGCGCTGCGCGGCGATGCGGCGTGGGAGCCGTTGCGTTGCCCGTTCGCGCAGTTGCCCCCCGAACCAAGCCAGGCCGCCGTGAAGCCGCCCTGGCGCTGAGCTCAGTCGCCACCGCCGGGTCCGCATCGCCGACGCACCTCCAGGCTAGTTTCGGCGCTCCTATCCCTTCCTCCTCGCCTCACCTCACTTCAGCTCGCCTCGCCTCACCGCGCCTCCCCGTCCGCCCGCCGCCCCCGCCTCACCACACTCGGCCGCCGCCCTCCAAGTCCCTTCCCGTCCCTCCAAGTCCCGTCCCTCCAAGTCCCGTCTCGTTTCGTCCCGCCTTGTCTCGTCCCGCCTCGCTCCGTCTCGCCTCGTCACGTCGTGCCTCGTCACGCCTCGCACCGCCCGCTCGCCTCCCCGCACTTTCCGTCCATCGCCACTCGCCAGCCGGTCCGGTATCGCCCCGCCCGTCGGTCAAGGCGGCACCGAAGCCGTCCACATGACTGGGGGAAGCGCGAGATGACCAGGACCGCCTGTGACCGCTACCACACTGACGACGGGCCGCGCGAGTTGGTGATCCTCGATGGGGCCGGCGGATCGCGGCTGCTGGTCGATCGCTGCGAGGCGGACGGAGCCGACGCGCGGTTGCTTGCGCACCTCTCGAGCGATGAGCCCGACGACAACGCGTGGCTCGTCTGCCGCCAGTTCCTCGCCGATCCCTGGCGCGCGGCGCGGCGCCTTGCGGCCGCCGACTTCGGCGTCCCGGGAGAAGGGGATGATCGCGCGGCGGGAAACGAGAGCTTCCGGCCCGAGGTGCTGACGGACTCCGCCGGGGGGCGCTACTTCCTGCGCGCGACCGGGACCCCGTCGCAGCTGCGCTGGCACCGCGAGCCGCGCGGGCGAGGCGGGATTGCGATGCTGAGCGCGCGCGACGTCGTCGGCGCACTTGAGTCCTACGAGCCGGTCTGCGAGATGACCCGCTGCGCAGTCGCGCGCTACCGGCGCGATCGCGCGATGTCGGTCTCGGCGCTGGCGGTTGAACTGCGCCGGATCGAGGCGAGCCCGATCGTGCTGAACCGCCGGCTGCGCGAGGCGGTACTCGAGGCCGTCCGCGAGCAGGGCCGCAGCTTCAGCGCGATCGCGATGTCATGCGGGCGCGTCAAGCACGACCGCCGCGGCAACGGCTCAGGCGAGACGAGCTGGCTCGCCCGCCGTGTCGGGCTGCTGCCGTCGAGCCCTGGCGCCCGGCCAAACCCATGGGTCCACACCGACACGCTCGCGCTGATCGCTCGCGAGGGACTGGGGATCGCGCCACGCGAGGTCGAGCTGCCCTGAGCCTCAAGGACCGCCCGGGCGATCGCACGCCTGCCCGGGAGTGACGACCGCGGCCGATCGTGCGTTGCGACGAGCACTCGAGCGCGCTGCCGGCGCGCACGCGATCGGCTCGGTGATCGTCACGGCCGACCTCGGTACTCTCGCCGCACTGCGCGCGGCGAACCCCGGCGCAGCCGTTGTGATCGTCGCCCTCCGGCGCGCCGAGCTTGCGAGCGCGCTCGACGCCGGCGCCGACGTCGCGCTAGCGGGAGCGCCACGCGCGGCTGAGTTGGCGGCCCATGTCCGGGCCCTCGCCCGGCGCGCCGAGGCTCGCTGGAGCGTCGGGCCGCTACTGCTCGACCGCGTCGCTCGCAGCGTGAGCTTCGACGGTGTCGAAGTACCCGTGCCCAGGCGCGAGTTCGCGCTGCTCTGCTGCCTGGCCTGCGCGCCGGGTCGCGTGTTCACCAAGGACGAGCTGCAGCGCAGCTGCTGGGATGCCGGCGACGCTCGCGCGCGCAGCCGGACACTCGAGCGCCACGCGGCACGACTGCGCCGGCGGCTGGGGCGCCATGGCCCGATGCTCGTGACCGTCTGGGGTGTCGGCTACCGCCTCGACGCCCCCGCCTGAGGTTTCGCACCGGTGGCTACCGACGCCACCGGTCCATCCACCGCGGCGTAGCCGCGGCATATAAAGAAAGGCAGGAGCCATCATGCTCACCTATTGGAGTGCGCCCGCCTGCGGGCTCGCAGTGCTGCTGTACCTACGTTTCGCGCGCGTTGCCTGGACGGCCGGGCTTGCCGCCGCACTGGTGGTGGTGCCCTTCGCGGGCTGGCCGGCGTTCGGCTGCGCCGTCGGCTCGCTGCTCGCCTGGCGGTGCGGTTCGCGGACGCGGACGCCCGGCGACGCGATCGTTATCGGCACCGACGCGGGACGGCACCCGGTGGCGATCCCGCTCGGAGGCACCAGCGGCAGCCACACGCTGATCGTCGGCGCGACCGGGTCGGGCAAGACCGTAACCGAGGCGCTGATCGTCGGCCGCGCGATCGAGCAGGGTCTCGGCGCGGTGATCGTAGATCCCAAGGGCGACGCGCTGCTGCGCGAGCATGCGCGCGCTGCCGCGCAGCGCGCCGGGCGGGCGTTTCTCGAGTGGACGCCGTCGGGCCCGAGCACCTACAACCCCTACGGGCACGGCAGCGCCGGCGAGATCGCCGACAAGGCGCTCGCGGGCGAGCATTACAGCGAGCCGCACTACCTGCGCCAAGCGCAGCGCTACCTCGCCCACGCCGTGCGCGCGCTCGAGGCCGTCGGGCGCCAGCCAACGCCGGCCGGCCTCGTCGAGCTGATGGACCCGCGGCGCCTCGAGATCGTGGCGCGCAGCGTTCCCGACGAGGAGCACGCGCGGGTGCTGTTCGCGTATCTGGACACGCTCGACGCGCGCCAGCGAAGCGGGCTGACCGGCACGCGCGACCGGCTCGCGATCCTCGCCGAGTCGGAGATGGGCCGCTGGCTCGCCCCGCGCGATGGGGTGGCGGCAATCGATCTCGCTGACGCGGTGGCGGCACGGTCGGTGAGCTACTTCTGCCTCGAGGCAGACCGGCTGCCGCTGCTCTCGGCGATGCTGGCGGCGGCGATAGTCGGCGACCTGCTGACGGTGGCTGCGAGCTGCCAGGCGGCGCCGGTCGCGACGATCGTCGCGATCGACGAGTTCTCGGCGATCGCTCCCGGCGGCGTCGCCCGGCTGTTCGGCCGCGCCCGCGCGGCCGGCTTCAGCCTCCTGGTCGCAACGCAGGAGCTGGCGGACCTGCGCTGCGCGGGGCCCGAGCTGCTCGAGCAGGTGCTTGGGAACGTGGAGACGGTTGTCGCCCATCGCCAGAGCGTCCCCGACTCCGCGGAGCTGGTCGCGCGGATCGCCGGCACGCGGCCGGGCTGGAACTCCACCGAGCAGCTGACCCACGCCATCCCCACCGGTCACAGCTCGCGAAGCCGCTCGCGCGAGTTCGCGATCCACCCGGAAGTGATCCGCACCCTCGGGCGCGGCTGCGCCGCCGTTGCCGTCGCGAGCGCCGGGCGCTGCGCGGTAGCGCGAATCCACCACCCATGACGAATCCACCACCCATGACGCTAGAAAGGAGACGTTGCGATGAACGAGACATACCTGCCGGCGGTTGGCGCGCCGGATCGGGCCGCTGCCAGAGCGGCCAACGCCGCGCTGCGGCCTTCGCCGACGAACCGCCGCCGCGAGGTCGCTGTAACGGTGGCGGCTGACGCCGCGACGGCGTCGATCCTCGCGTGGCTTGCCACGATCGGCGCCGGCTCGGCCGTCGAGCTGTCGGCGGCGTGCGGGTGCTCCGCGCGTGTCACGGCGGCGCGGCTTCGCGCACTCGAGCAGGGCGGTGAGGTGCGCTCGCAGCGGCTGTTGCACGGGGCGCCGGCGCTCCACACGCTGACCCGCCGCGGCCTGCGAGCCGCGGCTCGCCCCGAGCTTGACCCAGTCGCCGTCAGCGCCTCGGGGTTTGCGCACCTGCTGGCGGTCGCGCGGGTCGCCGCAGCGCTCGCCGCAGCCGGGCACGCGGTTGGCGGCGAGCGCGAGCTGCGGGCCTGGGAGCGCCTCGAGGGGCGTCCCCTGGCGAGTGCGGAGATCGGCCTGGCGCGCGACGGGACGATCGCGGTGCACCGGCCCGACCTCGTTTGCTGGGGGCCCGGTCTGCCGGTCGCGATCGAGGTCGAGCTGACCGTCAAGGCACCGGAGCGTCTCGCCGCGATCGTGCGCGGCTGGGCTCGCAGCAGGCTCATCGCCGGCGTCGTCTACTACGCGACGCCTGCCGCGGGGCGGGCGCTCGCGCGGGCGATTCGCAGCGAGTGCGCGCAG
>Ga0182016_10004215_pt1 | contig 16020 bp, 14 predicted proteins | sample 712S2MmetaG_FD_120491 | JGI IMG/M metagenome (GOLD analysis project Ga0182016, IMG submission 120491) | Permafrost microbial communities from Stordalen Mire, Sweden - 712S2M metaG | ecosystem: Environmental > Terrestrial > Soil > Wetlands > Permafrost | place: Sweden: Stordalen | collected...
CCAACTACGAGGTATCATTTTTTGGTTGATGTTCCGACATTGAGATACAAGTACACAGGTCCTATGACTACGTATATAACTGATCCTGATTTTCAAATTAGATATCCGTACTAATAACTATAATACATACCAAACATTATTGGAACCATACAATTCGACTGTTCTATGACTTGGTAGTACTATAATCTCATTGTTTTTACCAACTGTATTGAATGTATCACCTGTAGCGCTTATTATTCTGTGAAGAATAGGACCGCTTATTGCTTTAATAGTCAGCTGACGAAATTGGTTCTTCTCTAGTATTGGTAATTTAAACAATTTTATATCTTGAGACTTTGAAGCATCTATAATTACCAAATGCGAGTCGTTATGAATCAATGCATCGGCAGGTTGACGGATAATTTGACCTTGTATAAATGGAGGAGCTACGCCTCTTAAATTGGATGGTGATTGGTTATTTCGCATATAAGCTGGTGCGATCCATTGGTTGAAATCTACTGATGCTGTTTCTGTTTTATCCCAGTCTGGAGAAGAGAGATCGCTATTACTATCATCACTCATATCGATGTAAATCTTTTTATAATTATAAAAAAAATTATTTAGTTAGTTGTTTATACATAGCATCATCGTGCATATAAACGCAATTATCAGCCATGATCTTCTTTGATCTCAATAAAAGATCATTATTAGAAATAGAATTCTTGACCTTTATAATAGGTTACAACTTCTTCAGAGTCACCGTCATAGAATGATACATTCTCTGCATTAAGCATATCAGGTGTTAACGGAACTACGATACCTGGAACTGGAGGAACTTCGATAGATGTTCCATCAATAGACGGATAATGAACTTGTCCATATTCTAATTGTTCATAATCAGCTGGAACATAAACAGCCATATGTTGGCCTCGATGCCAAACATGTATACGCACAAGGTTAGTTCCTGGTACTTGATCGATCATTGGACCATGAAGAATATAGGAAATGAAGGTCTTCGCGAATGTCAAAATATAATCCATACCTCTTTTTATTTATATTAAAAGTATATCTTAAGACTTCGGCTGATTTTGAACCATGAACTGATGAGATACGGGGGTACATACGACATAAGGAAGTGGGATGAATTGACTTTTGCTCTTTGAGAACTCATCTCCTGTCATTGTGCCACCATATGATGCCAAAAGTCTAAAATCTGGAGCTTCAATAAGTGGACCTTTATCGGGGTGGCACAATTTGTAGAGAGATTTTAGATAGATTTCCAAGCTTTCACCGGAATAGTTTCGAGCTGATGATCCTTTCCCATGATTGAAATATCTAATGTATGAGAGTGCACATTCAAATGAACAGCATGATCCTCCACCTTTACCTCCCCCATCTGTCTCGAAATGATATATTACACTTTCTTCTTCCCAATTGTGAGTTTTTGTCATATAGGTTGGGATTGGTACATGAAGACTAAAATCGCTTGACAAATCTTGCATACACCAAAAACATCGAGGTTTAAATCCTGGAAGTGATTTGATGCATTCATTGTTGGTTGTATGGATCACAACGACACAATTGTTTTTATCTCTAAACGTTTGAGTTTCGCCAGTCATTGATGGGACTACAGCTGCATCAACAACAATTTTAGTTGTAGCCAATGTATAATTTTTGAAATGACCTGATTGATAAAGTTGAACCATCTTTAGTGGATCTACTTTTTTGAGAACAAATGTAGGTTGATAAAAAGCTGACATAATTTATTGTTGATTATGATAAATTATTTATTTTACAATTCAATTTTTTTCGATAATATATTTATAAAAAGATTTATGACGACAGTTATTGCATGGGATGAAATGGATAAACTATTAGGAAAAATGTGGGAAATGTTTCCTATAATGATGAAGCATCCTACATCCAAAACAGTTGATGTACATTTAGTGAAACCATGGATTGATCTAAGCCGTGAATTTTGTGAATCTATGAGCTCTAAAAAACGATCAAGTAGAAAAGTAACATTTAAAGAGACAGCATCTGGAGGTCAGGGTAGTGTTGGCCCTTTGTTGGTTGATAATAAAAAGGTATTAGCATCGACTATAAGTTTTGCTTGGGACGGTCCATGGTCTCCAATTTGGTGTGAATGTTTTATTAAAGAGTCGTATGAAGCTGAAACACCTTCTATCGAATTAACAAAAATTAAAAATTATTATAAAATCAACTCATCTGAAGCTATACATGAAGCATTGATATCGAACCTTGTTGGTCATATGGCGTCAATTGAATATGGTGTTGCTCTTCCTAGATATTTTGGATTGTATCTTTGTGATCCATTACAAAGAAAGAAAACATCATCTAAAAAGCAAGTATATAGTGTATTTGAAAAATTAGATAGAACGCTATATGAAGAGCTTGGAGGCTTTAATAATGATTTGAATAAGTATAGGGAACCTACTTTTTCAAGTCAAGACGACTTTTTGTGTTTTTTAAGTCATATTGTGATCCAACTTTGGGCATTGAAACACTATATGGGTATAGTTAATTATGATATTCACACGAGAAATGTTATGATTAAAAATATGATAACAAAAGGATTAACTAAAAGTTATGTTCATTCGGAACCGCTTAATGAAGTGGAAACTATTGAATATGTGTTACCAATTAAATACAACAAAAAACCAGTAAGATTAGTAATTCCAAATATTGGATATCTTCCCAAGATCATTGATTTTGGTTTTTCTAAAGCCGATTTACGATCTTCAGTTCATGACCTTCCATATGTTCTTGAAATAAGCAAAGAACATCAACATTTGTTGCCATCTTTGAAAGATGCTTATAATAGCAATAATAATGGTGATGTTGATTATAATTTTTTCATGTTCAATGTATTATACGAAATGTTGAGGTCGTATGAGTATGAAAATTCAAAGTTAAAAATGAAATGGATATCATTTATACAAGATATAATTATGCAAACTATTCCAAAGTATGACAACTTCAAGGATGTGATATTAGACTATTTAGAGGATGATATGCAATATATAAATATTCGTGATGTTGGTACAACGCCTGATATTACTCAACCATTGAGACTATTAGTTGATATGTTTGTTAAACGAGGTTATATGACATCTGACGGTGTGATCCATCTTCCTGGAACTAGAGCAGTTAAAAAAGGTGTGGCAGTGGATATAGATCTAACAAAAGATAAACTAGGTCGAGAATCTATGCATAAGTTTTTGAAAAATATGGATAATTATATTCACGATTGCAAAACATCTACGTCATCAAAATGTAAAGATTTGGCTGATCAACTCATCAAAACATCACCAGAACATACAGTATCAAATTCAATGGATTATTACGTATCACCAACATCTCCTATATGGAAGGTCAAAGGTAGTCAATTAAAAACTAAATTATTGCCAATAGATCTCATCGACCATTATGAACAAGGTTTGGATGATAAGGCTATGTCGTTCAAGTTAAATTTTGTTCCTGGTGATTATCAACAATGGGTATTACCCAATAACGAGAAAATGGTATATATGTCGACGCATAGATTGACCAATTTTGAAAGACCACCAAAGGATATGATAGGGTTACCTTTACCTGATGTAGACATCCATTTAACTTATATCAATCAATCTATTTCTAAAATTCATGCGGTAGTGGAAGAGGATTTATGGACTGCAGCCAAGTCGATAAAAAAAGGTATCAGTTTTAATGGAGGATTCTTCATTGTTGACCGTAATGTTCAAAATCCATTGACTAGTTATATTAAAGAAAAAGATGTATTACTACCTATTGGATATTATTACAACGAATCAACAAAACATGCAGGAACTGTATTACCCACAAGTTTACCTTATCATGAAGATTTTGGTTTTGTGACTGTTGATCACCACAATATGGTTAGAATACACAGATATAATGATTTTATGAAATTGCATGAGACTACTACAAAACCAATGATTGTATATTGTTGCGATGGTAATCAACAAATTGTAAAAAATCAAGTTGCATGTTTTGATGTACCAATAGTTAAGATTGTCAAAGGAAAACCTAAAACGTCGATGGATTATAAGATTGCATTCGAATCTGGACCTATTTTGATATGGAATGGAGAGCTTGTCTATACTCGAAATAAAATGTTGACAAAAATGATGAGTATGAAATATATTAACAAAAAATATAATCAAGGTACTCCAAATTGGAAATTAAAAAGCCCTTTGAAATTGGTATCGAATGTTGATAAATATCCTTATTTTAAAGTATCTCCAGAACAGCAGACATGTCATATGTATAATAATGAAAATGGTGAAGATATGTTTTATGCTGATCATCGCCATCATCCATTCTTAACGATCCAACATATTTTATGTGAGACATTTGATGGATTGCTTTTGTCTGTTCTATGTGAAGGTAGGGGTTATACAAGTGTTGGTTTGGATCGCGCTCAACTAGCAAGTCTTGTATCATGCTTCAATGTGAAATCAGCCATATGTTTGGATGGAGGTTTCAGTGCTGGACTGTTGTATAGCGAAGGAGGTAAAAGCGATAAAATGTATCTTCTAAATGATCCAGATAAACGTCCATTAGGTATATCCTTGCATTTCCAGATTTAAACATAATAAATAATATTTTATTTATTCTTACTTGTTATTAGTAGCTCCCAAAATAAACGTAGTTAGCAAATCGAAGGATTTCCTTATCTTGTCGTGTAAATGATGCCGAATTCTCGTTCATTTTCTTATTACATTCTGTGAGTCGATCAAACAATGCTTCAGAGTACTTATAGCTCTCAATGTCATGTTTTTCGTTGATCATAATTTGAATATGGTTAAGCAGGAACTGTTTTGAAAACAATCCACGAACGACATAATGAACACGCTGGTCAAACGTCATATCGTCTTTATTGTTGAAGTAAAGTCTTGCTGTGAAATTGAGTTCTTTAAGACATTCTTCTGCATTGAGATTTTTTGCTTCTTGGACGAGATCCCACAAAATGCCTGTAGTGTCGACAGGTCTATATGATTGTTGAAGGCATTTCATCACAGCAAAGTGGAAGAAGATAGGCTCCCAAACTGTGATACTATTCTCTTTCATGTAGTCAGACATACGTAGTTCCCATTCTGGAATCATAACACGCTCAAAAGTTGGACGCAAAGTGTATGTAGTTGAAGACATGAATATAATAAATAAGTATTTATTATTTATTTAAATATCAATTTTTATTGTTCAGTCTTCAATAGGAAATCATTATTTATTATTTTGAACGAAATTCGACTTTCATCCTGGATAAGAGGTCTTACAACCAAACCCTCTCGAGGATGTTTCGTATTTTCATAGTTGCCTTTAGCCAATTCAAGTAGACTTTTGACGGTATGATCAAACGAATCACCTCTAGCGACTTCATCTACAACTGGCAGATCTATAGACTTACACAAAGCTCTATAAACGTCGTGATCTAGAAAACGTTTTTCTGTCTTATCCCAAACGCTAAAAATAGCCAATCTTAAAGTGTTAGATCCCATTCTGTTACCGTTCACTTTGGGTCCTATCACTTCTCCCTGGAAGACGAAATTTTTCGCAAGAGATGTTTTTTGTGTTAATGAATATACTTCAGCAACTTTCCAGTAAACGCTATCTTTATCACTTGCTAGAAGATTTCTTGATAGTACAACGAGACCATCGGTTTCGTCATTATGAAATGTTATAGAACATCCATCATATTTGAGAGTTGCTACCCAAGGCTTACCATTTAATTCTGTCAACATTTTGGTATGAGATTGGATGCGTGATTCGTCTGTTTTTGGAGGACCTTGTGGTAGGATAGCAGAATAGCTATATTGGCTGGATGATCTCGGTTTATTAACAGTGTGAGTACTACTTTCATCAGCAGGAATATGTTTTGTAATACCCAAAATAGTTGTTACATCTGTATCTTCCGGGAGATCACGAACACGTTCAGGTAGACTGCTCATAATCAAAAAGATACCCTGTGATATAAGACCACGAATTTTACGAGTTTTTACATATTTAACATCTGATAATTTAGCATCTATTACCCATTGATCCATATTTGGGAGAACGGAATCGATTTCCATAAAAACACCAAGATCACCTTCGTTGTATGTTTTTGGAACTACAGTGATCCATCCATCTACTTGTCCGGCTTGTACGTAATCTGCACCTGATAGTGGTGAAATAGATCCAAGACGTTTTACTCGAGCAAGTACTCGCTGCTCATTATGGTTCTCCACATACTCATCCATGTCCATAGTAGTTTTTTTTTGAAATAAATTAAACAATTAAATCTCAATAGTATGATGTTTTTTATAATAATCCCATACAAATTCACCGGGTTCATAATAATCATAATCTATTTCATTATCTGCTTCAACCACATACAAACAATTGATCCAATGATTCACTTTATTAATATCTAATATACCTTTTTCAGTAGCGAACGATTTCAAAACATTAACAAATTCTCTATCATCAGGGAATTCAAGTCGAGCACGAACTACAAAATTCCTTCCCAAAAAATCAAGGATAGAAAGATCAGATTTTGATTTAAATGGAAGTTCTTCGAGAAGAGATCTAATAGTAACGGTTTTGTCATCTTCCTTTAGCAATGATATGATTTTATGGCAAAAAGGTTCCACATCATTGTGGTCATCTCTAGGTTGATTTTCTAAAACTTGTACGATTTTAGGAATGTCCTTTGGTGTAATGGTTATTAGGTCCATATGCCACGAAATTGCTACGTTTTTTCTAAAAAGTGACCAAAACATTTATTAATATAAATATTAATAATTAAATTATAAATCAATTTATTTTTTTATACTTCCAACTATGATCATAATAATTACAAGCACCCCTACCATCCCAAGTCCTATCCATAACATAATCATTCCATATTGATCGAAAAAACTCTGGTTAGTTATTGTTATACCACTTGTGGTCTGAATGCTACTAGTAGATGGAGCTGGATAATCTTCAGCTGTTGAAAAATCGCAATTTATATCTATAACAGTTTCATCAGTAAAAACGATCTTATCAACATCCTCATTGTATAATGTTAAAATTGTTGCACATGAATTAGCGCAAGTTTCTGAGTTTGCTTTAGCTTTATCTCTAGACACTGTTAAATAATTTTGACTCTCTATACATGGAACATACCAACAATAGTCTGGGCTATTTATTTTGAGATCTAAATATTCTGGATATAATGATCTAGATAAACATTTACAATCCAATTCATAAGGATTGTTTAGGCAATATTCATCTTTTGCTATATCTATAAATTCTAGTACTTCTGTATTATCAGCATTAGCAACTTCCCAAGCGCGACAATATTCACCATTTTCTCCACTAGCTACAAATGTGGAGCATGTATCTGCATCATTGGGGCAAGGTTCATATTGATTGGCTATATGTTGTTTTCCACAAAATGTTGGCATTATCAATGCATTGTAATAATATAAAGCTTCATGACATGAATCTGCATTTGATCCGGTTAATGTCGTCACAACACAATCGTACTCATTTGGGTTTGTTGTTGATGCGGAACATTGAAGGCCTGTTGATCCATGATTACATGGAGTTAATAATTGATAATATTCTGTCAAATAGATGGTGTTGGTGAATGAACTAGCATCGTAGAAACAAGTCCATACATCTCGAGGTGTTCCGTCAGATGTCTCTACTTTAGATCTTGCAACATCATTAATTACATATGTGATGTTATCTCTAGTCATAGCCGCTCCTCCACATAGACCAGGAAGAGCACTGTAAACATCAGGATAAAATGTACTGATGTAATTAGAGATTTCAAATTGTTGATATTCGTAAGACCATTTTTTTGAATAGCGATTATTATCTCTATCAAATACTAAACTGGATCGGGGCCTATCCGCTCCTCCACTACTTCCATAATAAGCATTAGCTATTTCGTATGTATTTGGTGGAACAGTAATAGCGCTACTTTCTATATTGGGTCTACTTGTGTTTGGTATAATAGTTTCATCAACTATTTGTGCATTTGTTCTTGATAATTGAAATGTCATATCTATTTCAATATAAACTATATAAAAAATAATTTATACGCTAAATAAAATAATGGTTTCTTTAGTTGCAAAGATATACCAATTTTGGGATGATGAGACCACTTATTACAGACCATTAGATGGTACTAAATGTAGTATTGACGCAATAGATTATTGTCCTATAAACACTTGGGCAAATAATAGCTACACTGAAAGCCAAAAAACATGTAATCCTATTAATGGTGATACAAATTACCTATCACAATCATGCTCTTATTCTAAACCAAGTCTATGTTATCTATATAATCCCAATGATGAAGATAGAACTTTTTTTTGGTCCAATAATACACCTAAATATTGGGAAGTTGCGTTTAATGGTGAAGGTTATTTAACCCCTGATGTTGTTGATCCTTATCTAGACAAGTTGAATAATAATTTAAGTACAACATTTAATCAACAATCAATATCATGTGAATATGGCGTAGACGAATTTAAATCATTTGGAGATATTCTTAATTATAATAATAAATTTATTGCAACAACAAGAGCAGTTGATGCCTCTGATGCAATTAATATATTAAACACTGTGATTTACCCTCATTTTTGTTCATTAGAATCGTTGGATTGCCCTATAGACCCATTAAAACCCGGTGAAAATGTTCAACAACCGAGGTGTAGTCGATTTACATCGCTTGATCCAGAAGGCGATTTGTGTCGAACATGGGCGGCTACATTTCCATCTCAAGCGGATGTTATCAAAATTCAATATTGTCATCAATTAGAAAATATAGATAAATCAGAATGTGCATGTATTAATAAAGTATATAATCCATTATACATAGCTATTAAGAAGGATGTTTTAGCTCCTGACTCATGTTGGTTTACTCCATGCAGCAACGAATCACAGTTTCTTATACCGAGCGTCGAGACTCGAGTAGTAGCTTGTCCCGATGTCTGCGGACTTATAATACAGAACTATGGGGATGCCGATATAGATTTAACTGATGCTAATATCTATATAGATTGTACTAAAGGACAAGAACCTAATCCACAAAATAAAACAGTGCCTATCCAGCCGCAAGGAATTGGGATCAAATCTATTAATCAACAACCTAAAGAATATCTATTTATTTGGGAGTATAATATACCAATAGTGTATTGGGTATTGGCGGCTATTGTGGTATTTTTAGTTGTTATAGTTGGTGTTATGGTTTGTATAAAAAAATGATAGTAATTATTTAATACAAATAATTTATTCATAAATGTACGTCACAAATGGAAGAACATCTTCCGCGTTCATATTAACTGTTATGACATCTTGATATATAATGGATGCTATCAAATGATAACAATCCTTGTCTGTTCTAACCATACTAGTTGATATTATACCATCGTCTGAATGTTCAGTATAAATAATATGATTATTTTCAGAAATGGTAAGCAACGCTTGCATTAATGTATCACCAAAATGAATAATGTAAATGCTATTAAAGTCACCACGAAGACATTGAACTCTTAGATCGGCCAAATACTCAACTTTTAACATTACGACAGATCCTAATGTTGTTTTAACCAATTCATCTAAAGGTCCATTAGTCATATAGATCCAACGCCTCATATCATGATTTTCATTAGTTATAACAACTATAGATGAGTTAAAAAAATCTATTAGGGGTATGTCTGAACGACTTATTTTTAAATATTTTACAAAGTTATCATAAGCATTTTCAATTTTTTGATCGAAATCTAAGTCTCTAACAATGTCTATTTCTTTTCTTTTCAAATATTTTAATAAATAAGCTTTTTTATTTACCAGAGTTCGTTCATTATCCTCAGTTATAATAACATCTATGTTACCTTCATCTACCACTTCCCATATCTCTGCGGGAAATGATATAATCTCATGTTCTTCACTGTATGTTGATAACTCTTCAACAAACAATTGTTGAGTTTTTACAGGATACCAACATATAAGTATGCAACAAGAACCATCACTAAAATTTGCAGCTTCATCCAATGACCATGACTTTGACATAAACCCTGGATCGCAGAATTGATCACCTATAGAGAACGTTCTCCAAGGACTGATACCTCTATATGCTATAAATGGTGGTAGGAAATGTTGCTTTTTGATAGCACCGATGATATCATTTATAATATTGTCTATTCCTGCATGAACTTTACCATTTCGCAGGTTTGCATTGATAGGTCCGTCATACTTATGTGTATATATGTTAACAGCTTCATGTTCATTACTAGATAGAGAAACAATTTGAGTAAAAGACTTGGTAGAACTTTCATTTTTTATCAACTCATTGAGCATGAAATCATTTTTCAATGTCGGATATACCTCTTTAAAAAAGACACCATCAGTTGGAAATTCAAATGAATCAGGAAATCGTCTTCTTACTGTAGATAGATTCTTTGATCTCAATGGAAATAAAGCTTGATTTGTTGATGCAGTTTTTTTAATAAAATCATAAAATTCTTCTACAGTGATACTCCAATATTTTTCTGGAATGATCCAGTTATTCAATTCTATTTTATTCAAGTCTTTAAAATTGGTATCAAAAAACTCCAATAAAGGCGAGTTCCATCCATGATTATAACATACTTCGCATAATAATCGATAAAGATCTATTAATGGTATAAATTGGGTTGGTGCATCAGATTCACTAGACGACATAAGCCATTCATTGGATGGTAGCAGTAAATATTAATCAACAAAATTTCTCAGTTTCGGTTGATACCTATGACTTTCGTTTTCGGTATCGAAAAGAATAACATTTCTCAGACTAAGATTTCTATGATTGTAATTTGGAAATGCTATATAACGTTCTACAAGATACACAAATAATTCGTAGAATTCTTGATAAGTAAAGTCAGGAAATGAATTGAATGATTCCAATGTTGCACCGTATACACGTTGTTGAAAAATTATAAGTTTATCACCAATATGTGTTGATCCAAATATTTGAGTAAACATTTCATCAGTTAAATATTCACCTATTATATCTTCAAATACATCGGGGTTAACTTTAGCGACTACTGACCTAAAATCTGTACTGAATAAATTATATGCTATTTCTACTTTTTTAGAGTATTTCCACATTCTGAGACTATTGCTTATTATGTGGAAATACTCTTTCATATATCTCAGCGCTTCTTGATCATTGGGTTTGTGTAATAATCGTTCATCGTAAAGATCTTCATCTTCTTCCGAATCAACACTCATTTTAATATTGACAATTTATTTATTGAAATAAATAAATTGTACTGAACAATGTCTAGTGGATCTCGAATTCCAATCATAGATAAAGATAAATGCAAACCAACAAAGTGTAACTTTGAATGTGGTATTGTATGTCCACCAAATCAACAACTAAAAAAATGCATCGAGCTTGTAGATATTGAAGATATGGATAAACCGAAGCGAACATCCAAAATTAACGAATCTCTATGTATTGGATGTGGTATGTGCGCAGGTAAACTAGGCTGTCCATTTGGAGCTATTCAAATGGTTAATATTCCAAAGGAACTTGGAGAGCCTGTTCATCGCTATGGAACTAATGGATTTAGGCTTTACAATGTTCCTATAATGAAGCCTAATCACGTAACAGGAGTGTTATCGGAAAATGGTATGGGTAAAACATCGATTGTTGGAATACTATCAAATAAAATCAAACTCACAACGACTGGACTCGATTACTTTAAGGGAACAGAAATGCATAAATACATGACGTTGTTGTATGAGAACAAACTTTCTGTTGTTGTAAAGCCTCAACATGTAGATCATCTCATCCCTGTTATAAAAAAGAAGAACGAAAACATAACCGTTAAAGAGTACATAAACAGTAAAGTAGTCGATACTGAAGATTCATGGTGTCAAAATGTGATAACAAATTTGGATATAGCATCGCTTTATTATTCAAAAGTTGTTACATTATCAGGAGGCGAACTACAGCGGTTGATATGTGCCATTACGTTGATGATAAAAGCTGATGTATACATTTTTGATGAGCCTACAAATTATCTTGATGTCAAGAAACGATTGCAAGTAGCAAATCTTATCAATCAACGGTGCTCGGAAGGTGTGTATGTATTGGTTATCGAACATGACTTGACTATTCTAGATTACATGACTCAAAGCATTTGTATTATTTACGGCAAACCTGGAGCTTACGGTGTTGTATCTCAACCACTGTCAACACCTAACGCTATAAATTGTTATTTTGAAGGCTATATTCCATCAGAAAACATGAGGTTCAGAGCGAATGAATACAATTTTATGGGTCTTACGAATGCAGAAAAAGATATTTTAGAAACATCCGGAACTATAACATACCCGGAGATGAACATAAGCTATCCAAATTTCAACCTTTGTATTAAATCGGGTACATTATCGTCGACATCGTCTATAGTGATCATAGCTGGACCTAATGGCGTTGGTAAAAGTTCAATGATTAATGCTTTGGCTGAATACTTTGGATCAACAGTATCATGTAAGCCACAATATTTATCAGTTGAAGAGTTCAAACAAAAAGATGGATCATTTCCAACAGTTGATGACTATTTTTTGAACACTATCAGAAGCTCATATAGTGATCCATTGTTTATCACTGACGTTGTCAAGCCCATGTTGATAGATAAGATTAAAACTCGTCGTATTGACCAATTGAGTGGCGGTGAATTACAACGATTTTATATAGTGAAAGCTTTAGGTAAAAATACTGATCTATACCTGATCGATGAACCAAGCTCAAATCTTGACATTGAACAACGAGCTATTACTGCCAAAGTATTGAAGCGATTTTGTGTGCATAATCGAAAGCTTATGTTTGTTGTCGAACATGATATGATGGTAGCTGTATCGTTAGGATCTGAAGTTAATAGCACGATTGTGGTGATATCATCTTCTTGTGCTATGGCACCTATAAAATTTAGTATTGGTATCAATGACTTTTTGAAAACATTGGGCATAACATTCCGCACAGAGACTATGAATGCTCGTGTTAAACGGCCACGTATCAATAAACTTGATTCTATAAAAGATCGAGAACAAAAACAAAAAGGAGAATATTATAAGTAGATAATAATAAATAATAATAAATAATAATAAATAATAATAAATAATAATAGATAATTATTTATTTAAATATGTATTCGGGTATGGGAGTGGCATTTTCACCGTTAATATACAGTTGATCGACTTTTAGTTGTAAAGAACTAACTATCAATTTGAAACAATCATGAGCTGTTCTGATCTTGTGAACATATTGTATACCTTGATCTATTTCCTCATACACGATATCAAAGTTGCTTGCACTTTTAGCACCAAGAACGTAATACGTGATTGCACCAAAACTTTTAGAGAAATCAACAACATAAATATTATCGAAATCTCCTCGAAGACATTGAACTTTAAAGTCCTCGAAATTTTCTATTCTTACAACTACAGCTGATTTAATTATATCTTCGATAGCTTCTCTCAAAGGACCGTTAGTCATGTATGATATTCCTTTACCATTTTTTGAAAAAACAACAACAGCTGTTTGAAAGTTTGAATGTAGCGATGATTCTTCAAACTGAGTTCTAAAATTCTTAAATGCCTTATTAACTTTTTTGTCGAGTGACGTATCAGCGAAAATATCTAGTTCGTTATTTCCAATATATTTTAATAAAAAAGCTTTCTTTGAAATAATTATAGTTTTAGTGTCCTCAGATTCTGATTCGATTTCGGATTCTATCACAGCATCTACACTTCCTACATCTACAACTTCCCAACGTTCTGATGGGAATGAAATAAGCTCATGCTCACCTTCATGCAGTGATATACTTTCCATAAATAGTTGTTGCGTTTTGATAGGATACCAACATATAAAAATACAACATGTTCTTCCAGTAAATCTAACAGCTTCATCTAAAGACCAAGATTTTGACATAAATCCTGGATCAGATAATCGATCTCCAATAGAAAAATCTTTCCATGGTTTAACACCTCTATAAGCTATAAATGGATCTATAAATTTTTGTCGTTTAATAGCTTCTATAATCTCATTAATTAGCGTATACACTTCAGTTGTAGTATTATTTGTTCTTAAATTTGTATTGATAGGCCCATCATATTTATGAGAATATCGTTTAATAGCACTATGTTCTTCTTGCTGTACTGAGACGATATTATTAAATGATGGAGATATGCTATTCTTTGTTAACTCTTTCAACAGATAATCATTCTTCAATGTTGGATAAACTTCTTTGAAAAATACACCATCATCAGGAAATTCAAAATAGTCAGGAAATCTCATTCTACCTATAGTTAAAGTTCTCGATTTCGTAGCAAACATAGTTTGATTTTTATCGACTGTTTGTTGTATAAACTCGTAAAAATCGCTTACTGGTTTATCCCAATAAATTTCAGGTATCATCCAACGTGATAATCTAACATTTGATAAGTCTTTCAACGTTATTCCAAAGAAATTTAATAGAGGCGAGTCCCATCCATGATTGTAACATACTTTGCATAGCACTCTATAAAGATCTATCAAAGGGATATACCTATCAGGCATTGTAAATCCTCGTGAAGATACGATCCATTGTTTGTTAGGCAGCATTAAATATGAGAATGCAAAATCTATTAGTTTAGGTTTATATCTATGAGTCGGTTTTTGTGTATCAATTAGAATTATATTTCCTAGATGGAGATCTCTGTGATTGTAATTTGGAAAGGCTATATATCGTTCTACAAGATAAACAAATAATTCATAAAATTCTTGATATGTAAAGTTTGGATTGGTATCTAACGATTCTAATGTGACGCCTTTGATGTATTGTTCAAAAAGGATAGGGGTTTCTCCAGCTATGGTTGAACCTAAAACTTGAGCAAACATTTCATCAGTTAAATATTCTCCAATCTCGGCCTCAAAATGAATATCATCCCAATGAGCGAGAACTGCCTTCTTGGCTATAACAGAGTTTAAATAAGTGCGGTATATATTAGATTCGCCTCCTGTAGCGAATATTAGCTTTGGAGACTTATTCCATAGTTGAAGTGCGTTTTGATTAACATACAGTACGAGAATTAATAGCAGCTATGTCTTCTGATGATCCAATAGTGTTTGCGTTGATATCATTTGTTTGTTGGAATCATTATGATCTTGGTGTTATGAATACTAGCCATCTCATTGACTATATACGAAAATCATGGTTGAATATATTTTGCCAAATAATGAAACTATTTAACATAAATATGTCCAACGAGTATTATGATCGACTTTACAACGATTTTGTACTGATTTTGATTCTGGTATCTGTTTCTGATATGCTTGGTCAAATGAAATATATTGAAAAAGATAAAGATCAAATATTTGTTCAACGCGATAGTCGAATTTTTCCATTTATATCCAATAAACCTCAACGATATCCTGGTATGGCATCGCCAATACCTGAAAAGGCAAAATCAATATGGGAAATGATATATAAAAAGTTACCTTTACCAAATTTAAACATAGATTTCATGAACAAAATTAAAACATCGTCTTATCCAACTAATTACTATGAACAAGATGAGATGGAATGGACACCAGCACATGTGTTAAGAAGCGATGAAATGGATTGGACACCAGCTAAAAAAGAAGTTATTAAACCCATGGAATACTTTATGAATGATCCAAGATATGAACATCTAATGGATTGGACAATTCTACCAAATAGATAAATCAAAATTGAAATTTAATTAATAATAAAATAATATTTTATTATCATCTAAATGGATCAAGAATCACTTGCTACATCATGTGCTATTTGTCATGATAACTTCCGACAACCAGTGCTTCTATCTGATAGTCATACATATGACTTGGATTGTATTTATGAATGGTATAAGTGCAATCCAGTTTCTCCTAATACTAGAGAGCTACTAAAATCAACTGCTCAAGTCAACACAATTTTATGTCAAATGCTTAATATTAATATACCAAATGTA
>Ga0182016_10004217_pt1 | contig 16016 bp, 10 predicted proteins | sample 712S2MmetaG_FD_120491 | JGI IMG/M metagenome (GOLD analysis project Ga0182016, IMG submission 120491) | Permafrost microbial communities from Stordalen Mire, Sweden - 712S2M metaG | ecosystem: Environmental > Terrestrial > Soil > Wetlands > Permafrost | place: Sweden: Stordalen | collected...
CGGACGTGCTCGAGATCATCGAGCGCGGCGAGGCCCGCTTCCTGGGCCATGGAGTTGATGTTGAAAGGCTGGCGGATTTTTTCCAAAGCGGCGATAAAATCCGGATGGCCGATGCCGTAGCCCAGGCGCAACCCCGCCAAGCCGTAAATCTTGGAGAAGGTACGCATGAGGATCAGGTTCGGCTTTTGCCCGCCACGGATCAGCGGCAGCAAATCAAGCGGCTGGTCGAGGAATTCGATGTACGCCTCATCCATCGCTAAAACGACATGGGGTGGCAAGGCATCGATGAAAGCGGTCACCTCCGCGGCGGGCGCCAGGGTGCCGGTGGGATTGTTGGGGTTGGCAATGAAGACGATTTTGGTCTTGGCTCCGATGGCCTGCCGCATGGCCGCAAGATCATGGCCGTAATTCTTGGCCGGCACGGTCACCACGTTGGCTCCAAGTAACCGCGCCACGATCGGATAGATCGCAAAACAGTATTGCGAGACCACGACTTCCGTGTCCGGGGCCATCAGGGCGTGGCCCAGAAACTCGATAATATCATTGGAGCCATTGCCCAAAATGAGATGCCTTGGTTCCAGGCCGAGTTTGGCCGCCAGTTTTTGCTTAAAATAAAAGGCGTTGCCGTCCGGATAAAGATGAAGCTGGCGCAAGGCGCGGCGCATCGCGGCCAGGGCGGCGGGCGCCGGACCGAGCGGATTTTCGTTCGACGCCAGTTTGATGATTTGCCCCTCGGGCAGTCCCAGTTCCCGCGCCACTTCGGCGATGGGACGGCCCGGTTGGTAAACCGGCAGGTGCTCGAGGACAGGGTTCAAGGTGAAGGGGAGATGCATAAGCCGGGATTACAAAGCGCGCAGGATTTTGTTGACATCAACATGCGCGGCAATAAGGTCGCGAATGACGGAAATTTTTTCGGTGTCCGCCGCGCGGGTTTTGACAATAATGTTGTGGACGCGCGAGGTGACTTCGTAACTGTCCTCGTCCGAGACCAGGACGGGAAAGGCGGCGTTTTCGACCACGCGGAGGAGGCCGTTGGTGGGCGTGAGTTTTTCCGTCAACACCATACCCGCGAGCTGGCGGCCAGGTTCGTGGGCCGTGACCGCGGCGGCTTCAATAATATCGTCGCGGTCGCCAGGGGTGATGACCAGGGTGCCGCGCTTGAAATGGCCCACGGTATTCTGGACACTCTTGGCGCCGATAAATACGTTTTCCACCAGATTATTCCTGCCGTCCCAGGCGTTGATCTGACGGGCGTGTAATTCCTCCTGGATGGCGCCGAAGGTCGGGCGGGAGAGAATTGGGCGCAAAGGCAAAACGCCCAGCAATTCCAGCCCTTTGCGCTTTAAACCGCGCCGGGCGAACTCCGTAATGTAGTCCAATTTATCATCCGTGACCTTGTTGAGAATGACCCCGATAACCTCCACGCCTTCCCGCTCAAAGACCGCTTGGTTCAGATAAACCTCGTCGATCGGTTTGCCGATGCCGCCCTGGCTGACGATGACCACTTTGGCCCCCACGATCTTGGCCACCTGCGCGTTGGACAAATCAAAGACGGAGCCGACTCCGGCGTGGCCGGAGCCTTCGCACAGCACAAAATCTTTTTCCCAGGCGACGCGGTCAAAAGCCTTGACAATCTTCTTGACCAACGCCTCATTGTTGGAGTGCTGCAGATACTTGCGGGTAAAGTCCGGCTCGACCGCGATCGGGCTCATATCCACCAGCGGGCAATTGAGGCGATAGACCTGGTCCATGAGAACGGTGTCCTCGTCGATCTTTTGTTCCTCGATCTCCACGAAGCGCTGGCCGACCGGTTTGATGTAGCCGATGCGCGGGTAGAATTGTTGCAAGGCCGCCAGCAGACCCAGCGAAATGGTCGTCTTGCCTTCATTCTGCCGGGTGGCGGCGATGAAGACGCGCGGGGTCGTGGTGTTCAATGTGGGCACGGGAGAGGGGGCCGTTCCGTTCATTTCAAGTTGAGGTTGGGCTGGTCCTTGTCCGTCAGAGGATACAGGTCTTTGTAAGCGATGGATTGCAAGCTGACAATGGCGGCGACGCCCAGCACGTCGTGCGCGTTCGCGCCGCGGGAGACATCGGCGGCGGGACGATCCAGTCCCAATAGAATCTGGCCGTAGGCATGGGCTTTGGCCACATGCTGGATTAACTTGCTGGCAATGTTGCCGGAATTGAGGTCGGGAAAAATCAGGACATTGGCGCGTCCGGCGACCTGGCTTTCCGGCAGTTTGCGGGAGGCGATTTCCGGAATAAGGGCGGCATCGACTTGCAGTTCGCCGTCGAAATCCGCCTGGATCCCTTTATCGTGGGCGATTTTCTGCGCCAGCGCGGTCGCGGCTTGAACTTTGCCGATGGACGGATGAGTGGCGCTGCCCTTGGTGGAATAAGAGAGCAAAGCCACCCGTGGTCGAACTCCGAGCAACTGATGAGCCAGTTCCGCCGTGGAGACGGCGATTTCGCCCAACTGCTGCACCGTCGGTTCCGGGATGACGCCGCAATCCCCCATGAAGAGCGTCCCTTCATGGCCAAAGCGGGTGTCCTCCACTTCCATGACCATGCAACTGGAGGCGGTGGTGGTCGTGGGCGCGACTTTAACAATCTGGAACAGGGGACGCAGGACGCTGCCGGAACTTTGGTTGGCGCCGGAAATAAAACCATCGACCTGGTGCATGGCCAGCATCATCGCGCCGAAATAGTTGGGGTTAATCATGGTGTCGCGCGCTTCTTTTTCTTCCACCCCTTTGAAGCGGCGCAACAATTCATACCGTTTGATGAACGCGGGCAGTTCCTCGCTTTCAGCGGGATTAATAATGCGGACTCCTTCCAGAGAAACGTTTAACTCGGCGGCGGCGTGCTTCACCTTGGTGCGATCACCCAGGAGAACGGGCGAGCCGAGCCGCAAGGAGTAGAATTGCCGGGCGGCTTGCAAAACGCGCGGTTCGGTCCCTTCCGGGAAAACGACCCGTTTGGGATGCCGCTGCAGCTTCTCAATGATTCGAGTGATAAAACGCATGGCCGCCTTACTACTCGTTCTCAACCCAAGTTTAAAGGCTTTTGTCGCGGGTCATATCCGGGCGGCGCGCCAAGGAACGCGGTGCGGTTTGATCAATAAAGGGCTAAAATAGAATGTTAACCGTTGAGGTCACATGTCTTACGCATATGGCGTAGCTTTGGGAGAATGCTCCTGCCGCGCCGGTACGAGGACCAACCACCCCAAGTCAAACGCCTTTTTCACGAGCCGCCCGGCGCGAACATTTTTGCGGTCATTTTCATGGCGGAGACTTTGGCTTGCCGCTGCACGGCCAGGAACGGCTCGAGCGCGGCCAGTTGTGCGGCTGTCAAGAGCGGTGTTGCCTCGGCCACAAATTGCCGGTCAAACTCCTGCTCCTCCCGCGCAAAGGTGGAGATGTTCTCCTCGCTAAACGTCGCCCCGAGATCGGTTGGATTCTGAACTCTCCGGCTCAAGTCCGTGCTCCAATTGTAGAGCGCGCGCGCCGCGCTGACCACGTGCAGGAGTTGCTCCTGCTGCTGCTCGGTCAAGGGCGCGCCCATGCGGGCCGCTTTGCTCTTGAACAGGCCGAGGATGAGCCTGTCGGGGAGGCTTTTTTCAAATTGTTCGAACACCCGATAATCCTCCTCGCCCAGAAGTTGCCGGATTTCCGCGTCGCAAGCTTCCCGGCCGTTTTTCATTTCCTCGATCAAGGCCGCACGCCGCGGCGCTTCGAGTTTCCGGTCCATTAAGGCCAGGCCCTTGTCCATGTTGACCGCGTTCTTTTTCAGGATCAAATCCCGCAACTGCGCCAGTTGCGCCTGATCCGGGTGAATTTGCGGAAACACTGGCGCGTAATGGTTGAGCAGCATCTTGTCCATCATGGGGGCCATCATTCTGTTGGTCAGGGCCAGCGTTCGGCGGAAAAAGGGATTGCCTAAAATGGCACCGGCCATATGGTTCGTTCCGTCCGAAGCTCCCTCCCCTTCCGGGGCGGCGGGATGTTTTTTCACGTAGATGACCACGAAAAGGACGTAGCCCACGGCCACGGCCAACAGGCAAAAACCCATGCTCCGCAACCAGGGGCCGTGGTGCATCAAAAACTCCGCCGAGCCGGGTTGAAGATAGCAAACGAGGCCGATCCCAAGAAGCGCGGACCCAAAAACAACCGCCGGCATAAAAATGATCGGGCGCTGGAAGATCGCCTGCAGCTTGGGAGATTTCAAGCCCGGCACGGCCCGAAAACTATGCATTTGGTAAAACCGCCGAAAGGCCCAAATCATGATCATCAATTCGCCAGCCGTGATGGCCGCGCAGCGGGTTCCATGTTGTTTCCAAGGCAACCCGAGGCTCCCAAACCCGAACAGCAGGAGGAAGGGGATCATCTGTTTCGCTGTCTTCCAAAACGCCTTGCGGTCCGCTTCCTTTCCCGGCCCGGTCCACTCCGCGTCGGCCCAGGTGCCTTCCTCCATCCTGATGGCAACCTGCTGCCGCAAGCGGTCCGCCATCATCGTTCCGTTGACAATATTGGCGACGATGATCACCGCCGAAACCAAGCCCAAAACCAGCGGGTGTTGCGAGAGTCTGGGCAGAGAATAAAAGATCGCGGCCATCGACAAGACGAAAAACGTGATCTGAAACCACGCCGTCCGCACGATCAGGCGTCGTTCCGGCGGCGATTTGGTTTCGTCCACCGCATTCTTCCAGGAAAAGAGTACGGCGCCGAACATTGCCGCCAGACTGCCCAGCGCCCCCAAAGATAAAGCGCCTTTGGCACCGGCGCCGCCCTTCGCCACGGCCACCCCCACGGACGCCGCCTTGGCCGAAGTGACGGCCAAAGGCAGCGCGGCCACCACCGCCAGAGTAAAGGCCATTCCGGGCGCGGTTCTCTCCAGTGCGCCTTCCACAAAAGCCAGCACCTCTTCCTGCAAAAGTTTCCGACCGCGCGCCAACCGCTGCCGGACCGCCTCCTCCGTCAGCTCCAGTTCTTGCGCGACGGCCGAGACCGATTGGTGTTCCCGATAAAACAGCACCAGCGGTTCGCGATAGGTTTCTGGAATCCGTTCCAGCGCCCGCCAGAGGATTTCAGCTTCCTCCCGGTCCATGGCCCGATCTCGTGGCCATGGCTCCGGCGAGCGCGCCTCGGCCACGTCCTCCAACGCCGCCGCGCGGTGGCTCGGCTCCCGCCCGGCCGTGCGCAGGAAGTTGTTGATCAGATTTCGGGCGATGCCGCAAAGCCAGGACCGCAGCTTGGACGGCTCGCGCAATTCCGGCAAATGCTTCCACGCGGCAATAAAAGTTTCCTGCGCCAGATCCTCGCTTTGGGGCAAACTGCCGGTGGCGCTGAAGGCCAGCGAGCAGATGAGCGACTGGTGGCGCGCGACGATTTGTGTGAAGGCCTCACGATTTCCCGCCAGGCTGGCGTTGACCAGATCCTCGTCTCCACTGGAGGACGGCGGTGTCATTGTGCTTGTCATCATATCGCCGTTACCGTGGTTGGAAAGCCCGTAGACGTGACAAGGTTTTTTCAGAATCTTTAGTTTTAAGGTAGCGCGGTCGCACGGAGAAAGTGGGGCGTGTCACCTTGTACGCGCCGCCCCGGCGGGCCAGGGACTGCCCGCCCTACTTCCCTGGAAGGGACGGTTTCTGCCACGGAGTGGCGCCGGCACGCTGGATTTGCGTCCTGAGGGCGGCGTCGAGTTGCCGAAAGATGTCGGGGTTCCGCGCCGCCAAGTTTGTCGCTTCCTGCGGATCGGAGCTAAGGTTGTAGAGCTCAAGGGGAGCGAACGGACTGTCTTGCAGTAACTTCCAGTCGCCGCGGCGGAAGGCTTCGATGGTCTTGCCGCCATAGGCCAGACCACCCTCGCGGCGGACAAAGTAATGGTCCGGGCGCTCGCGCGTCTGGGTTTCACCACGGAGCGTCGGCAGAAAGCTGACAGCGTCGAGGCTTGTGGGAACCGACACTCCGGCCACTTCGCAAGCTGTGGCGAAAATATCCATGGTCAGACTCACACGATCCGTGTTGGCGCCGGGTTGGATAACGCCTGGCCAGCGGGCCGCGCCGGGCACACGCAAGCCGCCTTCATACATGTGCTCCTTGCCGCCGCGCCAGGGGCCGTTGTTGGCGCCGTTGGCCAGAACTCCGCCGTTGTCGGAAGTGAAGATCACCAGTGTGTTGGTGGCCAAACCAGTCCGGTCCAACTCGTCCAACACCTTGCCAATCCCGGCATCAAGATGTTCGATGAGCGCCACCAATTTGGCTCGCTTGGCGGAGATCCCGGGCTCGCGTTGTTTGACCTTCTCCAACCATTCCGGCGGCGGCTGAATGGGGTCATGGGGGGCGTTGTAGGCCAGGTAAAGGAAGAACGGCCCGCCCGCCTTGGCCCGCTCCTCCAGATACTCGCAGGCCCAGTCAGTAAACAAATCGGTGGCGTGGCCTTGAGGATTGATCACCGCTTGATTGCGCCGCATGAAATTATGCCCGTGGCGTAGATGGGTCCAATAATCATCCATCATATCGCCCAGAAAACCGTGGAAAAAATTGAAGCCGCGCTCCGTCGGCGTATTGGGGGAACCGATGCCAAGATGCCATTTGCCAATGAGGGCCGTGTGATAACCGGCGGTCTTGAGCAGTTGCGGCAGAAGAACCGCGCCGGGCTGCAAATAACCCCAGGAGTCATCCGGCGTCTCTTCCCGAATGACGCCCGGCACGCCCACGCGGTCCGGGTAGCAACCGGTCAGGAGGGCGGCGCGCGAGGGCGAGCAGACGCAACTGTTGGCGTAGAAATTATGAAAAGTGATCCCCTCTTGGAACAGCCGATCCATGTGGGGAGTGCGAATGTCCTTGGTCCCAAAGGCGCTGTATTCACCCCTCCCTTGGTCATCGGTGAGAATGACCAGGAGATTGGGCTTGGCGGGAAGGCCGGGCCAATCAGCGGCCCGGACCGCCATCACCGCCGCCAGCAGCAGAGCCGCAAATATCAGGCTGCTTCGGGGCCGCGTTTGCAAACGAACTCCTACGGGCAATTATCACTCAAATCGTTCAGGCCTTCGTGGTCCAGGCTGAAGGCGACGGACTCGTTCGTGCCGGAACGGGTGATCTTGATGAGAAAAATGGTGTCGAAATCCTTGCCCGGCCAGGCGGGCACCTGGCTGGGATTGCCTCCTTTAGACTTGACTATATCCTTGGCGAACTGGTCCAGCAAGGCGTGCTCCCAGGCAATGAAGACGGTGGCATTTTGGTAGGCGGGTTTTTGCAGCTCCTTTTCCAGGCCGGCGATTTCCTTGAAGCCGAAATCCGTATTGACAGGCAGGCCGCAGCGGATGGCGGTCGGCTCAATGGTGATCAAGGGGCGGATGTAGTTATAGCCGGTATGGCCGTCCACCTTTTGGGTGGTGTTGGGGGCAAAGATGAACTGCGGCCGCCCAAATTTTTCCACCAGCACTTTCGGCAGGGCCAGCGCGCGATTGAGGCCGCGGCAATCCAACTGGCCCAGCCCATCGCGCGGCTTTTCGCCGTGCCGAATGCACACCAGCGTTTCCACGGATTGCCCTTGGAGTTGGGCGGCAACCGCAAATCCAAAAAAAAGTATGGCCGGCAGAATTTTCATCAGCGCGAACCTAGGAGCAGCAAGGCCGTTTGTCCAGCGTCAATCAGGAGTCGTAAGCATGGTCAAAAGGCCGAAAACTGGCGAACCTGCGGGAACCCGTTTTCGTCCACTGATGAGGAAGTGGTCGGGGCGGTGGGATTTGAACCCACGACCTCTTGGTCCCGAACCAAGCGCGCTACCAAGCTACGCTACGCCCCGACACGACCAAAATTCTTTGCGAACGAACAGAAAACGCTGGGGGGAGAAAACCTCCGCAGTCTTGAATCGTCGAGCGCATACTACGCGCTGAACCAATGGACGCAAGCAGTTTCGTCTTCTTTAAATTAAAGAGCGAATGGGCGAAAGCGCGGATGACGTGGAATTACCTCGCTCCGTGCCCATATTCTGGAATCACGGGACTGGCTGATTGACCAGTTTCTAGGCAAGAGGCCGCGCGAGACAGGCCGGCCCTTGGTGGGGTGATGGGGAGGCTGCCGCTGCGGAACCGCCTCCATGCGCCAGGAACAACCTCCGCGTCCCTTTTCACAACTCGGCCGCTCAATCACGGCATCATCCCGCTTGGGACATAAGAGGCCCGCGCCGTCTCCTTTGACGGCGCGGGTGTGAAGGAAGGCGAAAGGAAACAGCGCTGGCTTACTGCCCCTTTGAAGCGGTACTGGCGTGGGTGCAGAGCCACATACGATCCGTATAATTGGGGGGTGTGCCAAGGGATGGACCTGTCCAGCCGTCGGCACTGGTCACCACGGGAGCGCTGGTGCCGGGCACGAGCCACTTGTGAATCTCGGAGTGGCCGTCGCTAAAGGAAATACCGCAGGCACCGTTGTGGAACGAGGCGGGGGTGGCGTCCCAATCGGTCGGGTCAGCGGGGCTGTAGAGCAAGCCCATGGCAAAATTGCCGGCGCTAATGCTGTCGGGATGCTCGTCAATAAAGGAAAAGACGCGGGACGGTTGGGGAATAGCACCCACTTTTAGGTATTGGGGCAAGCTGGCATTGTATTGATTGATGCCTCGATAAGTATTGTCGGCGCCCGAATCGATGGCGCCTTGGGCGCAGTTGGCGCAATCGGAATAAAGGCCGAGGAAAGAGTTCATGGAATAACTGCGGGCGCGGGCCTGAAAACCGGCGGCCGCTTGCGCGGGGCTCAGGAAAGTGTCAGCCGGGCATCTGTACGAACCAAGCGAGCGCATCATATACGGCCCCAGCAGCCCTTGTTGCAGCAGAACACCGTTGGTATTCAACGAGTTAGCGGTCCAATCCATCACATCCAACACCCAGGTATTGTAGAGGTTGTTCTGGGCGTCGTATTCGGTGGGGACCACGCTGTAATTATTGACGCAACCATCGTTATTGTCGCTGGCGTACATGGACCAAGCCTTGACCAATTGGTTGCCGTTGTTCATGCAAGAGACGCCGAGCGCTTGCGTCCGGGCACGGGACAAGGCTGGTAAGAGCATGGAGGCGAGAATGGCGATAATAGCTATAACCACCAACAGCTCGATCAAAGTGAACCCGCTGCGGGACTTAGCCCGCAGCCCAATGAATTGGGCGTGAGTTTGAGTGATTTTCGTCTGCACGGCTCCTTGTTAAGCACATGTTGTACCATTAGCGCGCCCTAGACGTCACCTACAGACGGGCGGAAGTTTTCCCCGACCGGGCAAAAAGAGCGGTTTTCATGGAATTTTTTGCCGCTCTGGCTTCAGTCTTTCCACCAGCGGAGTCGCCACCTCACCCCCCCAGGCTCCCTTGTGTTTTCCACACCCGGCGTGCGGAATGGGCAAGCTTGAGGGAAGGGTTCCTTGAGCCGTACCTTCCCCGCCAGTTTCAAATCAGCGATCCCGCGACCGAAGCGCGCATTAATGAGTATGTTTTCGATCTGTTTTCGATGGCTTTTTTGGAGGAACCGTCACGAATTCGATTGATATCGTCCTCCAACACCAGCCGCGGTAATGGGGGGAAGGTGGGGAGAGGTTGCCAAAAAAGGGTGAGCGACCGGACTCGTTTGCCAGCATCTTGCCTCTGTGGTTGACTCTGAGCCCAGCTCGCTGTGCCGCCCGGACCATGCTGCAAAGCAGGAACGGGAGCAGATGTTTCAGTTTACGCTGATTCAACGAGGTGATGTGGTGGGGCCGGGCTTATGGCATTGGCGTTGCCGCCGGGAAGACCGCGAGGGAAACGTGGCTTACGGCTACGTCCATGCGGATACGCTGGGCCAATCGATCATCTCCGATTCGTTTGAGCAAGATCGCTGGTAAAGCCCGGCCGCCTTTGCCGGGAAACAACCGCGGTTTCCCTTTTTTTACCCACTGGCGACCAAACTTTCGCGCGCACAAGAAATGGCTCGATTTGCACAAGACAAGGGAAGCGTTCTTGACAGAATTCGGCGACGGTGGAGAGGATGAATTCGCGAACCGTCTTCCTGCTGCCGGTGGCGACGTTTCTTTCCGCCGCGGTGGCGTTGGCGTTCTGGTGGCGTTCCGATTCGGCGGACGCCGCCAAACTGCGTCTGCCCGGGGCCGACGCCCCGGCCGGGACGAACGCCGCCGCCTTGAATCCAGTGGCCGCGGGCAGTGTCGTCAACGGCCCAGGTTCGCCCGGTCCGGATAAGGGCGCGTGGCCGCAATTCCGCGGGGCGAATCGGGACGGCTGCGCGACGGAAACCCGTGCTTTGGCGCGGGCCTGGGATGCGCGCGGGCCGCGGGAAATTTGGGGGGTGGACTGCGGAGAAGGCTACGCGGGCGTGGCCGTCCGCGCGGGCCGTGTCTATTTGATGGATTACGATGCCGAAAAAAAGCAGAACGCCCTCCGCTGCCTTTCGGCGGAAGATGGCCGGGAATGCTGGCGTTATGCTTATCCGCTGACCTTGAAGCGCAACCACGGCATGACCCGCACCGTCCCGGCCGTGACCGAAAACCTTTTGGTGGCGATGGATTCCAAATGCAACGTCCTTTGCCTCGACGCCAAGACCGGCGCGCTTCGCTGGGGCCTCAATCTGGTCCACGAATACGGCGCAACCGTTCCGCCGTGGTACACAGGCCAATGCCCATTGATTGAGGGCCATACGGTGATCCTCGCGCCGGGCGGAAAAGACGACCTGCTCATGGCGGTTGATTTGGAAACCGGCAAACCGCTCTGGCGCTCCCCGAATCCGCGCGGATGGAAAATGACCCATTCCTCCATCATGCCCATGGAATTCGCGGGGCGGCGCTCTTATCTTTACTGCGGCAGCGGCGGGGTGGTGAGCGTGGCGGCGACCAACGGCGCGATCCTCTGGGACATCACCGACTGGAAAATCAGCATCGCCACCGTGCCCTCGCCCCTGGTCCTGGAGGATGGAAAAATCTTTCTTTCCGGCGGCTACAACGCGGGCAGCATGATGCTGCAACTCCAGAACGCGGACGGCCACATCACTCCGCACGTGCTCTTCAAGCTGGCTCCTGAAGTGTTCGGCGCCACCCAGCACACGCCGGTTTTTCACGATGGCCACATTTACGGGACCCGGCCGAACGGCCAATTCGTCTGCCTGGATCCGGCTGGCAAAGTCATTTGGACCAGTCCGGCCGGCAAGGATTTCGGTCTGGGGCCCTTTATGCTGGCGGATGGACTTTTCTTGGTCATGAACGATTCCGGAACCCTGACCTTGCTGGACGCCGGGGCGGGAAATTACAGCCAACTCGCCGAGGCGAAGGTCTTGACCGGGCGCGAATCGTGGGGGCCTCTGGCCTTGGCCAACGGCCGTCTTTTTGTTCGTTCCCTGACGCGGCTCGCTTGCCTCGAGGTGGCGGCGAATCAGATTGCGGCCGCCCAGTGATTTGCCGACTTAGCAAAAAACGGCGAACCATTGCCAAGAATTGGCAAGCGGCTTAGTCCCGCGCAAGGCATTGTTGCCAAGGCGTATAAAGTGGACTCTCGAATTACAAATGACCGGCCCAGCCGGCGGAGTTTTCTGCGGAACGCCGCCTTGGGCGGATTGGCCGCCCTGACGGGAGCGCTCGCGACTCGTCCCGCCACCGGCCAGACTTGCATCAACAACAGCATCTGCGGCGGCTGCGGCGCTTTCCAGGACTGCGGACTTCCCGCGGCGCTTTCCGCCAAGCAGGCCCGCCGCGTCTCGAGGTGAATCATGAGACCCGAATACGAACTTTATGATCGGCGCGAGTTCTTCAAGATCGTCAACCAGACCGCCGCCATCGTCGGCTTAACCGCTGCCGCGGCGAAGAACGCGCCCGCCGCCCAAGCCGATTCCAGCAATCCTTTCGCCTACGATCTCTCTCGTCTGCAAAAAACCGATCCGGCGCTCCTCGCCTATGAGGAAGCCGCGCGTTGGCGCGCGCCGCGCAAGGAGGTCAAACGCATCGCCCTCGGGCCGGATGACCGCGTCTATTTGTGCGCGGGAAATTACGTCAGCGTTCTCAGCCGCGAAGGGGAGGCGATTTTGGAACTCGCCCTGTCGGGTCCCGCTTCCTGCGCCACGGCCAAAGGAGAGACGATTTTCGCGGCGGCGCGCGATCACCTCGAGATTTTTAACAGTAAAGGCGAGCTTCGCGCCAAATGGGATTCACCGGGAAAAAAGTGCTGGCTGACGGGGTTGGCTGTCACCGAGAATGACGTCTTCGTGGCGGATTCGGGAAACCGCGTCGTCTGCCGCTTTGACCGCTCCGGCAAGCTCCTGCGCCGCATCGGGGAGAAGAACGCGGAGCGCAACGTTCCCGGTTTTATCGTGCCCAGCCCGTATTTGGCCGTGGAACCGCATCGGGACGGCCTGCTCAGAGTCAACAATATTGGTCGGCATCAGGTGGAGGCTTACACTTTCGACGGTGATTTTGAGGGCGCCTGGGGCAAACCCTCCGGCTCCATCGACGGCTTTTGCGGCTGCTGCAATCCGGTGGCGCTGGCGATCCTGCCGGATGGCCGGATCGTCACGGGAGAAAAAGGCCTGCCCCGGGTGAAAGTTTATTCCGCGGGGGGCGACTTTGAATCGGTGGTCGCCGGAGTGGAATCCTTTCCCGAAAACGCCAAGGCCTGCACCGACCTGAACGATTGCATGAACGGCGGCCTGGACGTGGCGGTGGATTCGCAGGGACAGGTGTACATCGTTGATTTCGTCACGAGCGACGTGCGGGTCATGAAACGTAAAAGCTGAGAGATGGCCGATGGAATGAACCCATGCAAAACCAGCCCCCAGTGCAAAAACCCGTCAGCCGCCGCCAATTCCTGCGCGACGGCGCGCGCCTGGCGGCCGTAACAGGCCTTGGCGCGCTGGCCGGAGCAATGACCAGCCACAGCGCCGCCAGCGAGTGGGTCTGGCAGCTTGATCCCGCCAAATGTCTCCATTGCGGCAACTGCGCGACCCACTGCGTGCTGGAGCAATCGGCCGTCAAGTGTGTTCATGCGTACGCCGTTTGCGGGTATTGCCAGTTATGCACTGGCTTCTTCGCGCCCGATTCCAACCAACTCACGACTGCGGCGGAAAATCAGCTTTGCCCAACGGCGGCCCTGAAGCGCACGTACGTGGAAGACCCATATTACCAATACACGATTGACGAAGCGCTGTGCATCGGCTGCGCCAAATGCGTGGAGGGCTGCAATCGTTTTGGCAACGGTTCCCTTTTTCTGCAAATCCGCCACGACCAATGCTCCCATTGCAACGAGTGCGCCATTGCCCGCACCTGCCCGGGAGACGCTTTCCGTCGCGTGCCCGCGCGGCAGCCTTATCTCCTGAAAACCACGACCAGATGACATGCCACGCTTTATTTCAAAGTTCGGGGTTTTGACAGGCGTTTCGTTTTCCGGCGCGAGCGCGTTTGGCGAACAGCGCTTTCCGCCGCCCGACTTTGAAAGCGGTTACAAGATCCCAACGGCCGCGACCCCGTTGCCGCATGGCCCCTGGACGCAATACCTGGATGTCGCCGTCCTCGCGGCGTGCCTGGGAGTGGCGTTGTGGCTGATTTATAAGCAGCGTTCGCGCCGGGGCCTTTTTTGGCTCTCGCTCTTTTCCCTGGCCTACTTCGGCTTTTATCGCAAAGGCTGCATTTGCCCGATCGGCTCGCCGCAGAATGTGGCTTATGCGCTGTTCAATCCAAGCTACTCAGCCCCGTTGAGCGTGGTGGCTTTTTTTGTGCTGCCTTTGGCGGTGGCGTTGCTGGCGGGGCGGGCCTTCTGCGCGGGGGTTTGTCCGCAGGGCGCTTTGCAGGACTTTGTTCTCATCAAACCGCTCCAGGTGCCGGCTTGGCTGGAACAAGGCCTAAGCATCATCCCTTTTCTCTTTCTGGGCGCGGGCCTGGCTTGCGCCGCGACTGGAGCCGGATTTGTGATCTGCCGCTATGATCCGTTTGTGCCGTTGTTTCGTTTTTCCGGCGGCACTTTTATCATCGGCGCGGGCGTGGCGTTTCTCCTGCTGGGGACCTTTATTGGCCGTCCCTATTGCCGCTTTGTTTGTCCGTACGGCGCCTTGCTGCGGGCGGCTTCGTTGGTCTCCAAATGGCGGGTGCGCGTGACCCCCGATTTTTGCACGCAATGCCGTTTGTGCGAGAGTTCCTGCCCGTTCGGCGTGATGCGCGAGCCGACGACCAGCGCCGCTCCAGCGCCCGTGTTGGGGCGTGAGCGCCAGCGCTTGGGCTGGTTGATCATGGCGCTGCCCTTGCTCGTGGCCTTGGGCGCTTGGGGCGGCTCAAAGCTCGCTCCCGCGGCCGCCCGGCTTCATCCCACCGTCGCCCTGGCCGAATTCTATTTGCGTCAACAGCAAAATCCCGTTGCGTACGGCGTCATGACCCCCGAGAAACTTTCCCTGGAGCGCGTGGAAGAAAATCCGCAGGCGCTTCTTTCCACCGCGGCCGATTTACGGCACCGTTTCAAGCTTGCCACCATTCTGTTTGGGGGCTGGGCGGGCTTGGTGGTGGGAATCAAACTGATCACGTTGTCGATTCGCCAGACGCGGACCGATTATGAACCGGACCGAGGGGCGTGTTTCGCCTGCGCGCGCTGCTTCAGCCACTGCCCCAACGAACGCGTCCGCCTGGGCTTAACGCCGGTGCCTGAATGGCCATGACCGCCACCCCGCCACTTTCCGAAACGGCCCCGGCCCCCGCCGCGGCCCCACCGCCTCGCGATGCGCGCCGGGCGGCCCTTCTTTTGACAGTGTGGCTGAGCGGGTCTTTTTGCCTGCTGGTCGCGGGGACGATCCTTTATCTCCATTGGACGGCTACGACGAGCGATCCTTGGAAGTCGCCGCAATTGTTGGCGCTCAAAACGCGCCTGGCGGCGGACCCAAACAATGAGCAACTGCAAATGGAAATTCGGGAAATGGACGCCCATTACCGGGAAAAATATCGTCATCGCATCAACCTGGATAAGTCGGGCGGCTGGCTCCTGTTGGCCGGCATGATCGCGCTCGTGGCCAGCGCCAAAGGGGCGGTGGATTTGGCAAAAAAAATCGAATTGCCCCCGCTTAAGCATGACGCGGAGGAGCAGGCCAGGACGCTGGCCCGACATTCCCGCTGGTCCGTGGCGGCGGCCAGCGCGGCTGTTTCCGTGGCCTTGCTCTGGGTGGCGCTGGCGGTCAAAGATGTTCCCGCTGGTGGAGGAAAAGCCGAGCCGGTGGCGGCGGCTGCCGCGGCGGAACAACCCACCCTGGCGGATTTTCAGGCTAACTCTCCGCGCTTTCGCGGTTGGGATGGGAGCGGATTTTCCAGTCAATCAAACGCTCCCCTTTCCTGGGACGCCAAGACCGGCGCGGGCATCGCCTGGCAAACAGCCTTGCCGGCGCCCGGCCACAATTCCCCCATCATCTGGAGCAATCGTGTTTTCCTTTCGGGCGGCAACGCGGCGCGGCGCGAAGTTTTTGCCTACGAGGCCGCCTCGGGTCAATTGCTCTGGCGGCGCGTCGTCGAAAACGTGCTCGCGCCCGCACCCAAGCTCGAAGTTTTCGAAGACACGGGGTACGCCGCTTCGACGATGGCGACCGACGGCCATTTCGTTTTCGCGATCTTCGCCAACGGTGATGTGGCGGCGCTTTCCTTTGACGGGACCATTGCCTGGAGCAAGGCCCTCGGTCCGCTGAAAAATTCTTACGGCCACGCGGCTTCCATGGCGATCTGGCCGGGCAAATTGCTGGTGCAACTGGACCAAGGCGAGAACGTCGCGGGCAATTCCAAATTGCTGGCGCTGGATACGCGCACGGGTCGCGTTCTCTGGGAACGCAGCCGGCCGGTGACGGCCTCGTGGGCCACACCCATAGTCGTCCCGTCCGCTGGCGGAGCTCAAATCCTCGCCGCCGGCCAGCCGTGGGTCATCGGCTACGCGTGCGAGGATGGCGCGGAACGGTGGCGGGCGAAATTGCTGGAAGGCGAAGTGGTGCCTTCGCCGGTCTTTGCCAACGGACTGCTGGTGGTGGTGAACCCCTCAGCCC
>Ga0182016_10004219_pt1 | contig 16012 bp, 14 predicted proteins | sample 712S2MmetaG_FD_120491 | JGI IMG/M metagenome (GOLD analysis project Ga0182016, IMG submission 120491) | Permafrost microbial communities from Stordalen Mire, Sweden - 712S2M metaG | ecosystem: Environmental > Terrestrial > Soil > Wetlands > Permafrost | place: Sweden: Stordalen | collected...
ATTAGTTCGAGGAGGTGGCGCGCGCTGCCGCGCACCATGCCGAGTTGCTTGGTTTGCTCGGCATTCAGGGGCCCGGCCAGGCCCTGCAACACAATGCCAGTGAATCCAATGATGGAATTCAACGGCGTGCGCAACTCGTGCGACATCGCGGCCAGGAAGGCGGATTTGATCCGGTCCGCTTCCTCGGCGCGGTCCCGGGCCTCGGCCAGTTCGGTGGTGCGCACGAGGATGCGCTCTTCGAGGGAGGCCTGGGTGGCCCGCAATTCTTCCTCGGCCCGTTTGCGCCCCGTAATGTCCACGCCGATGCTCAGGATCTCGTTTACCTGGCCGCGCTCGTCGAGCACGGCCCGGTTGGTCCAGCTAATCCAGACGCGTTCGCCGTTGCGGCGCATGTTCTCGTTGATGCTTTGCTCAAACGCCGCCGGGTCGGCGCAAATCTGGTCGATCAGCGACGGCAGGCTCCGTCCTTCGCTTTTACTGGCCGGAACAATTGTCCCGACCACGTGGCGGCCGCAAATCTCAGCTTCGGTGTACCCGAAAAAACGCTGGCCAAATTCGTTCAAGAAAGTGATTCGTCCATCGCGTGACCAGCGCAGGATGATGCTGTTGGCCAGCATCACCAACTCGCGGTATTTCTGCTCGCTTTGGCGCAGCGCTCTTTCCGCCTCTTTGCGCTCGGCTAAAACCCCTCCGAGAAAAAGGGCGCAAACGATAGTCACATCTAAAAATGAATGCAAGGACAGCAGTGAGTCATTGACTGAAAGCCTCGCGAACAAGCTGTCCCCGTGAATGGTGCCGATCGTTCCGAAAATCGCAACAGTTGCGGCCGCGGTTGCAGCGCCGCGCATGCCGAAGCGAAATGCCGCCCAGAGCAAGAGCGGCATGAGACCATAGGCGAAGGGCACGTTCCGGAAGAAGACGAGCAAGCACAGCACCAGCGTCATCCCTCCTAACAGTGCCGCTTCCATCGTGCGCCAGCGGTTCTTGCGGAAAGGGTGGGGATGATGCCAAGCCAGGATAAGAGGAGCGGCCACAACGGCTCCAGTCGCATCGCCCATCCACCAAGTGATCCAAGAGTACCCAAACCGCCCCCAAGGAATATAGCCCCCCAGCGCCAGGCTGAGCAGCCCGAAGGTGGAATTGACCATGCAGCAGCCGAACGCGCCGACTGAAACTAGCACCAACACATTCCATCCGCTGCACAGGGGGTATTCATCCTTGCAGAAACGTCGCACGAGGAATGCGCCTGCTCCCGCACCGGACATGGCCCCGACCCCGATAAAGGACGCGACCAGCAACTCTGGTAATCCTGCGTGGGTAGAAGACACCGTGCCGTCAAAGAAGGAAATGGTATTGGCCAAAAAGGAGCCGAGCCAGACCCCAGCTAAAGCTTTGCGGCCCAAAATCATCACCGCAGCCAGGGCTATTCCAGCGGAGGGAAAGATTGGAGAGACGTTGCCGGGAGGGATCGTAAACAGGAAACTCACCTTGGCAACCACGGCATACACGACCGCAACCGCCAGGACGGTAACAGGCCATGAATCAGGAGTCCGAGAGAGAGGGTGTTTTTGGATTTCGGGGTGATGCATTTTTTTCGACGCCTCTCTATCCACCTGCTCTCGGCGGCGCGCTGAGATTGTCCACTCCTTGCTTTAGCAACGTGGCGAGCACAGTCCCGTGCTGAAACCTTCCCGCGCGCGGTAACTGGTCGTTTGGTTGGAGAGGTGTTTTCGTGTTGTCTGAGAGGCTTTTACGTCCGGTTCGCAAGATTGGCGAGCAGGAAAAGCTCTATGAGCATAAGACCTTTCTGCATATTTTCAGACGCAACTGTGATTGCGATTCTTGAAACCATGCAATCAAGACAAATGGACGCGGGAACCGCCAACCCTTTACTGGTTCTTCATCAACAGCTTTCCCGGCTGTTGCCGGATAAGCCGCTTCATTTCCAGGCCGAGCGAAGCCACGGAGACGGCGGAAGGCGGCGGGCCGTTGCGGCGGATCACTTCGTCAATGGAGCTTTCCTCCTCGGAAAGCCTGTCATAGACGGTTTGCTCATTGGGGGGCTGGGGCTGAATCTGAGCTATGAACTTAGCGTATTTTAACGCTCCAGCGGGCGTGGTTGCGAATCTCAAACGGGCCGGGGAAAGGACTGGTCAGAGAGCGCTTTTTACCGAAATAGTCCCTATTGAGGCACAGTGGGGAGCCATCCGCATTCTCAAACGGTGCGTCTGGAATAAGCGCCCGACCGAGCAAGGCGGTGGTTACAAGCGGATGGGCTTGCTCCGTCGCCCAAGATGGATCGAGAGCGGCTTCAAAAACCAAGCCATCATCCGCGCTCAAGATCCGCCACGCGGGATCAAAGCTCGGTCTTAGAACGGGTTCCTTTTCCTGCACGCTGGACATCGCGCCGTGGAGAAAGACATTGCCCCGCATCCATACCGGGAGCCCGGAATTATCATAATCGCGCAAGCTGGCACGGTCGGTGAAGATATTGTTGTAGAAGCGGTCATCCCCGCGGGGGTTGTTATGCAAGCCGCCCAATGCGGTGGAATGGGGTTTGAGAAAAGGCGTCTGCCGGTCGTCGAAGGCGTTCACTTCAATGGTGCCGGCGAAAAGATTGTGGGCATAAGCCCCGCCTTGCGAGCGGCTCAGGAGTGAGGCGGGAGAGAGGAAGAGGTTGTTGTCCATCAGGAATGGCCCGTGATCCACCTCGACAAAGACATCCCGGTCATTCTCGCGTAAAACATTGCCTGACACTCTTGTTCCTTGCGCCATCCAATCCAGCCACAATCCCAGGCACGTGCGATAGATGTGGTTTTGCCGGATTTGGGCGTCAATGGCGCCGTGAAATTTGATCCCCGCCATTTCCGCGCCGCTGAATAGGCGGCGGACATGAATGTCATGAATATTATTGCCGATGACGGAACTGAAAACCGCCCCCAGGCTGCCCACGACCCCGGCCTGCTCGCAGTTGGAAATATCGTTATAACGCACGACATGGTGGCCAACCGTGGCCTTGCACCAGCCATTGGTGTAAGCGCGTTCGATGGTCTTGACGTAGCCTTCGGCCGTATCAGCCGAGGTATTGTCCCATTGGTCGCCGTATTTGCCGAGAGAAACGCCCGAACAAGTGGAGTAGCAAATGATGTTGCTCTCGATAATCCAGCCTCTGCTCCAATGCGGTCCGATCAATCCAATCTGCTCGGCGGTGGGCGGGGCCCAGGGCGTGGCCGCGTCGCGCAGGATAAAGCCGCGGACCGTGATATAATTGACATTGGTTTTCCTGGGATAAAAGACGGTTTGGCGGGCGTTGATTTCCACCACCGGCCGGCGGGGGTCGGAGATAAACTGGGCCCAGATAGTCGTATCGGTCGCGTCCACGTTCGCGAACCAGAGAGGCCATCGGCCGATGGGCTTGAAAACATCCTCGCGCACCGCCGCTTCGGCCAGCCAGGAGCCGTTGAGGTACACCGCGCCCGTATGATGTTCCCGCTTGTTGGGAGAGAACCAGTCGCCGTGGATAAGATCGCGGTACGGATTGAATGAGCCGAAAAAAGAGTTGGGCAGGGTGGTCTGCCACACCTGGCCCTGGACTCTCACCCAATTAGTCACGACCTCCGAACCGGTGATTTCCACTCTTTCTCCCGGCGCGGCTTGGTAGGTAATGCGCTGGCTCTCGGACGAGCCGCCGCGCGGCGGATCGATGCGTTCGCGATACACGCCCTGATGCACGATGATATGATCACCCGCTTGCGCGCGATCGGCCGCCCGCTGAATCGTGCGAAACGGCGCCCTTCTTGTGCCAGGATTGGAATCGCTTCCATTGGTGGCCACGTGAAATTCAGCAGCTCGCACGGAGGCGCTTAATGCCGCAACCGCCAGGAGCGCGAGAAAGAGTTGTTTCACGTCCAGACCAAACAACTCAAGTGATCAACGCGAAAGCCCTTTTCAAAGAAGCTGACGCCGCCTCGCAAGCGTCCTCCTTGCCCATATGGTTGACTTGCTGGTTAAACGGTTCCGCCCGGACCGGGCCATCGTAACCAATTTGGTTCAGCGCGCTCAAAAACGCCCCCACGTCAATCACGCCGGTGGCGCAGGGCAACTCCCGGTGGTTATCCATCAGTTGGTCTTTAGGCGTGCCGCTCGGGGCGTCATTCAAGTCCACGGCGATGACCTCGCGGCCTTGCAAGGTGAGAATGTCCGCGGCGCTGTCACCCGCGTGCCACCAATGCCAACTGTCAAGCACAAATCCCACATTGGCGGCATTGATTTCCGTAAGCAAATCCTTCATTTCCGCGAAGGTGTGGATGAAAGGATACCGCTGGTTGACCCAGGACGTTTTTGGGGCCACGTATTCCAAACCCAGCCGGACGCCGCCGTCGCCGGCCACGGCCGCCACCTCGCGCAGGCGCTGGGCATGCCGCCGGAAATTTTGCAGGAAGGTCAGCTTATTGCTGCCGGGATTCAGCCAGGTCGTGATGCGATCCACCCCGGCTCGTTGCAAGCCGGCGATGAGGCCGGGCAGCTTCTTCATGCTCTCCGCAAAAGGCGCGTCGTCCCCGCGAAACTCCACCGGCAATCCCGCCGCTCCAAAGACCAGGCCCTTGCCGTGGAGCGTGGCTTTCAGGTCTGCCGCCCGGCTGGCGTCCAGCGAAGCCAGATAACCGCCATCCGCGCCGACGGATTCAAATCCGTGTCGCGCGGCCAGATCCACCGCCTCCATCTGGCCGGCCTGAATGCCGAGGTTGCCGCAAAGGAGGTCCCGGGTCATTTTGCGGGGTTTGGGTTCGGTCGCGCCCAAGCTAAAGAGGCCGTTGGCGGCCAACCCGGCCAGGAGCGCGCTTTGTCCGGTGCGTTGCAGGAAGGTGCGGCGAGTCATAGGGTTCATCATGGTAAAGTCATTATAAGGCAAGGCCGGTGGCTGCCGAGGTTTTTCCTTATGGAAATGGATAAGGAAAAACATGGCAATAAGTGTCCCCTGTTCATGCTTGGGAGGAGAATGATTAGACCTAATTGAAATGCAAGCGCTAAGATCCGGCAAAAAGGATAAAGAGGCCGGCATTTAGGTCACGATCAAGGTCCTAAAGTCCCGGTTTTCCCATTCCACCCGCCTGCTGGAAATGGAGCGTGGCGGCTCAATAGCCGCACTTCAGCTCGATCACTTGGCCGCAACCGCATTCGATGCGAATGAGGCTGACCACGTCGCCTTGGCGTTGCAACGTCAATTTAGGCTTGCCGCAGACGGTCGGCGGAGTGTTTCTCGCGCCGGTGTTGGCGGCGGTCGCCAATGGTGCGAACGCCGATTTGCTTTCCGCAGGCGAGAGCACCTTCACTGGCATACTGCCACCGCCGGTGACAGAGCCGGTCATCGAGATCAATGGAACAAACGTGTCGGACATAGCCAATCAGCTCAGGATTTCTTGGTCCCTTGAATATTGAGCAAAATCGTCACGCGACGGTTGATCTCATTGGTGGCTTCCGAGGTGGGCATGGGCACCGTGTCGCCAAAACCCGCCACCTTGACGATTTGCGAAGCATTGACGCCGTCCAAGATCAACTTGCGCCGGACGGCGGTGGCGCGATCAGCCGAAATCTCCCAATCGCCGTAATCCGGGCGGATGGGCCGATTGCCGCTCTCGGTATGGCCTTCCAATTCCACGGAAAACCCATGGTAACGCGAAATCTCCCAGGCCAGGGTCTCGAAGACCCAGTTGCCATAGGGCGTTAACTTGGTCGATTGCGCTTCGAAGATCGGCTTGTGAGCCCTGTCAAAAACATTGATGCACATCCCTTGCGGCGTCATTTCCAGTTTGAACGAATCCTCCTGCCCCCCGTCGGCGTCGAGTGATTTGAGCAGGTCCTGGTTGAGGCGGCGCAAAATGGTCAGTTCCACGGCGGAGGCGGAGTCGAAATTGCCCGAACTGCTGCGCATGGCCTGGGTGTCCTTATTCGGAATAATACCCACCGATTCCTTGGTCACGGAGGAGAAGGGATTGCGGAACGCCCGTTCGACCGCGTCTTTAATCCGTTGATCCTGCGAGGTCAGCCACAACACAATGAACAGCGCCATCATCGCCGTGACAAAATCGGCATACGCCACTTTCCACGCGCCGCCATGACCATGCTGTTTTTTGCTCATGGCTTAGTGCTCATTTGGTCGCGGCTTGACCGATCGCCTTGAGCATGGATTCCAAGGCTTCGGCGCTGGGTTTGACTTCGCTGGAGAGGCCCCGCCGGGCCACTTCCACGGCCATCACGGGGGACATCCCGCTGGCAAAACTTACGACCGACGCCGCGATGCAGCGGATATAGGCCAATTCCGCGACATTGATGAATTCCATATTGACCGCCATTGGGTTCATGAACCCGTAGGAGATGAAAATGCCCAGGAACGTGCCGACGAGGGCGGCACCCACTTTTTCTCCAATCTGTTCGGGCGGGCCGGCGATGGAGGCCATGGTGATGACGATACCCAGCACCGCCGCGACAATGCCAAATCCAGGCATGGCATCGGCCGCCTTGACGAGGACGGCGATGGGCCTCTCATGCTCGGCCTCCATCGCGTCCAGTTCAATTTCCAAGAGCAGCTTCAGATGGTCGGGCTTGATCTTGCCGTCAATAATCGGGCGCAAGCCGTTGCACAAGAATTCCAGGGCGTGCTTGTTCTTCTGAAAAACGGGGTATTTGGCGAAAATCGAGCTGGTGTCCGGGCTCATGATGTGCTCCTCCAGGGCGACCATGCCGCCGCGGCGCCCGAGCATAAACAACTCATAAAGCGCCTTGAACAATTCATCGTAGGCTTTGCGGGAATAGGGTGAACCTTTTAAGGCCCCGAAGGCCTGCTTCAGCAGGTCAATGAGAACTTTCTTGGGAGACATCAATATCAGACTGCCCAGGGCGGCCCCGCCAATGATGATCAGCTCGGACAAGTGCATTAGGGCCATGGTGTTCCCCCCGGCCATCATGAAGCCGCCCCACACCGAAAAAACGACAATTGCCGCGCCAAGTAAGACTATCATGTTCCGCTCACAGTCAGTTTACGAAGAATGGTTGAATACTTCGGGGTCTTCCTTGCGCAACAGCGCTTTGATCGCCAGGATCGCCTGCGAATGGATCTGGCAAATGCGCGATTCGGTCACGCCGAAGGCTTCCGCGATTTCCCGCAAACGCATGTCTTCAAAATAATAAAGGGCCAGCACCTTGCGTTGCATCTCGGGCAGTTGCCGCAACCGCTCCTCGATCAACTTGGCCATTTCCCGCAACGAGGCCCACTTTTCCGGGTTGGCTTGGGTGTCATCGGCAATGACGTCATAAACGGGGCCGCCGTGTTCGCCATCCTTGTTCTGCATGGAATCCAGGCAAACGTACGTGGCCGGGCGGATCTCCTCCAGCAATTCCTCATAATCGTCCAGAGACATTTGTAAAGCCTTGGCCATTTGCGCGTCGGTCGGAAGGGTGCCTTGGCGCTGGGTCAGTTCCTGCATCACTTTCTCGATTTTTTTGGCTTTCTCGTGGACGGAGCGCGGCACCCAATCCAGGCGGCGCAATTCGTCAAAGACCGCCCCGCGAATCCTCACGCGCGCGTAGGTTTCAAAGGAAGTTCCGTTGGCGGGGTTAAAGCGGCGCATGGCATTGAGCAAGCCAACCAATCCGGCGCTATAGAGGTCGTCGCTGTTCACATGCGAGGGCAACGTCATGGCCAGCCGTCCAACGACGGTCTTGACCAGCGGCAGGTACTCTTCAACCAGTCGGTTTTCCGTCACACTGCCGGGCCCCGAGCGCGAGTAGAGGCGCCACAGTTGCTTGTGCGTCGCGCGGCGTTGTTCCTTCGAGGGCAGAGGCGTTTCCAGTTCACACAGGGTCGCGTTCATGATCTAGCTTTGGGCGAGGTTGGCGTTGACAGGACGGGGCTGGGAGCGGGAGCGGGAGTGTTCTCACGTTCCTGTAGGACTTGTTCCAGACTTTGCCTCCAGGCTTGGCCCCACCAGCGCATGAGCATTGCACTCACGTAGGCGCCGACGCTTCCGTGCCACAGACAAGTCGCCCAGGAATTCTGCCGCATGAGACTGATTACCATGCCAGATCCAAAACCCATGACTCCGCCAACGAGTAGTAATGATTTCATAACAGTCAATCCCTCCCTAGCAGGAGTTCTGCCATGTTTGGCGGGCTGGCGGCGATGAAGCAAAACCCTTTGTTCTCAGAGGGTTGCATCGCTCCGTGCCAAAGCGCCCCGGGTTTGCTCATTATTTCGCGGAACATTTTGCCGTGCTCAAGGATTGGGAACGGCAATTTGTGCCTGGGATGCAACGGAGAGCGCCGGCGGCGGCGAACCTTCCCGACACCTCGCTTTGCCCCCCAATCCTTAGCAACTTTCCGGGGAGCGCGACCGTCCCGGTCGCTTCTGCCGCGCGTCCCGCTCGGCAGTTCCGTCGGCGGGACGCCGACGGAAGCGGTCGAGACGACCGCACTCCCCGGAATGATAACGCTTCACCCCTTCGAGCAAGGTTTGATCTTGTCGCTAAGGATTGGGGCTTTGCCTGCGGCGGCGCGGAAGGGCTTGCGGCTGGGGCGGATTCTGTTACGTTAAAACTGGAAAGGGTTATGAAACGCCTGATTTCTTTTCTGATCGCCCTGTCCTTTTTCGCCACCGCAGCCAGCCTGACCGCTTCGGAAGTGAGCCTGATCGAGGTCAAAGGCCCGATTGGCCCGGCCACCGCCAACTATATCTCCCGCGCCATCGGCCTCGCCGAAAAGCAAGGCGACGCCTGCCTTATTATTCAACTTGACACCCCTGGCGGACTGCTCCAGTCCACCAAGGACATAGTCCAAGACTTTTATGCCTCCACGGTGCCAACGGTGGTTTATGTCGCCCCGCAAGGAGCTTATGCGGCCAGCGCGGGGACGTTCATCACCCTGGCCGCCGATGTCGCCGTCATGGCGCCCAACACCAGCATCGGGGCCGCGCATCCGGTGGAAATGGGTCCGGGCGGCGCGGAGAAACTGGACGAGGTCATGAAACAAAAGCTGGAAAGCTTCGCCAGCAGCGAGATTGAAGCCATCGCCCATCGACGCGGGCGCAATGCCGCCTGGGCCACCAACTCTGTCCGGGAAAGCGCCTCCATCACCGCGGAAAAGGCGCTGGAATTACACGTCATTGACCTTATTGCTCCAACCCTTCCCGATCTTCTCGAAGATCTCAACAACCGGGTCGTCGGCCAACACAAACTGCACATGGAGGGCGCAACGATCGTCCGGATTCCGATGGATGCAGGCGAGGAACTGTTCCAACTGCTTTGGCGACCGGAGGTCATGTTGATCCTTATGCTGGCGGCCATCTATGGATTGATCGGCGAACTGAGCGCTCCAGGGGCGATTCTGCCCGGGGTGGTCGGCGCGATTGCCCTCCTGCTGGTTCTTTACATGTCGGCCATCCTTCCGGTCAACCTCGCGGGCATGGCCTTGATTGGCTTGGCGTTCGTCCTGTTCATCATCGACCTTTACGCTCCCACGCATGGGGTGTTGACCGCCGGCGGCTTGGTCGCGTTCTTCCTTGGCGCGCTCATGCTCTTTAAAGGGGCCGGCCCGGCTTTTCATCTTTCGCTGACGTTCATTGTTTCGGTGACGCTGCTGACGGCGTTGTTCTTCTTCCTCTTTATCGGCGCTGGGCTGCGCGCCCAACGCCTGCCCCCGCGGGCGGGCCGCGACACCATGCTCGGCCGAACAGTCCCGGCCCTGGAACGGGTCGATAGCCAGGGTGGCCATGTTTTTATCGAAGGCGAATTATGGAAGGCCGTGGCGGAAGCGCCCGTTGAGCCGGGACACCTGGTCCAAATCGTCGGCATTGAAGGTCTTACCTTGAAAGTAAAGGAAGCCCCGCCTGGAGCGGGCCTCCAAACCTGACTCGCACTCCCCCCCAAAAAAACACACCAAAAGAATACATTATGGAACCACTCATCAAAGCAGCGGTCAATCTCGGCGTCGGCGCGTTTGTCCTGGTTATTTTTGCCGTCATCATCCTGCCCCAGGCTGTCCGCATCTTGCGCGAATATGAACGCGGGGTCATTTTTCGTCTCGGCAAATTGATCAGCGCCAAAGGGCCGGGTTTAATCTTCCTCATCCCGCTGGTCGATCGCATGGTGAAAATTGATCTGCGCGTTGTGACCATTGATGTGCCCAAGCAGGAAATCATGACCAAGGACAACGTCCCGGCCACCGTCGATGCGGTGGTATATTTCCGCGTGGTCGATTCCAACGCCGCCGTGGTCAAGGTGGAGAACTATTGGAAAGCCACTTCTCTCATCGCCCAAACCACCCTCCGCAGTGTTCTGGGCCAATCACCCCTGGATGATCTCCTCTCCCAGCGGGACGTGATCAATATGCGGCTCCAAGAAATTATTGACAAGCAGACCGAGCCGTGGGGCGTCAAGGTCACTTCGGTGGAAGTCAAGGAAGTGGCCTTGCCTGATAGCATGAAGCGCGCGATGGCCAAACAGGCCGAAGCGGAACGCGAGCGCCGGGCCAAGGTGGTCAATGCCGAAGGTGAATTCCAAGCGGCCGAAAAAATGGTCCAAGCCGCCGCCATGATTGCCAAGGAACCGCTCGCCCTGCAGTTGCGTTATCTCCAAACCATGCGCGAAATGGCCAGCGAACATAACACCACCACTTTTCTGCCGCTGCCCATTGATCTCTTCAGCGCCTTTATTAAAAAATAGCCGGCCCGCGCGGAACAAATACGCGGTTCCAAGATCCTCCGCCAAGCGCGAAGCAGGAAATTCGTCCTTAAACCGCCTCCGTGGTTATGCCGATGATGATTCATGCAATCAAACGCTTCGATCATTAAGGCTTTGGCCAAAGAGCAGCCGCCCTCGGAAGCTGCCATAAGCGAGGAGGATTGCAATCGCCGCTAAGTCATGGCGCGGCAAGCAGCAGGACGGCAAGGCTCCCCGAACGCCAACCGGCATGGTCGATAACCCATTAAGCCAGGGCAAGCCCGCGCGCTGGCCCGGAATCTGGACTTGGGCGCTTTTGGGCCTGTTGATTGCGACCTTGGGCTTGCAGCAGCGCAAAAGTCGCCAAGTCGCCTTGATGGAGGAATTGCAACGGGTGGCAACGGCGGACGATGACACGCAAAAATTGACCGCGCGATGGATCGCGCAATACGAAAGATCAGACCAAAAGAGCGAGCCAGCCCGGGAAGAGCTGCGCCGCCTGATCGACGCCAGGGAGAAAGAGGTGGAAACGGCCTATCGCGACTTCGTGCGCCGACACCCTCGCGACAGCGCCGGGCACCTCCTCTTGGGCAACTTTCTTAGCGACCGGGGTGACCTGAACGGAGCCAAGCGGGAGTGGGACACGAGTCTCGAGCTCGATCCCAAGAACGCCGACTGCCTCAACAACCTGGCCGGCTGCTGCGAAGAGAGCGGACAGGCCGAGAACGCTTTCCGCCTTTACGAGAAGGCCATCAACCTCAACCCCAATGAAGGCAACTACTACCATAATTTCGCCAACAGCCTCTACGTGTTCAACAAGAAGGCACAAGAGTACTACCACCTCTCGGAACGGGCGGTCACCTTCAAAATGTTGAACCTCTATAGCAGGGCGGCGGCAGCCAAGCCGGATAGTTTCGAGTTCGCCCTGGACGCCGGCAAAGCCTATTACTCCATTCACCCGCTGCCCGTCGAGCGGGCCTTGGCCGTCTGGACTAACTCGCTGCACAGCGCCCGCACCGAGGAAGAACGAGAGGAGATGATGATTCACATGGCCCGGCTTACCATGATCGCCGGACGACTCGAGGAGGCCGAGGCGGAGCTGGCCAGCCTCACCAACCCGGCCGTCGGCCTGGCCAAGAAAAGCCTGGCCGTAGCCCTCCAAGAGCGCAAGGACGCGAGCATCCCCATCGGTCGGCGGGCCAGGCTATACCGGCAGTATCCCACGCTCAACCCCTCCTGGGAGCACCTCGACTGGATGAGCGAGGAACCATGATGAATTGGCGCGAAAAGATCTTGTCCTCCAACCACCCGCGACGATCATGGACAGGCACACGCATGGGCAACCTCTGGTTCAACGCTATTGGACGCTCGTTGAGCCCGCCGCGCATGACCGTAGCCACGCGTTGGGCGGTGATCGCTCTCGCCGCCGCTGTCATCCTCGTCTTCGTCGTCCGTCTTCGGTTGTTGGCCATTCCGCTGGAACGCGACGAAGGCGAATACGCCTATGCCGGCCAATTGCTCCTGGAAGGCATTCCCCCCTACAAGCTGGCTTACAACATGAAGCTGCCGGGCACCTATGCCGCGTACGCGGCCATGATGGCGCTCTTTGGGCAGACGACCGAGGGCATCCACCTGGGCTTTCTGGTCGTTGTCCTGGCAACTTTGGCGCTGTTATTCTGTGTGGCGCGCAGACTGCTGGGCCTCCCACACGCGGTCGTGGCGTGCGTTTGTTACGCGCTGCTTTCGATGTGCCCCGGCGTGCTCGGCCTGGAAGGACATGCCACTCATCTGGTGGTTCTGCCAGTTTTGGGCGGTTTGCTTTTGCTGCTCAAAGCGAGGGAATCGAAGCGGCTCTCCGGGTTTGCCTGGAGCGGCGTCTGTTTTGGACTTTCCTTTGTGTGCAAGCAACCGGGCTTGTTCTTCTGCATGTTCGGCCTTTCCGTCTTGCTGCGCGATTGGGAACTGGCGGCCCGCCCCGCACGGCGCGCCGCGTTCGGGCGCGCCTGCCTTTTCTGCGGCGGACTCGCGCTGCCATTCCTGCTGACTTGCCTGCTAATTTGGTGGGCTGGAACCTTTGACCGCTTCTGGTTTTGGACCATGGTCTATGCGCGGACTCACGCAACGCTGCTCAATGCCCGGGACGCGGTGGCCGACTTCGAGAGCTTTTGGAAGCTGGCCGGCGCGATGCGCTGGTGGTGGATTCCAGCGGGAGCCGGGCTGATCGGCCTGCTCTGCGACAAAAAGCGCGGCGAAGCGCGGTTCATCATTGGCGCGCTGGCCGCCTTTTCGTTGATCGCTTTCACCGCCAGCTTCTATTTTACGCGGCATTACTTTATCATGATGCTGCCGGTGGTCTGTCTTTTGATCGCGGCCGCGGAGCGCCAGGCGGCGGCACTGTTGCCGCAAAAGGCCCTCGATGTTTCCTTCGCGCTGGCCTGCGCTCTCTTCATTTTTGTCAACCGGTCCCTCTGGTTTCAGCAAACGCCAGACCAGGTTTCCCGTTTTCTGTATGACAGAAACCCCTTTTTGGAAGCCGCGCCCATCGCCCGCCGCATTGCGCAAGACATGAAAGCCGGCGACACCATCGCCGTTCTGGGATCGGAGCCGGAGATTTACTTTTACGCCCGCCGCCATTCGGCCATTCCTTACATTTATATGTATGACTTGATGCAGCCTCATCGTTACAGCCTGATGATGCAACAGGAAGTCATCCACGATCTCGAAACCGCCAAGCCGGCCTACTTGCTGATCATCTACATCAGCACCTCTTGGTACTTCAGCCAGGACTCGAACCAACCGCTCCTGAAATGGCTGCCGGGGTATAACGAAGCTTATTACGATTGGGTGGGCATGGCCTGGCTCTTGCCGGATCGGACCGAGTACCTTTGGGGAGCCGAGGCCCTGAAGCGAAGTTTCGACACGCCGTTGAGGATTGGCATCCTCAAGCGCAAACCAGGGGTTTAGGATGCCGTCAAAATCCGTTGCGGACGGGCTCGAGCGCGCGCGGCTAAAAACACCAATTGCCAACGCGGCAGGAGGTTCGTATGTTGAACTGATGAAACTTGCGGAAATCGAACATGCAGTCTTGGCCCTGCCAGATCGCGATCGAGCCTGGCTGGCCGCAAGACTCCCCGACACACTTCCGCCTCCCGGAACGGATGTGTCGGACCAAGAGGTTGCGCAGCGCGAGCGGGAGATGGCTTCGGGAGAGGTGAGCGCGATTTCGCATGAAGAGTTCGTCCGCCGTGTCCAACAGCACAGAGGCCGATGACGGTGGTTTACCATCCGGCTGTTCAGGCGGATGTTACACGAAGAGAGGTTGCGGTCGTCTCCCATACTGAAACCCTTTCCGGCTAAAGCCGGGCGGATTTTGCACCCATGGTCCATGCCGCCTCAAAACTTAAAACATCAGTTTGACAAACGAGCTGGCTCAAGAAAGGAAATGAAAAAGCTTTGCCTTGTCCTCGCTGCGACTCTTAGGATGGCCCGATGTTTCGATGGCAGGTGCGGGATGGAGTGGAATTGGCGTTGATCGAGCAACGCCACGCGCAGGAACTGTTCAATTTACTCGAGGCCAACCGCGCGCATTTGCGCCCCTGGCTCAATTGGCTAGAACAACGCCGCACTTTGGCGGACACCTCCAATTACATTAATTTCGCCCTCAGGCAATTTGCCCTCAATCAGGGTTTCCACGCGGGACTGTGGGAGAGAGGAAAATTGTGCGGCGCGATCAACTGGCACCCCATCGACTGGCCTCATCGCGCTTCCTCCCTGGAATACTGGCTGGCGGCCTCCCATCAAGGCCGGGGCCTGATGACCGACACCTGCCGCGCCGTCATCGCCCACGGCTTTGGGACGCTGGGCTTGCATCGGGTCTCGATCCGTTGCGCGACGGAAAACCGCCGCAGCCGGGCCGTTCCGGAGCGCTTGGGCTTCCGCTTTGAAGGCGTCGCGCGGGGTGCGGAATGGCTCTACGACCATTTTGTCGATCATGCCATTTACGGATTGCTGGCGACAGACCAGGCGCCGGTTTGATCGTTATTTATCGAGAAAATTCCTCCTAATCTCCGCCGGCCAGGCGCCGCTCAGGACGCGGTTGGTGCCGCTTTTCCACAAGGCCACTTCCCAGGCGTGCCCCACGTTATTGGAGACGCTGTGGGAAAAATAACAAATCTCATCGCTCCCGCGCCAGCAAGGGAAAGCCGGGGCATCCTCATTGCCGGCGCCTTGCACAATCGTGATCCCGGCATCGGCCAGCGTCAGCACCATCACGATTCCCTTGTCCGCCGCCATCAGCACTTTCTTATCATCGGGGCTGAGTTCAAAAAAGGAGATGTCTTGGGGAAGACTCTCCAGAATCTTGTGCGGCAGCACCCGCGTCAGAGGCGGGTGGCGGTTGGGGTCATAGGAAAAAATTTGTGGTTGCTGCGGCAGTTCCGGCGCGGTGACCGGCAACGGCACATCCAGCGCGACAAAGAGAATGCGGCCATCGGCCAGCGCGCGGACGCCCAGATTCAAATCAAAAAGCACCACGGCCAGATCGTCGTGCTCGTTTTGCACTTCCACCGCGCCCGCGGCATTAATCACTTGCCGGCGCGTCAATTCTCCCAGCCGCATGTCATCCTCGCTCGCCATCGCGCCGGTGGCATTGATATAGAGCAGCGACAGCCCGTCTTTGCTCCAATCCGGGTGCGCGCAGGCCTCTTCGGACACGACCTGTCCCGGACTCGAACCATCGGAAGCCACGACCAATAAACGGGCGCCATGCCGTTTGCCGGCCGCGGTGGTCATGGCAATGGCTTGACCCTTGGGCGAAACGCGCAGCCCCATCGGCAACGGCTGTTGCAGGGTTTCAACCAAGGCGGGACCCATGATGACGTGGTTGCTCTTGATGGTGCCCACGCACAAGGAAAAGACGGTGGCTTCATTCTGCTGCAACATGGGTAAATCCAGACCGATCTTCTGGTTGATTCCCTCGATGCTCTTAAGATAGACGACCACGGCATCGGGATGATCAAACATCTTCAGCAACCCTTTCCATTCATTGCCGGCGCTCATTTCCCGCCAGACCGCCTGGCCTTGCTGAACGATTTGCACGCGCTCTTCCACGGGGAGATGTGCCTCGATCTCCGGCCAGGATGAGGCGCTGGCGGCGCGGATGATCGCCAGCCTCTCCGAATCCGCAAACCACTCGGTCATGGCCACGTTGGAGACCTGCACCCCGGAAAGTTTTCCGTCGGCATCGCAAAAGTAGAGGCCGTCCTGTCCCAGGACCGCCGCCCGCTTGCCGTCCGGCGACC